>Ga0228702_1002424_pt1 | contig 10718 bp, 7 predicted proteins | sample McNCre217_Aug_MG_2_FD_178018 | JGI IMG/M metagenome (GOLD analysis project Ga0228702, IMG submission 178018) | Freshwater microbial communities from McNutts Creek, Athens, Georgia, United States - 20-17_Aug_MG | ecosystem: Environmental > Aquatic > Freshwater > Creek | place: USA: Georgia... | reverse complement strand
CGGGTTTATGACCCACGGCTTGCCCTACCTGCGTGAGTTTCGGATCGAGGCAACTCCACCGGGTTGGTCGAAGGAGTTTGACGCCTGGGTTTCCGAGGCCTTGAAGCAAGGCGACATTGAGAGCCTGATCAACTACAAGACAGCTGCTCCCGGCATGCCCTACTCTCACCCAACGGTTGAGCATTTCACTCCGCTCTTCGTTACCTTAGGTGCCACCGAGAATGTTGAGCAGAGTCCGGAGCAGGTCATTGATGGTTTCTGGATGGGGCTGTCCAAGCGATCTTTCCAGGTGGCCTAATGGCGGGCGTAGGTGCAACAACTAGAAGGCCTCACGTTTGGAAGCCTGCCACCGATGCTGGTTCCGCTCGCACCCTGCTGCTGCTTCACGGAACCGGGGCGGATGAGCGTGATCTCCTAGGGCTGGGGAAGGCCATCGATCCAAACGCCAACTTGCTTTCTCCTCGTGGACTGGTTGTAGCAGATGGTATGGCCAGGTTCTTCCTGCGGTACCCGGACGGACGCTTCGATGAAGCGGGAATCATCGCCAACGCCGATGAACTCGCCGAGTTTGTGGCGGCTGCAGCCTTCGAATACGGTTTTGATGAGTCCAAGGTTTGGGCCGTGGGTTTCTCGAACGGCGCTAACGCGGCCGGCTCACTGTTGCTGCTTCACCCCGAGACGCTGCAGGGTGTTGTTGCATTTGGAACCACCAAGTCTTTTCAGGCTCCTCCAAAGCGTATTCCTGCGCTTGCGGGTAAGCGGGTATTCATTGCAAATGGCAAGCTTGACGACTACTCTCCGGCTGATAAGACGGACGCCATGGTCCGCGAGTTTCGGCAGTATGGTGCCGAGGTGGAGTTGATGATGCACGCGGGTGGTCACACCATTTCGCACGAGCACGTCAAGCGGATTGCTGCAGCTCTAGAGGGATAGCCAACTCCTTCCGCTTGCGCCACTGTTTGTAGAGGTCTTTCAGGTCCCACGCGTTTTCGGCCATGATGGAGACGCCTCGCACCCCGGTTCTCCGGGTTTTACCAGCGACTAGAACCAGCCTCGTGTTGAAGAGCACATGGCTACAGCGCTGCTGGGCTTCGTCGAAGAAGGTTGCGTCTGCGCAGCCCACCCCGTCATCGAGGCTGATAAAGACAACGCGTTTGCCCGAGCGCATCGGTGGGGTCTGGGTGGCAACTCTCACACCGGCTACCAGCACCTCGGTGCGGTTTCTAAGGCCTACTAGTTCGTCGGAGCGCACCACTCCCATCTCGTCCAGCATCTCCCGATAGAGCTCAATCACGTGTTGACTCACATCGAGTTTCATGAGCTTGAGCTCATTGAGCACATTCTCCTCAACGCTCGGAGCCGGGTTGCCCCTAGGCATCATCTCAGTTAGGTCTATGAAGTCGAGAGTTGGTTGTGCCGGGTCAATCTTGGGGCGCTTGGTAACCGCGTTGAGTTGGCGCACCTTCGCCATTACGTCGCCTCTGGTGGCTTTGAGGGAGTCTGGATCTACCATTGCACTGATTGATTCCGCTGTGACTCCAGCAACCCCGTCCAGGGCTCCCAGTAGCGCCAGGTTCTCCAGCGTGCGCCGGCTGGGCTCTGCCCGAAGGTAGAAATCGCCGAGATCTTTGAACGGGGCGTTTTTGATGATCCGCTTGATTTCATTTTGGCTCACGTTTTGAATCTCGGTGAGGGCTAGTCGCACGGCAAGTGAGCCATCGGGGAGGGTTTCAACTCGGTATTCAGCTGTGGATTTGTTGACGTCCAGGGGGAGAATCTGCACCCCTAGACGCCGTGCTTCGGCCAGTAGTAGGCGACGCGGGTACATTCCGGGGTCGTGGGTGAACAGGCCAGCCACAAACTCAGTTGGGTAGTGGGTCTTGAGCCAGGCGCTCTGATAGGTGGGCATCGCGAAAGCGGCTCCATGCGCCTTGCAGAAACCAAAAGAGCTGAATCCCTCCAAAGTGCCCCAAACTTCTTCGATTACGGCGGGGGAGTAGCCGTAATCGGCAGATTTTTCGCGGAAGAACTTTTCGATTAGCGGCTTCTTGCGAGGGTCTTCCATGGATCTACGAAGTTCGTCCGCCTTGGCCAGACCGCACTTAGTCATCTGATTGAAGATACGAAGCACGTGCTCGTGAAAAATCACCACACCAAAGGTCTCTCGAAGAATTGGCTCAAGATCTGGGTGCGGATAGTGCGCCTTGGCAAAACCGTGCCTGCCATCGAGGTAGGGGGCAATCATGTTGCCCTTCATTGGCCCGGGACGGAAAAGCGAAATCTGGATTGTTAGGTCGTTGAAAACCGTTGGTTGATGCTTGCCGGTTAGTTCACGCTGGCCTGGGCTTTCAATCTGAAAGATACCCAGGGTGTTTGTGGTGCGAATGGTGCGGAAGGTTTCTGGATCGTCCAGAGGGATGGCATCTAGGTCTAGTGTCTTGCCACTGACCCGCTCTATTTCTTGCACGGCGTATGCCATGCTGCTCTGCATACGAACGCCAAGTACGTCTAGCTTCAATAGGCCCATTGGGTCCATATCGTCCTTGTCGAACTGGCTCATTGGCAGTTCTATGCCACTCGGTTCAACCGGGGTTAGGTCTAGAAGGGTTGCGTCTCCCAGAATCACTCCGCAAGGGTGCATTGAAATGTGTCTGGGTAGGCGGTCCAGTCTTTCTGTTATGTCAACCAGCAGGTTCATGGTGCGGTCGGTTTCTAGTTCCTGCGCCAAACCCGCTAGCTCCGGCTTCTTGCCGGTGGCGGCTCGGAAACTGCGGGCGCTGAAACGCCAGACGTTTTTGGCAATTTCATCGATGCGGTCATCTTCCAACCCGAGAGCGAGTCCGCTGTCACGCACGGCACCGCGTCCGCGGTAGGTGGACTGCATTGACAGCAGGGTTACGCGGTTACTGCCGTAGCGCTTGAATATAGCCCGGTAGATCTCATGTCTTCGAGCGCTCTCAACGTCGATATCGATGTCGGGGAGCGAACTGCGTTCTGTGCTGAGGAACCTCTCAAACAGGAGATCGTTTTCAATTGGGTCAACCCCACTGATGCCCAGTGTGTAGTTGACGAGAGAACCGGCTCCGGATCCGCGTGCTGCCGTGCGGATCTTCATATCTCGAATCATCTGAGCTACATCGGCGACGGTTAGGAAATAGGTGGCGAATCCCAGTTTGTGGATTGTCATTAGCTCCTGCGCGAGCCGGTGCTGAACCTGCTGTAACTTTGCCTGGCTGATATTTGGGTAGCGCCAGTGAATGCCGTCGTGTGCCCGCTGCCAGAGCAGTTCAAAGGGGTTGCCGTCTATGCCAAGAGTGGCTTTTTCGGGCGTCTTTGGCTTACCCCAGCCGCAGTCGCTAACTGGTTCAAGGCGACAGCGGTTTGCTAACGCCGCCGTTGCGTCCAGGAGTTTCTGGGCTCGGCGGTATTCACGACATATCTCCATCGCGTGATCAACCATTAGCTGGTGTGGTTTCAGCCAGGCCTGGGCGTTTGGCTGTGGTTGAAACATGCCCAGGGGCTCGAGATGCCTCGCGGCATCTAGCACGTCGGCCGTTAGGGCATCGTCGGGGGAGAGGTAGCGCACCGCATTGGTTAGGACTGCCGGTATAGAGAGGGAGTCGGCTAGATCTAGTAGGCGTTGCGCCTGCGTGGTTGACCATTCCGTGCCCGGTTGAGTGAGCCAGCTGACTATCTCTATTGCGAGGGCTCCGTGAGCGACAAAATGCTGGCTCCACTGCTGCAATTCGTGCAGGGCGGATTCTCGGCTGGCGCCCAGTGCTAGCCTGCCGAAGGGGTTATCTGGTGACAGTAGAACTGTTGCGGTGGCGGTGTAACCGGATTCTTCGCTGCCGCTCTGAACCAGCTGCGCTAACTGTTCGATGGTCAGGCCAACAGGTTGTTTTTTTCCGTGCCTGTGGGCAACGCTAACCAGCTTGCACAGAGTTGCCCAGCCAGCTCCGCGATTGTGACCGTGTGCCAAGACCACCGCTCGGCCAACGGGCTTGGCTTCGGAGTTGAGTATTGCTACATCTACTCCAACTATTGGATCTAGCCCAAGTTGCAGACAGGCCCCGATGTGTTTCACCGCCCCGTAGAGGCCGTTGCGGTCTGTTATTGCCAGTGCTGTCCCACCCATGGCCTGAACGGCCTCTGCCAGGTGCTCCGGACGGGTTACCCCGTAGTGCCCGGAGAAGGCTGAGGCAACGTGCAGATGGGTGAACTGACTCATGCGAACACGCGCACCAATCGCCACTCAGCACCGCGTACTAGCTCAAACTGCGCGGCATTCTTGGTGCTGGTTAGGCCAGCTTTTGAGCGGATTCCGGCATTTAGCCGCCACATTTCCATTTCCACAACCCCGGCACCGATGCCGCGATACGCGCGATCAGACTCACGCCACCACTCGCGCCGAGCAAACCAGCGCACCGGCCGGCTCACCACGAGGTAGGACTCGCCGCGCCAGCTGAACCCAATGGGTTCGCCGGTTTGGTTTACCGACACCTCAACAAGCTCGTTGACTCTAAGCATTCTTCCCTCACTGCTTATTCGAACATTTGTTCGAATGTTAAGAGTGTATGAGGAGGCTCAGACATTTATTGAAAATGACCTCAACCGGAGGTTGAAGGTTGGCGCAGTCCGGAGGTTGAAGGTTGGCGCAGTCCGAAGGTTGAAGGTTGCCAGCTAAACCGGGCGAATCAACTCGGCACCGCTCGAGGAAACGCGGCCAACCTCGCTGCCCACCTTGTGGAACAGGGCCTCACCGGCAACCAGATCGGAATCGTGGGCGATAGCAGCGAGCAAATCACGATCGCCTTCAACGCTTGAATCTAGCCAAATGTCCATGGTGTCTCCGCTTAGGAACACCGGATTGCGCTCGTGAATGTGGGCAAGCTCGGGGGCTGATGGCTTAGTGAGAATGGTGGTTGAAAGCAGCCATCGCTTCGGGTCTCCGGCGGCCTTGGCTGGGTCAGCCCACCATTCAAAGAGCCCGGCGAATCCAAAGAGCCCATCGGAGCCAGCGTTGATGTAAACCGGCTGTTTGGTGCCGTCGGCATTCACAACCCATTCGTAGTAGCCCGAGGCCGGAACCAGGCACCGCCGGCGCACCACTGAATCCTTGAAAGACGGCTTTTCCAGTACCGTTTCCATGCGTGCGTTGATTAGGGGAGCACCTTCGCCAGGGCCTTTGCTCCAGCGCGGCACGAGGCCCCAGCGAGCCGCGTGCAGTTCGCGGCTGATGTCACCCAGCGGTGCCCCTGCCTCATCTCGTTCGAAGGCCCGGTCAACCACAATCGAAACCCGATTCGTTGGAGCGACATTGAAAGATGGCGTGACTTCATCAATCACCTCATCAACTTCGAATATGGTGGCAATCTGCCCGCTGGTTTTGGCAACTACAAAGCGTCCGCACACAGTTATTCAAGCCCCTCGCTGGTTTCGGTTTCCTCGATAGCTAGATTCTCGGCTTCCAACTTTTCTTCGGCCACAATGATTCGGTCGGCGGCAGCCTCCAAACGCTTCTTCACAACGCTGATGATGGCCACCACCAAAACGATGAGGCCAACAAATATGATTCCGCCAAACTTCAGGCGCCCCAGCCAGAGGTCGTAGCTCTGATGCAAAGCCCAGCCAATCCCAAGGTAAATGGACGCCCAGACGGCGCAGGCAGCCAGGGTCCAACGGATGAAGGTTCGATAAGGCATCCGTGACGTCCCGGTAGCCACTGGAACCACCGAGTGAAGCACCGGTAGGAAGCGACTCAGGGCAACCGCAAGGCCACCTCGAGCGGCAATAAATGCATCGGCGGCCTGCCAGTTCTTTTCACCGATGCGCCTCCCGAGCGCGGAGGCACGCAATCGCGGACCGAACCAGCGCCCGATGAAGAAACCGAGGGATTCGCCAGCCATAGAGCCACCGAGAACAAATGCGTAAAGCCCGATGAAGTCGACGAGATTCCTCACACCGGTACCGGCGATGAGCACCACGGTGTCGCCTGGGACAATCAACCCGAGGCCAATCGTGGTTTCAAACAAAATTGCCATGGCGGCAACTAGGTCGCGGGTCAGCCAGTTCACTGAGTGAACTGAGGTCAAAATCCAATCGAGCAGTGCGGTCACTCGGCTATCCCAGGCTTCCCGCCAACATGCGCAGCCGCTTTTGAAATTGTTCTAGATGGCTCGCGGCACCAACCGGACTGCCTAGGTTCTTCCAACTCGAAACCGCCCGGATTCCCTGAAGCGATGAGAGCACCCAGATCTCGGCACCAACTAAATCTGCTGGTCGGACGTGTTCCAATCGGGTCTGATATCCGATGGCTTGGGCAATGCCAAACACTTCGTCTCGGGTGATGCTTCTGAGCCAGTGGGTTTGTTCATTTGGAGCACAGAGAACGTCACCATTCCACCAAACCAACGAACTAAGAGCTCCTTCGCTCAGGTAACCGTTTGCGTCGAGGAGAACAGCTTCATCGGCGCCGTGCAACTGTGCCTTCCTGCGCAGCTGCATGCAGAGACTGAGGTCCGGCCCCTTTACCGTTGGGTTCAGTCGGGGATCAACTTCGTCAAGCGTCCAAAGCACTGCATCGCCAAGCTGCTCGGGTGCGGTGCGAAGGCGCAGGTAGAGCGAGTCCACATCGGGCCCATCGGCGGGCGATGCCAGGTGCAGTTCAAATCGTGGAAACCAACGACCGGTTCTTGGGATCAGTGCTTTGGCTAGTTTGAAATAGGTTGGCAGAGCCTCGGCCAACTGAGGACTGGTCACGATAACCCATTGAGCAAAACGCTCGCAGTGGGCTTCAAAGCTTCTAACCCGCCCGGAGTCAACTAGGAATGAATCGGCAGCCGCCAATCGAATTTCACTGACGGAATCCCGACAGGGCATCAGTTCACCGGCGCTAAACCGATAGAACTCGCTTTCCTGCATGGTTGCCTCTCTACGCTTAACCTATAGATTATTGGCAAAGCAGGACTCAAGCTGCGCTTAGCTAAACCCACCTATGTCAGGAGAGCCGTTGCCACTATGTAGCCGGCGCCTAGGCACGTGGATTGATCCGGCGGATGTCTTCGTTACGCTTTATGCCGCAGACCGCAACTCCTTCTGGCTTGACAGGCAACATCACCCAACCGAGCGTTTTTCGGTTATGGGCCACGCCAATCGTGAACGAACCATCGCGAGCGCGGAGATGCTTGAGGAACTGACCACCAGGAACAACGATGAGCTGCACCAGGAACTGCCCTTCAGCTGGCGGCCCGGTTACGTGGGTTGGCTGGAGTACCAGCAAGAGCCACTCTCCTCAGAACCTCCAAGTGGCAGTTGGTTGGACGTTCGTGAGGCCCTCGTCTTCGACCACGACCAGCGCGCCGTTTGGGCCATCGGTGAATTCAGAGACTCGAATCACTTCGAAGAGTGGCTGAGAGGTGCTTTCATTCGTTTGGGGCTGAGCGGGGGAAGGCGAATTGGCTACCTCGGAAGCCATCGGCTGACAGTTCCATCGGAGCTGATTTCGATCGCCCATTCCCCGGAGTCCTACCTCGGCCTGGTTGAAACCTCTCGCCAACACATCGCTGCCGGCGACGTCTATCAAATCTGCCTTACCAACCAAATAGTGGCTGCACATCGGGCGGACCCGCTGGAGGTATTCCTTCGGCTCCGCGAGGCAAACCCGGCTCCCTATGCCAGCTACATCAAGCAAGGCGACACAGCATTGGTTTCGGTAAGCCCGGAGCAGTTCCTAACTCTGCGTTCGAGTGGACACATATCAACCAGGCCAATCAAGGGAACCAGGCCCCGTTCGGAGAATCCAATCCAAGATGCCGCCACCGCGCGTGAGCTCGAGCTAAACCTCAAAGAGCGTGCGGAAAACCTGATGATTGTCGATCTGATGCGCAACGATTTGGCTCGCATCGCGGAGCCGGCATCGGTGGAGGTTACCCAGTTATTTACGGTTGAGCCTCACCCCACGGTGCATCAGCTGGTCTCCACGGTGAGCGCTAAGGTCCGGGCTGAGGTCTCGATGGGTGAGGTGATTGCCGCTCTGTTCCCGGGTGGTTCAATGACTGGCGCACCTAAAATCCGAGCCATGCAGTTGATCAACGATTTGGAGAAAACCCCGAGAGGCATTTACTCCGGTGTGGCGGGCTATTTTGGCACCGATGGCAGTGCCGACCTGGGCATGGTCATTCGCAGCCTGGTGTTTGAGGGGGAGAGGGTGAGCATCGGTGTTGGTGGCGGGATCACCATAGATAGCGTTGCAAGTGCGGAGTTGGACGAGACCGAACTAAAGGCCAAGTCTCTGCTCGCGGCCATCGCCCTTGAAAGCCCTTGGCGCTAGTTGCTTGGTAACCTTGTAGGAAGTAAGGTTGCTGTCTCTTTAGGTGCAATCGTCCGCCCGTCCATCGGGTTGGGAAAACCAGAAACAAGTGAGTAAATGAGCAATTCTCAGGCAGAAGAGAACGTCTACGACATCGGTGCCATTCAGGACCGTTGGCTACCCGTTTGGGATGAACTGCGGCCGTTTGCATCGGGGAAGCCCGGCGACACCCGTCCCACCAAGTATGTGCTCGACATGTTTCCTTACCCATCTGGCGACCTACACATGGGTCACGCTGAGGCATATGCCCTGGGTGATGTCATCGCTCGTTACTGGGCTCAGCGCGGCTTCAACGTCATGCACCCGATTGGCTGGGATGCCTTCGGTCTGCCGGCCGAGAACGCTGCAATCAAGCGAGGCCTAGATCCGCGCGGTTGGACCTACGACAACATCGAGCAGCAGCGCACATCAATGCGCCGCTACGCCTGTTCCTTTGACTGGGACCGCGTAATTCGGACCTGCGACCCCATTTACTACCGCTGGAACCAGTGGCTATTCCTCGAGTTCTATAACAAGGGTCTGGCATACCGTAAAAATTCCATGGTCAACTGGTGTCCTTCCTGCCAGACCGTTTTGGCAAATGAGCAGGTGGTTGGCGGTCTCTGCGAGCGCTGCGACAGCGTGGTCACCAAGAAGGCACTTACCCAGTGGTTCTTCAAAGTGACGGAATACGCCGATCGTCTCCTAGATGACCTTGACACCCTAGAGGGCAACTGGCCTTCAAAGGTGTTGAGCATGCAGCGCAACTGGATTGGTCGCTCCTACGGAGCCGACGTCGAGTTCGTGATTGAGGGCCGCTCCGAGCCGGTGAACGTTTACACGACTCGACCGGACACCCTTCACGGCGCCACCTTTATGGTGGTTGCCGCCGATGCACCGCTGGCCGCCGAACTTGTTGCTGAGAGCACGCCAGAGATTCAGGCCGAGTTCGCAACCTATCTTGATCAGGTCAAGCAGTCCAACGACATCGAACGTCTGAGCACCGACCGAGACAAAACCGGTATCTTCACCGGTCGTTACGCCATCAACCCGGTAAACGGTGAGAGAATCCAGATTTGGGCTGCCGACTACGTGTTGGCAGACTACGGTCACGGTGCCATCATGGCGGTACCCGCTCACGACCAGCGCGACTGGGACTTTGCGAGGACCTTCAACCTGCCAATTCGCATGGTCGTGGACACCGGCGAAGGCGATCCAAACGAGATTGGCTTCGCAACCACTGGCGACGGTGTTCTTGTAAACAGTGGTGAGTTGAACGGTCTGCACAAGGCCGAAGCAATCTCCAAGATGACGCAGATTCTCGAGGAACGTGGCACCGGAAAGGCGGCCAAGAATTTCCGCCTGCGTGACTGGCTAATCAGCCGTCAGCGCTATTGGGGTACGCCAATTCCAATCATTCACTGTGACAACTGCGGCGAGGTTCCGGTTCCGGCAGATCAGCTTCCGGTTGAGTTGCCGTCGGCCGAGGGCCTCGACCTATCCCCGAAGGGAACTTCACCCCTCGGTGCCGCTTCCGAATGGGTAAACGTTCACTGTCCAAAGTGTGGAGCTGCCGCTAAGCGCGACACAGACACCATGGACACCTTCGTGGACTCATCCTGGTACTTCCTGCGTTTCCTGTCGCCTAACAGCACCGAGGTGGCCTTCGACTTAGATGAGGCGAAGCGCTGGGCACCGGTTGACCAGTACGTGGGAGGCGTAACCCACGCCATTCTGCACCTGCTCTACGCTCGCTTCTTCACGAAGGTTCTGCACGATCTTGGCTACCTGGATTTTGAGGAGCCTTTCACCCGCCTTCTCAACCAGGGAATGGTTCTGATGAACGGCTCGGCCATGAGCAAGTCTCGTGGCAACCTAGTTCGCCTGAGCGATCAGTTGGATGAGCACGGTGTTGACGCCATTCGGCTAACCATGGCTTTTGCTGGTCCACCCGAGGATGACATCGACTGGGCCGATGTTAGCCCGGCCGGTTCTGCTCGATTCTTGGCTCGCGCTTGGCGTCTAGCCAATGATGTATCGAGCCCGGTAGGTGTTGACTTTGGAACCGGTGACAAGACTGTCCGTAAGGCCACTCACCTCTTCCTTCGTGACTTCGCAACGAGCATTGAAACCTTCAAGTTCAATGTTGGTGTTGCCAAGGCCATGGAACTGGTAAATGTTCTCCGTAAGGCTATCGACTCGGGTGTCGGTGGGGGAGACCCAGCCGTTCGCGAGGGCGTTGAGGAAGTTGCCAAGGCTCTCAGCCTATTTGCCCCCTACACCTCGGAAGACATGTGGAGCATTCTGGGTCACGAGCCTGGCATTGCCCTGGTTGGCTTCGCGTACTGTGACGAGAGCCTGCTGGTTG
>Ga0228702_1002422_pt1 | contig 10723 bp, 10 predicted proteins | sample McNCre217_Aug_MG_2_FD_178018 | JGI IMG/M metagenome (GOLD analysis project Ga0228702, IMG submission 178018) | Freshwater microbial communities from McNutts Creek, Athens, Georgia, United States - 20-17_Aug_MG | ecosystem: Environmental > Aquatic > Freshwater > Creek | place: USA: Georgia... | reverse complement strand
TATGTCGCGCAGCATTTCCTGATCGAATCCGTTTCTGGTGCCATCGGCATCGATGGAGTTGACCAGGAGTTCGCCGGCACCGAGCTCGATGGTTCGCTTTACCCACTCGAGGGCATCGAGATCGGTTTCGTTTCGGCCGCCGTGGGTGGTAACCACGTAGCCGGACGGGGTCTTGGGCGAACGCTTTAGGTCGAGGGAAATCACCAGCACCTGATTACCAAAGCGTTCGGCGATGCCGCTCAGCAGCTCTGGAGTGGCAATGCCGGCGGAGCCCACCGAAACCTTGTCGGCGCCGGCTCCCAGCAGTTTGGCAACGTCTTCAACCTGACGGATGCCCCCACCAACGGTGAGCGGAATGAAGACCTGCTCGGCGCATTTGGTGACCAGATCGTACATGGTCGAGCGGTTGTCCACGGTGGCGTGAACGTCCAGGAAGGTCAGTTCGTCGGCGCCATCCGAGTAGTAGCGGGCTGCCAGTTCGATTGGGTCTCCGGCATCACGCAGATTCAAAAAGTTGACGCCCTTGACAACGCGGCCATCGGCCACATCGAGGCAAGGGATTACGCGAACCGAGAGTGACACGATATCCCCTAGATGCGGGCTGCGTGGATGGCGCTGACCAGAATGGCGCGGGCACCGAGTTCGTAGAGGGCGTCCATCTTGGCGTTGGTTTCGCTGCTCTTGACCAGGGCACGCACGGCAACCCAGTCCTGCTCGCGAAGCGGCGAAATGGTTGGCGATTCGATTCCGGGGGTCAGCGCCGATGCCTGCTCAACCAGGTGCACTGGGCAGTCGTAGTCGAAGATGACGTATTCACGCGCAACCAGCACACCGTTCATGCGGCGCAGCAGGCTGGTGGCCTTATCGGCCGATCCCGGTGCGGCGATCAGGTGAGCGCTGGATTCGAGAATGACTGGACCAAAGATTTCGAGGCCGGCCTGACGAAGTGTGTTACCGGTAGAAACCACATCGGCTACCGCATCGGCAACACCCAGACGAACTGCAACCTCCACGGCACCGTCGAGCGCAACCAGCTCAACATCAGAGACGCCCTCGCGGGCGAAGTAGTCTTCGAGCAGACCCGGATAGGCGGTGGCCACGCGCTTGCCGGCGAGTTCGCTGACGTTCTTGAACTTGCCGACCGGACCGGCAAAACGGAAGGTGCTACCACCGAACGCCAAATCGGCCACGGTCAGGGCATTGCTGCGGCTGTCCAGCATGAGGTCCAGACCCGTGAAGCCAGCGTCTAGCGAACCCGAACCCACATAGGTCGCGATGTCGCGTGGGCGCAGGTAGAAGAACTCGATGTTGTTGACGGTGTCAACAACGTGAAGGTCCTTTGGGTCGCGGCGGGTGGTGTAACCGGCCTCCTTGAGCATCGCAATGGCGGCTTCGCTGAGGATGCCCTTGTTAGGAACTGCTACTCGAAGCATTGGTGCGTTAGACATGAATGTTCCCGTCTCGGGGTTGGTGGGCACAATGGCTCCACTCCCCCTGTGAATTCTTAGAAGTTTTTCTCTAGGTCTGCCAGGGTGATGCCCTTAGCGGTCATCATCACCTGAAGGTGGTAAATCAGCTGGCTGATCTCTTCGGCGCATCGCTCATTGCCCTCGTACTCGGCCGCCATCCAAACCTCGGCTGCCTCTTCGACAATCTTCTTGCCGATTGTGTGCACTCCAGCATCCAGCCACTTCACGGTATGTGAATCGGCAGGGCGCTCGGCGGCCTTCTGGCCAATTTCGGCAAAGAGCTGTTCAAAGGACTTCATACCTACTAGGTTAGCCCAGCCGGTGGCTCACTGGCGGTGGTTACAGCCCGAAATAGCCCTGTTCCGCAGAAGTTCAATCTGCGCCTTGCGATCGACATTCTTGAAGACGGCGTTGCCGGCCACAAAGGTGTCGGCCCCCAACTTGGCGACTCGTTCGATGTTGTTTTCATCGATTCCGCCATCAACCTGCAGCCAAATGTCGATCTTTTCGGCATCGATTTTGCGGCGGGCCTTGGCAACCTTCTGCAGCGTGTCCTCGATGAGACCCTGGCCTCCAAAACCTGGCTCAACCGTCATGACCAAAAGCATGTCGAACTCGTCCAGGATTTCGAGGAAGGGCTCGACATCGGTGCCGGGTTTTAGGGCGACACCGGCGCGGGCGCCAAGGCTGCGCAGGGTGCGAGCCAGCGCCACCGGGTCTTGACTTGCCTCGGCGTGGAAGGTCACCGAGTACGCTCCGGTCTCGGCGAAGCCCGGCGCCCAACGCTCGGGGTTCTCAATCATTAGGTGGACATCGAGCGGAAGCGGACTGATCTGCTGCATGCGGGCCACCATTGGCTGACCAAAGGTCAGGTTGGGTACAAAGTGGTTGTCCATCACATCGACGTGAATGAGGTCGGCGTTGGAGATGGTGTCGAATTCGGCCTGGAAATTGACGAAATCGGCCGACAGGATGCTGGGGTTGATTCGCACAGTCAAAGTATTACACCTTACGCAACAGGGCGATGAACATGGCGTCGGTTACCTGGCGTTGCGGCCAAAGTTGCACGGTCTTTCTACCCTCGGTGAGCGCCAGGTTTGGGTCGGTCTTCAGCTGCGGATTCAGTTCTTGCAGCACTGCGATGGTATCGATCAGCTCGAGGTGACTGGTGTAAGCCTTCTGGGCCCAGTCGATAATGGCCGTGGTCTCGTTGGGGTGGGGTGAACAGGTGACGTAGGCCAGCACTCCCCCGGTCTTTAGGCCTTTCCAAGCGCTGGCAAAGAGTTCACGCTGCAGTTTGGCAAGCTGAGCCACATCGGACTGAGCCTTGCGGTAGCGGCTCTCAGGGCGGCGACGAAGCGCACCCAGGCCGGTGCATGGTGCGTCGAGCAAAATACGATCGAAGGATTCGGGTGCATCGTCGCCAAGGTCGCGCCCGTCTCCCACGCGCACGTAAACCTCTGGATTAACCCGTTGCAGCGCCTGTTCCACCAGCTTGGCTCGGTGGGGCTGCAGTTCGTTGCAAACCAATTCGGCACCCTGCTGGGCTGCCGCTGCTGCCAGCAGCGCTGCCTTTCCGCCGGGGCCGGCACAGAGGTCTAGCCAATCTTCGGACGCAGAGCCGGTCTTGGATTCGGCGGCGATAAGGGCAAGCGCCGCCAGTTGAGAGCCCTGATCCTGAACCCTGATTTCGCCGGAGCGAACCTCTGGAATGTCTGCTGGGTCGCCATCGGGTAGTTCGGCACCGAGTGGGCTGACGCCACCGAGTACTCCGCCCGCGTCGAGCAGGTCGTCGGGGGTTGAGATTCCGGGTAAGGCGACGAGATTTACGAGCGGTGGCTGGTTATTGATTGCCAGCAGCGCCTCGAGTTCGTTGGCTCGGCCATCAACTCGCAGTGAGTCTTCGATGGCGCGAATCACCCATTCAGGGTGTGAATATTCGATGGAAAGCTGGGCGATTCGGCTTGGCGCCTTTGCAGTCAGACGTGACAGCCACTCATCGTGAGTGCGTTCGCTAACTCGGCGCAGCACGCCGTTTACGAATCCGGCCAGATTTGGTCGCAGCACAGACTTGGCCAGCTCCACGGTCTCGCTCAGGGCCGCATGCGACGGAACCCGCATACCTAGCAGCTGATGCGCGCCCAGCTCGAGCAGAACGCGAACATCAGCGTCAATTTCGGTGGCTGGGCGTCCGGAAGCTTCCTCGATGATGGCGCGGTAGAACAGCGCGTTTCGAATGGTGCCGAACGCCATTTCCTGGGCAAAACCAGAGTCACGGGAGTCTAGGCCCGAAGCGTTTAGCAACTTTGGCATCAGCAGGTTGGCGTAGGCGTCGTCCTGCTCGACCGCAAGCAACAGCTGGTAGGCGATGCCTCGAGCCGAGTTTGCTGAACTCTTAGCGCGGGCCCGGCCGGCATTTTTTTCTTGGAATCCGCGATGCGCAACCATTTACGCTTCCTCGCTCTCGGTGTCGTCTAGATCGAAGCTGTAGACCTTGTCGGCGGCGCCACGGGCCCAGTCTGTTGCCGGCATGGGTTTTTTTCCGGCGGGTTGAACTGTCTTAATTTGGAGCAGGGTTCCGCCGCCACATTCCACCAGAACTCGCTTCGCCTCGAAGCGGATGCGCCCCGGCTGGTGGGTATCTGCGCTCTCCGAATCGAGGGCAGACCAATCGGTCTTGCCCAGGCTCGTAGCGTCCAGGATGCGGAAAGGCTCCTGAGCGATGGTTGCAAACGCCATCGGCTCGGGGTTCATGCCCAGGATTTTGCGCTCAATTTGGATTGCGGTCTCAAACCAGTTGAGCTTGGCCTGAGCACGATCTAGTTTGTTGGCGGGTCGAGCCGGCTCGGACTTGGGCTGTTCCTGGGCTCGAGCGATACCGGCATCGAGCGCCGGCAGTACTTGGTTAAGCAGCGTGATACCTAGTTCGGTGAGCCTTTCCAGGAGTCTGCCACTGGTCTCGCCAGGCTGAATGGTGGTGCGAACCACATCGAAGATTGGGCCGGTGTCCATGCCTTCGTCTAGCTGGAAGAGAGTGACGCCGGTCTGGGTGTCTCCAGCCAATATGCTGTTCTGCACCGGTGCGGCTCCGCGCCAGTCTGGCAGCAGGCTGTAGTGCAGATTGACCCAGCCCAGCGGAAGGGCCTTGAGGGCAAAGTCTTTTAGCAGGGCCCCGTAGGCAACAATCACGCCCAGTTGGGCTCCGAGCGAACCCAGCTGTTGTGCAAGCTGAGGGTCAACTCGGTTTGCCTTGAAGGTTGGTATGCCGTTTTCTTGGGCCACCACCGCCACCGCAGATGGGGTGAGGATGCGTTTTCGGCCGACCGGGGCATCTGGCCGAGTCAGAACGGCCAAAACCTCGTGGTTGGAGTTGATTAGTGCCTGAAGGGTGCGGGCAGCGTTTGCGGGTGTGCCTGCAAAAATCAACTTCAAAGTGGTTGCCTCTCCAACGCTCTAGATTACTTCTGAATCGTCTAGCTTGAGGCGAACCGCACGGCTGGCACGCCCAGACTTGGCGTTGATTGCCTTGTTGCCGGCGTTGACTAAGAGAACTCGGGCTTTGAGTTCCTGTGCCAGTTTGTCTCCAACACCATATTCAAACCTAACTAGGTAGCGCCAGCTGGGTTCTGCCAAACCGGCTAAGCCAGGCGAAGTGGTTTTGCCCGGCTGTTGGTCTAGCTTGAGTGGTCCCAGAACCTCGATGGCACCTGTTTTGGTCGCAATTTGGTCTAGCTGGGCGACAACTTGATCGACCAGTTGGCGAGGACCGGTGACTGTGCCTAGGCGGAAGATAGGTGGGAAGTTGAGTTCGCGTCTGCCAGCAAGTTCTTGCGCGGCAATGGCCAGCTGATCCCAGAGGGCCAACTTTTGGCCGAGTGGAGATGCCAGCCCAACGCCAACTGCCGTGCCACCAGGCGCTAGCAAGCTGATGGCATTGCTCCAGGCGGCAACTGCCTGTTCGGTGGCCCTGATTGTGTCTTTAGACAGCAGCCGCTGCCCATCGAGCAGGATAACGGCGGCATAGCCACCGTCAATAACCGGTTCTGCTCCCGGTGTGGCCACGACCAAGCGTTTGCCTGCCTTGAGTTGTTCAACCCGGTGACTCCAGGTTGCTTCGGTAACTGTAACCCCCGGAAATGACTTGCCCAATTCGGCTGCGGTGCGGGTGGAACCAGCAGTGCCCTGACGGAGTTTTGGGCTGCCGCAGTTGTGGCAGCTGATGGCCAGATTCAGCGCCGAGCACCACCGGCACCGGGGTTGACTCTTGTCGTCTATGAAAAGCGGACCGTTGCAGCTATTGCACTGACTTCGAGTGCCGCAATCGGCGCAGTAGGTGCCGCTGGAGTGACCCGTGTTGGCAACCTGAACCAGCACGGCTCCCCCGGCTGCAAAGGCTGCTCTGGCAGCCTGATAAGACATTGAGTCCACCCGCAAACCGGGGTCGCTGACCGCAATTTTTGGAGCAGCGAATGGCTGGGTCAGGTCTGTGAGATATCCGAGTTCAACCAGTCGCTGCACCTCGGCGGTGCGACTGTGCCCAGCAAACAGCAGATTGCAAGAGGTTTGCTGCTGGCGCAGCAGTGCTATTTCTCGGGTGTGCAGGTAAGGGGCGGTTGGCTCCTGGAGGCTGGCATCGCTGTCGTCCCAGAGGGCAATGCCGCCTAGGTTTGCCACCGGTGCGTAGATTGCGGCGCGTGAACCAATGACGATGACCGGTTGGTTTCCAAGGCAGCTCAGGTACGCCGAGTAACGTGCCGACGGTGTTTGCTCGGTGTTGAAAGATGCAACAGAGTGCTGCAGCCCGAGGGCTGCAAGCGCTGCGATCAGACGATTCTGATCGCGGAAATCTGGCACAACCAGAACGGCAGACTTGCCGCTGGCCAGTTGCTCGAGTGAAAAGGCAACGAAGTGTGCAATCCAGCCCTGCAGTGAAAGGGTCTTGTCCTCAGCCACCGATTTGCCCGCAAAACGGGTGTCAATGTGCCGGGGTTCGGCCAAAAGCGTACTTCGGCCGAGGTAGCTATCGGGCCTGCCTCGAAAAGACAGGACTTGCTCATTTGGCTCTGGCCGAGCCTGGGCTTGGTCTGAAGCCTGGGCTGCCAACCATGCCTTCTCGACCCGGACCGAACGCTTTGGCACTGCCAACTTGGTTAGTTCGGAGAGGGTTCCAGCCTGCCGGTCTGCAATTGCTCGCAGCAGTTGATATTGGCTTGGCGGCAAAACCGAGACCGTCGAAATGACCTGTTCGATTTGAGCCAGCTGACCCTCGACCTCGGTGGTTTGGCTGACCGAGACCACAAAGCCGTCCTGGCTATTGCCGCCCTTGCCGAACGGAACCAAGACCCTGACTCCTGGTTTGCAGGCGTCAACCAGGTTTTCGGGAATTGAGTAGTCGAAGAGCCGATCTAGCTGAGGCAGCGGAGACTCGATTGCCACCTTTGCGAATGCCACGGTGCCTCCGAGTGATTGCTATTGAATGCGAAAGTTGGTGTGTTCCCGCACCAGGCGCGGGCCGGCAACTAGAGCGCAGCCTGCAGTTGGGATACGCGGTTGGTCTGCTCCCAGGTGAAGTCTGGTAGCTCTCGACCAAAGTGGCCGTAAGCCGCAGTCTGAGCGTAGATTGGGCGCAGCAAATCTAGCTCTTCGATGATTGCGCGTGGGCGCAGGTCGAAAACCTTGGAGATTGCCTTCTCGATGGCCTCCTGCGGCACCTTTGCGGTTCCGAAGGTTTCCACGTAGACAGCCACGGGCTTGGCTACACCGATGGCGTAGGCAACCTGGACCTCGGCGCGGTCGGCAAGGCCGGCGGCGACAACGTTTTTGGCAACCCAGCGGGTGGCGTAGGCCGCCGAGCGGTCTACCTTGGAAGGATCTTTGCCGCTGAAGGCGCCACCGCCATGGCGACTAGCACCACCATAGGTGTCTACGATGATCTTTCGTCCGGTGAGGCCGGCGTCGCCCATTGGGCCACCGATCTCGAAGATGCCGGTTGGGTTGATGAAGAACTTGGTGGCCGACAGGTCTAGACCGGTCTGCTGCAGAATCGGCTCGATAACCACGCGCTTCATTTCATCGCGCAGGTCTTCGAGGGCAATGCCCGGATTGTGCTGAGTAGAAAGCACTACGGCCGAGACCGACTTGGCCTGGGTGCCGTCGTATCCGATGGTCACCTGAGTCTTGCCGTCTGGGCGAAGGTAATCTACCAGCCCACTCTTGCGCACCTCGGAGAGGCGCTCTGCCAAGCGGTGCGCGGTGTGGATTGCCACCGGCATGAGCGTTGGGGTCTCGTTGGTGGCGTAGCCAAACATGAGACCCTGGTCGCCGGCACCCTGGGAATCGTAAAGGTCGGCCGAGCCGCCCTCGCGGTGCTCGAAGCCCGCGTCTACACCGGCAGCGATGTCGGGTGATTGCTGGCCGATGCTGACGGAAACACCACAGGACGAGCCATCGAAGCCAATTTGGCTTGAGGTGTAGCCAATTTCGCGAATCTTCTGACGCACGATTTGAGGAATCTCGACGTAGCCCTCGGTGGTTACCTCGCCGGCAATGTGAACCAAGCCGGTGGTGACCATGGTCTCTACGGCAACGCGCGAAGTTGGGTCCTGGGCCAGCATGGCGTCCAGGATGGTGTCCGAGATTTGGTCGCAGATTTTGTCTGGGTGACCTTCGGTGACGGATTCTGAGGTGAAGAAACGTAGATTATTCATTGCCCACAAGTATATCCTTGGGCACCGACATTATTTAGTGGCGGCTAAATGCTGCGCAATAAAGCCAACGATGGCTGCCGCAACGTGCTGCTTGGTGCCGGTGGCATGAGCCGACTCCCCCGACTGATCCAGCAGGTAGACGGTGTTGTGGTCGGCGCCGAAGACGGCACCCTCGGTAACGTCGTTGGCAACTATCAGGTCGCAGCCCTTGCTGGCCAGTTTCATGGTGGCAAGCGAAGCCAGCCGCTCTAAGCTTCCGGCAGTTTCCGCGGCAAAACCAACCGTCAGGCAGTCCAGTTTTTGGGCCTCGATGAACTCGACGGCTTCGGCCAAAATATCGGGGTTGGCAATGAGTTTCAGTTCGAGCGAGTTGCCGATATCGCTGCGCTTAATCTTTTGCGTCTGTGGGAACTCCACTCGGAAGTCGGCAACCGCGGCTGTCATGACCAACACATCGGCTTGGCCAAGCTGCTCGTCGATCACGGCGGCAAGTTCCTTTGCCGTGGACACATTGATGACCGTGTCGACTCCGCTGACGGGCTGCTGGATATTGGCCGCCACGAGTGTTACCCGGGCACCGGCCGCCTTAGCCGCATGCGCGATGGCCAAACCTTGCTTTCCGCTGGAGTGATTGCCGATGTAGCGAACCGGGTCGATCGCCTCGCGGGTGCCACCGGCGGAAATTAGGAAATGCTTGCCGCTGAGCGAACCGGAAGCGAGCGTGTGAACCGAGCTCAACTCAACAAGCGAAAGCGCGGTCGAGACGATCGCCTCGGCCTCGGGTAGACGCCCTGGCCCACTGTCGCTGCCGGTCAGACGACCGGAATCAGGCTCTAAAACACTGATGCCGCGGGCACGAAGGGTGGCCACATTATCCTGGGTGGCCGGGTTTTGCCACATTTCGGTGTGCATTGCCGGAGCCAGCAACACGGGAGCCTTCGAGGCCAGGAGTGTGTTTAGCAGCAGGTCATCGGCGATTCCGGCGGCGAATCTGCCCAGGAAGGCTGCGGAGGCAGGCGCGACCACAATGAGGTCTGCCTCCTGGCCCAGTGCCACGTGCTTGACCGAGTCGACATCGGTGTAGAGGTCTGGATCAACCGTGTGGTGTGAGAGCGCCTCCAGCGTGGTGGCGCCGATGAACCGAAGCGCGTTTTGGGTTGGAATGACCTTCACCGAGTGACCGGCTTCGGTTAAACCGCGAATGATTGCGGTTGCCTTATATGCAGCAATACCACCGGTGATGCCAACAATGACATTCAGCACGGTGGTATTCCTCTGAGGCTTTTAGCGGTGCGCGATTATTCTGCTGAGGCAGGACGGGTAAGGGTTAGCTTGTCCTCGTCGATTTCGTGCATTGCGATGGTAAGTGGCTTCTCTTCGATGGTGGTCTCAACCAGTGGGCCAACGTTGTTGAAGAGGCTACCCTCGTGCAGTGCCGAGTAGTAGTCGTTGATCTGACGGGCGCGCTTCGATGCGAAAATAACCAGCTCGTACTTGCTGACGTTCTGGTTGTCGAACTTCTTGCCCAGCAGGTGGTCGATCGATGGGCTAACGATGCCCTGAAGCTTCTCTGACATGAGGCTACTTTCTAGAAAAAGTTGATGAAATGTGAGCGCCGACGAATGCGGCCGCTACTTCTGCATTAAGTCTACGATGCGGAGGGCACAATCGGCTACCTCATCGTTGATAACAACGTGATCGAACTCCGACTGGGCGGCCAGCTCTTCGCGCGCGGTTTCGAGCCTGCGGGCCTGTTCCTCGGCGGTTTCGGTGCCGCGACCAGTGAGTCGGGAAACCAACTCTTCCCAGCTGGGTGGGGCGATAAAAACCAAATTGGCCTCGGGCATGGCCTGCTTGACCTGGCGTGCCCCCTGAATGTCTATTTCGAGAATCATCAGTTGGCCGGCTGCCAGTGCTGCCTCAACCGGTTCGCGCAGGGTTCCGTACTTGTTGGTGCCATGCACCACCGCGTATTCCAGCATCTGACCGGCGGCAATTTTGGCGTCGAATTCCTCGAGACTCAGGAAGTGATATGCCACGCCATCGATCTCACCGGGGCGAGGGGCGCGAGTGGTCGCCGAGACAGAAAGCTTGATCTCTGGGTGGTGTTCCAAAATGTAGCGAATCACCGTACCCTTGCCAACTGCGGTTGGGCCGGAAATGACCATTAGTCGATTTGCCATGAATTTAGGCTAGTCCCTGAGCCAGCTCGGCCTTTGCCGACTCGATGGCCGCCGAAATACCGCCTGGGCCGGCACCGAGGACGCTGCGTGAAACCGAGGCAATAACCTGGTCTGCGGCCACACCGAATAGGCCTCGAATCTGACCAAGGGTTGCGCCCTGAGCGCCAAATCCCGGAGCCAAAATCGGTGTGGTAATCGGCTGCGGGATGGTTAGCAGCTCGCCTAGGCCAAATCGGCTGAGATTGAGGGTTGCACCCAAAACCGCGCCAAACGAGCCCATCAACTCCCCCGGTCCGGAGGTGATTGCGTTCACGTTGGTGAGGCCGTCAAAAATGCTGGCGGCAATGGTCTTTTCATCGGTCAG
>Ga0228702_1002415_pt1 | contig 10753 bp, 9 predicted proteins | sample McNCre217_Aug_MG_2_FD_178018 | JGI IMG/M metagenome (GOLD analysis project Ga0228702, IMG submission 178018) | Freshwater microbial communities from McNutts Creek, Athens, Georgia, United States - 20-17_Aug_MG | ecosystem: Environmental > Aquatic > Freshwater > Creek | place: USA: Georgia... | reverse complement strand
GTAAAATGCGACTTTTTTCATACCTAAAATCAGGATGCAAAGGTAAAACAAAAATGGCGGGAAAACCCGCCATCTTGTTTATAAAAGTATATAAATGCTAGATAATTGTATTAAACTTTTGCCGTTTTTACCGTCTTGATAATACGAGCAGCCACTTTGTATGGATCTGCTGCTGAGTTTGGACGACGATCTTCTAACCAACCTTTCCATCCTTTTTCTACTACTACAATAGGAATACGAATCGATGCACCACGATCAGACACCCCAAAAGAGAAATCGTGAATCGAAGCCGTCTCGTGCTTTCCAGTTAAACGCATATGGTTATCCGCACCATAAACTTCAATATGTTCTTTCACAAATGGCTCGAATGATTGACAAATCGCATCATACGTTTCTTTTTTACCTGCTGTACGTAAAGCTGTATTAGAGAAGTTTGCGTGCATTCCTGAACCATTCCAATCTAATTCACCCAAAGGCTTGCAGTGCCAGTTAATTGCAACACCATATTTCTCTCCTAAACGCTCTAACAAATAACGACCTAACCAGATTTCATCACCTGCTTGTTTCGCACCCTTAGCAAACATTTGGAATTCCCATTGTCCTGCAGCTACTTCCGCATTAATACCTTCAATATTTAAACCTGCGTCAATACACAAGTCCATGTGCTCTTCAATAATCTCACGACCATACGCGTTTTTAGCACCTACTGAACAATAGTAAGGTCCTTGTGGCTCTGGATAACCATTTGCCGGGAAACCTAAAGGCTTATTCGTTTCTGGATCCCAAAGGAAATATTCTTGTTCAAATCCAAACCAAAAATCATTATCATCATCCTCAATCGTTGCACGACCATTCGTTACGTGAGGAGTTCCATCTGCATTCAATACTTCACACATCACTAAAAAACCATCGCGACGAGCTGGATCTGGACAAACGTACACTGGCTTCAACAAACAATCCGAAGAACCACCTTCCGCTTGCTGAGTAGATGACCCGTCAAAAGACCACATATCAAGGTCTTCTAATTTCCCGCTAAAATTGTTCTCAATTTTAGTCTTAGAACGTAAACTCTGGGTAGGTTTGTTACCATCCAACCAAATGTACTCTAATTTTGATTTAGCCATGATTTTTAAAATGATTTTAAAACAAAAATACTTTTTTAGGAATTTATGCAGCAAAAATATACTGCTTTTCGATAAAAACAATAGTTTATTCCAAAAAATAGATAAAAAACAATCCGCTTTTTAACAAAAACCCAAAAAATCCAAATTAAAATCAGAAAATTCAATCCTTCCTTTTCAATTTTTACCATTTTTTATCCGACCATAATTCGCTATTTTTACCTTAGAATTAAAAAATCTTACAAATGGCTATAACTAGATTTAAAGCGCTTGAGTTAGCTCAATCACGCACAGGCACTACGGTTAAACTTCCGACTGAAAAAGTAACGGATTATTATGGCAGCATGACCTTCAGCGATGAAGTAATGCGTTCACTATTATCACCAGAAGCCTATTTGAAAATCAATACGGCGATCCAAACGGGTTCTAAAATAGACCGTGATGCGGCTGATGAAGTAGCAGCAGCGATGAAATCTTGGGCCATTTCTAAAGGGGCAACCCACTACACGCACTGGTTTCAACCTTTGACTGGAACAACGGCAGAAAAACATGATTCTTTCTTTGACATTGATTTAAGCAATGGAAAAGCGGTAGAAAAGTTCAAAGGATCTGCATTAGTACAACAAGAACCAGATGCTTCTTCATTTCCGAATGGTGGAATTCGTTCCACTTTTGAAGCTCGTGGATATACAGGCTGGGATCCTTCTTCTCCGGCATTTATTATGGAAAATGCGGCAGGAACAGCTACATTATGTATTCCTTCTGTATTCGTTTCGTACACGGGTGAAGCTTTAGATTACAAAACGCCTTTATTAAAATCGATTGAATTAGTGGATAAAGCAGCTACCGCAGTAATCAAAGAATTCTTTAATCGCGATGTTAGCAAAGTCATTCCTACTTTAGGAGCGGAGCAAGAATATTTCGTCGTAGATGAAGCCTTATTCAATGCACGCCCCGATTTAGTGATGGCAGGACGTACCGTTTTCGGTCATGCACCAGCTAAAGGACAACAATTAGAAGATCACTATTTTGGTTCCATTCCTAACCGAGTGAATGCCTTTATGGTAGACTTCGAAATCGAAGCGCTTAAATTAGGTATGCCAGTTAGAACACGTCACAACGAAGTAGCTCCGGCACAATTTGAAGTAGCACCTACGTTTGAAGAGGCAAACTTAGCTTGCGATCACAATGCCTTATTGATGGATTTAATGTCTAAAGTGGCTTCAAAACATAAATTAAAGGTATTATTCCACGAAAAACCCTTTGCAGGCATTAACGGATCAGGAAAGCATAACAACTGGGCTTTAGCAACAGATACAGGTATTAACTTATTAGCTCCTTCCTCTAAGCCGAAAGAAAACCTACGTTTCTTAACCTTCTTCGTAAATACTTTGAAGGCCGTACATGATCGGGCCGATTTATTGCGTGCTTCCATTGCATCCGCAGGGAACGAACACCGTCTTGGTGCCAATGAAGCGCCTCCAGCGATTGTTTCTGCCTTCTTAGGCAGTACGATGAGCCAGGTTTTGGATGACATGGAAAACATGGACGCGATGGACGAGATTCAATTGGAAAAAGGAGATAATGTATACTTGAAATTAGGCATCAACAAAATTCCTTCATTGATCTTAGATAATACTGATCGCAATAGAACCTCACCATTTGCCTTTACGGGAAATAAATTTGAGTTCCGCGCAGTAGGATCTACAGCTAATTCAGCTGCTCCTATGACTATCTTAAACACCATCGTAGCAGACCAATTGATCAAGTTCCGTAAAGAAGTGGAAGTGGTCTTAGAAAAAGGTGTGAAGAAAGAATTAGCCATCATGGAGGTTTTAAAACGCTATGTAAAGGAATCTAAAAATATTCGTTTCGAAGGAAATGGTTATTCGGATGAGTGGGTAGAAGAAGCCGCTCGCCGTGGCTTGTCTAATTTGAAAACGACACCAGAAGCTTTAGCCGTATATGCACGCCCTGAATCCATTGAATTGTTTACAAAACATGGAATTTATTCGAAAGAAGAGATGCATGCGCGTCACGAAATCGAATTAGAAAACTATGTGAAGAAAATTCAAATTGAATCACGTGTAATAGGAGATATGGCGATTAATCATATCGTTTCTACCTCTTTAAAGTACCAAACTCAATTAGTAGAGAATGTTAAGGGCCAAAAAGAAATCGGTATTGATCCTCAATATTATGCTCCAACGGTAGAAATGATTAAGAAAATTTCAGAATACACGTCTTCAATTGTTCGTTTACAAAACGAAATGACAGAAGCGCGTAAAGAAGCCAATAACATCGAGGATTTAGAAGAAAGAGCCGTTTTATACAGCACTAAAGTGAAAGGCTATTTTGAAGAAATTCGTTACAGTGTCGATAAATTAGAATTAATTATCGATGACGATGAATGGCCATTACCGAAATACCGTGAACTATTGTTAATCAAATAATCTTAGATGTCAACTAACACTAACCCAGGCTTTGACCCAGCAGAAATTGCTGCCTTAAAAAAGCAATGCGAAGCAGAAAATCGTTCATTTGTTTATATTTTGGACGAAGATTTGCCTTCTGGAAATGAGCGAGAAATGGTTCATATCCAGTTTGTGGGTCAATACGAGAAGCAAGAAGTCATTTATGATGCGATTGTTTGCACACTACAATTACATTATTCTAGCTTATTGTATGAGGCTGCTGAAAAAGAAATCATTGAACAATACCCTTTGTACGTTCCTTTAGAGAATCGGGATGAAAATTACGAACCCAACGAGGAATTAGACGAGGAAGTAGAAATGTTGATCTTAGAGGTAATCGAAGATTTAGAGGAGAATGAGGAAATTAAAGTAGCTGAATACATTGAAATCGATCCCGAATTTGATTTCGGAGTAAGCATTGAAGCAGCTTTATATGTTCCCGCCTTGGATGATGAAATGCTTTCTCAATTTGTAGCAGATTTCAATGGAAATACATTAAGCCTAGACCCATCGCTTTATACCTTTAACTCAGATGATGAGGACGAGGATGACGAAGAATAATACATGAGTATAGCCGTATTTTACGCACCCAACGCAAAGGATTCCTCTTATTTATCAGAAGAGGAATCCTTTCATGCTATACGGGTATTACGTTTAAGAGTAGGAGAGGCGATACATCTTTTAGATGGACGTGGCTCTAAATATGCTACTCAGATTTCTGCCATTGAAGGAAAAAAGGTAGCCTATGGGAAATTAACCTTAATAGAAAACGAAGATAAACCAGCTTACACCATTCATATTTATGTCGCACCCACCAAACAAATGGAGCGAATGGAGTGGATGGTAGAGAAATGTGGGGAATTCGGTATTCATGGCATTCATTTTTTCACCTCCAAAAATTCCGAAAGAAAAGAGATCAAATTACAACGATTGGAAAAGACAGCTATATCTGCTCTCAAACAATCCAAAAACCTCTATTTACCTGAAATCACGGGTTTACATTCCTTAAAAGAAATTACAACCAAAGAGGGAGGAGAAAAATTATTTGCCTTTATCGCTGATCCTCCGGTAGCCATTTTACAAAAAACGGCTACTAAAGGGGCTGAATATCACGTTTTGATTGGTCCAGAAGGAGACTTTAGTCCCGAAGAATCCATTGCATTAAAAAATAATCATTGGAAACCATTCAGTCTAGGGAAGTCTATTTTACGCACAGAAACAGCTGGTATAGCCGTTTGTCATGGCCTACACATCTTGAATGCTGACTAAAATCAGTTATTTAACGCGAAGCCTTGTGAAAAAAGAAACAATTGCTTCGTAACTTTGTTAAAATATTAAATTTATCCTTTTATTATGCAATTAGTACTTCCGGCTTTCTTTATACATTGGTATGTATCCTTGTTTAGCCAAACGTTTTTCCTGCACCGTTATTCTGCTCACAAGATGTTTTTGATGAGTAAATTTTGGGAAAAATTCTTTTATTTCTTGACCTATTTATCGCAAGGTTCTTCTTTTTTAAGCCCAAGAGCCTATGCTATTTTGCATCGAATGCACCACGCCTTTTCTGATACGAAGAAAGACCCGCATTCACCTATGTTCTCGAGCAATGTGTTTACCATGATGTGGAAGACAAAAAATATTTACAATGCCGTTTTGAACCGTGAGCAAAAGGTCGAAGAGCGTTTTGAGCATGATTACCCGGTTTCTAAAACCATTGAAAAAATTGGAGATTCCTGGATTTCTCGTATCGGCTGGGGAGTGGCTTATGCTTCATTGTACATTGTAGGATACATCTATTTTGACATGCACTGGGCATTTTTCTTCTTATTACCCGTACACTTTTTGATGGGACCTGTCCATGGAGCCATTGTTAACTGGTCTGGCCACAAGTATGGCTACCAAAACTATGACAACCACGATCATTCAAAGAATTCTTTAATTATCGATGTTGTCATGATGGGAGAGCTATTCCAAAACAATCACCACAAACTACCCAACCGCGTTAACTTCGCAACGAAGTGGTTTGAATTTGACCCTACCTATCCTTTGGTTAAATTATTGACCTTATTAAAGATCATTCGCCCGAATGTAAAGCCGGCGGATGCTAAATTCTAATATAAAAAAAGAGCCTCAAATGAGGCTCTTTTTTTATATCTGCGTGTCTACGCTAAACTTCTCTAAATAATCTGAGACGCGTTTTACGAAACCACCTCCCAGTGAACCATCTACCACACGATGGTCGTAGGAATGTGAAATAAACATCTTTTGGCGTATCGCAATCACATCTTCTCCTTTTTCATTAGTGATAACCGCCGGTTTTTTCTCAATAACACCAAAAGCTAAAATACCTACCTGCGGCTGCACAATAATAGGCGTGCCCATTAAATTACCAAATCCTCCAATATTGGAAATCGTAAATGTTCCTCCTTCCAGATCACTAGGCTTTAATTTATTCGCTCGAGCGCGAGCAGACAAATCATTCACTTTCTGCGTTAATTCCGCTAAAGTCAATTTATCTACTTCATGAATCACAGGCACGATTAAATTTCCATTAGGCAAAGCTACCGCCATACCGATGTTAATTTGCGCGTGCTGAACTATGTAATTTCCTTCTACGGAAATTAGCATACCAGGGAAATCCTTTAACGCTTCTGCTGTTACTTTAAAAAGGAGCGGGGTAAACGTTAATGCTTCTTTGTATTGGTCTTGGAATGCCTGTTTCACTTTCGTCCGCCAATTCACCAAATTAGTAACATCGGCTTCTAAGAAAGAAGTAACGTGTGGTGCAATGCGTTTTGAATCCAACATGCGCTCTGAAATCATCTTCCGCATACGATCCATTTCAATCACTTCGTCACCTGGCAGACGCATTCCGGCCCCTTGACTTAATGTCCCAGATGAAATTAGGCGTTTTGAATTACGAACTGCTATATAATTCAATACATCTTTCTTCGTGATTCGACCATCGAGACCAGAACCAGGTATTTGACTTAATTCTCTTTGGGATACATTTTCAGACTGACAAATCTGTTTAATCAAGGGTGAAATCCAAGGATTTGTAGATTTCTCCGTACTTAATTCTGTCGTACCCACTGACAAATCAATTAGAGCAGCCATATTTTCATCTAACGAAAAGGAATCTCCCGTTGATGGGCTTCCATTTTCCACCGCATCTATCACGCAAATAGCTTTACCAATGGTGGCTACGGACCCTACAGGCACTAAAATCTTTTGTAAATACCCTGCAATAGGGGAAGGCACCTCTGTATCAATCTTATCTGTGGCCACTTCTAAGATAAACTCATCCGCTTCCACATAATCACCAGGCTGTTTTAACCAATTTAAAACAGTCGCTTCCATGATACTCTCACCCATTTTGGGCATAATCACCTCTGTAATGGCCATAGGCTTAGCTTAAATCGTTTAATAAATATTTACGCAGCAAATTTACACAAGCTAAAGAGCTCAAGTATATATTTTGCATGCGTGTTCCTCCTAATGTTAATTGACGTGTAATGACTCCAGTAGGATGTGCCAAAGCAATCCAAACAGTCCCCACTGGTTTCTCTTTGGTACCTCCGTCTGGCCCAGCAATGCCCGAAGTAGCTAAGGAATATGTCGTACCTAATCGTTTTTGTACACCCAAAGCCATCGCTTCAATACAAGCTTCAGAAACAGCACCATCAGTGGCTAAAATCTGTTCTGAAACTCCTAAATAATCCACCTTAACCTGATTCGCGTAGGAGAGGATACCTCCCACAAAGTAAGCCGAACTCCCGGAATTTTGCGTAAACTGATGAGCCAAATGTCCTCCAGTACAACTTTCTGCCACGGATAGCGTCGCTTTTTGGTCCATCAATAATTTTCCCACCACTTCCGCTAATTCGTCTTTTTCATATCCAAAAACATAGGACTGTATAAGCGGATAAACCTTGTTTAATTCTACTTCCACTTCAGCTTGAAGCTTAGATAAATCATCTCCCAACGCCGTCAAACGCAATTTTACAATACCCGCAGAGGGCAAATAAGCTAATTTAATATGTTCCGGCAACTGCAATTCCCAGTTTTCTATCAAATCAGACAAATACGATTCCCCTATACCGACGGTCTTAATCACCTTGTGGTAAATGACTGGTGTTTGAAAGTGCTTAACTAAACGCGGAAGCACTTCTTGCTCCATAATTGCCTTCATTTCAAAAGGTACACCAGGCATCGATACCCATATGACACCTTTCTCATGAAACCACATCCCAGGAGCGGTCCCTTGCGCATTCCGAACAAAGGTTGCTTTCGTAGGTAAAAGTGCTTGATCTCGATTAATATCAGACAATTCACGGCCTCGTTTGGCAAAGAATTCTGTCACATCCTGTAATGCTTCTGGATGCATGGCTAGCTCACAGTCAAAATAATCCGCTAAGATTTTCTTTGTCAAATCATCTTTCGTAGGTCCTAGACCTCCTGTAATGAATACAATATCTGCCCGACTAGCGGCTTCTGTAAGTAACTGAAGTATTTCTGATTTTTGATCCCCCACGGATGATTTCCGAATGGTTTTGATCCCTAATTTATCTAATTCAAGACTGATCCACTGCGTGTTCGTATCTAGGATTTGTCCGTAAAGTATCTCATCTCCAATGGTAATAATTTCAGCCTTAACCATTAATTTTCCTTAATTTATACGAAAATACGATTAATTTTACATCCATGAAACATTCTGAAATCAATTTTAAAATACAATTAGACGACCAAAATATCCCAGAACAAATCTCTTGGTCCGCTACTGATAATCCAAACGAAGGCATCGAAGAAACGAAAGCCATTTTAGTAGCCACTTGGGATCCTTATCACAAAGGAACCTTAACTTTGCCACTTTGGACGAAGGATATGGAAATGTTAGATATGAAAAGATTCTTCATTGAAGTAGTAGGAACCGTTGCTGATGCCTCATTGCAAGCCACTGGAGATAATTTCTTCGCACAAGAACTAGAAGCTGTTTGCAGAACATTGTCATCTCATTTACAAAAAGAAATCGTTGCTGCTGAAAAAGGCACAAAATAAGCATGAATAAAATCCTCCTATTGCTTTTAATACCCTTCTTAAACCTCGCACAAGGGATTCAATTTTTGCCAGCTAATTCTTTAGCAGAAGCGCGCGCAGAAGCAATCAAGCAAAACAAATTGCTTTTTATGGAGATTTATGCGCCGGATTGTCACATTTGCAATTCCTTCAAGGGAGTATTTAGCCAGCCGGCGGTAGGAGCGGTTTACAATAAAAATTTCGTTAACTACCAATTAGATATCCGCAACCCTGCGAATCAAATGACCTTAAAACAAGCGGGTATCATCGTCAATGCAACACCGACATTTGTCTTTTTTGAGCCTAAATCAATGAAAATTGTGCAGGCTAGGATTTTTGGAGAGAAAGAAAATACGGTAACGATGGTCAATGGAATAGGTACCAAAGCAGCAAACCCAGCCGAGCATGCAACTCAATTCCCTAAACGCCTAGCTGCTGGAGAGAAAAATCCCGGAATGTTGATTAATTACGCTGAATATGCTCGAATTACGGGGGATACCTTGTCCAATATCAAAGCAATGAATGCCTATATTGCCTTGCTAACTCCTGCCCAATACAGCTCGCAATCTACCTTCAACTTAATGCAAGTAGCCTTAATGAGTCACGATAACAGACTATTTGACTACTTCATTCGGAATTTGAATTACTACAATTCACTCTATGATCCTTCGGTTGTACGCATGATTTATGAAAATATCTTCCAAATCACATTAACGAGCTCAAGAGCGGCACAATTAGGAGATGCGGGGATATCGAAATTGAAGGTCCAAATGGCTAAAACGGGTTTAGACCGTTCTAGCATCGTTCGTAGAACCTGGATGGTAGAGTCAGATATGCTTTTTAAGCAACGTAAAGCTACCCAAGCGATGAAAGTAATAGATGAATTGATTCAATCGATGCCAAGTGCCCTAGGACCCAAGGAAAATCAATTTCTATGTGATTATGTAAAAGGCAAAACAAAAGATGCCGCTGCTTTAAAGAAAGCAAAGTCAAATTGGTGTTTGTTCGGCACGAAATAATTAGCGGATAAACGCGCGGTAAATCATCACGATCAAACAAACGATAAACATCAAGATGGAAATCTTGTTAATCGTATGCATCGCTCGGATGTTAAAGTTCGCAGGTGCACCTGGCTTTGGTTTTTGGAATACGCGAATAAAATACGTAAAAACTTCACCCACTTTAAATTGTTCTCTTAATCTGCTCATATACTAGTCATTTACAGAGGGCTCGCGCCAGTCTCCATGCTCCTTAATTAATGTAATTAATTCATCCACAGCAGAATCAGCTGGAACGGACTTTTTTACCACTTCTTGCCCTTTATAGAGCGCAATCTTATCTTTTCCGATACCTACATAGCCATAGTCCGCATCTGCCATCTCACCAGGTCCATTCACGATGCAACCCATGATGCCGATCTTTATCCCTTTGAGGTGGTCCGTTTTTTGGCGTATCATCGCTGTCGTTTCTTGCAAATCAAATAAAGTGCGTCCGCAGGAAGGGCAGGAAATATACTCCGTCTTGGAAATCCGCATACGGCTTGCTTGCAATGTTCCAAAATTCGTGGAATTACACAAGGCTTCCTTATTCTTCGAATGCTTCAAACTAAGCATTAATCCATCGCCTAATCCATCAATAAACAAAGCTCCTCCGTCCGTTGGTGCAAACAATTGAAATTGATCGTCCGAAATAGCAGAATAATTCAAGTGAATAATCACTGGATTCGTGATTCCTTTATCAATCAAATGAAAGAACGCTCGACGGATAGCAGGCATTTGATGCGCATTCGTAGATTGCAAGATAAGAACCGTCGTTTCATCAAATGAATCAGCCCCTGCAATCAATTCAGTAGCGTCTACCTGAACAAAATTTAAGCTCTCATGTTTCTTCTCCGCTGATTGAAAATCGGCATAAGAGAATAGGGGATATATATAGTCTGATGGAGACCAAACGGATGCATCTTGAATTTGACGTAAACCATTAGGCAACATAAAATCCAAGGAATATTCACCCGTATAGATAAAATCTGCCCCCAAGTCATTCATCGCCCACTTATCAGGCTCAGGTAAATAAAAATGACCA
>Ga0228702_1002414_pt1 | contig 10754 bp, 12 predicted proteins | sample McNCre217_Aug_MG_2_FD_178018 | JGI IMG/M metagenome (GOLD analysis project Ga0228702, IMG submission 178018) | Freshwater microbial communities from McNutts Creek, Athens, Georgia, United States - 20-17_Aug_MG | ecosystem: Environmental > Aquatic > Freshwater > Creek | place: USA: Georgia... | reverse complement strand
CGGACCGATTTCAGGTCAAGCGGATCGTCGTAAAGCCGGGGGCCGCGCTGTCATTGCAGAGCCATTTCCACCGGTCAGAGCACTGGATCGTGGTGTCAGGAACTGCGCGGGTGACGGTGAATGACACAGTTGAGTTGGTAACAGAAAACCAATCCGTTTATATCCCGCTTGGCGCAAAACACCGCATGGAAAACCCGGGCCAAGTGCCTATGGTGCTGATCGAGGTGCAGACCGGTGCCTACCTTGGCGAAGACGACATCGTGCGCTATGAAGATGTCTATTCGCGTGGGCAGGGGGCGAAGGGGTAGCTAGACGCAAGAGAAGTGTTGATCGATCTGGTTTTACTTCCTTTCTGAGTTTCGTTTCAAATTGCACCCAAAACGACTTTTAGGGCACAATATTTTCGGAAATGTATGCCTCCGGAGCTTAGTAGTGCTGCTCCGAAGAGTATTAAAGTTGAAGGTTAAGGTATCGTATTTCACTGAATGTGCTTTTGAAAAAGTTAACTCAAATTGGCGCATTAACTAGAATTGAAGGAACTTGTCAGCCTTCATTTTCACGAGTGTGCTTACCAAGCTAGGCAAGGCTTTTGGTTGCTGCCGAACGAATCTAAAGATGAACTAATGAAGGAAAATTACATGAAAACGGCACTTGTCTGTGGAGCTGGTGGTTTCATCGGCGGGCATCTTGTGAAACGCTTAAAGCGCGAGGGATTTTGGGTCAGAGGGGTGGATCTTAAATTCCACGAACATGCGGAAACGGTTGCAGACGATTTTGTGATTGGCGATCTGCGGGATCAAGCTTTTGTGAGGTCTGTGATTGATAGACGTTTCGACGAGGTTTACCAGTTGGCCGCCGATATGGGGGGCGCCGGCTATGTGTTTACCGGCACACATGATGCAGATATCATGCACAATTCTGCAATGATAAACCTCAACGTCCTTGATGCTTGCCACAAGCGTACCATCAAGCGGGTCTTCTATTCTTCGTCGGCTTGTATGTATCCCGAGCACAACCAGTTGGATCCCGATAATCCGAACTGCGCCGAGGACAGCGCCTATCCGGCCAATCCAGATAGTGAATACGGCTGGGAGAAGTTGTTTTCGGAGCGTCTCTATTTGGCATACAACCGCAACTACGGTATGGAGTGCCGCGTTGGTCGGTTCCACAACATCTTTGGACCTGAGGGCACTTGGGAGGGTGGTAAAGAAAAAGCTCCAGCTGCAATGTGCCGTAAGGTGGCGATGTGCGCTGATGGTGGCGAGATCGAGGTTTGGGGTGATGGTCAGCAAACCCGTTCGTTCCTTTATATCGAGGAATGTCTTGAAGGTGTGATTCGGCTAGTCAGGTCGGATTTCGCCGGCCCTGTCAATATTGGTTCTGAGGAGATGATCAGGATCAACGATTTGGCAAAAATGGCGATAGAAATTTCCGGCAAGAAGATTACTGTCAAGAATATTTCAGGTCCGGTCGGTGTTCGTGGGCGCAACTCCGACAATCGCCTTATTGCAGCACAGTTGGGCTGGGAACCTGATGCGCCACTGCGTGACGGCATGGAAAAAGTCTACGCTTGGATCGCCGGTGAACTGGCGCGTCGTCACAATCAGGGCTGATAAATGCACATTCTGCTGCATGATTTCGCGGGTCACCCATTTCAGGTCGAATTGTCACGGGCGTTGGCTGCACGGGGGCATCGGGTGACGCACGGTTGGTTTGCTGCTGATGCCGGACCAAAAGGGGTGATGAAGCGGCAGAACGGTGATGCCGAGGGGTTGGAATTCCAACCCTTCGGCGTGAATATTTCCTATTCGAAGACGAATTTTCGCAAACGCCGATCAGGTGATCTTTCGTATGCCCGAGAGGTTGGGCTTTGGGTCAAAATGCATCGGCCCGATATCATTATTTCGGGAAACACTCCGACTGAAGTTCAGGAGATCATAATCAGGGCGGCACGCAAAGCTGACGCCGCTTTTGTTTATTGGTGTCAAGATTTTTACTCTATTGCGGCCTCGCAGCTTCTTAAAAAGAAATTGCCGATAATTGGTCATATCGTGGGTGCCTATTATCGCTCTTTGGAACGGCGTCAGATGCGTCGCGCGGCCCGTATCGTACATATCACAGAGGCATTTTATTATCAGACGGACGCTTGGGGCATCGCGCGAGATAGGATAGAGGTGATCCCGAATTGGGGCGCTATTGCAGAGATTAAAATGCTCGAACGTGATACTTTTTGGCGTGAGGAGCAAGGTCTGCACCGACCGCGAGTGGCGCTTTACTCTGGCACTTTGGCGATGAAGCACAACCCAATGTTGTTGCGAGCGCTTGCCGAAGCTGTCGAGTCGCGTGGCGACACATCTGTTGTGGTCATTGCAGCAGGTGTGGGAGCTGACGCACTTGAGAAAGGGCAGCTGAAAACCCCTCTTAGCGCTTTGGAACTGCGTGGCTTACAACCTTTTGACCGATTTGCGGAAGTTCTAGCTACGGCCGACGTTCTGATGGCTGTGCTTGAGCGCGAGGCTGGCACATTTTCCGTGCCGTCGAAAATATTGAGCTACCTCTGCGCCGGCCGACCGATTGTTTTAGCTGCCCCACTCGAGAACCTTGCTGCGAAAATAGTTCAAGACGTTGGAGCTGGCGTGGTTGTTGAACCCGAAGATGAGGCTGGCTTTGTGGCTTCGGTCGTCGGATTTCTTAACGATTCCACCGCTGCGGCGCGGGCCGGTGCTCGGGCCCGGGCCTACGCTGTCGAAAATTTCGCAATTGATCGGGTTGCTGATCGTTTTGAGCGCGTTTGCCTTTGCGCATTGCAGCAAAAATGGTAAAGATCATAGTCGTGTACTACGGATTTTCTCTTATAATCCACCCCGGTGAGCAAAATTTGGGCGCGAGTTGCGGCGCAAATGGAACGACGTCAGATATTGGTGTTTACCTTGGCCGTCTTGAGCAGATTGAAGAATGAAAATACGCATACATTTTTATGGCATTTATAGTTTGATTACCAACATAATTGGAAAAGTTCCATCTCATATGGTCCGTAATCTCTACTATCGCCGGGTATGCGGTCTAAGTCTAGCAGACGATGCAACTATCTATGGCGGACTACGACTGCGAGGAGGGAAAAGGATTCGTATTGGTAGTGGAACTTCTGTCGGAGACCGATGTGAGCTTGACGGACGCGGCGGCCTGGTTGTCGGGAAGTGTGTGAACATTTCCAGCGAGGTAATGCTTTGGACGGCTCAACATGACTATCGCACAGCGGGCTTCCCCACGTTATTCGATGCCATTGTTATTGAAGACTATGTCTGGATAGGCCCACGTTGCATAATACTTCCCGGGGTTACTGTTGCTCAGGGATGTGTTGTCGCTGCTGGTGCGGTTGTTACGAAGTCCACCCAACCGTTCGGCATATATGCAGGCATTCCTGCGAAGCGGATAGGGGAGCGGCCGCGGGAGGCTGCAAAGGCTTACGCTCCTGGGGTAAATCGTGTGCCGTATATCTGAATTATATTTGTAGCGTGCACGTGCGTTTCGAAGCAGGTGCAAGCAGAGTTCAAAACTGCTTTTCCACCGCAAGAATAGATTTTGTGATGATTTTATCGCTTTTTGAATGCATGGGGGATCTAGCATAGCCCGATTGCACTGCAGATGCGATTAGAAGAAGGTTAAATATTTGTGGAAACATCAAAAATATTTCGATTATAGGTCGTCTTTTTACTAATTGATTTAACTGTGGCGTAGGGCATTTTTATATGGCATGAAAGTAGACTATGTCGATCTGATATTCCGGGGGTGTTCGATAAGTTGAATTATTATAATTTTTTCCGAGACGGTGAATTCAGAGTTTTGCGCGCGCGGCGGATTTGGAACTTGTTGCATATGAAGAGAATGATGCTGATGTTTCTAAATTTTTTCCACCTATGAGCGAGCATATTTCTATCAACATTGGGCGCAACATCGCACGGACCCGTGTGGTAGTGATTGTTGCCTTTTGTGTAAACGCGCTGGCAAATGTATTGCTTATTGGCTTTTTCGCGCGACGCGGTGGCTTAGAGCTCGTAGGTGCGTGGGCCTTTCTTAATGCCATCATACTCAATACGCTGATCCTTGACTTAGGCTTTACAAATGCGTTGACATATAAAATTGGACGCGATGGTGTCTTGGCCGCCCTGCCAATGATCTATCGCTTGCTTCGTTGGGCCGGTATAGTGCTGTTGGCTATCATATTGGCGATGATTGTGGTTGCAATTTTGGGTTTACCAATAGGACCAGGCGTTGGCTTCGCTTGCGTCGCAGCCGACATGCAACTTGCTGCGAATTGGCTTTGCGCTATTCGCATGGGGCGCCACGAGCAATATTGGTACAACGTTCAAACCGTTGTAAGGGTTATCGTTCAATCCTTTTCTGCGGCTGGATTAGTTATTTGGTTTCCAAATAATCCTGAACCTGCCCTAGGCGCGGCATTTCTCCTTGGTTCCATGTGTGCCTTTTGGTTGTCATTTTATTTAGTCCGTGGCGATTTGTATATGGGCACCGGGGTTGCAAGTTTATCGCAGGTTCGTCAGGTTATTGTCGGTTTTGGGCTTGAAAACGCCATGCAGCGAGCGTTTCTGCCTTTGTCGCAATTGACCGTTGCGCATTTTCTTGGTGCAACCGCATTAGGTGTTTTCACTATAGCATTGCGAATACCGTTTGTTTTAAATCAAAGTGTGAGTGAGGCGCTGCGCGGTCTATTGCCCGGCATTGCAGGAGCCCTCCGCGATGGCGACTCTGTAGGCGTTGTACGATTGCTCCGCGAAGCGACGATTACGCAGATAGTCTTGATTGTTCCAACAATGACTTTTTTTATTATCCATACTCCGATCCTGCTTTCAATCTGGATCGGGCAAGGATCAGGTGAAACTGTTTTTGCCATTCGTATGCTTTGCACTGCGTTGGCCTTCGTTACTGTCGCGACGCCGTTTTACTGGACGTTGCAGGCGTCAGGCAACGTTCACTTGCTTGGGTTTTTGGGTTCGGTGCGGCTTATCGCTGCACTTAGCTTGGGTGCGACGGTAATGTTTTTTGGCGGTGGAATTATTGGCTTCGTCGCAGTTTTTGCATTGGTGCAAACTGCTGACGCCCTGCTTACGATTCTCATCGTAGAGATCAAGTTTGGATTTTTCACAAAGAGCATTCATAATCTTCTTAAGGTTCGGCTAGCAGTCTACTTGATTGCTGCCGTTGTTCTTAACTTGCTTGCAAAGCATTGGTTTGAAACTGGGTTTTCGTCAGGTTTCCAAGTGGTTTCATTGATCACTTTGAATGTGTTTTTAATCGGATGTCCGGGACTCTTGGCTTTACGCAGAGGTAATTTTATCAGTTAGGCGAGTTCAGCTTGGTTGAAATTACAGCGGCGCATCGCGATGTCAGCGATTTGAACATTGGGTGCTCTGATTGGCGAAAAAGGGTATGACTATGCTAGGCAGTCATCGCGGCAAGGAAATATTATGTGTTATAACGGGTATGCATCGAAGTGGAACGACTTGGATGGGGCGCGCGCTCGAATGCTTGGACTTTGTTAGTGCGTTGCACGAGCCATTTAATTTTCGGCACGGGCTAGCAGGTGTAAGCAGATGGTACCCGAGGCTTGATGACGTTCAGGATGTACTACATTTTAATAGGGCATTAGATGAAATCAGGTTTGGCAACGCTAGATTTCGGCGTTTGGGCGGCCACTCTACATTGCATCGGTTGCTTGGGCGGCTTGTTGTTGGGAGCCGCCAAGAGCGCGAATATAAGGCGTCGCTCAAGCAGAACACCACAAAATTTCTATTAAAAGAGCCATTTCTTTTAAGAATGGCGCCTTTGTTGGTGGATCGCGGCATCCCCGTCGTCGTAATGATAAGGCATCCGGCTGCAATTCTAAATTCTATCAAGCGGATGAACTGGCCGGTGGGGGTTGACGTAATTGATGGATTGCGCATCGAAGGTGAGTACGGCGAAGTGAAGGCGATGGCGCAAATGTGGCATGAACTTCACAAGCCGTTGATTGAATGCCTTAAGCTAAGGGGGGCGGAAGGGGTTTTCATTGTGGACCATGAAAGTGTCTTTGATGATCTGCCGAAGTTTTGCGGAGCTTTGCTTGACTTTCTTGGCGTAGCTGAACTTTCGCAGCGCCAAAAGGTCCTTTCATATGTGCAAGAGACATCTTCCGGGGATTTGATCCAGCCTGTCGATTCTGCCCAGCACCATTTGACGCGAAACTCGCGAGCTTTGTCCGTTGCTTGGAGAGAATATACAGATAAAGGTGCGATGGCCGTTTTTGAGGGAATCGTTGGAACAGACCTCGCATTTTTTCGGAATCTTGCTATGAATAAAGATGGCGAGCGCGTGTCGATCAAAGGTTAAAGAGAATGCATTTAAATGAGTAGTTATTTGCTTGAAATGATGCTTTCATGGCAATAAATTGATGAAAATAAAATGTTTTCGCCTGATTTTGAGTTGTCAGGTCGCACGTTAATCCATGCGATTTTCAGCGAGCTGTTCGATGGTTTGTTTCAACGGTGGGACGCTAAGATCTGAATCGCGATATGAGAGTGCGCAATTGAATTTTACTATTGGATCTGAGTATAGGCCGCGAATGAATCGCTGGTTTTCCGTCTCTTTGGCTGCCATTCTTGTATTTTTGAGTCTATATTTTAATATTTCATTTTTTTTCCCATTTGACACATTTTTAATTCCGGGTTTTTTTGCTTTTATTATTTATGGGCGATCGTTGTATCTTTTGTCTCTGGTGGTCGGATTTATTTCGTTTATCATTTTTCATTACCTGATTGTCCAGATGTCGTCAGGTCAAGTTTTGACTGGTGAAGAACAGTTGAGATCGACGGGGCTTTTTATTATGAGCGTGATCTCCAGCTTGGGGTCCTACTTCATATTTATTAAGCTTGGCAGGAGACGTGCTTTTTATATTTTTAAAAATATTGCAATAATTATTGTTTGTGGTCTTTTCCTTGAGAGGATTGGTTTGATTCGCAGTGTCAGTGATTCATTTCGTTCATTGGCATATCCGTCTGAGCTTGTTTACATGAATGACGCTAGGGATATTTTTAGCTATGGATTTGTGAGGCCGAAATTATTTGCAAGTGAGCCCTCATATGTAGCTAGAATTTTCGGGTTAGTTTTAGCGAGTCTTGCTGTTTTGCGGCCTAAAACCTATCCGGTGAAATGGCTTATTTTTTTGTTGATTGTCTTTGTCGCCCTGCTTCCAAGTCCGTCTGTCGGGAGCGGTGTAATCGTAGCGCTTGGGTACACGGCATTTAATGATGCAGATTTCACCGGTGTGTCTCGCGGTACACGAAATTTTGCAAAATTATTGTTGATAGGCTTTGGCCTGGTGGGGGTTTGGAGCGTGGCACTTCGCCTGGGGCTGTGGGGCGGTGCCATCGAGGCAAGTGCCTTCCAGCGATTAATGCAACCGGCCAAATTGGCTATGCAGTCCCTCGCTGAACGCCCTCTCTTTGGCTTTGGGATCGGGGCGGATTCGTCAATGCAAGACATATTGGCATTCGTGCAATCAGGCAGTGATACCCCTCTCGATATCCTTAAAGACCATGGTCGGGAAGTGTTCTCTGGAACAGTCCACGCTGCGGTAATATGGCAGCTCGGACTTCTGGGTTCGGTAGTCTTGTACGCATTCTTATATAAATTGTTTCAATTTTTATCCGGTGGAAAGCCGATGCTTGGACTTGTATTCTTTGTAATGCTTGGTTTTTCTGTGGGTGATATCCATACACCTAACCTATGGGGGTACGTGACAATATTCTTGGCTGTGACACGTCTTCGTTACTCTGATCAATGGTTGGCGCAGGCTGCTTCGGCCGGAGCTTATAAATGACAACGTTTACCTACTTCGAGCCTCTATTGGATGGCCATTGTACTTTTTGGGCCAATCTGGTTCTTACTGCTGCAGTAAAGGACGCGCGCATTTCGCGCTTGCGCCTCGTGACAAGCGCTGAACTGGTTAATCGACTTGACCCTAATCTGCCCCGAATTGAGACGCATTTTATTTCTGCCAATTCTCTTGCTGCAATGCGCCAGGGAGGCCTTATGGGACGCGGGCGAACTCAATGGGCGTTCGCGCGCGCCGTGGCTGAGGAGTTCGGCGGGAATGTCTTTTTACCGTTTTTTGATCATGCCGTTGTGGCTGCTGCGCTTGATCGGCGTAAGATTTCAGGGCGTGGCTTCGTGAATGGGATCATCTTTCGTCCACCAAATCGATTTGGGCTTAACACCACACCACGAACTTTGGCTGACGCTGCGCGGCGTTGGGCTACCTATAGCCTCGCATCTCGGCGAGCTGCTGTTCGGTTGTTTACCTTTGATGAGGCTGCGCCTGTGAGCCGGTTGGGCCAGCTAACGGGCGCACTGCATTTTTTGCCTGACCCGACGCCCAATTTGTCGCTGTTGGATAAGCTGCAAGCTGTGCCGCGTCCCGATGGGCGTCGTGTTGCATTACTTTTTGGGGCGCTGACTGAGCGGAAGGGTCTTTTTCAAATAATTGAAGCCTGGGAGCGCCAAAGCGAAGGTTTTCTTGATGGTACGGTTTTGCGCCTCGTTGGCCGGCTTGGTAGCGAAGAGCGGCCAATGTTTGAGGCGGCGCTTGCAGCGCTGCGAGTTGACTGTCCGCGTGCCGTCATTGAGCTCGTTGACCGTTATGTTGAGGATAGCGAATTGGCTCGGGAAGTCGTGAATGCGAGCTTAATTCTGGCTCCCTATCAGAATCATGTAGGCTCCTCAGGAGCACTATTCTGGGCTGCGGCTGCGCAAAAACCAATTTTGACGCAGAATACCGGCCTTATTGGCTATCAAACTTCGGTTTATAAGATCGGACGGACGACGGATTGCACTAATGTTGTGGAGCTGGGTCAAGCTTTGGCAATGCCGTGGGAGGTGGAAAATATGGTGCCAGCCCTTATTGCGCGGCATAGTCCCGAAAATTCCGTGAAAATTTTGCTAAATGGTTGTTTGAAGGTATAATGTGAATTATGCGTGTTGGCTTTATTTCCCGCAAATATGACGATGGTTACGTTGGTGGTGACCGGATACTTGACGATAAAACTCGCAAAGCTCTTTCTGGGTTTGTGCAATTGAGTACTCTTGAATTGCATCGTGATAGAACTTCGGCATCCATTGTGCGGGCTATCACTCGGTGCGGCCATCCTGCTCACCAAATTTATGCCTCGCAGGAGAACTCTGCACTAATTGCAGATTTCTCCATTAATAATGATGCGATTGTTATCTCGCATGAGGGGTTAATTGAACCTTTTTTGACTGCTTCGGTTGATACTCCTGCCTGCCTATTACTCCACAATGCTCTCAGTTGCGCTATGGGAAATTTGGGGGTGCGCGGTTTTTTCCGCGGCGGGGCAGAGCGCCTTGAACGTCGTGCGTTCTCGCGGAAGGCAACTTCTGCAATCGTATTGTCGCGCCGGGAGCGTCTTATTCTTGAGGCCGAGGGCTGGAAGAATGTGGCGTCGTGCCCGCCTGGTATACGGGGAGTCTTTCAGTCACCTATTCTACGCTTTGAAGAAGAAAAGATTGTGGTCAACGGGAGCACTGACTGGGGGCTAAAGCGGCGTGATCTCGACGCTTTTCTCAAGGGCTTTTACTCTGCGCGGCTTCCAATAACGTTAACTTCGGAGAACGAAATCTCCGATGACGGCACCTTGCGCGTTGCGGTTGTGACTGATCGGTTCAAAACAGGATTTAAGCTCAAAGCCGCTGATCTGTTGTGCCGCAATACAGCTTTGATCAGTTTTCTTGATATTTCTGATGACTTTCCTCGCGAGTGTGCGCCAAGCGCGAGTTTGCGGGTTATTCGGAGCCCGAAGGACATTCCACGGGCGATCCAGGAACTGCGTGAAAATTTCGACACGGTCGTGCAGGAAATTGAAGCGATTAAGCGTACGATGATGGAAAGTATGTCTTGGGAGCGTTTGGGGGAGGTTATTCTTTTGTCAATTAGGCAAGTGGTGATGGACTGTGTTAACTCTCACCCGGAAGTGAGCCGGCTAGGTGAATAGCCGCTAGTTGTGTTTCGGCGTGCAAAATTGACCCCGTAAGGCGGGGTATTTGAACCCCATTAGCTGGACCACGGGGGGCATCCGAACTAAGCCGCCTTTCGGGCGAATAGGGTTTCGAATTCCTCTGGGGTTTGGTAGCCGAGAGCGGAGTGCAGTCGCTTTTGGGTGTAAACCTGCTCGATGTATCTGGGCAAGCGACTGGCAACATCATCGAAGGTTTCGTAACCGGCTCTGTAGACCTCTTCGACCTTCAGAGTCTTCATGAAGCTTGACCTGCCCCCCGGAAGTTCCCTCGCTGTGATGTAGAGTCTGCCCAACCTGAGAAGGAGCAGACGACATGAGGAAAAGCCGTTTCACCGAGGCGCAGATTATCGGGATGATCAAGGAGCAGGAGGCGGGTTTGCCGACTTCGGAGCTTTGCCGGAAGCACGGGTTGAGCCCCGCGACGTTCTACAAGCTCAAGGCCAAGTATGGCGGGATGGATCTGTCAGACGCCAAGCGGCTGAAGCAGCTCGAGGACGAGAACGCGAAGCTGAAGCGCTTGTTGGCGGATGCGATGCTCGGTAAGCGGTGCGTGAACCCCGTCGGTGTTTCAGCTTGACGGCGCTTTGAATGCCCAAGGCATGAGGTCGTCGATGCGCGACGCGGGGTGGCCGTTGGCGATGGCGGTCAGTGTTGCGCGCAGGTAGG
>Ga0228702_1002413_pt1 | contig 10756 bp, 11 predicted proteins | sample McNCre217_Aug_MG_2_FD_178018 | JGI IMG/M metagenome (GOLD analysis project Ga0228702, IMG submission 178018) | Freshwater microbial communities from McNutts Creek, Athens, Georgia, United States - 20-17_Aug_MG | ecosystem: Environmental > Aquatic > Freshwater > Creek | place: USA: Georgia... | reverse complement strand
CCTACCTGCGCGCAACACTGACCGCCATCGCCAACGGCCACCCCGCGTCGCGCATCGACGACCTCATGCCTTGGGCATTCAAAGCGCCGTCAAGCTGAAACACCGACGGGGTTCACGCACCGCTTACAGTGTGATTGCCCCAATAGATCCAATTGTATCGACAGCGGTTTACTCGTTTTGTATATCTCCGCGCAGTATTAGATTGAAGCGGTCATCGAGCGATTGCGCTTCCCTTTGCAGCTAAAGCCTACATCGAAGGGCTTCCTTGCGCTGTACTACATTCGCTTCAACTGATCATCGTTGGATGTGCCAGAGCGTATACTGGTAGTAGAAAGCAGCGGCGGAAACATACAGACTGAAGGAGACGAGCACAACGCGCCAAGAAAGTCGCATGATGCACCTTAATCTAGTCAACTGCGCTGGAACCAAGATGTCCGTAGCATCCCAAAGGAAATCAAATGGCCAGAGGAAGACCTTCATCATTTTGCCCATCACGATGTGTAACAGATCCAAGCGGTGGCATCGTCATAAAAAAGGTAGCCTAATCCATCACGTACCGTAGAGTCAATTTGCGATATTCGTATTGCCGCTATCGGTCCGTAAGCGGCGTCTGGGCCCCACCTTCTGCATGATCTGTTAAGCTGCGACTCCGCGCCTGTTGGATATCGGGCGGGAGTTTCGCGATGGCGGCTACGGTGGAGTTTCTCAGGGACTACGGGGTCGAGATCCGGGCCAATGGCCAGAAGCGGTGGCCGGACGAGATCAAGGCGCAGATCGTTGCGGAAAGTCTGAAGCCCGGCATAACGGTGAACGCGGTTGCGGCGCGGTATGGGCTTCGGGCGAACCATTTGTCGGAATGGCGTGGCCGTGCGCGGGATGGAAAGCTGGTTTTGCCTGCGCTGGCAGATGACGGTTTTGGCTTCGCGGCTCTAATGCTGTCAGAAGGGAATTCGTCCCCTGTACCGGTGCTGTCAGATCAGCCGGGCAAATCAGAACCGCAGCCTTTGGGATCCATCGAGATCGCTGTCGGGCAAGTGACGATCCGGCTGGATGGTGCAACGACGGCCACGAGAATCGCCGAGATTGTGCGGGCTATCGGACTGTCGTCATGATGACCTCGTCCAACCGGGTGCGGTTTCTGGTCTCTACGCAGCCCATCGACTTCCGGAAAGGTCATGATGGCTTGGCGGCGCTGGTGTCATCTGGTAATCCTCCCCGAAAGTAGGGGGCTGCATAAGTAGAATTTTCTCGGCAAGATGAACGAGGAGATTCTGAATGAAGACAAGCAGATACACTGAGGCTCAGATCCTTGCGATCCTGCGGCAGGCCGAAGGCGGGATGCCGGTGGCTGAGTTGTGCCGGGCGCATGGCATGAGCTCGGCGTCGTTTTACAAATGGCGGGCGAAGTATGGTGGCATGGATGCCTCGCTGATCAGCCAGATGAAGGCGATGGAGGAGGAGAACCGTCGGCTGAAGCGGATGTATGCGGACCTCAGCATGCAGGCCGATCTGCTCAAGGAGGCTCTCGGAAAAAAATGACGCGGCCATCTCAACGCCGAGAGATGGCCGCGAACGCGGTGGCGCGACGCGGGGTCAGCATTGCGCTGGCCTGTCGGGCCTTTGGTGTCAGCGAGACCTGTTATCGCTACAGCCCGAAGCTGAAGGACGAGAATGAGGAGATCGCCGATCTCCTCGTTGGGTTGACCGATGCCCGCAAGACCTGGGGCTTCGGCCTGTGTTTCCTGCATCTGCGCAACGTCAAAGGGCATCCTTGGAACCACAAACGCGTCTATCGCATCTATTGCGCGCTGGAGCTGAACCTGCGGATCAAGCCCCGCAAGCGACTGAAGCGCGAGAAACCCGATGCTTTGGCGGTGCCGGATGCGCCCAATATGACCTGGTCGATGGACTTCATGGCTGACCGGCTCGGCGATGGTCGCCAGTTCCGGCTGCTGAACGTGCTGGATGACTTCAACCGCGAAGGGCTGGGCATCGAGGTCGACTTTTCCTTGCCGGCGGAGCGGGTCATCAGGAGCCTCGACAGGATTATCGAATGGCGCGGCAAGCCCGGCACCATAAGGGTCGATAACGGCCCCGAATACATCAGTGGAAAGCTGATGGAATGGGCTGAGAAGCGGAAGATCGCCATCCAGCACATCCAACCCGGCCAGCCGCAGCAGAACGCCTATATCGAGCGCTACAACCGCACGGTCCGGCATGAATGGCTCGAACAAAACATCATCGAAACCATCGAGGAGGCACAGGACTTCGCCACGCAATGGCTCTGGACTTACAACAACGACCGTCCGAACATGGGCATCGGCGGCATCACACCCGCCCAGAAACTGAAAATGGCCGCGTGAATTCTACGAATGCACCCCGCTAAGAATGGGGGGATTACCATCTGGACGCCGTTACCGTTCAGGTCGAGCAGGATGGGACGACGGTCCTCATCGGCGGTGTGGCCATATTCCCCTCGGCGCGCATCGGCATTCTGGCCACCAAACGACTGCGACCCGGCTCCGCTGGCGCTTGTGCCGGACGCACCCGAGCCAGAACCTCCGCCCTGCTGATCTCGATCAGATCGACCACCAGAAGTAGGGTTCGCCGCCTGACCAGCGTCCGCGCCGCCTCCGCTGCCGCCGAGATGCCCACCGGTAGTTGAAGCTAGAGACTCAGGTTCATAGCCTGCCTGTTGCCGAATGATCCTGTCCGGCCAAAAACCGGTGTCGCCGGAAATGAGATCGCCGTTACAGCCGGAAACCAAAACCTTAGCTGCCGCGGCAAGATCGCCCTCGATGTACTCGTTCACATATTCACGAATAATTTCGCTCTCGTAGTACTTGTCACCAATGTAACTTTCCGGACTCAGACCGCCAACTCCACTATCTTGAAGACCATCGTATGGGCTTTGGGTATTTGCGTAATCATTCCAGGGTTGATGTTTTGCTGCAGCAAGCGCCTCCTGAGCCCATTCAATAACTTTACTAATTGGTGCATCAATGATAGTTATGTCAATCTTTCCAATCCAATCAGCGTCGGCAACACCGCCTGCAGCAAGGACACTCTTTATAAATTGAAGCAATTAGCAGAAAATAGGCCATAGTCCGTTGACCCAAGTTGTGCATCTCCGTACTCGATCATTGCCTGGGCTTGATTTTCCGATATGGAAATTGTCGTGGAGACCGCTGGCACGCGACTTGGTCGGCCGAAATCTTGATTGACACCATCAATAAGGCCGGTCTGGGCCACAAGTCCCGAAGCTACTATGCCAATTTCGGTAGCGGCAACTACAACGCCAAACATACCGCCGAATTGGGGGGGTAATTTCTGGCGGGCTCCATTGCCGTTCGTAGTAATGAGTCCCGCCAGTCGAGTCAGTAACTGTTATCGATACATGACCTGTAAGCCCGTCATCGTATACGCCCACTCGCGCCTTTGGGTCTGCCACTCAAGTAATTCTTCCTATTTAGAAACGAAATGTGGAGTAAGAAAAATCTCCACAATTCTTACTCACGACCGAGATATTTAGCCCCATAAGGGTGTGCTGGTAGAGTTGAGTTTCATCCGTGCGCTCTATCTTTGGCCTTTTGGTCGGCAGAAGATTCACTACAAAATGTTTGGTGGTGCCGCCATCTGAAAACAACTCCTCCAATGCCGCGTCATTATTGATTTCAACGAATTCTTCGACCTGACCCTGATAGATTGCGGTGACTACTCCAGATCCGAAGTATGAAAAGAGAATTGGACCAACAATGAATATTCGCTCCGATCGAAAGACATCTCTTGCCAGCGAATCTTCTACGATGGGGGGGAACAATATCTCCATGTCGCAATTCACGACGAGAGGATCGTTCGTGCCGTCGACCCAAATCGGCACGTTACCAGATTGCCAGAAATTAGACTCACCAGAAATCACGCCATTTCGAGAAGATTGTATCGACCGGACAACATAGATCCCGAAGGCCCTTCCGATTTCTGAGCGGCGAGCCTCGTCCCAGAAAGCTAGAAAAATGAATAGGATAAATAGAGACGCAGATGCAAGGAGTACGCATACGATGCCGTGTACCGATCGAAGCACTGTCTTTGCCGGACGCACAGTATCCATAGCCAATTGCCTCCTATCTACTCTGCCAGCAAGCGGCGGGTCGGTACCAAACCACCAACTGCCCCCATGAAGACCGAGCGCAACACAGCCACCTTCGCGCGACCTCCGCCCCTCAAAACCCCTCCCATCCGCCAATCTCCCTCACACCTGTCTCGCCCCGGACCCGCCAAAGGCCCCTTGCGTGCGCGGAGCGGCCAGGCCAATCCACCCCTGCAAATTGTTTCAGTCGATCACGCCCCGCAAGGCTGTGTCAACCCGCCCACGCCACCCGAAATACCTAAAAGTCACCTTCACGCATTATTAACGCAGGCATGGCTCCAGGCGCTCCGGATGCTCTCCCTGATCTTGTTTGGTTCTCGCTGAGGTGGTCTGTAAGCGTCGGGTCAGGGCGACTTTAACCTATCCAAGGGTTTGATCCATGTCAGCATGACGATGCTCGCGGCCATAGCGATCAATACGATTGTGGTAAGGTAAGGCGCGGCCATACATCCCTCGCTGATGGCGAAGCGGGTGACGCCATCTGCCTCGCGCCAAGTGCTAACGTTAAGCGCAGCCATGAGCATCAAGATCACGATTGCAACCGCAGAGAACCAGGCTGACCTAAGGAGGAGAGCTCCCACAGCCAGTCCGATCGCAATCAGGCCGATGGGCTCGAACAAGAACAAGGCGAGGTCGTCGAGTTGGCCGACAGGACCGTCCTGCGATGTCCAGGCAGGTCTTACCTTGTCACAGACTTCCGCCGCTGCCGGTGTCGACGTGAACAAGCAGACTAGGGCTGCCATGGTTCGGTTCATCGGGCGTGGCTCCAGGGCAAGAAGTCGTCAACCTTGGTGATCTTGTAATCAGGGATTCTGGCGATGGTGTCGGCGAGCCAGCCATGGGGATCGATGGCGTTGAGCTTGGACGTTTCGATCAGGGTGTAGGCGATGGCGGCGGCCTTGCCGCCAGTTTCCGAGCCGACGAAGCGGATGGTGGCCGCGAGCGGGGATTTGCCCGAGATCGTGGTGAGTTGCATGGCCAGCCATAACTCCAGATCGTCAAAGACTGGGGCCGCGTGTGCCTTACGAAGCGCGACGCGGACGTCCGGTGGCGACCCTCTGGCCTCTTTCTCGACAGCATAGAGTTGGGCGATCCGGGCGATGGCCTCTTCCGCTATGGGGGAGCCCTGCGATCGGTGGATGTCGACGAACTTGCGCCGGACATGGGCCATGCAGGCGACCTCGCGGATTGAACCGGAGCGGTAGAGGTCCTCGAACCCGGCATAACCATCGGCGTGCATCCAGCCCCGGAACCGGGCGAGATGGTCCTTGGGATGCTGACCCTTGCGGTCGCCGGAGAACCTATACCATGCAGCGGGCGCGGCGGAGCCGCCCCATGATGAACGCATTCCAAAATAGTCGACAAAGGCCTTCAGTCGCTCGAAGAAGTCCAAGTATTTCTTCTGGACCCGCCCATCCTGGAAATGTGCAATTCCGAGCTCTGTTTCGCTGACCAACAGCGACGCTTCAGTCAGAAATCTCGGGTATATGCCACGATGGTAATCGTGATCTTTCAAGAGTTCTCGGAAATTCCATGTTCCATACGCAAAGATCTCTCGGCCAAACCGGATATCATTGGGCGTAGATGCTCGATAGATCACCTCCTCGCTCAACTTAAACTCGGTAAATGCCCAGACGACCACCGCAACACCAAAAGCGAAAAACGGCTCAGGTTCGAACTGCCATGCCCCGCCAGGCCACAAGAACCAAACAAGCATTGCTATGGCTGCTAGGCCCGTGCCGATCCGTGCGAATGTCTGATAGTATCTGCTCATGAGACATGAAATGATCTGCCCCGATGCACTTCGTCAAGTAGGGTGAATTGGCCGACACTACTGAGCACGGTGCTGTCAGAGCAACTTTGCTTGAGGCCGTCATGGCGCTTCGTTAGCTTTTCGGGATGACGAACCACTCGCCTTTTCGGTACTTCAAGACCAGTCCAGAGATCATCCGCCTCGCGGTGATGCTCTATATTCGGTTCCCACTGTCGCTGCGCAATGTCGAAGACCTGCTTCATGAGCGTGGGATTGAGATCAGTCATGAAACGGTGCGCTACTGGTGGAACCGGTTTGGTCCGTTGTTTGCCGCGGAACTCCGGCGTAAACGCGTGGACGAGATGCGCGGACGCAAACACTGGCGCTGGCACTTGGACGAGGTGTTTGTGAAGGTTGATGGACTGACACACTATCTGTGGCGCGCCGTCGATCACGAAGGCGAGGTGCTGGAAAGCATTGTAACCAAAACAAGGGACCGTAAAGCGGCACTGAAATTATTGAAGAAATCGATAAAACGGCACGGCCGGCAAGAGAGCATTGTGACGGATGGCCTTCGATCCTACGGTGCGGCGCTGAAAGACATCGGCAGAGGTGATGGTCGCGAAATAGGGCGATGGCTCAACAACCGGGCTGAGAATTCGCATCTGCCATTCCAGCGACGAGAGCGGGCCATGTTGCGGTTTAGGCGGATGCAAACGTTACAGAAGTTCGCATCCGTCCATGCCTCGGTCCACAACCACTTTCCGACAGAGCGCCACGTCCTAAACCGCGACTACTTCAAGCAGTCCGGTGCCGCCGCTCTCGCCGAGTGCCGCCTTTTTGCGGCCTGATACCTGGGTGGCGCCGGGGGAACCGGACACTGGTTCGGATTTGTCTGAAAGCACCTCCGTGCGAGGTTTCGGCACTGTCGGCTCCCCCGCCCGGCGGGGACATCATTCAGGCACCGTCATGCTGGTGATCGGAGGCTCGGCGGCAGCCACCACCCCACCCAGACGCGCTTGCCGGAAATACTTTCGCGCGCTGCCGTATTCTTTCGGGCGATGCTAGGAGATCAGGTCGGCAATTGCCGGATCACGATGCAGCCGCGCGGCGAAGACTGGAAAGATGATATGGCGAGCTTACTTTCAATTCGTTCAAAGCTTCTGCTTTTGCTGATGATCAGTGGCCTTGCCGCCGCATTGGCCATCAGCACTATTGGCTATGTCCGCTCTGACGCCGCACTGCGATCCGCCGTATGGGATCAGCTGATTGCGATCCGCGAAACCAAGAAAGCCGATATCGTCCGCTATCTTGCAGCCCAGGAGCGCGCCTTCACGGCATTGGCCGCACAAGATCAGGTGCCCGACGCAATTAGCGCTTTTCGTGACGCGATTGCCTTCGAAAGCACATTGTCAGCGGCCACAGACAAGCAAGCTTTGGCGCAATTCTATAATGACCAGATCTTGCCGAAGCTGCCCGATGCGGATCGGCCGCTATCGCCTGATGAACTGTTACCAAATACCGACGCGGGGCTGCGGCTACAGCGGCGCTATATCGCAGAAAATAAAGCTCCCGAAGGCCAGCGCGACCTGCTTGAAGTGCCGACGACCGCTGCGCCTGATGCAAACCCCTACGACGCTGCGCACAAGGCCTATCATGGGCATTTCCGCGCTATGATGCAGGCGCTGAACCTTTATGACATTTTCCTGATTGATGACCGTACCGGCCAAATCCTTTACACCGTTGAAAAGGAGTTGGATTTTGCCACGAATATTAGTTCAGGCCCTTACCGTGCTTCGGGCTTGGCCCGCGCTTTTCAAGTTGTCCGTGACCGTCCGTCGGACCAGCGTGGCGTCGTCTTCATAGACTTTGAACACTATGCACCGTCGTTCGGCGCGCCTGCTGCTTTCTTGGCTGCACCGGTTTACAAGAACGGGGATCGTGTCGGCATCATCGTTGGCCAGCTTTCCATAACCGACCTGAATGCGGCGTTGACCTCGTCTGGCCATTGGGCAGAAGAGGGGCTTGGCGGGTCTGGTGAAGTGTATCTTGTTGGCTCGGACGGCTTTGCGCGCTCTGACAGCCGCTTTCTGATCGAAGACAAGCCCGGCTTTCTGGAGCAGATGAAACGGCTGGGCGTACCAGACGAAGAAGTAAAGGCAATTGATCGATCTGGCCATTCGGTTTTGAACCAGCATTTCGACACGCTGGCCGTCGAGCGGGCGCAAAGTGGCGAAACCGGGGCCGATACCATTCGTGATTATCGTGGCGTCGAGGTGTTGTCTGCCTATGCGCCTTTGGATTTCGGCGGGGACCGCTGGGCCATCATTGCCGAGAAGGATGTGTCAGAGGCATTGGGACCGCTTCACGATCTGCGACGCGTGATCTTGATCGCAACTGGTGGAATTTCGATTGCAATCACATTGTTTGCGCTTATTGCGGCCCGCGTGTTCGTGGCACCGCTGATGCTGCTGCAGCAAGGCGTGGAACGCCTTAAATCCGGGGAAACGCAATTCTCTGTCGCGGTGAAGGGCAATGACGAATTTGCCACCCTTGCCTCGGCGTTCAACGGCATGGTTGCAGAAATAGTCCGCCGTAACGGCATCATCGAAGCCAAGACCACAGAATATGAAAAACTATTGCGAAACATTCTGCCGGATGCGGCCGCAGACCGCTTTACCGGCGGCGAGTTGATCGTCGCGGATACGTTCAAGAACGTTTCGATCATCTACGCGGTTGTCGGTGGCATGGACGAGTTGCAGCGCGATCTTTCGGCCACCGACATGATCCGCCTTTTGAACGAACTGATAGATGTCTTCGACGAAGCCGCCGATCGACATGGTGTAGAAAAGATCAAGACGATTGGTGATGCCTATCTGGCCGCCTGTGGCCTGTCGACGCCCCGGCTTGATCACCGCCAGCGGGCGGCGGCCTTTGCGCGCGAAATCCAAAGCATCTTGGTGCGGTTCAATCAGGCAAAGGGGCTAAGCTTGACACTTTCTGTCGGTCTGACCAATGGCGAAGTTGATGCCGGCATCGTTGGACGAAAGCGTTTTGTCTATGAAATCCTTGGTGAATGCGTGTCAGAGGCACGCAGGCTGGCTTTGGAAAAAAGTGACAGCGAAATTCGGATGAGTGACGCGATGGGTGCTGCGCTGGTCGCACAGGGTGGCAGCCTTGACTGAGTTGATGGCCGAAAACAGCGTCATCTGGACGGCAGTTGTTGCGTTGGGCTACCCGCTTTTGGCATTGATCCTGGTAGAGATTCATCGCCACCTGCGCGCGGGCCATCCGCAGACCGCAAAATTGATCCAGCAGATTCAGGTAACGGTGCTGCCGCTGATCGCGCTGCATGTGCTGATATCACGGGTAACAGGCATCTCGCCCGAAAGCACCGCGGCAAAACTGGTGCTGACGACACTGTCTATTTCGGCCATCAACGCGGTGTTGATGGGGCTTAATTTGATTGTGCGCGAAGGCCCATTGGCCAGCGAGGCCATGTCCCGCACGCCCGGCCTGATGCTGGATCTGATGCGGCTGGTTCTGGTGCTGCTGGCCTCTGCCTTTGTGGCATCGGAAATCTGGGCGGTGGATCTTGGATCGCTTCTTGCCGCGCTTGGCGTTGGCTCTGTCGTGATTGGTCTTGCGTTACAGGACACGCTTTCGGGCCTGTTTTCGGGTGTGTCGCTGATGTCGGGGCGTTTCTTCCGCGAAGGCGACTGGATCGAATTCGAAGAGGCCTCTGGCCGGATCGTAAAAATGGACTGGCGGTCGGTCACCGTGGAAACGCTTGATGACGAACGCCTTATGGTGATCCCCAATTCGGCCTTGGCGCAGGGCGTCTTTACAGTGCTTTCGTCGTCCACGCGCGTCTTTGGGCAGAATATCTACGTCAAATTCAGCTATGGCGTTCCCCCTGCGCGCGCCATGGCTGCTATTGATGCAACCGTGCGCACCGTGCCGTCGATTTTGACCGACCCGGCACATGACATTGATCTGATGGAAATGGCTGACGACGGTATCGCCTATGAGGTCACGATTCACACCGAAACCCGCGAAGAGGGTGAAGGTGCCACGACAGATTTTCTGCGCCGTCTTTGGTATCGTTGCCAGCGCGAAGGGCTGACTTTGGCTGGTGCCGGCAACCGCCGCTATCGCGATGCCGGTCCGCCAACGCTTTCACCGATGGAAATCAGGCAGATACTGGCAAACACAAGTATCTTCCTGCCCGATGCTGTGGGGTTTCAGGAGCTTCAGGAAACGGCCCGTATCGGTATGTTTGACGAAGGCGAACTGTTGGTAGAGGCTGGCCAACCGTCGCGCACATTGTTTCTGGTGGTTTCAGGCGGGCTTTCGGTTGTTCACCCCGGCAAGTCCGGCGAGCGCGCCTTGCAACGTTTTGCCGCTGGCGAGTTCTTTATCAGCCGTTTTCTGCTGACTGGCACGCCTGCAACTGTGGACTTGGTTGCCGAAGAAGAAACAGTGACGCTTGCGCTGGAGGCAATCCATGTGATTGATTTCCTGAACCGCAATCCGGCGCTGGCCCGCCGGTTGGAACAGGCAATCGATACGATTGATACCGGGCTTAAATCAAGCAACGCCGCTTGATTGCAGAAAATATGGTTCAAAGCCTGGCAGGTGGATGCTGCCAGGCAAATGCGAACCAGTCTGTGTTTTTTTCCCCTGCCCACCCACGCATTAGACTTCAAGAGGGCAGCGCCACGCGGCACGAGCGGCGGCGCTGGATTGCTTGAGGTGGTTGCGGTTTCGGATGTGGTGACCCGCGCGGGGCGGTAAAATGGAGACGGGTTGTTATTTCTCTAACACCATAGAAAAAGGGCAGCTGATTGGGCTGC
>Ga0228702_1002410_pt1 | contig 10767 bp, 9 predicted proteins | sample McNCre217_Aug_MG_2_FD_178018 | JGI IMG/M metagenome (GOLD analysis project Ga0228702, IMG submission 178018) | Freshwater microbial communities from McNutts Creek, Athens, Georgia, United States - 20-17_Aug_MG | ecosystem: Environmental > Aquatic > Freshwater > Creek | place: USA: Georgia... | reverse complement strand
CCCAAGGCAACCCCGTGGCTGCGCCTAGGAGGGTTAAGGTCTCCTCTTGTGCGTTGCTAAAGCCCTGTCCATGCGCCACCTGTGTGCTGGCCAATAACTGATTGGCAAAGCGAAGATAATCTCCTCCCGTTACCAAGCGTGCTGAAGGTGAGGAGGGAAGGCGCAAGCGCGCACTCATCGGAAGAATGGCAGTCCTCAGGTAAGAGGAGCTGCGGACCAAAGCTCTTTGGGTGTGCGCTCAAAGAAGTCTTCAAGGTACTTCGTCGTTGCCCCGCCTTGACGGAATATCGGGTCCTTCATAATCGCTCGGCAAACAGGGATTGTGGTATGAATTCCACGAATAATGTATTCACCAAGAGCGCGGTGCATGCGATCCAGTGCCTTTTGGCGGTTGGCACCAACCGAGATTAACTTAGCGACCATCGAATCGTAGGTCGGAGGAATGGTGTAGCCCGAGTAGCAGTGTGAGTCGACGCGAACACCGTGTCCACCAGGAGAGTAATAAAGGCCAATCGTGCCTGGGCTTGGAGCAAAATTACGGGCAGGGTCCTCAGCGTTGATTCGGCACTCGATGGCGTGGCCTGTAATCTTGATGTCCTTTTGGCTGAGCTCTAACTTTTCTCCGCAAGCGATGAGAATTTGTCGGCGGACTAAGTCCAAATCAGTAACTTCTTCGGTTACCCCGTGTTCAACCTGAATACGGGTATTCATTTCCATGAAATAGAATTTACCGTTTTTATCGACGAGGAACTCGATGGTTCCAGCGTTTTGGTAGCCAATGGATTCCGTTAGACGTACCGCTGTTTTGCCCATTTCTTCACGCAACTTGGGAGTGAGGAAAGGCGAGGGGGATTCCTCGATTAGTTTTTGGTGGCGACGTTGTACGGAGCAATCGCGTTCACCTAAGTGCAAGACTTTGCCGTGTTCGTCGGCCAACATCTGAAACTCGATATGTCGAGGTTGCTCGATGTATTTTTCGATGTAGACCGCGCCGTTTCCGAAAGCTTTTTCGGCTTCCGCACGAGCGCTTTCAAATTCTTTCGCAAAAGCCGCCGCGTTATGGACGATGCGCATACCTTTACCGCCACCACCCGCCACAGCTTTAATAATAACAGGGAAGCCAATACGTTGCGCCTCTTTTACGGCTTCGCGTTGATTATCCACGGGACCGTCAGTTCCAGGAACCGTTGGAACTTTAGCTTTTGCTGCCGTTTGGCGAGCGATGGCTTTATCGCCCATTAAGCGAATGGCTTCAGGGCGAGGTCCGATAAATTTAATATTAGCCGAAGCGCACTTTTCTGCGAAGCCGGCGCGTTCGGAGAGAAATCCGTAACCAGGGTGAATGGCATCAACATTGGTGATTTCAGCGGCAGAGATGATTCGGTCTTCGCGAAGATAAGAATCTTTACTCGCTGCAGGTCCGATACAAACCGCCTCATCGGCGAGTTGGACGTGCATCGATTGCTCGTCCGCTTGAGAATAAACCGCCACCGTCTTGATGCCCAACTCACGGCAGGCACGAATAATGCGAAGGGCGATTTCGCCGCGATTGGCGATAAGGATTTTATTCATCGGAAAATTCGGGGATCAACCGACCTTCACGCGGAAGAGGGGCTGGCCGAATTCCACGGAGGTTCCATTGGCGACGAGGCATTCAACCACGGTTCCTGCGACTTCAGCAGGAATTTCATTCATCACCTTCATGGCTTCAATGATGCAAACAACAGTGTCGACCTTAACGGGAGATCCTACAGCCACAAAGGGTGGGTTCTCAGGAGAAGGGGTTGCGTAGAAGGTGCCAACCATCGGCGAATTGATGGTCTTGATATTGGGGTCTACAACTGGAGCGGCTGGAGTGCTGGGAGTGGCTGGTACAGCAGCGACAGGGGCTGCTACTGCCTGAGGAGCCACGGGGGCTGGGGCAGGGGCTGATGCCACTGTTGCAGGGGCAGAAGCGATACGCCCATGGGCATCCCGCTTAATCCGCAGCTTAAATTCTTGGTCCTGGATTTCGAACTCGGATAGGTCCGACTTCTTCATTAAATCCACGACTTGTTTAATCTTATTTAGGTCCAAGGTTGTATCCTCCAAGAGGGGGTTTCCTTTTAGATACAATGGCTTGGGGCCATAAATCAACCATCATTCCGATAATTCACTGGGAATTTTACCTAACTTGTTGCCTAATCGAGACTTAAATAAGAATGATATTAATGGTATTGAGCGGGTTTTGGGGGCGGAAATGGGTCCGTAGATGTTGACTCTGGTCTGATCGGCGAGAATTCGGTTCACATTTAGGACCTCAAGCGGGTTAAATTCGCTTTTTTTGGGTATAGAGAACACCCCTTCAAAGTCTAAATTCGAGTTCACAAGGTCGACTTCCCCAGCCATTTCCAAGAAAGACTGCGGGCCCGAAATTAAGATGTTGGGGAAGTAAGCCTTGCCCTCGAGGCAACCAAAATCCCCTGTCGCTTGGACAAGATTGTAGGTGGTGGCATTAATGCCAACCACTTCAAGGACCGCCGAAAGTCCACCGAGTATACGAACTTTTTCCAGTTCAGGGTTTCGTAGTGAAAAGTTACCTAAGCCTCGGATGTACTCAGGTTTCGCGAGGTTGATTTTTCCCTCAAAATTAAAATTAAGAAAAGTTAACTCTTTAGGAGCTTTTTTAACTGTTAAAGTTTTGGGGTTTTCAGAAGAGGCGGCGAAACTCTCAAAGAGAGGAATCAGCATCTGAGAATCGCAGTTGGAAAGATTAATCGAGAAGGCCGGATCTTGATTTTCTTCGTCGCGCAGTTTGAAACGAGCAGTTCCGTTTGCCAAACCCATCGTCGATTCGACGGTTAAAATTTTATTTTTCTGAGTTAGGTTTAATTTTAGATTTTCGCTTTCGACGCCCCAAGCCTGGAAGGGAGAGGGGCAAAGCAGCGAAGCATCGATAGCGAGATCTTCCCCTTTTTGCACTCCGCCAATATTGAGTTTGGCTTGGGGGGGTAGTTTTAGGCCACGTAAAAATTCCCCCGTTTTTTTATCAGCGCAATGGGCCGCAATCCATGGTTGAAGATTGCCCGATAATTGAATGACGGGCCCATTTTCTCCCACGGGCTTTCGCCAATCCCAAATCGCGGAGCCGTCCATCCACCCATCCACTTCAGGGTTCGCCCCTGCTAACTTGTGTATACCGATGTAAGTTGTATCGGGATTGGCATCGACACTGATTTCAACGGAGTGAAAGGGGGTTTGTAAAAACTGAAATTGATCTAAACGCACGCGACCTTGCGTGATGGCATCTTCAACACCCCAGTGACCTGAAACGTCAATTGTCGCATAGGGGTTGCTGGTTAAGGCAAAGTAATGCCATAGTGAAACCCACCAATCACCGAGAACTTGGTCGAGGCAACTAGGGTGAAGTTCGCCGAACAATCTTAGACTATAGGCACCGTTTTTTTCCAAGGAAAGATCGGCTTCGCCGCGGACGGAGGCTAACTGTAAATCACGAAGTAAAAGGGCATAGGGTGTACGATGCGGGTCGTAATCGAAATGGGCCGTTAGGGGCATATCGTGTTGTGGAGCAATTGCCTGAGTGCTTAAGCCCATGGCTTTTAAACCAGAGAAAGTAATGTCGCCATCGACGCACCCCAGCTTTTCTCCCTGCTGAATATTGACATCGGCTAAACCGATAACCCCGTTTAACTCGATGCCTGCTTCTTGTAGGCTATTTTTTATTTCGGGAAAACGTAGTAGGTCTTCTACGTCAATTTGTGCCCGTGTGATTTCAAAAAGGAATTGGTCGACAACATCATCCTCCTCTGCCGGTTGCCAGAGAATCTGCCCACTCGCAAATGAACGATGGGAGAATAAATCGATATCGATCTGGGTGTAAGTTTTAGGGCCCTTGGGATGAATCTCAATCGTGGCCTGAACTTCTTTAATTTGATTGTAGGAAAAATCAGCAACGATGATTTCCCCTTGGGTTTCTGGCCATGCATTCGTGCCTTGTAGCTTAAATTCTAAACAGCGAGCTGTGTATTTTTGATAAACGAGATTAGCGGCTTCGCCTTTCAACTGCCAGGTCTGCAACTGGCCTGCTGGATCGAGTTGGGCATGCAGTTGAAAGTTAAGTTCACGAGCTTGTATCAGAGTGGGTAGACTGGGTTGTGGTTGATTACCTAATACCAATCGACAGCTAAGTTGAGAGCTTCCTTGATTTTCGCTCAAGGCTTGCAGATGCAAAGACGCACCTCCTGCCCGATCGGCAATAAGCGTGGTTTGCTCCAGACTTTTCAGCACTTGTGTTACTTGAGTGGCGAGAGAGGTAGGTGATGTTTGTGGTCTCGATGATGGTGTGAGAACACCGATAGGCATTTTGCCCTCCGCAGAAACGACGAGATCGCCCGCACGGAGGAAAAGCCCCGAACTGGTGAGCCAAGCGCCTTCTTTTCTGATTTCACCTCTTATGTCTTCGATGATTAAACGGCGTTGGCCGGTTTGGGAGGCAGCGGCAGGACACCAGACTTTTCCACCTCGTAAGTAAAATCGGTTAGGGAGAATTTTCCCTCTTCCGAGGTGCCAGAAGTTGAGATTCACCTCAGCCCTTTCGACGGTGAGAATCTCACCAGTTATAGGCTCAATCTCGAGCGTTAAATCATCAGCAGCTAGGCTTAAATCAGGCAGAATCCAAAAGTTGCGAGCCTGTAGAACAATCCCTTCCTTTTGTAATTTTTGACTGAGTAAAGAGACGACGCTCTCGGGGATTCGCCAACCTCCATCTCGGGCACTAACCCAGAGTAAAAAAATTTGTACAAATAGAAGTACCCCTAGACCGACTAACCCGAGTCGATGAAGCCATGAACGAAGAGGGGGATGCTCAGAAGAAGAGCTCATCGACTGGGCGTTTCTAAAAGAGGAAGTAGGATTTCAGCTAAAGATGGATCGAGTAAGAAGTTATCGCTATCAGATTCGTCCTTTAAGAGCAGGGCTGAGCCACTTAAGGGAGCTGAGCAAAAATAAGTGCGAAAAGATTCGGCTGCTCCAGTTGCCCCTGCGGCGGCTTGATCGGTAATGCGCAGTTCATAGGCCCATTCCCCTGCACCGATTTCTCGAGTAGGGAATTCCACGGCCTTAACTTGAGCAAAGGCAGTGGCTAGGCGACGGCTGAGATTCGCATCCAGTGCACCCGTTCCTATCCAATTTCCCTCTGGGCTTAAGCGTGCTTCGCCTAAGACTTTATTATCCTGGCGACGAACTAATCTTAATCCGCTGACTTTAGCACCAGCGGTAAGTTCGGTGACAAGACGGCTCCGCCAATACTGAGGGGCAACATTGAGGTGATCGTTCTTAAGCAGAGAGACTTCGCAGACCGCAGCAAACGCTGATCCTTTTTGGTGTACTAAAAGAGTGCTGGAAGGATGATTTTCAGGGGCGGGGTAGAATAAGATGACCACGCGATCACCACCAAATTCAACATCAACTTTCTGAAGTGGTTTCGCCGTAATGGTGTTGGCAGGGATGAGCCAAGGCCCAGCTTGATCACCAGTTTTGCCAGGTTGACGTAACGCTCGCAACTGACTGAGAGCAGTCAAAAATTCTGTGGCTTTCGTGGCATTAGCCTCTCGCCTTTGGGTGGCGGTTGATCCTGGAGCAACGGGAATTTCCCAGCGTGCCTCACCTGTGGCTGAATCCAAACGATGGAGAGTGATTGAACGACCGCCTGAAGTGAGCGTGAATCCAGTCGCTAATTCATAATCAAAATCGGTTGGGCGTGTAGAATTTAAAGTTTCTCGCGGATTAAACCATTCCGTGAGATTCTGTGTATCGAGAAGAAAGACCGATTCATTTTCTTCCAATTTCGCCCAGCGTTGAGAAGCGGAGCCAATTTTCGGTTTTCCTAGTAATAGGACTTGGCGACGAGAGTTTCCTTCTACGCCAATCCGCCACTCTGGAGCTGCTAAACCCGTCTCCTCTTGTGGGTTTTCGACAAAGGTAATCGTTTTGGCATTGAGTAGATTGGTGATGGCTTTGTTCGCTCTTTCCGCGTCAGCTAAGTGATCGAACGGTGCTTCGAAGCGCCACTCTGGGCCTTGATTACGATGGCCGACACGAGTTCTTTCCTCTAATGTTAGTGTCGTTAACGCATCGCTTTCTAGATTTTTTTGACGAACAGAAATAGCACGAGCTTCAAATTCATTAATTTCGAAAACTTTATCGATACGATAGGTCTCGGGCTTGCATCAAGGGCCGCAGCTAGGGCATCTCCCAGTGGAATAATTTTCTCTCCATTCGGAACGAGTAAAAAGGTCTGACGCGTGTCTTTGTTTTCGCCAATTTTAACTTCGACAGTGATGCCAGTTTCGGAGGTGGTTTTTAAAATCCAACGCGGTTTTTCTAAACCATATACAGAAAGATTTCCCGAGCCGACTTTTGCTTCGGTCGTTGAAAATCCTTTTTCGGCGTCGACATACCTGACTTCATCCAAAAGCCGTTGCACGGCCCAGAGATTGGCCGGCCAAGTATAGGGCGTCGTGACATACCAGTAGCCGTTCTTTTTTTCGAGATTCAGCTTCTTTTCTTGATCAACGAGCTCGATTTTGGCGATGGCACTAGAGAACAAAAAGTTTTGAGCAATCGATGTCGGAACGTGCTGACGGGTCGATTTCCAAATCAAGCCAAAGGCAAGTAGGTTGGCGACAATGAGAATGAGAGTGGAGCGGGCAATCCGCATAAGGGTCTTAACTTCTGCGTCGCCAGAAGGAAATCGCAAGCCCGACTACACAAACAATCAAAGGAATGAAGCTGAATCGCAGGGCTAGGGCCCAAAAATCAGAAGCGGTGGCATTTACTTGATAGGCCGTCGAAGCTCGAGAGGGAAGGGACACCGCACGATCACGGTCGGACAGCCAAGCGGCACACTGTAAAAGGAAGGCCTGATTGCCCCCGCGGTTTAGGCGAGCATTGGCTGCAATTTCTGAAGTTCCAACAACGGCGAGTCTACCTCCAGTACTGCTAGAGCCTTTGCTAATGCCCGTTGCCCGTTCGGCGGCAGAGGCGATGCAGACTGGCCCAGGTTGATCTCGGTCGGGGTCAAAACGAAAAGGCTTTCGACGCACCTCGATTTCACCCCAAGAATTGTCTGAGGCGAACAGGAGGGGGGTGACGGAAAGTGTGCTGTCGGGGGGGCTGCCTTCGTCGAAGCGAGCTGGACGGATTCGTGCGGCAATCAGCGGAAGGTCCTGTTCTTTTAGAACTCGTGTGAGTGAATGAGGTTTGTCATTCAAACGTCGCAAAGCAATGTCGCCATCGGTCGTACGGCAAGAAGGGTCGGGTTCTTGGAGTTCTGCATCGGGAGCGAAAATCGCCCACTCGGCCAGCACGGGTTCTAATCCATGGGGCCTACCAGGGTCCAAGAGAATTAATACGCGACCATTTTTTTCGTACAGATAACTCCGTAACCGTTCAGTTTCTGCGGGAGTGAAGGCGGTTTGCGGACCAGCAATGAAGACCATCGATGCATCACGAGGAATTTCGCTGATGGTTAATAAGTCCAGTGGCCGAACGATAAAGTTTCGGTTTCGTAACTGGCGCGATAGTGAAGACATGCCTCGCCATGGGCTGGGCTCATCAATGCCTAATTCGCCATGACCTCGGGTGACATAGCAAATCGCTGGTTTGTCTTCGGTTACCTCTAGCAGGGCGGAGGTGATGGCTTCTTCGCCTCGAAAAACGAGATGTTTATCGGCCGACATCTCAAAGAATTCATTGCCATTAATATATTTAGCCCGGTTACCACAGGTAAGAATTAAAACGGTATTTCGACCAGGCGGACCATGTTGAGCGGCGACTTCAGCTAATCGCTCTTGATTCAATCCGGCGCTAATCTGGGAGACGCTAAACCATTCGGAGTCCTCTCGCCCTGCCTCGAGTTTATAAGATTCGAGAAGTTTGCTGATTTGCAGGCGTAGCGGTGCATCGCCTTCATTGAAATTATCGAGGAGAATTAACGCCTGTACCCAGTTTTTATTCTTTTTGTTACCAGTAGGACTTTTTCGTCCAGCCAAGCGAATGGTTTCAACCGACTCGGCTGCTAAAGAGTGTCGTCGATCTGCCGTTAAATCTTTTCGAAAACGAAATTCAACTTGTGAAGCGAGGTAATTAACCGCTACCGCTAAACCAATGGCTAAGACAACTTGTGCCAAACGGTTGAGGCGTCGGACTGGGCGAACATCACTAAAATCGTCTTTGGTTTCAGACATGTTACTCTTTGCCCTCCACGGCGATAACAGAAAGACCGAGGCATAGAAAAGTGCCAGTGATGTAGAGAATGAGAGGACGTGAATCGAGAATGCCTGAAGCAAAATCTTCAAGATGACCGAAGGTGCGCAAGTGGGCTGCGGGTTCGCGTAACCATCCTAGCCAAGTCCAACTTTCAATGGGCAATGATTCAATCGCTCCACCAGCCGCAGTCAGACCCAATAACGTAATAAAGGTCAAGAGGGCGGCGAGGGTTGCGCTTCTCGTTAAACAGCTGCAAAGAATTCCAATCGCTACATGTAATAAACCGCTGACCATAATGAAACAGAGTCCTCCCCAGAGTGTTGCAGGGTCGCCTAAACGTGTGTCACTAGGAATAGCTAAACGAGCCTCGGTGAGCAGGGGAAAGGGTAAAAAGGCTAGCCAGAAGACGACCCAAGTAATCCAAGCGGAAATAAATTTTGCCCAAACAATAGCGGCCGTGCTCGCCGTCGTGGTGAGCAGTGCAGAGAGAGTACCCTGTCTTCTTTCCTCGGCAAAACTGCGCATCGTGAGCAATGGGAGCACACAAAGTAAAGGAAGCCAAAACAGACGAAAAGTGGCTTCGACGGGAGTCCATGGCTGTGGTGCACGACTGCATTCAAGAATGGCAAACCAGTGAATTGCTCCGACTAAGGTTAAAAATAGGGCGGCTGCAGCCCAGTTGCTCCACGTGAAAAAAGCCGTTCTTAACTCATGCCAAAGTAAGGTGCGAAAGTGGTGCATTAGGCGCGATTCCTTTCTTGAGGTGAGCGTCGGGTGGCAGCGATAAAAATATCCTCTAAGCCACAATGTTGCTCGGCAATTTCACGGAGGGGTAGGCCAGCTTGAATGAGCGATCCAGCTAAGGTTTCTCGGGCGGGTGATTGGGAGGGCATCGTTACCTGGTAACGGCACCAACCTCCTTCAATTTCACCGATTTTTTCGACAAGGGATAGTTTTTCGTTTTGGAGACAGACGGCGCTGATTTCGTTCAAGGAAGCTCGGGAGAGAATATGAAAAACAGAGTCGGGGAGTAGTTCTCGACGCAGGTCTTCGGTTTTCCCCTGAGCCACGAGTCGACCACGATTGATGATAACAACTTTATCACAAACCTGTTCAACTTCGTGTAGGATGTGACTCGAAATTAAAACAGCCATTTCTCCGCGCAACGAGCGAATCAAATCGCGAATCCCTAAAATTTGATGAGGGTCTAGGCCGATGGTTGGTTCGTCTAAAATAACTACTTTGGGTTTAGCTAAGAGTGCATCGGCGATGCCAACCCGCTGGCGAAATCCCTTAGAAAGTTGACCAATTAATCGACCTGATGCGCGACGAACCAAATCGCAATCCTCCATGACTTTACGGACTCGATCGGCGACTTGTTTGGATTCAACGTCTTTTAAGCGGGCACGTAAAGAGAGGTACTCTTCCACTTTTAGGTCTTCAGGTAGTGGGTTGTTTTCAGGCATGTAGGCCATGTGTCGCTTGGCCGCCGTCGGGTTTAGAGCGACGGATTCTCCCCAAATAGAGGCCCGACCAGAAGTTCCTGCCATCGTTCCAGAGAGGATGCGCATGGTGGTTGATTTTCCAGCGCCATTTGGTCCTAAAAAACCAACAATCTCTCCTGGAGCGACGGAGAACGTGAGATCCTCAATTGCCACGAGATTCCCATAACGTTTCGTGAGAGATTCCGCCGCCACGGCGGCTTTTGGCTGTGGCGAAGATTCAGCCATAATTGATTAACGCTCGGCAGGTTTTTCTGCCGAAGGTGCAGGAGGAGGGTTTAAAAGGGAAGGTTCAGAACGTACTAACCAATTTTTATCATCCGTCCAAACATGGTTGGGTAGTAAGCGTTTATCCATGAGGTTAATCCATTTAGCGGCATTGATTGAATCACCTCGATTTAAAGCGGTATTCGCCAAAATAATCATGGCATACCCTCGGAGGGTATCGGGGGCTGTTTTATCTTCAGCGATGGAAGCCAAAGAGGTTTCAGCCTCTTTTTCTCCTAAATCGAGTCTCGTTAATGCGGCATAAAGTCGGGCACGTGTGGCCAGTGCTTTAAGCAGTGGAGAATTTCCAGCTGTTTGAGCCAGAGGGATGGCCTCATCGTAGGTCTTGGCCGCTTCAATGAGTTTTTTATTTTGGCGAAGCTCATCAGCCACTTCCAAAAGCGCGACAACCGCTAACGGGTCACGCGGGTGTGCGGCCACAAAAGAGCGTTTGGCTGAAGCGTCTCGAGCCGCATTGTAAGCATCTCCCACTTCCTGACGTTTTGCTTGTTGCCAAAAATAAAAAGCCAAGAAGGTAAGTACGCCGATAACGATGGAAGTGATGCCGCGGACGATGAAGGTCTTGTTTCGCTCCCAGAATAACCAAAGACGGTCTTCGGCATCGGCCTGAGCAAAATCTTCATCAACCACCACCAAATTTCGGTCATCCTCTTTCATTGCACGCTTTTTGGTACTATCTTCAGCCATATTCCCTCAACCCTTATCAAGG
>Ga0228702_1002408_pt1 | contig 10776 bp, 8 predicted proteins | sample McNCre217_Aug_MG_2_FD_178018 | JGI IMG/M metagenome (GOLD analysis project Ga0228702, IMG submission 178018) | Freshwater microbial communities from McNutts Creek, Athens, Georgia, United States - 20-17_Aug_MG | ecosystem: Environmental > Aquatic > Freshwater > Creek | place: USA: Georgia... | reverse complement strand
CCCGCTGATGTGTGCAGCTTGGTCACGCTGGAGCATTGGTACCGCGAAGAGGTCAAACGCCAGCCCAAGTTACTGTGCTTGAGCCGAGACGAGTTGATGCGCCATCAAGCGGCGGGCATCACCACGCAAGCCTTCCCTAAGCACATCAGATTGGGTGGTACCGATTGTTTGGCTACTTACTTGCATCAGCCGGGTGATGCCCGTGACGGCGTGACGGTCACCGTGCCGCTGTTTGTGCTTAACCAAGTCAGCGAAGATCGCTGCGAGTGGTTGGTGCCTGGTTTGTTGAAAGACAAAATTCAAGCGCTGCTCAAAAGCCTGCCCCAACGCCCGCGTAGCCGCTTTGTGCCGTTACCCGAGTCTGCGGCGCGTTTGGCCCAAGAGCTGTCGCAGCCCGAGGTGTTTGGCACAGGCAGCTTGACCGATGTGTTGCTGAAAAAAGCACGTGACGAAACCAGCCTCGACATCAAGCGTGCGGACTTCAAACTCGACATGCTCAGTCCGCATTTGTTCATGAACCTGTTGGTGGTGGATGAGCACGGCCGTCAGTTGGGGATGGGGCGCAACCTCGGTGCGCTTAAGGGCGAGTTGGGGGCTAAGGCGCGTGGGGCGTTTCAGGCTTTGGCAGCGTTGAAAGGTGTTGGCACTATGAGTTCAGGCACTGGTGTGGGCGCTGGCGATGCAGCGGCGTCGAACGCTGATGTGCAGCGGGCTCCTCATGCCTCTCAGAAATCGTCACCCGCTGCCCCTCAGCGTTCGACGCCTTCGGCTGCCGCTGCGTCTACTTCTCCTGCCAATCAGCGCTACACCAGCTGGACGTTTGGTGAGTTGCCTGAGCTGATGGAAATTCAACGTGGCAACCAAACGCTCATTGGTTTTCCGGCGCTGGTGGACGGCCTCGACGCGGTGACCATCGAAGTGTTTGATGAGCCTGAGGTGGCCGCTACCAAACACCGCGCTGGCTTGCGCCGTTTGTTTGCATTGCAGATCAAAGATGCACTCAAGTACCTTGAGAAGAACATTCCCGATTTGCAAAAAATGGCGGTGGCCTACATGCCGCTAGGCATGGCGGATGAACTCAAAGCGCAGATCATCGACGTGGCGCTGGACCGTGCTTTTTTGCTTGACCCACTGCCCAACGATGAAGCGAGTTTCAAAAAACGCATCGACGAAGGCCGTGGTCGACTCACGTTGATTGCCAATGAAGTGGCCCGTTTGGCTGGTGTCATCTTGATTGAATTTGCCACCGCGACACGCAAAATCAAAGACACCAAAAATGCGCCTGATGCCACGGCTGATTGCACCCAACAACTGCAACGTTTGGTGCCCAAAAACTTCATGGTGGCCACGCCGTGGCTGCAACTGCAACACTTTGCACGCTACCTCAAAGCCATCACCTTGCGCCTAGACAAATACCGCGCCGACCCCGCGCGCGATGCTCAACGCTTGGCCGAGCTCAAGCCGCAAGAGCAGCGCTACTGGCGCTTGGTGGCCGAGCGCAAAGGCGCAGTGGATGACCGTATGTTGGAATTTCGTTGGCTGCTAGAAGAGCTGCGCGTGAGCTTTTTTGCGCAAGAGCTGCGAACCCCGCAGCCCGTGAGCATCAAGCGGTTGGAAAAGGCTTGGGGGCAGTTGACGTATTGAGCTTACGTTGGCGCTGCGTAGGGGTGTTTGATTAGCCCCGCATCGGCCCTGGTTTGGTGAGCACCGTCAACGCTTCCCAAAATGGCGTAGGTTGTTTGCGTGCTTTGGGGTTGCTGGGCAGCACGTAGCGGCTGCCTGCAGGCAGCAGGTGCAGCTGTAGGCCTAGCATCTCGAGCTTGTCGTCGTCTTCGATGCTCTCGCGGTTGCTGCGCATGCGGCGAGGGTCAACCAAAGTGACGGATCCTTTGCCCACAATTTCGACCGATTGATTGGGTTCGATGATGAGGGCGGTGTCTTCGTCAATGCCCACGCCCAAGAGATCGGGGCGTTGTGCGAGGGCTGAGAGCAAGCGACTCAAACGGTGGCGCTGTGAGAAGTGTTGGTCCACGATGGCGTTGGCGACAAAGCCCAAGCCAATGTCGGTGGAAACGGTGTCTTTTTGTGGCGAGGGGGTGGGAGTGCCCAGTGCCAGCATGTGACGCGACATCACAGCCGCGCCCGCACTGGTGCCACCCACGCAAGCACCGTTCAAATAAAACGCACGGTGCAAGGCCTGAAACGCGGGCGATTCCCACAGGCAAGCCATGAGTCGGTTTTGATCGCCTCCGGTGATGAAGATGCCATCGGCCTCAGAAATTTGGCTGACGACTTCGGGTTTCGAAGCGTCCTCACGGGTGAGCATGGGCACGACATCGCAGTCGAGGGCGCCTAGGTCTTGAAACACAGCTTTGTAGCTGGTCCACACCACATCAGGCACACCACTGGCTGCGGTGATGAACCGAATTTTGGCGCTGGGGCCACCACTGAGTTCTAAAAATTTGCGCAGGATGATGCGGTCTTGTTGGCGGTCTTCCGCGCCACCGATGATGACCAAGTGGCTTGGCTTTTTGGTGGCGCGTGTTGTTTGTGCGTGAAGTTGCAGCGGAATTGCTGCACTGGCCAAGAGGCCCAGCAGCAGACGGCGTTCAGAAAAGCTCATACGTCTTGGTCTAGCCATTCGCAAATGGGCTGCCATTGCTCTAAGTCTTTGGCGACTTTGGAGGGGGTGAGGTCAAACAATGACAAACCATGTGCTGCCATGTGCAGGTAGTACTGTGTGTCGCGCAAATAGCTCAGCACTTGGACGTCGAGTGACTCTACAAATTTACGCAGGTTGGCTGCTGAGATGGTGCGTGAATCTACGCGGTTACCTATCACGCGCACGTCTGTGGGTAGTCCTCGGGTGATCTCCACCAAACGGGTGAGAAAGTCTTGCGTGGCTTGCATATCAAACACGCTGGGCATGACAGGCACGATCACTTTGTCTGCGCGCTGAATCACCTCTTGCAGACGCCATCCGTTGATGCCGCCAGGGGTGTCAATCACCACATGAGTGGTGCCTGCGGGTGGTTTGGCAGTGAGCACCAAGTCGGCTTGAAATTCCCAAGTCGAGATGGGGGGAAGATTGGATGGACGTTGGGTCAGCCAAAATTTGGACGACTGCTGCGTGTCTGCATCGCCCAACATGACGGCATGGCCTTGGCTGGCAAAGTAGCCTGCAATGTTGGTGGACAAGGTAGATTTGCCAGCGCCCCCTTTGGGGTTGGCAACGACGATGACTTTCATAGCGGGTCTATTTACAAACGAGCCAAGCGACCTAGCGCTAGCTTGAGGGTCTCATCTTTTTTGGCGTAACAAAAACGTACCACACGCTGGTCAAAACCATCGGCGTAAAAGGCAGACAGAGGGATGGCTGCCACACCAATCTCAGAGGTAAGCCATTTGCAGAAGTCGGCTTCGCTCAGGTCCTTCTCGGGTACGCCCAATTTGTCGATGCGCACGCACTGAAAGTAGCTGCCCTCAGACGGCAACAACTCAAACTTGGTTTGCGCCAAGCCTTGGCGAAACAGGTCGCGCTTGGCGGCGTAGAAGGCGGGCAGTTGCAAGTAGGGCTGTGGGTCTTTCAGGAACGCGGCCAAGCCGTGTTGTACCGGTGTGTTGACGGTGAACACGTTGAACTGGTGTACCTTGCGGAATTCCGCGCTGTAGGCCGCAGGCGCTGCGACATAGCCAATTTTCCAGCCGGTGACGTGGAAGGTTTTGCCAAAGCTCGACACGATGAATGCACGCTCGGCCAAGCCAGGAAAGCTAGACGCACTAAGGTGCTTCAGCGGTGCGTAGACCATGTGCTCGTAAACTTCGTCACTGATGAGCACGATGTTGGTAGGAGCGAGCAGCTCTTGCAGCTTGAGCATTTCTTCGCGCGTCCACACGGTGGCGCTGGGGTTGTGCGGGCTGTTGACGATGATGGCGCGGGTCTTGGGTGTGATGGCTGCTGCGATTTTTTCGAAGTCTGGGCGGAAGGTTCCAGGCGTGAGTGGCACGCGTACCGCCACGCCACCGGCCATGTCGATGTTGGGGATGTAGCTGTCATAGCAGGGCTCAAGCACGATGACTTCATCACCCGCACGCACCACGGCCAAGATGATGCTCAGGATGGCTTGCGTTGCACCCGCCGTGATGGTGATTTCGCTGGTGGGGTCGTAGCGGTGTTGGTAGAGCGACTCAATCTTGTCGGCCACGGCTTCGCGCAGGGCAGGCACGCCGGTCATCGGTGGGTATTGGTTGAGGCCGTGGGTCATGGCGTCATTGACGCAGGCGACGAGCTTGAGGTCGCAATCAAAGTCAGGAAAGCCTTGGCCGAGATTGACGGCATTTTTCTCAGTGGCCAAAGCCGACATGACCGTGAAGATGGTGGTGCCGATTTTGGGGAACTTGGTGTCGAGGTGCGGTGTGGTCATCACGGTGCTCACATATTGAAATCAGTCGGATGGCCGTCGAGGGCCTTCATGATGAGGTTGCGGTCGAGGCGATCGCTCAAGAGCGCGGCAAAGTCATACACAAAGTGGCGAATGTAGGCACTGCGCTTGAACGCAATACGCGCTACGTTTTTGCCAAACAGTTGCGAGGCGGGGCGAGCCACGAGGTCATCGTCCAAACCATCTTTCACAGCCATTTCAGCCACGATGCCCACACCTAAACCTAAACGCACATAGGTCTTGATCACATCAGAGTCAATCGCCTCGAGGGCGATGCGTGGCGTGAGGTTTTTCGCGGCAAAGGCTTTGTCAATGCGGGTGCGGCCAGTGAACGAGGGGTGGTAGGTGATGATGGGTTCAGACGCTAAGTCTTCGAGCGTGATGCGCACTTTGCCAGCGAGCGGGTGTGACTTAGGAATGACCAACATGTGTTCCCACTCGTAGCACGGCAGGGTGACGAGTTCTGGGTATTCAGAGAGCGACTCGGTGGCAATGCCAATCTCAGCCACTTCGTCCATCACCATTTGCGCCACTTGCGCAGGAGCACCTTGGTGCAAGCTGATGTTGACATTCGGGTAGGTTTCACGCAGCTTTGCCACAGGCACGGGCAGCACGTATCGGGCTTGAGTGTGGGTGGTGGCGATAGACAGTGTGCCGCTGTCCTCGGCGCTGAACTGCTCACCAATGCGCTTCAAATTACCCACTTCGCGCAAGATGACTTCAATGCTGCGCAGCACATGCTGGCCTGGCTCGGTCACGCGCTTGAGTCGTTTGCCGTGACGCGAGAAGATTTCGATGCCCAGCTCTTCTTCAAGCTCAATGATGGCCTTGGATACGCCGGGCTGAGAGGTATGCAGCGATTTGGCCACCTCGGTGAGGTTAAGGTTGCGACGGACGGCTTCTTGCACGAAGCGAAACTGATGCAGGTTCATGGCATAGCGATGTAATTGGCTGCTCATTATGCATTATTGATCTAACTAATCTGTTCTTTATGGGGTGGGTGGATTTTGCAAATGGTCGATTACCAGATTGGTTTGCATTAAAAGTATTTCAATTTAATAAAGTTTTATTGACTCGTGTCGAAATCAATGACAGGAGTTTTCTTTTGGCAAAACCATTTTGTTTTTTTTGTGTTTTTTCTAAACATGCAGTTCTGTTGCTGCATGGGGCATTGCTTTGCTTTTCGGCCCATGCATTGGATTTGGTGGCGGAGAAAGAAAGAATTCGCCAAGAGGTGATTCAAGACACCCCTGATCAAACTTTGATTGATGCACTCACGGAAATTCGTTTCAAGCGTGAAGTGTTGATGAAGCTTGCTGCTGCAGAAAAAGCAAAGTCTCAGAGCGCTATCACAGCTTCTGTTGGGCGGGAAAAATCATTGGGTTACGAATACAGCTGGAAAAACTCTGTGCACGGTTTCAAAGTCGAAATGAATTGGCGCGAGTCGCGTTTAGAAAACGCTGTATTTGATGACTCGGTCTACAGCAAACACACGTCTTACCGTTCCGCAGGCGCCTACTATGTGCTTAGACCGTTTGAAAACGGGGTGAGGTTGATGACGGGGCTTCGCTTGAATGATGTCAATACCACCTACTCAGTTGGTACGGGTAGTGCTGTCAATGTCAATGGCAACCGTGTGACGATGTCCTCGCAAGACCATTTGATTTACCGATTTTCATTTCCTCGTGTCACGCCATATTTAGGAATAGGTTTTGTGGCGGGAGATCGAGATGATGACGGGTTTGAGTTTTTTGGGGACGTAGGTGCAACGTTTGGTCGCTACAACGCCCAAGCCGAGACCAACATCAGTAAGTCGCTCAATGTAGATGCGAAGCAGATTGAAAATGAATTGAATGCCTTAAGGCATGAAAGATTTTCTAAGCGGTATTTGTGGACCGCAAAAGTAGGCCTGCGTTACAGGTATTAATAGCGATACGAAAACCTAAAAGACACAGGGGCTGCGGTATTTAATCGACTGATGCCAATGCCTGCGCTGTATTGACCATGTGATCGCAGATTGACGAGAAAAGTTTGACGTTCCTTGTCTATCAAGAGTTCTAAGTCCGTGCCTTCATTGAAGGCAGATTTCCATCGGTTTCCCACAAAAACACTGGTGGCTGAATCAACGCCATCGACGAATAGGATGGGATTAGTAGATTGGCTCAACGCGTATTCGCCGCTGAATTCCCAAAAGTTGGGGAGCTTGATGTTTCTGTCGGCATTTCCGTAGGAGCCAACATTGGAGGCTTGGTTATTGTTTTTTAAGATGTTATTGGTTTCTGAATAATTCAAATTTGTTTGAATGAATGCAGCGTTTTGTACGTGTGCTGAACCTAGCAGGATGGGTGCATTCAACATCGCACTCAGCGGTGATTGAGGGGGGGCGTAACTCAGTCTCAGATTCAGCCACATTGCATTGCCACCTGCTGTTGATTGCAGCTGGTTGATGTAAGGCGTTGTGGATGTTTTGGCAATATTTGCAAGGAGAGTGCTGGTGTTACCAATACGCTGCACCTCACCAGTGATGAGTCGTTGCTCGAAAGAATCTATCACGCCAAAGTTAGCGCCTATTTGAATACTGAGCACATCGTTGCTTTTTGTGGTGTATTGCGCGCCCAAGCCTTTCGCTTCTAGACTCAGTGAATCCCAATTCACGCGGTAAGTTTTGCCGCTTTCAGGTGTGAAGCCTTGTTGTGAATAGGCGGACCAGAAATTCAGGGTTGAATTGTCTGTTTTGATGCGCCCCATTTTTGTGGCGTGCGCATAGAACTCAAACTTGTCACTCGTTAGGCCTGCCTTAACTTGGTCACGCCATTGCGCTCGGGGTTGGTATGTGTTGGCGTATTGCTGTGCAGGGTCTTTATTTTTCAGAACATTCAGAATATTGACAGGTGCTGTTGAGTTTGAACCCTCAGTTTCGAAAAAGTAGCGAAGTTGATCGGCAGGCTTGTCCACGCTTGAAGCTAAATTGCTCAATGGATGTGTCGCTATCGCGATGCCCAACAAGAGCGCAGACGTTGAAGGTGACTGTTTCAGGCATCGCTTCATATCAAGCTATAAATTTGACCGTTGATATAGAGCAAACCACCTTTGACAACGCCCACCGTTTTCTTGTCTTTGTCTTGGATTACACCGTCGCTGAATTTGCCATCGCTGTTCTTCGTCAGTGTTAATACAAATGCGTGATTGGAGGAGTAAATTTTCAGACCTGTGATTGGATTTGACCTGTCTTGACTGAAATTCAGCCAATGCATGTTTGGACGGGTGATGTTTTGCACATTGCTGTTGTCCAACGTGAACGAGTTGTCTGCGTTGTCAGGCACGATGGTGATTTTGTCAAAGTCTCCTACATAGAGACTCACGCTCGGTTGTGCTTTGGTGTAGTCAAGTCTTTGCACCAGTACGTCAACACACGCATCACTGGCAGAGCAAGTAAATGTGCTGCCATCGCTCCCCGACTTGGTTGAAAGAACTTCTTTGATCTCGAAGGAGCCTGTGGGGTAATTGGTGGATGAGTAAGGCAGGGTCTTGTCAACCTTGGAAAAGTCAGCCTTCCAATTGGCTGAAACTTGAACAGTGCCGTACCCCCAGTACCACGAAGGAATTCCAACATACGAGAGCGTCCCCATCAAAGATAGATCAGAAAAGATGGGATTTTTGTGAATGAAGTATCGGCTGTAACCAGATATTTCAGTCCATTTCGCTTGGGTAGGAACACTGAATTTTGATGCAATTTTGAGCTCGCCGTAATCTCCCCAGCTGTCTGTGAGAGTGATGCGTCCGTTGACGGCTTCAGGGGCCCAAAACTTTTGATCGTTTTTGATGACGCAGCTCGAATCAATGGACGCTACACAATTCACTGTCCAGCCGCCAGACAGCAATGTGCTCTCAAGCGTGACCTCGCTCAGATTGAGCGTGAATTTAGGAAAGCTGTAATTGCTTCCATTGATGACGGCCGTTGACTCAGGGTACTTGACGGTCGAGTTATTGATCGTCGCTGTGTATTTGTTGTCCGCTTTTTGGGTCACAGTGATCCCAAAATTAATCTTGATAGGTCCAGAGGCGGTAAGGTCGGGGTCTGTGTTGGGAATGGTTCCGGCTAGGTTAAATGTCGCACTCGTGCTATCTGTTGTGACATCGAGTGTGCCCGCAATGTCAAAGCCGCCGCCTGTGCCTGTCCATGTGTACCCGCCTGTGGGGGCTGCTTGTAAGTCAACCGTTCCCCAGCTGAATGTTTGGGGGCCAGTTTGGCATGTGCTGGTACCCCCAAGTCCTCCGAAATCGCAGTGTTTAGAAATAAAGTCAAATGCATTTCGCACAGAGGCTAGGGTGGGGTGTACGCCAAGTTGTTGAAAATAATTCAAACCTGAGTATTGATATAGATATCCATAGTTACCAAAGTTGGTATCCAAATTTTTCAATGCACGTTTAAGGTCATTCGCGTACTCTTCCAACGTCAAGGCGGGTGGTGCTGTGCTCGTGCTCGTGCTCGTGCTTGTGCTTGTGCTTGTGCTTGTGCTTGTGCTTGTGCTTGTGCTTGTGCCAGCGCAACCTGCTGCTGTAGCACTTGCGCAAGCACTTTGTGCTTTGCTTGTGCCGGCGATGACCGTTTTCAAGCCTTCGTCATTTGCAAATGCAGTTACTTGGCTTGCGATGCCTAGACTCTGAACGAGTGTTTGGTAATCGGAGGTGTTGAGGGTGGCGCGCGCTGTGTTTAAGCTTGTGAGCGCTTGCGTGTTGGTGATCGTGACAGTTGTATCTGCGTTGATTGCGATCGCAGTGCTAACTCGGTTGATGATGCAGTTATAACGTTCGCCTACTGTTGTGTAGGTTTTGCATATCGCGTCATTTTCTGACGCGACTGCCACACCAAGCAGGGCGGCTGTCATGGCCAACTCATTTGGGTTATTAGATTTGGTGCTCATGGACGGTCGTGTGGCGACGGGATCAATGCCATTGAGCAAGTACGTTTTGACGTATTGGTTGGTGATATTGGCGTAACTTGAAAGCAATTTTCCGTCTTGTTTTGCAGACTGGACAGCCAAGGTCGAGTACGGGTTGATACTCAGGGTCGTGTCTGCAGATGCACCACCAATCACAGCACTCATTTTGAAATCTGCAGGCAAGGCAGAGTCCGCTTGTTCGGGTTTTAAATCATTCGCTACTTTTGTTGCGCTGTCTAACGCCGGCGTCACCGTTGCCAGAACTGCGGAAGATTGGGCTGGAATGCTGACGTTGTAAGCGCCATTGGCATCTGTTTTTGCTGTGGCAATCGGTTTTTCGCTGATGTTGCCGTTGATGTCGGTTGTGTAGATTTGCACCACGCCATCTTTGATAAGACCTTTGGCTGCGACCCCGCTGATTGTGACCATGGGAGCGGGTGTCACCGATGTGCCTCCGCCGCCTCCGCCACACGCCACCAGGCTCATTGCGACGCAGAAGGACGAAATCAAGAGAAGGCTGCGTGCAGTGAGGTGTGACATGAGGTGTTGAAACTTATCGGTACCTCATACCTATCGGAATGAAAATATTTTTCTTTATTGTTTTTTTAATAATTTGACTCGTGAGCACGAGATCTCTCACATGCGGAGCTTTTGAAAATTAACGAAAAAATTAATCAGAAAGATTGAGTGCAATCTTTGCCAGCAAATCAAGCAAGGCTGGTTGCTCGCCCACAGCAGGTTGGCAGCTGATCGTCACCCTAGGATGGGTATCTTTGAGTGCTGTGATGAGTTTGGGCAGATCTTCGCGCGCATGTCGTCCTACGCCTAAAAACATTGGCACAACGCACAAACTCGTCGCGCCCTCTGATACCAATGCATTTGCTACGTGCGGCAAGTCAGGTTCGGTCAACTCTAAATAGGCACAGCGCACCACGGTGTTGGGTGAGTGCTGTGTGATGCGCTCGGCCACCGCTTGAATGGGTTGATGCCACAGTGGGTCACGCGAGCCATGGGCAAACAAAATGATGGCGTGCATAAGACCTTATTGACGCAGTACCAGCCAGCCAAAGGCCGCCAGAGATGCCAGTGAATAGAGCATGCCGGGTGCTGCCGCAGCAAACCAAGGTGCCCAGTTGTTGATATTGCCGATGTAGCCAAACACGTTGTTGAGCAAGAAGAAGCTGATGCCCGCGAGCACGCCGCCAAACACGTGACTGGCAATGTTGCCGCTGCGGAAATGCAAATACGCAAAGGGCAGGGCCAGCACCACCATGACCAGACAACTGAGTGGATAAAACACTTTTTTCCAGAACTCAATTTCAAAGCGCTGGGTGCTTTGGCCGTTCGCACTCAAATGACGGATGTATTGAAACAAATCAATCGTGCCCATG
>Ga0228702_1002407_pt1 | contig 10780 bp, 7 predicted proteins | sample McNCre217_Aug_MG_2_FD_178018 | JGI IMG/M metagenome (GOLD analysis project Ga0228702, IMG submission 178018) | Freshwater microbial communities from McNutts Creek, Athens, Georgia, United States - 20-17_Aug_MG | ecosystem: Environmental > Aquatic > Freshwater > Creek | place: USA: Georgia... | reverse complement strand
CCACGGTGCCTGCAACAGTGGCGCTGCCATTGATCCCACTTTGGAATGTGCCATTCAGCCCGCCCGCAAGCCCGAACCGGCCGCGAAAATCGGTCAAGGCGATACTTTCAGACACCCGCAGACTATCCAGCTGCAGATCAAGCGGGCTGCCACCCTTGCCCGACGACTTGCGCTTCGACGGCCCCGGCATCCGCCGCATGTCAACCGATCCGGCGGTCACCGCAAGCCCCACAGCTTTGCCCGGCCCGCGCCCGCGAATCTCCACCGCCGCATTCAGCCAATCGCCCAGTTGCACCCGGTCAAACCGCGCAAGATCAAGGCCACCGGGTTTCATCGTGACTGATCCGGTTGCGGCCAATCCTGCCGCCTTCAGCGTCAGTTTTTCAACCTTCGCGGGCTTGCCCAGCCGCACCTCGGCCTCTAGCCGACCCAGACTTGCGGCAAGCTTGGCCCAGCCCAGTTCGGGAATCGCAAGCCCGATCCGGTTCAGATCCGACTTCAATGAAAGATGCCCCGGCTTGCCGCGTTCAAGCGCGATTTCCACCTGTCCCTGCCCGGCACCGGTCACCATGCCATCGGGCAGCCCCAGGCCGAACTCTTCGGTGGTGCGCTGCGACAGCGTCACCGATCCTTCAATCCGCGCCTTGCCCTTCTGGCTGGGATCAAAGCTTTGCGTATAGGTCACATCAAACGGCACCGCGCCAATCTGCCCGGCGCCGGCAATGGTCAGCCCCTTGGTATCGGCCGCCACGCTTAGCACATCCGCAGCGATATGCCGCCCCGGCACCACGGTATCAGACGTAAAGCCGGTCACCTGCCCAGCGACCTGATAGGTCACATCCTTCAGCGCGATTTTCTTTTGCAGCGGCATCTGCAGATGGGTTTCAATCTGCGCCTGCCCCTGCCCCAGATCCACCGGCTGATCGGCCTTGGTCATGAAGTGAAACGGCGGCTGATCCAGCAAAGAAAGCGCCGCCGTCAGGCTAGAGCGGGTCTTCAGCGTAATTTCGGCAATCGCCGGTCGCCGTGTCACATCGGGGATGGCGAAAACCGAACCCGCCATATCAATCGCCCCACCTTCGGGCGGCGTAACCGTGCCCTTGGCCATCACCATGGTGTAGGTCTGGCCATCCACCGTGGAATAGCCGTCGCCCGCCTTGATCGGCGGCAGCGTTGCCAAAAACCGCACATCGGCGTTCTGGAAATTATAGCCCAGATGCAGCCGCGGCTCTGATCCCGGCACGATCCGCAGCGCCGCCTTCACATCGGTCAAAGAGCCGTTCAACACATTCTTGCCAACCCAAGACCGGGTGTTGGGCAGCAATGTCACCGGCCACAGTGCCACCAGCCGGTCATGCTGAATTTCGTTCAGCGTCAAATCAACCGACGCATGCCAGCCCTTGCCATCCGCCCCAACCTTCCCCGAAGCTGAAAGCCGCCGCCCGGCTTCGGTCAGGGCCAGCTGACCAATATCAACCTCAAACGGGTCCAACCGCAGCCGCAGGTCAAGCGCGCCTTGGCTGAACTGCACGGGTTCGTCAAACAACCCATCGGGGTCAACCATCACCTGATCGAATTCAAGCTGAGTGACATAGGCGTCGGGCAATTCGCCCGCCAAAGCCCCGGTGATTCGGCTGCCGTCATGACGGGTCAGATAGCTATGCCCTTTGGCATGCATCCGCAGGGTCGAACTTTGCACCGAAAGTTCGGTCACATTGATACGGCCCTGCTTGGGGTCGAAATGCAGCGACATCGCCGCACTGTCAAAGGCAATCGCCCGCGCTTCCGGCCGAGGCTGCAAGGCACCGGCGCCAAATTGCAGCGACGCATCCATTGCTTCGATACCAGCTTCGCCCAAAGTGGTCTGAATCTGCCCCGAAATCGGCGCATCCAGCAAGCCGGCCCAAGCAAAAGGGGCGGCCTGCGCGGCAATATCGCGCGCTGCCACACCGTCAACCTGCGCCAACACCCGCGCCCGCTTGGCACCCTTTTCCGAAACCACCGTCAACTCGGCCCGTGCCGAATGATCGCCGCTGATCAGCGACAGGCTGAGTTCGGCCGCCAGTTCCTTGCTGCGGTTTTCCAGCCGCAGGCGGCCATCGCCCAATTCAAACCGCCGCCCCGCCCGCAAATCTTGCAACGTCAAAGTCAGCGCCTCGGCTTCAACCGTGGTCAGAGCCGCCGCGCCGGGGGTGGCAAAAACCCGGTCCAATGCGGCAAACAAATCGGCAAAGCTGCGGATCGGCGGCTGCATCCCGGCCCCCCCCAGCGCCAGATCAAAGCTGCCGTCGCGGTCGCGCTTCACTTCAATATGTGCGCCCACCAGCTTCAACGACCCTGCGCGCACCTGCCCATGCAACAGCGCGCCTGGATCAACCGTCAGCCTCACATCCGGCAGCGTTAGCAACGCCTGCCCGCTGGGTTTCAACAGCCGCACATCGTCAAGCCGGATGCGGGGCACCCAATCGGCATCGACGGTAATTTCAACGCCCCCCAGCGCCAACGCCGCGTCCGGCAAGGCCTTGGCCAGCGCCGCATTGGCGCGATGCTCGATTTCCGCCACCACGAAAACCGGCATCGGAATCGGGCGGCCAGAAAGCCCAAGCGCCGCAAATACCAGACCAAAGGCCAGCAAAACCAAAAACAACCGGCTGCCCAAACCGCCCCGGCGCTTGCGGCTTTTGGCTTTGCTTGGGGTTCCGACAATACCGCCATCACCGTCTGGCAGGTCAATTTTGGGCAAATCTTTGGGCAAGTGGTCGGCGGTGGCCATGTTGGCCCCCTGCACGCTTTCCCCCAGATCGCTCATTGCCGTTGCCTTTCCCGGTGCCTGTCACCTCCGGTATTTCTGACCGTTGTGCTGCACAGTTGTCCTGTCTTGTGCGGGCTTGCCTTTATCTTTGCGCAAAGGCAACTAGATCGCAAAGGGTTGATGATCCAAAAGCAAAGAGCCGCCCATGTTGCACCCCAAAGATGTCGCCCCCGATTTCACCCTGCCGCGCGATGGTGGCAGCGAAGTCACACTGTCAGCCCTGCGCCCGGCGCGGGTTGTGCTGTTCACCTATGGCGGTGACGGCACGCCCAGTTGCACCAACGAAGTCATGGATTTCAATACGTTGAAACCAGAGTTTGATGCGGCAGGTTGCCTTGTGCTGGGCATGTCGAAAGACAGCGTCAAAAAGCATGACAAGTTCATCGCCAAAATGGGCATCACGTTGCCGCTGCTGTCAGATACCGGCACGGTGATGCAAGACTGGGGCGCCTTTGGCGAAAAGCTGTTCTTCGGCAAACTTGTGCAAGGTGTGCTGCGATCAACCTTTCTGATTGATGGCAGCGGCCGCATTGAACAAATCTGGAAGGTAGACAAAGTCAAAGGCCATGCGGCCGAAGTTTTTGCGGCGGTGCTGGGAAAATGACCGAAACTTTGGCCGAACGCGCGGTTGCGGTGCTGACTTGCGGCGATGGGCGGGCCAAAACCGCGCTGGCGCATCAGCATGCCGCCGCGTGGCGTGCTGCACGGGCGACGGACACTCCGATGCCAATTGGCCAAGCCACCCCGCCCGCGCGCCCGGCCCGGCCCGAAAAGCCCGACCTTCTGGACCCGCGCGAGGTGCCGCGCCGCCGCACCGGATCGCCCATGGGCCGCATCGCGCTGCTGCATGCGCTGGCTCATATCGAACTGAACGCCGTCGATCTGCATTGGGATATCATCGCACGCTTCACCGACCACCCGATGCCACTTGGGTTTTACGATGACTGGGTGAAGGCCGCTGACGAAGAGGCAAAGCATTTCAACCTGTTGTGCGACGTTCTTGAAGCGATGGGCAGCTTTTACGGCGCTTTGCCCGCGCATGCCTTCATGTGGCAAGCCGCCGAAGACACCGCCGAAGACCTGATGGGCCGCCTTGCCGTGGTGCCAATGGTGCTAGAGGCGCGCGGCCTTGATGTGACCCCCGACATGATCACCCTGTTCGAACGCCACAAGGAAACCGCCGCCCTTGCCGCTTTGCGCACCATCTACGCAGAAGAGGTCGGCCACGTCGCCTATGGGTCGAAATGGTTCAACTGGCTTTGTGGTCGCGATGGGCTGGACCCCAAGGATGCCTTCCACGCGCTGGTGCGAAAATACTTCCATGGCACACTGAAACCGCCTTTCAACGAAGAAAAGCGCGCCGAAGCCGGGTTGCCGCCAGATTTCTACTGGCCGCTGGTTGATGCCAAGCTGCAGAAATAGGCGGAATCCTGCCTATCTTGGCAGGTTTCCGCCCCGGTTTTGACCATATACTTCAAATTTGTTGCGGGCTGCGGATGCGCTGGCTAATCAGTCAGTGTCCCGCTTGCAGGGGCTTTTCACCCGCCCTTTCAATATGCTGCAACGGAAGCTGCCAACGTGCTGACACGCCTATCCTATCGGATACACACAACGCTGGAACGCTACTTCCCCGAGCAGCGCCTGTTCTTGAAATCTGACACCGACACCCGGTTTATCCGGCTTCGGCCCAGCACACAGGCGATTGCGGTGGTGGTCGGCTCTTTGGTGCTGGCCTGGACGATCCTTGCGACCGCGATCTTGCTGATGGATTCGATTTCCGCCGGCACCTCGCGCGAACAGATCGCACGGCAGCAGGTGCTTTATGAACATCGGCTGAACGATCTGTCTGACGACCGGGATTTGCGCGCCAACGAAGCCGCCTCGGCGCAAAAACGCTTCAACCTGGCGCTGGCACAGGTGGCGTCGATGCAAGCGCGCCTGCTTGCGTCGGAAGACCGCCGCCGCGAACTTGAAACCGGCATCGACGTGATCCAGAATACCCTGCGCGGTGTAATCAAGGAACGCGATCAGGTCCGCGAACAGCTTGCCGCCGTCGTTACGCCCGATGCAGGCCGCTCTGAAGAAGAAAAGCTGCGCGACACCGAAGCAACGGTTGATTTCCTGACCTCGTCGCTGGGCTCCACCGCCCAAGAGCGTGACGTAATGGAAGGCGCCGCCGCCAAGGCCGACGAACGTGTTGCCGCGATTACACTGGAAAAACAGCAGCTTGAAACCAGCAATGATGTAATTTTCACCCAGTTGGAACAGGCGCTGACCGTATCGGTCGAACCCTTGGACAAAATGTTCCGGCAGGCCGGGCTTGACCCCGAAGACATGCTGTCTGCAGTGCGCAAGGGCTATGGTGGCCAAGGCGGGCCGCTGACGCCGATCGTGCTGTCAACCAAGGGCCTGCCCGCGCTGAAATCCGAAGCGCGCGCCAACGCGATTCTGAAAGACCTTGATAACATGAACCTTTACCGGATGGCCGCTTTCAAGGCACCGTTCGGTATGCCGGTCAACACTTCCGTGCGCTACACCTCTGGCTTTGGTGGCCGGGACGACCCGTTCGGGCGCGGGCACCGCAAGCACGAAGGTCAGGATCTTGCCGGCGATTACGGCGCGCCAATTTTGGCAAGCGCCGATGGCACGGTAACTTTTGCGGGCTGGTCAAATGGTTACGGCCGTCTGATCAAGATCCAGCACGCCTTTGGTATTGAAACACGCTATGGCCACCTGTCGCAGATCCGGGTTGAAGTCGGACAAAAAGTATCGCGCGGCGACAGGATTGGTGATATGGGCAATTCGGGTCGGTCTACCGGCACACACCTTCATTATGAGATCCGTATCGGCGGATCAGCGATAAATCCGATGACCTTCATAAAGGCAGCCAAAAATGTTTTCTAAGAGCCGCATAAATGAGCCAGGCCCGAAAGCCGGCGAAACTGATAAGCCCAAAGCGCCGGAGATGCCCGTGACCAAACCTTCGATGGAATTCAGCCCTCCAGCGACGAAAGGCAAGGTTGCGGCTTCGGTATTGTCTGCCGACCTGACCGTTGTTGGCAACCTGCGCACCACCGGTGACATTCAAGTCGAAGGCACGGTTGAAGGCGATATTCGCGCCCATCTGCTGACCATCGGCGAAACCGCGACCATCCGGGGCGAAATTGTCGCCGACGATATCGTGGTCAATGGACGTGTTGTTGGTCGTGTGCGCGGATTGAAAGTGCGCCTGACCTCGACCGCAAAAGTCGAAGGCGACATCATTCACAAAACCATTGCGATTGAATCCGGCGCGCATTTCGAAGGCTCGGTTCAGCGGCAAGATGACCCTCTGTCGACAGGCCGCACCGCTGCTGCGCCGCAAAGCCGGATCGGCCTTGCCACCAGCAGCGCCGACGAAGCGTAAGCCTTTCACACGGACAAACACAGATGAACGTATCAAATCGGGCAGCGCGGGAAACCTCGGTGCCCGTTTTTGACTCTGCGGTTTGCGCGCCGCAGCACCGCCGCACCATTTTATGGGCGGCGATTCTGGCGTCGTCGATGGGGTTTATCGACAGTTCTGTCACCGCCATTGCCCTGCCCGCCATGCGCAACTCGCTCCACGCCTCGTTGCAAGCCGCGCAATGGTTCAGCGGTGCCTATCTGCTGGCGCTATCGGCCTTGGTTCTGGCGGGTGGCGCGTTGGGCGATCGTTTTGGCACCGCCCGCGCCTTTGCTCTGGGCATCTTGCTGTTTGTGCTTAGCTCGCTGGCCTGTGCGCTGGCCACCAGCCCCGCCACGCTAATCTTGGCACGTGGCTTGCAGGGCGTGGCGGCGGCGCTGATGGTGCCGGGGTCGATGGCGTTGATTGGCCGCGCCTATCCGCGCGCCGAACGCGGCGCGGCGCTAGGGCTTTGGGCCGCGGCCTCTATTGCCACAACGGCCGCCGGTCCGGTGCTGGGCGGGCTGTTGCTGACATGGAACCCCGATCTGGGCTGGCGTCTGGTGTTTGCGCTGAACCTGCCGCTGGGCATCGTCGCCTTGCTGATCTTGCGCCGCTATGCCCTGCCAGATCGCGGCCAGCCGGGGCTGCCGGTTGACATCACGGGCGCGGCGCTGGCCACTTTGGGGCTGGGGCTGTTGGCCTATGGCTTCACCAGCCCCGACAGCGGCGCGTGGCTGGGGCTAGGTGCGGCGATTTTTGCGGTTTTCCTAGCGTGGCAAGCCTTTACGCCACAGCCGATGATCCGGCTGGGCATGTTTCGCAACCGCGCATTCTGGGCGATCAACCTTGCGACGTTCCTGCTGTATTTCGCCGTCACTGGCATCAGCTTTTATGTGCCGATGACGGCGGTATCAGCTTGGGGCAGTTCGGCGCTTGATGTCACCGCCGCTTTCCTGCCGGTGTCGGTGATGATCGCCACGCTTTCGGCCCCCGTGGGCCGGTTGGCCGACCGTATTGGCGCGGGGCCCCTGATGGCCGCAGGTGCCGCAATTGTCGCCAGTGCCGAGGCGGGGCTATCGCTCACCGCAGGTTGGGCCAGCTTTTGGGGCGCTTGCGTGCCGCTGATGGTGCTGTCGGGCTTTGGCATGGCCTTGGTGGTGGCACCGCTGACCGCCGCCGTGATGGCCGCCGCAAGCGATGCCGAGCAAGGCGCGGCCTCTGGCATCAACAACGCCGTCGCCCGCGCCGCAAGCCTTGTTGCGGTGGCGCTGATGGGGCGGCTGGCGGCTAACGCCTATGGCCCGATCAGCGCGCAGACGCCTGGCTTTGGCCTGCTGTCCACCACCCCCGCCCATATTGCGGGCACCGCCAGCAGCTTTGGCCAGATTGCCCTGCTGGCCGCCTGCGCATCGGCCCTGTCGGCGCTTGTTGCGGGCTGGGGCCTGCGCACGGCCCGGCTTAGGGCCAAGTGATCGCGCGGCGGTAAAGATGCCACGTGGCATGCCCCAAGATCGGCAACACCACAAACAGCCCCAAAAACCCCGTCGCCATGCCGAAGAACAACAGCACCGCAATCAGCGCACCCCAGCCCAGCATCACCACCGGACTTTCCGTCACCACCCCAACCGAGGTCAGCATCGCGGTAACAAAATCCACCTCACGCTCTAGCAACATCGGCAGGCTCACCACGGTCAGCGAAAACAACAGCGTCGCAAACACCGCCCCCACGCTGCTGCCCACCGCCAGCATGGTCAGCCCCTGAACCGAAGCAAACACCGCAAGCGATGATGAAATATTGGTCAGCGTCGCGGTGCCCAGAAACAGCGCAAAAATCATATGCGCCAAGAAGTTCCAGAACAGAAAGAACACCACAATCACCGCCGCCATCGACGGGATCTGCCGGTCTTTTTGCCGGAAGATCACGGTGAAAATCTGTGTCCGGTTTAGCGCCTCGCCCACCTCTAGCCGCCGCGACACTTCGTAAAGCCCGCAGGCAACGAATGGCCCCAAGATCGGGAATCCCGCGCCCGCCGCCAAAGACCACACCAATTGCCCCTTGGCGGTGAACGACCAGTAAATCAGCCAGCCGCCGACAACGTAGAAACAGGCAAAGAACAACCCGTAATGCGGTGCCCTGATAAAGTCGCGCCAGCCTGCAACCAAAGCCGCGCGGATATCGCTAAAATCAACATGCAAGATTTCCGGCCTGTCGGCCTGATTGGCAATCATCGGTTCCCCCCCGTTTGGCAAAGCCTATGCGCGAGATACCGATTTTAGAAAGATGTATTTTCACAATAGCTTATCACCCTATCCTCTTGCCTGCTCCACATTGGCGCGCGGGCAAGAGAATGGCGTAAAGCCCTGACTTAGTCTTCGGCGTTGGCCTCGGCGCGCGATTTGCCTGCCACGTCCATTGCAAGCGTGGCCGCCATGAACTTGTCCAGATCGCCGTCCAGCACGCCTGCGGTATCCGACGTTTCCACACCGGTGCGCAGATCTTTCACCATCTGATAGGGCTGCAGCACATAAGACCGGATCTGGTTGCCCCAACCGGCATCGCCTTTGCTTTCATGCTGGGCGTTGATCGCGGCATTGCGGCGATCAAGCTCCATCTGATAAAGCCGGGCGCGCAGCGCGATCATACAGGCTTCGCGGTTCTGGTGCTGCGACTTCATCGAGCTTGTCACCACGATATTGGTCGGCAAGTGGGTGATCCGCACCGCCGAGTCGGTGGTGTTGACGTGCTGACCACCCGCACCCGACGACCGGTAGGTGTCGATGCGGATATCACGGTCAGGAATGTCGATTTCGATGTTGTCATCCACAACCGGATAGACCCAGACCGACGAAAACGAGGTATGCCGACGCGCAGCAGAATCGTAGGGCGAAATCCGCACCAGACGATGCACGCCGCTTTCCGATTTCAGCCAGCCATAGGCGTTCTTGCCGGAAATCTTGTAGGACGCAGACCGGATGCCAGCTTCGTCGCCATCGGTTTCCGATTGCAGTTCAACCTTGTAGCCCTTCTTTTCGGCCCAACGCACATACATACGCGCCAAAATTGACGCCCAGTCGCAGCTTTCGGTGCCACCGGCCCCGGCGTTGATTTCAAGGAACGTATCGTTGCCATCGGCCTCGCCGTTCAGCAGCGCTTCCAGTTCTTTGCCCGCGGCAAGTTCGACCAACGCCTTCAGCGCGGTTTCTGCCTCGGTTACAATCTCTTGATCGCCCTCGGCCTCGCCCAGTTCGATCAGTTCGACATTGTCCTTCAAGCCGCTGTCGATCAACTTGAAGGTCGAAATTTCATCCAGCAGCGACTGGCGGTCGCGCATCAGCTTTTGCGCCTTCGCCGGGTCGTTCCACAGATCCGGCGCTTCGATCATGGCGTCGAATTCTTCCAGCCGATGCGCGGCGGTGTCCCAATCCATCCGCTGCGCCAAAAGCGCCAGCGATTTGGTGATGGCATCGACATTGTTCTGCGTTTCGGCGCGCATGGGGAAACGTCCTTTGGATCAGTATTCAGGCAGGCAGGGTTTTGGCGGGTGATAGCGCGGTCAGCGCGGGGCGGCAAGCGGGCGATGCGGGCGCCCGCCCCTTGGCGTCAATATAGCCCGCCCGAAGACAGCGTGCCGAAGTTCGCTTTCTTCGGCACCGATTTGCGCTGGCCGTCCGATGTGGTGACGGTATCCACCTGTTCGCCACCGCCATCCACCTCGCCCGCCGAAAACAGCGGCAGGTTTTCGCCCATCGCAAAGCCACCATCCACCACGGTGCCAATGCCAAACAGCGATTCCGGCCCTTCGCGGAAATATTCGGCGATCACGTTGTCGCCGCTGGCCCCTTCGGGCAGCTTGGCGCCCGTAAAGCGGTCGATGTTCTGGAAATAGCCGCCCGGCGGCAGCTTGAACTTGGTGCCACCGCGCCGCTTGACGACCTCTTTCATGAATTCCTGAAAGATCGGAACGCAAAGCGTGCCGCCAAAAGCCCCCGGCCCCAGCGTGCGCGGTTGATCAAACCCCATATAGCAGCCCGCCACTGTGTTCGACGTATAGCCAATAAACCAAACGTCCTTGGCATCGTTGGTGGTGCCGGTCTTGCCCGCCACCGGCACCGGCAGCTTCACCCCAGTGCCAGAACCGCGCAAAATCACGCCTTCCATCATCGAGGTCAGCTGATAGGCAGTAATCGGGTCCATCACACGTTCGCGATTGCTGTCGATGGTCACTGCCTCGCCGGTTTTCAGCCGAGGCGAATTGCAGTCTTCGCATTTGCGCTGATCGTGGCGATAGATGGTCTTGCCAAAGCGGTCCTGCACCCGGTCAACCAGTGTCGGTTCCACCCGTTCGCCACCATTGGCAAACATCGCATAGGCCGCAACCATCTTGTAAAGCGTGGTTTCCTGCGCGCCCAAGGCATTGGCAAGAAACGGTTTCATCGGATCATAGACGCCGAATTTCTCGGCATAGGTCGCCACCAGCGGCATGCCAATTTCTTGCGCGATCCGGATCGTCATAAGGTTCCGCGACTGTTCGATCCCGGTG
>Ga0228702_1002406_pt1 | contig 10783 bp, 7 predicted proteins | sample McNCre217_Aug_MG_2_FD_178018 | JGI IMG/M metagenome (GOLD analysis project Ga0228702, IMG submission 178018) | Freshwater microbial communities from McNutts Creek, Athens, Georgia, United States - 20-17_Aug_MG | ecosystem: Environmental > Aquatic > Freshwater > Creek | place: USA: Georgia... | reverse complement strand
GATGATGAAGTCGATGATGCGCTGGTCAAAGTCTTCGCCGCCCAGGAAAGTGTCGCCGTTGGTCGACAGCACTTCAAACTGTTTTTCACCGTCCACATCGGCGATTTCGATGATGGACACGTCAAAGGTGCCGCCACCCAGGTCGTACACGGCGATCTTGCGGTCGCCCTTTTCCTGCTTGTCCAGGCCGAAGGCCAGGGCTGCTGCGGTGGGCTCGTTGATGATGCGCTTGACGTCCAGACCGGCAATGCGGCCGGCATCTTTGGTGGCCTGGCGCTGGGCGTCGTTGAAGTAGGCGGGCACCGTGATCACAGCCTCGGTGACGGCTTCGCCCAGGTAGTCCTCGGCGGTCTTCTTCATCTTGCGCAGCACTTCGGCGCTGATCTGCGGCGGGGCCATCTTGTTGCCACGCACTTCCACCCAGGCGTCGCCGTTGTCGGCGGCAGCGATGGTGTAGGGCATCAGGTCGATGTCCTTTTGCACTTCTTTCTCGGTGAACTTGCGGCCGATCAGGCGCTTGACGGCGTACAGCGTGTTCTTGGGGTTGGTCACGGCCTGGCGCTTGGCGCTGGCGCCCACCAAAATCTCGCCGTCCTCCTGGTAAGCAATGATGGAAGGCGTGGTGCGCGCGCCTTCGGCGTTCTCGATCACCTTGGTCGAGTTGCCTTCCATGATGGCCACGCACGAGTTGGTGGTGCCCAGGTCAATGCCGATGATTTTTCCCATGTTGAACTCCAGAGATGGATTTGAATTGATTTTGAATTGAGGACGGCGCGGTCGTTTTCAAGCGTGGATGCGCCGCTTCGGGGGTGTTTATTTGGGGGCGGCCACGGTCACCAGCGCCGGACGCAGCACGCGCTCGGCGATCAGGTAACCCTTTTGCAGCACGCTCACCACCGTGTTGGCCTCTTGTTCGGCCGGCACCATGCTGATGGCCTGGTGTTGCGAGGGATCGAACTTGGTGCCTGCCGCCGGGTTGACTTCCAGCACCTTGTTGCGTTCCAGGGCGCTCTTGAGCTGGCGCAGCGTGGCTTCGGCGCCTTCGCGGATCTGTTCGATGGTGGCGTTGGGAATGGCCAGGCCGGCTTCCAGGCTGTCGATCACTGGCAGCAGGCTTTCGGCAAAGCCTTCGACGGCGAACTTGCGCGACTTGGCGATTTCCTCGTCGGCACGGCGACGGGCGTTCTGCACATCGGCCTGCGCACGCAGGTACAGATCAGCCAGTTCGGCGTTCTTGGCTTGCAACTCGGCCACTTGTGCGGCCAGATCAGGCGCCGCGTCGGGTGCGGCTGTTTCGGGGGAGGGCTGCGCGGCAGCGTCTTGGGGTGCGGTGTTTTCGGACATTTGTGCTTAAAAAAACAGCAAAAAACAGATTCGCTGGAGTAGATAGGGCCGATGCCCGGAATTTCAAGGGGAAATTCGAAGACGAAATGGGAGGCGTAAAAAAATCCGCACCGTGCAAAACGAGTGCGGATTTCACTTTGGTGCCGATAGCCGGAATCGAACTGGCGACCTACGCGTTACGAATGCGTTGCTCTACCAACTGAGCTATATCGGCGCAGCGTGAATTATAGCGTGCCGTGGTACTGGGTGACCCGCTCCACCTCGTTCTTGCTGCCCAGGATCACGCTCACGCGCTCATGCAATTGAGCTGGCGGGATGTCGAGGATGCGTTGCTGGCCGTTGGTGGCAGCGCCACCGGCCTGCTCGACCAGCCAGCCCATGGGGTTGGCTTCGTACATCAGGCGCAGCTTGCCCGGTTTGTGCGGCTCGCGCTTGTCCCAGGGGTACATGAACACACCGCCTCGGGTGAGGATGCGGTGCACATCGGCCACCATGCTGGCGATCCAGCGCATGTTGAAGTCCTTGCCGCGCGGGCCTTCCTTGCCTTGCAGGCATTCGTCAATGTAGCGGCGCACCGGATCAGCCCAGTGGCGCATATTGCTCATGTTGATCGCGAATTCCTTGGTGTCGGCTGGGATGGTGACGTTCTCTTGCGTGAGCACGAAGGAGCCTTGCTCGCGGTCCAGCGTGAACATGGCCACGCCGTCGCCCACGGTGAGCACCAGCGTGGTCTGCGGGCCGTAGATGCAGTAACCCGCTGCCACCTGTTGCTTGCCCGGTTGCAGGAAGTCCTGCTCGGTCACGCCCTGGCTGCCTTCGGGCTTTCGGAGCACGCTGAAGATGGTGCCGATGCTGACGTTGACGTCGATGTTGGACGAGCCGTCGAGCGGATCGAACAGCAGCAGGTATTCGCCTTGCGGGTAACGGTTGGGCACCAGGTAGATGCTGTCCATTTCTTCGGAGGCCATGGCCGCCAGGTGGCCTCCCCATTCGTTGGCCTCGATCAGCACCTCGTTGGCGATGATGTCGAGTTTTTTCTGGACTTCGCCCTGGACGTTCTCGCTTTCAGCGCTGCCCAGCACACCACCGAGCGCGCCCTTGTTGACGGCGTGGCTGATGCTTTTGCAGGCACGGGCGACGACTTCGAGCAGCAGGCGCAGCTCGGCCGGGATGTGGCCTTTGCTGCGTTGCTGTTCGACCAGGTATCGGGAGAGGGAAATGCGGCTGCTCATGGGGGCCTTTCAGCGTTCAGGAATTGCCAAGCGCGCGGGTGATCACCTCGCGCACATCGTTGCTCAGATCGGCCTTGGCGGCCACACGCTCGATGGCGACCTTGGCCGCATCGCGGTAGGGCTGGGCCAGGCGTGCCCAGCGGTCCATGGCGCGGGCCAGGCGTGCGGCCACTTGCGGGTTGATGGCGTCGAGCGCCAGCACCTGTTCGCTCCAGTACACATAACCTGCTGCATCGGCGCGGTGGAAGGCGGCAGGGTTGGCGCTGCAGAAACTGAAAATCAGGCTGCGCGCGCGGTTGGGGTTGCGCAGGTTGAAGTCGGGGTGCGCCATGAGCTGACGCACCTTGGGCAATACATTGCCGCCGCGGTCCGGCGTGCTGGCCTGCAGCGTGAACCACTTGTCAATGACCAGCGCTTCGGCCTGGAACTGCTTGTGAAAGCGGTCCAGCGCCGCATCGGCCAGGGCGTGCCCGCTGACCACCAGGGCGCTCAGGGCATTGAAGCGGTCGGTCATGTTGCCCGCATCCTTGAACTGCTGATAGACCTGACCTGGGGTCACGTCGTCACCCGCGGCCACAGCGGCCAGGCACAGCATGGTCATGGCCAGACCGGCCAGGGCGCGGCGTCCACTGGACGTGGTGTCGGGCACATAAGCGCCGTTGGCTCGGTGGGTTTCCCAGGCCCACAGCCAGTCTTCACGCAGTTCGCGCGCCAGCTGTGCGCGCATGGTTTCACGCAGGCTGTGCACTTGTTGCGGGTCCACCGTCTCCAGGTGGTCGGCGATGTAGTTTTCGGACGGCAGGGTGAGCGCCAGTTCCTTGAAGGCCGCGTCCAGTTCAGGGTGGCGCAGCACGGCACGCAGGGCCTGTACCAGCTCGGTGCTCAGCACGTCGCCTGTGTTGGCAGAGCGCAGGGCTTGCAGCGCGCTGTCCAGCATCAGGCGCTGGGAGGCTTCCCAGCGGTTGAACGGGTCACTGTCGTGGGCCAGCAGCACCAGCAGATCGGATGTCTGCAGGCCGTCGTCCAGGACGACCGGGGCACTGAAGCCGCGCAGCAGCGAAGGCACAGGCTCGGTGTCGATGCCGGTGAAGGTCCAGCTGGCACTGGCTTCCGTCAGCACCAGGGTGTGTTGCTGGCTGCTGGCGGTTTCACCGGTCAATTGCAGGGGCAGGGCCTGGCCGTTGTGGCCGAGCAGGCCCAGGGTGACCGGGATCACGAACGGCGCTTTGGCCGGTTGGTCCGGTGTGGCTGGGCAGCTTTGGCTCAAAGTGAGCGTGTAGCTGTGTTCGGCGGCGTTGTATTCGCCGCGGGCCTGCAGGCGTGGCGTGCCCGCCTGGCTGTACCAGCGCTTGAACTGCGTCAGGTGCTGGGCCAGGGCCGAGCCCGGGTTGGCGTCGGCCATGGCCTGGGCAAAGTCGTCGCAGGTCACGGCCTGGCCGTCGTGGCGCGCAAAGTACTGCTTCATGCCCTGGGCAAAGCCGTCGCGACCGACCAGGGTCTGCATCATGCGCACGACCTCGGCACCCTTTTCGTAGATCGTGACGGTGTAGAAGTTGTTGATCTCGAGGTACTGATCAGGGCGCACCGGGTGGGCCATGGGGCCTGCGTCCTCGGCGAACTGTACGGTGCGCAGCACGCGCACGTCCTCGATGCGTTTGACGGCACGGGCGCTGGCCTCGTGCGCCATGTCCTGGCTGAATTCCTGGTCGCGGAAGACGGTGAGGCCTTCCTTGAGCGAGAGCTGGAACCAGTCGCGGCAGGTGATGCGGTTGCCGGTCCAGTTGTGGAAATACTCGTGGCCCACCACCGATTCGATGTTGGCGAAATCGGTGTCGGTGGCAGTGGCCGGGTTGGCCAGAACGTACTTCGTGTTGAAGATGTTCAGGCCTTTGTTTTCCATCGCGCCCATGTTGAAGTCGCTGGTGGCGACGATCATGAAGCGCTCCAGATCGAGCGGCAGGCCAAAGCGGGCCTCGTCCCAGGCCACGCTGGCCATGAGCGAGTTCATCGCGTGCTCGGTCTTGTCCAGATCGCCCGGTCGCACGAACACCTGCAGCAGGTGGTCTTGGCCCGAGCGCGAGCGGATGCGTTGCTCGCGCGCCACCAGCTGGCCAGCCACCAGCGCGAACAGGTAGCAGGGCTTCTTGTGCGGGTCCACCCACTTGGCAAAGTGGCGACCGTCTTCCAGATCGCCTTGCTCGACCAGGTTGCCGTTGGACAGCAGCACGGGGTATAGGGCCTTGTTGGCGCGCAGCGTCACGGTGTAGCTGGCCATCACATCTGGACGGTCCAGGAAGTAGGTGATGCGGCGAAAACCTTCGGCCTCGCACTGCGTGAAGAAGGTGCCCTGGCTCACATACAGGCCCATCAGCTGGGTGTTCTTCTCGGGGTTGCAGGTGGTGAAGATTTCCAGATCGAAAGCCTCGGGGCCTTCGGGCAGATTCTCCAGCACCAGCACTTGCCCGTCCATCTTGAACGAGGTGCCACCGCCATTGACCAGCACGCGTGACAGGTTCAACTCTTCGCCGTCCAGACGCAGCGCTTGCGCCGCCACATCGGGGTTGCGGCGCAGGCGCATCTTGCTCAGCACGCGGGTCTTGGTGGGCTCCAGGTCAAACGTCAGATCGACCGTGTCGATCCAGAATGCCGGGGCGGTGTAGTCTTCGCGGCGAATGGCCGCAGCTTGTCCTTCACGCATCACAAACTCCGTGGTCGTGGGGGCAGGGCGCTGGAATGCACGCCCTTAAACGCCCTGTTTCAAAGAGGCCTCGATGAACGCATCCAGGTCGCCGTCGAGCACCTTCTGGGTGGCCGAGATCTCGACGTTGGTGCGCAGATCCTTGATGCGGCTGTTGTCCAGCACGTAGCTGCGGATCTGGTGGCCCCAGCCCACATCGGTCTTGGTGTCTTCGAGCTTTTGCTGTTCTTCCATGCGCTTGCGCATTTCATGGTCGTACAGGCGCGAGCGCAGGCGCTGCCAAGCCACATCGCGGTTGCTGTGTTGGCTGCGACCGTCCTGGCACTGCACCACGATGCCGGTGGGGATGTGCGTCAGGCGCACGGCCGAGTCGGTCTTGTTGATGTGCTGGCCGCCTGCACCGCTGGCGCGGTAGGTGTCGGTGCGCACATCGGCCGGGTTGATGTTGATCTCGATCGAGTCATCAATTTCCGGATAGACGAACAGCGAGGCGAACGAGGTGTGGCGACCGCCCGACGAGTCGAACGGGCTCTTGCGCACCAGGCGGTGCACGCCGGTTTCGGTGCGCAACAGGCCAAAGGCGTAATCGCCTTCGACCTTGATGGTCGCGCTCTTGATGCCGGCGGTGTCACCCGGTGTTTCTTCTTCCACCGTGGCCTTGAAGCCCTTGCGTTCGGCGTACTTGAGGTACTGGCGCAGCAGCATGCTGGCCCAGTCACAGGCCTCGGTGCCACCGGCGCCGGCCTGGATGTCGACGAAGCAGTTGAGCGGGTCGGCCGGGTTGCTGAACATGCGTCGGAACTCGAGGTCCTCGACCATCTTGGCCAGCTTGGCGCCTTCGCCTTCGATGGTGAGCAGGCCGGCGTCATCGCCTTCTTCCTTGCTCATCTCAAAGAGTTCGGTGTTGTCGGACAGCTCGTTGGTCAGCGTGTCGATGGTGACGACCACGCTGTCGAGCGATTTTTTTTCCTTGCCCAGTTCCTGGGCCTTCTTGGGGTCGTTCCAGACCGTGGGATCTTCGAGCGATGCGTTGACGGTTCTCAGTCGTTCAGCCTTGGCATCGTAGTCAAAGATACCTCCGAAGTTCTTCGGTACGCGCGCTCAGGTCTGCGAGTTGCGTACCGATTTGATTGATGTGTTCTGCGTCCATGACAAGCCTGCAAGTTGGTTTTTCAAATAACCCGTGATTTTCTCACGAGTTAAGGGCTTGTCGGGCTTTGTCGGCCCAGGTGCGCAGTCCTTTGAACAGCTCTTGCTGGCTGAAAGAGCAGCTTTCCTCGCTGAACAGCGCGCCGGCTTCGAGCCGGTCGAGCAAGTTCCCCAGGACTTCGCCATAGCGTGGGGGCAGCGCCAGCGTCGTCGCCGCACTGCGCCAGTGCTGGCTGAGTTGTCCCACGCTCAGGCAGCCCTGGGTGCAGGCCTCCAGTTGGGCCAGCAGATCGTCAAGCGTGGTGTGGGCTGGGGTCATGGTGGGGCAGGGTTGAAGTGTTCGCGGCGACAATCATGCCCCATGAAGACCGCTGCCGCCAAACCCCATCGCCTTGAAGACATCCTGTACAGCCAGGGTTTTGGCACGCGCCGTGTCTGTGCCGGGCTGATTCAGCAAGGCCATGTGACGGTCAATGGGCAAGGGGTGGACGACGCAGGCGCCTTGTACGTGCCCGAGGGCTTGGTGTTCACGGTGCAAGGCACCGAATGGGCCTTTCACGACAAGGCTTACGTGCTGCTCCACAAGCCGGCGGGCACCGAGTGTTCGCAAAAGCCTTCGACCTGGCCCAGCATTTACACATTGCTGCCCGCGCCATTGCGCCAACGCCCACAAAAAGGGGCGGTGCAAGGGGTGCAGGCGGTAGGGCGGCTCGACCAGGACACGACGGGCATGCTCTTGCTGACCGACGACGGCGCCTTCATCCACCGCATGAGTTCACCCAAAAAGCATGTGCCCAAGGTGTACGAGGTCATGGCCAAGCACCCGGTCACCCAGGCCATGGTGGACCGCTTGCTGTCTGGTGTGGTGCTGGACGATGACCCCCAGCCGGTGCGTGCTGCGGCGTGCGACATCACCGGTGAAAACACCCTGAGCATGACGTTGACCGAGGGCAAGTACCACCAGGTCAAACGCATGGTGGCGGCGGTGGGCAACCGGGTGGAGGGCCTGCACCGTTCGCGCATCGGCGGTTTGGCTTTGCCTGCCGATCTGGCGCCGGGGCAGTGGCGCTGGCTCACGCCCGCCGAACTGGCCTTGCTCAAACCGGTCTGAGCGACGGCATCTCAGAATGCAAAAACCCCTGCGGCCAAGACCTGCAGGGGTTGCGTTCAGCGCGGGGTGCGATCAGCGGTAACGACCGCCGCCGCCGTTGCGGTTGCCACCGCCACCGAAACCACCACCACCACCGCCGTGGCGCTTGCCACCGGCGGCCATGCTGTCGATGCTGGTGCGGGTCGGGTCGGGTTGGCCGCCGGATTTGACCGGTTTGCGGCGCGGCAGGTCGAGTCGGGCGAACTGCGTGGTCTTGAGCGGGTCGATGTGGCGCGGCAACTCGTCGCCATCACCGCGTGGGCGACGGTCACGGTTGGGGTCGCGCTCGCGGCGTTGACCGCCCGGGCCTTGGCCACCCTGGCCTTGCCCTTCGGGGCGCGGGCCGCGGGCGTGTTGCGGGCGGTCCTGGCGTTGGCCCTGGCCCTGTCCTTCGCCGTGACGGCGTGAGGGCTGGTTGCCGTGGCGTGATGGACGCGGGCCACGCTCGCCATCCTGGCCTTCGCTGCGCTCGCCACGCGGCTGGCGCTCACCCTGTTTGGCCTTGTTCTCGCGGATGCGGCCCATCATTTCCTGGCGCGCGGCCTTCGCGGCAGCGGCCATGACGTCGCGGCTCGGTGGTTTGCCAGCGCCGCCCCACAGGGTCTGGCGACCCATGGCGATGGGCTCGGCCATCTCGCCTTCCTCGGGGCCGAAGCCTTCGAGCATCTGCACCGGGATCTCCTGCTTGGTGAAGCGCTCGATCTCCATCATGAAGCCTTCCTCGTCCAGGCAGACCAGGTTGACGGCTTCACCGCTGTTGCCCGCGCGGCCAGTGCGGCCGATGCGGTGCACATAGTCTTCGGGGATGTTGGGGATCTCGTAGTTGACGACGTGCGGCAGCTCTTCGATGTCGATGCCACGGGCGGCGATGTCGGTGGCCACCAGGGCGCGGATGTCGCCGCTCTTGAAGCCGGCCAGCGCCTGCGTGCGGGCGCTCTGGCTCTTGTTGCCGTGCAGGGCCATGGCCTTGACACCGTTCTTGGTCAGGTAGTCGGCCACATTGTTGGCGCCGAACTTGGTGCGCGTGAACACCAGCACCTGGCTCCAATTGTGCTGCTGGATGATGTGCAGCAGCACTTCCTTTTTCTTGCCACGTCCGACCGGATGAATGACCTGGCTGATGCGCTGCACCGTGGTGTTGCGCGGCGTGACCTGGATGCTTTGCGGGTCCTTGAGCAGGTTGCCTGCGAGGTCACGGATTTCATCGCTGAAAGTGGCCGAGAACAGCAGGCTTTGCTTGTCCTTGGGCAGCAGGGCCAGCACTTTCTTCACGTCATGGATGAAGCCCATGTCCAGCATGCGGTCGGCTTCGTCCAGGATCAGGATCTCGACGGTGGACAGGTCCAGGTGGCCCTGGCCTTGCAGGTCCAGCAGGCGGCCGGGGGTCGCAACCAGAATGTCCACGCCCTTTTTGACCCGGTTGATTTGTGGGTTCATGCCCACGCCGCCAAAGATCACGGCCGAGTCGAGCTGCAGGTGCTTGCCGTAGTCGCGCACCGACTCTTCGACCTGGGCGGCCAATTCGCGGGTGGGGGTGAGCACCAGGGCGCGGATGGCCTTGCCGCCGAAGCGGTTCTTGCCGGCCGCGCGTTGGCTCAGCAGGTGCAGCACGGGCAGGGTGAAGGCGGCGGTTTTGCCGGTGCCGGTCTGGGCGCCGGCGAGCAGGTCATGGCCCGCGAGCACTGCGGGGATGGCCTGGGCCTGGATGGGGGTGGGGGTGTCGTAGCCCTGCTCACGCACAGCTTGCACGATGGCCGGGGCCAGGTTCAGTTCTTCAAAGTTCATTCAAATGGAGCGCCACACAGGCGCAGGGGATCGGCTTTTCCCGTTGTGGTTCACAACGGCCAGTTTGGGCCAATCGGTCTCAGTAAGGTGGGCATGGAAACCGCGGGAAAGGCCCCGGGTCAGGCCCCAGCAGAACGCTGACGTTGCGGCAACTGGCGGCGGCAACAGGGAGGATTGTCGCATGTTTTTAGGCAACCTGTTGTGAGGGCTGGGGCAGGGCGGCTGTCTCCAACGCTGCATTCACCTGCGCGCGCACGGCCACCGGCAGGCTGGTCAGTTCGCGTTCCACCAGCGCCAGTGCCGGTGCCAGCAGCGGCATGTCGTGTTCGGTGTGCAGCCAGTGCAGCAGCAGGGCCCACACGCGGGCCGGGTTGCCGGCCTGACGGGTCAGGCCCAGCACCAGGCCGTCCAGGAAGCGCGTGGGCACCTGGTGCAAGGTGCTGGAGAGCGCGGCGCGGAACTGGCTGTAAGTGCCGGCATGCGTGTTGAAGTGGTTGACCAGCGCCGTCAAAGGGTTGCCCGGGGCCAGTGGTTCTCCGAGCCAGCCGGCCAGGTCGGTGTGGCGTGGCGCCATCGGGCGCATGGTGCGCACAGGGGAGGTTGTGGTTGCGCGGGTCTGCGGCACGGGGCGTGCCGTGGGGGTGTCAACGGTGGCGACCATCGCTGGTGTGGCCGCCGGCGCCACAGGCAATACCTTGGGGCGTTGGAGGAAGGGCTCAGGGCTGGCCTGTGCCAGCGGTGGGGTGCTGGATGCGGCCAGGCGCGAGGCGTCCGCTTCGATCAGGTGGTGGCGTGCCAGCCATGCTTGCCGTGCCTCACGGTCCTGCAGCAGCCGGGCCTGGCGTGCGGCGCACACGCGGCTGACATCGCCTTGCTCGTCCCACAGCACGGCGCTGGCCTGCAGGGTGCGGGGGGCATCGGCCGCGTTCTGCCAGGCCAGGCTGGCTTGCAGTTGCGGGCAGCCCGTCAGGTCCTGCTCGCTGGTTTCGGGGCTGCCCTGTACCCACAGGTGCCAGGTGTCGCCCTCCACCTGAAGGGTCTGCTGGGCAGCTGAGCCGTGCGATTGCATGCCACGCAGCACCAGATGGGCCTGCACGGTTTGTTGCTGGCGCATGCGTTCGATCAGGCGCGTGAGCGTCTGCAGGCTGTGCTGGCCGGGGTCGAGCAGTTCGCAATGCCCGCCGCTGGCCAGGGCCAGCTCGGGCCACAGGCTGGCGGTGGCTGCACCCAGTGCCATCACATGCAGCCGGTGGCCGGCGGCGCGCAGGGTGTGCAAGGCTTCTTCGATGGCCCAGACCGGGCTGGCGGTGATCAGCAGAATGTCGGCGTGTGTCACCGGCTCTTCGTCCTCGTCGGTGATGGCCAGTGCCGCCTGCAAGGCCGCCAGAGGCTGGGCAGCCCCCAGGTCGGTGTCGGTGTGGCGGG
>Ga0228702_1002404_pt1 | contig 10786 bp, 10 predicted proteins | sample McNCre217_Aug_MG_2_FD_178018 | JGI IMG/M metagenome (GOLD analysis project Ga0228702, IMG submission 178018) | Freshwater microbial communities from McNutts Creek, Athens, Georgia, United States - 20-17_Aug_MG | ecosystem: Environmental > Aquatic > Freshwater > Creek | place: USA: Georgia... | reverse complement strand
CCGATGAGCGGGGTCGGTTGCGCTGCAGGCCCCGGCGCAAGCTGGTCAAGGGCGGGGCGCTGTGGTGCTTCGTCTGGCGTCCCCTTGTGAAATTCCGCTGGCCGCCCGAGCAGATCGCGGCGACACTCCGCGCCATGCACCCCGATGTCCGCCAGGCCCGCGTGAGCCATGAGACGATCTACGCCCAGCCCCGTGGCGGGTTGAAGGCCGCGATGGTGGAGGCCCTGCGCCAGGCCAAACACTGGCGCGGCGTCGGTCGGCGGATCGGGCGCAAGCCTGGGGGTGACAGTGCCATCGTCCCGGAATCCTTGAAGATTATTCATCGACCCGAAAAGATCGACGCCCGCCTGATCCCCGGTCACTGGGCGGGTGACAGGATCAAGGGCGCGTCCAACCGCTCCTCGGTCGGCACGCGGGTCGAGCGCAAGCCCCGCTTTGTCACCCTTGCCAGGATGGAGGGCAACGGGGCCGCGGCGGATGTGGAAGGTTTTACCCGCCAGATGAAGACCTGCCCGCCTTTCTGCGACGGAGCCTGACCTGCGACCGGGGCCTCGAAATGGCCTGCCACCCCGAACTCGCCCGCCGCCTGAAGATCGACATCTGGTTCTGCGATCCCCATGCCCCTTGGCCGCGTGGATCGAACGAAAACACCAACGGCCTGCTGCGCCCGTTTCTGCCCAAAGCCGCCGATCTGCGCCAGTTCACCCAGCGCGATCTTGATCACATCGCCAAACGCATGAACGACCGCCACAGGCGTTGCAATTGCTGCTTGAGTTAACCAAACCTTAAAATCAACACCTCAACCCATTGATTTCAAATAACTAAAAAAGGTCCCGCGTTGGGACCGCCCCTTAGGGCTGCAAAATCCAATCCTGAACCGATGCCATCAAGGGACGGAAATAGGCCACAATCCGCCCCTCTGGCGGGGCCTCGGCTGCCTCGGCCCAAGGGGCCACGCCATGAATGGTCAGCCGGTGCAGCAGCACCGCCTCCCCCGGCCGCCCCGGCGCCTCGACCCGTTTGCAGGTTTCAAAAACCCGCGCCCGCGCCGCCTGATAGGCCGCAGTCACGTCCACTTTTGCCCAGTCCGGCTCCGGCTGCGCCCGAAACGCCGCCAGCAGCGCCTGCCTGATAATCTCGTGGCTGCCTTCCCAGATCACCAGCGGCGACGCCCCCGACCCGACGTCGTTCAGCGGCAATCCCAGTATCCAGCGATGCGGCTCCTGCACCATCCGCCGTTTTTCCGGCCCCACAGCCAACAGCCCATCCAGATGCGCCGCATCCCGCCGCAACCGGAACCGATAGGCCGCGTCTGTCTCCTGATCCGAAGGCTGCGGATACCCCGGATAAACCGCCGAAAGCTGCCCCCGGTGCAGCGCCTCACGCGCGATCCCCAGCGCCCCCCACGGAAACGCCACGCCAGCCACCGCCCCATCCGGCCCGTTCGGCAACAGATCCAACCCAACCGCCCAAGTGCCCCCGCAGCGCAGCGGCTCGTCGGTCTCTGCCAAGGCCCGCACCGCCGCCGGCAGCGCCGCCGCCGCCCAAGCCGCGATCTGCGGCTGAAACCCGATGCGCCGCCAGCCTACCATCCCACCACCTTACGCAGCATATTCAACGCCACCAGCGTGATGAAAACCGCAAACGCCCGTTTCAGCGGTTTCGGATCCATCGCATGCGCAAGCTTCACCCCCCAGGGCGTCGTCAGCATGGTTGATCCGATCACCACCAAAAACGCAGGCAAATTCACCGCCCCCAAAGTGAACGGCGGCGCATCAGCGATGGAGACAAACAAAAAACCCACCACCGACGGCACCGCGATCAACACGCCAAACCCCGCCGCCGTCGCCACCGCGCGATGGATCGGCACGGAATACAGGCTCATCAACGGCACGCCAAAGGTGCCGCCGCCGATGCCCATCATCGCGGAAAAGAACGCAAGCAACGTCGCCATCACGCCGCGCGCCGGCTGTCCCGGCATGACAGGACCAAGCCGCCAATCGGGCCGGCCAAACGCCATGTACAAACCCGCCAATCCCGCCAGCACCCCAAACACCACTTGCAGCACAACAGATTTAACCTGCGCCGCCACCAACGTCCCAGCCAGCGCGCCCACCACGATAAAAGGTGCCCAATCGCGCAGCATCTGCCAGTCAACTGCGCCTTTCTTGTGATGCGACATCACCGATCGCGGCGAGGTCACGACAATCGTGGCCAAACTGGTCGCCACGCAAATCTGCATCAGCTGCGCGCCGCCATAGCCCAAGTGATTGAACGCATAGAAGAAGGCCGGCACCAAAACGATGCCGCCGCCCACCCCCAACAGCCCCGCGACCACGCCCGCAACGGCGCCAATCAGCAACAAAAGTCCCACCATCGGCAGCAGGGCAGAGATTTCGGGCATCACGGCAAACTCCTGTTTTGCCCAAACCTAGCCAATGGCCAGCAGCAAGACCAGAGCTGGCCTTGTTGCCCGCATGCGAAAAGGTTAGCCTGCGACATACCTAATCCAAAAGACCGCGATATGACGCAAAGCATTGCCCGCCCTGCCCTTGTGCTGGGCCTACTTTCTTGCATTGGCCCCTTTGCCATCGACATGTATCTGCCTGCGATGCCTGCCATCGGCGAAAGCCTTGGCACCTCTGTGCAGGCGATGCAGGGCACAATCACCGCCTATTTTCTGGCCTTTGGTCTGGCGCAGTTGCTGTATGGGCCTTGGGCGGATCAGGCGGGCCGAAAGCCGCCGCTTTACGCTGGAATCGCGGTGTTTTGTGTTGGCACGTTGATCTGCGCCTTCGCGCCAACCGTCACCATGCTGCTGATCGGCCGGGCGGTTCAGGGCTTTGGTGGGGCGGCGCTGATGGTGGTGCCGCGGGCAATTGTGCGCGATCTGTCCACCGGCAATGATGCCACCCGTCTGATGGCGGCGATCATGCTGGTCTTTTCGGTCTCGCCCATGCTTGCACCGCTGGCGGGCGCGGCATTGCTGGCCTTTACTGGCTGGCGCGCGATTTTTCTGGCGCTATTGATTGCCGCCGCCGTCAGCTTGGCAATGTTGACCTTTGCGCAACCCGAAACCCTGTCGCGCGAAAACCGGCAGCGCTTCAATGTGTCCGAGACACTGCGCGGCGCGCGGCGCCTGCTGACAGACCGCACCTTTTTGTCGCTGACCTTTATGGGCGCGTTCGGCATGTCCAGCTTTTTCGTATTTCTGGCCAGTGCGACCTTTGTGTACACCGAAACATACGGCCTTTCACCGACCGGCTTTTCCTTGGCCTTCGCGGTCAATGCGATCTCTTTCATCGGCGCGTCGCAGTTTGCAGGCCCGCTTGGGCTTCGGCTTGGCGCCGTTGCACTGATGCGCTGGGCAACTTTGGGGTTTGCCTTTGCGACCTGCGCGCTGTTTGGGTTGGCGCTGGCCGGACAGGTTGGGCTTTACACCTGCATCATCGGGCTTGCGTTGGGTAACGCCTGCCTTGGCATGGTGATCCCAACGGCCATGGTGATGGCCTTGGACGACCACGGCGACATCGCGGGTCTGGCCTCGTCTTTGGGCGGCACCTTGCAAATGCTGACCGGCGGCGTGATCGTCGCCGCGATGGGGCCGTTCTTTTCCGCAAGCCCCGTGCCAATGATTGGCATTATTGCACTGTGTGCCTTGGTCGCCTTTGGGCTGTCGCGTTTGACGCGTCTGCCTCAGGCTGCGGCAAAGTCGGCCTGAACCTCGGCCAAGGCCCGATCAAGCAAGTCAAGCCCGGCGCCGGGCTTGTTTGCGCCTTCAGACAACACCCGGCGCCAACCGCGCGCGCCGGGGCGGCCGGTGAACAGCCCCAACATATGCCGGGTGATCTGGTGCAACTTGCCGCCTTGGTTGATATGGGCGGCGATATAGGGTTTCATCGCCGCAACCGCCCCGAAGGCGTCAACGCCGGTTGCATCCCCCCAAAGCGTATCAGCGCCTACCAGAACCGACGCCGGATCATGGTACGCCGCACGCCCCACCATCACCCCATCAAGCCCCTGATCAAGCAATGATTTTGCCTGACCCAAGCTGTTGATCCCGCCATTGATGCAAATGGTCAGATGCGGGAAAGCCGCCTTCATACGCAGCACCAGATCGTAATTCAGCGGCGGAATTTCGCGATTTTCCTTGGGCGAAAGCCCCTGCAACCACGCTTTGCGGGCGTGAATGACGAAATGGGAAACCCCTGCCGCTGACACCTTTTGCAGAAAATCGGGCAGCACAACTTCGGGATCTTGATCGTCCACGCCAATCCGGCATTTCACCGTCACCGGAACTGCGGCTTCGCTGATCATCGCGGCCACACATTCTGCCACCAATGCCGGACGCTCCATCAACACCGCGCCAAAACAGCCAGATTGCACACGGTCTGATGGGCAGCCGACGTTCAGGTTGATTTCGTCATAGCCCCAATCGCGGCTGATTTTCACCGCCTCTGCCAACTCGCGCGGATCAGAGCCGCCAAGTTGCAGCGCGACGGGATGTTCGTCGGCCGAATAATCCAGCAGCCGCGCTTTGGGTCCATGCAGGACCGCCGGCGCTGTCACCATTTCCGTATAAAGCATCGCCCGCCGCGTCATCTGCCGGTGAAAAAAGCGACAGTGACGATCGGTCCAATCCATCATCGGCGCCACAGACAGCAGCGCAGCCTTGCGAACCACGGATTCCCCTTGTTTTACTAAGTTCTTTTCTTGGGTCATCAGGGCGTCTCTTGCGTGGTTTTGCTTCGTTTTTCGCTATTTTCGATCCGACTTGCTAAATTGTAGCAACTCCGCCGCCACGTTTAGCAAGTCTGGCGCCCCTTTGCCATCGGTGCGGTCGAGATTCAGTTTTCGAGAAATTTCATCCGAACCCTGGCCTTCGCCTGATACGCAAATCCCCCAACGCAGCGTCCTTGCCCCTTCCGGTTCGTCTCAATTCAACCCTGTTTCCGGATTTTTTGGCCGAACCGAAGTGCCCCGAATACAGCTTAGCACAGCGAAGAAGAAATATTGAAATAAGAGCCGGCCACGTTCCTCGACAATCACTATTGGCGCGATGGGCGGCGAAATCCCAACGGCAAGATATTGAAGTCATAGGATAAAATCCTGACCCACCCTGCAAGACGAAACACCTGCGCGGCAGGTTCGTCAAATCACTGCGTGGTCAGCCGTCGCGACAGGCGGAAAGCATGCATCAAAATAAACAAACAGACCGAAAGCCCGACAAAATCGCCAAGCAAACGCACGATCGTGGTGCCAAAATCACTGCCAGACAGCGCCTCAATGCCGAACGAGTTCACCACACTTGCCCCAGCCCCCACCAGCAACACATCGCGCCATTGGGTGTTTTGGGTGGCACCATAGCGAAAGTCATGCCCCAAGCGTGCAAACACATCAAACGCGACGGCCGCGGCAACCACTCCGGCAATACCTGCAAGCGCAAGCGCAAGGGTAAAATTTTCATAGCCATAATAATACAAGCCGCATGCGTAAGATGCCGGTGCCAATAGTGGCAAAGATTTCCAGCCGTATAACCAACCGGTCAGAACCCGCACACCGTGCGGCAGGAACACCAAGGAAGCAAACTTGGTCACTTCAGGCAAAAAGTAGCCTTGAACCGGGGTGACGATCAGATCCGTCAACGCAAAGGCCAACATATAGCTCGCAGACACCACGAGCAGCGGAAGGAGATAAGGAATGCGCACTGCGGGGCTTCCGGTTGATGCTACTGAACGACTTCGTAAAGGCCAGACCGTGGGCTTCCGGCAGAGCGCAGATAGCCCACTGCCACCAATTCTTTCAGTACCCGGAAGAAGGTCGACCGCGGCACCTGATCCAACATCGGGTGCACCCGCAGCGTATCGCTGTTGACCTTTGACTGATCATCGGCAAGCAAACAGGCCGCGTAGTAGACATCGCGTTGCGAACTGCTCAGGTCTTCAAGACCCACCTCGCGCTCCATCTGGTGCAGCATGATGCGAAGCGTCGCAAGTCTACCGAATTTTTGCATCATCATCACTCTTGGCCAGCTGGGAGACACTATAATGCCCCACCATACCATCAACAAATCAAAAATCCGAGACTGTTGACTAAGTCTAGCAATGGGACTAACTTCGGTTCCGTTATGACATGGTGGTGCCTTACGCATGGTCTAGGGCAGAGTAATTAGTTAACATGGCTCCGGTCAATCCCCTTGAACCGGGGCCATTTTTTTAGGTTTCGCGCCACAATCATATTGACCCAAACCGGTTGAGGTGCGCTGGACAGGCCAAACTATCACTTAAAGACTAAGATGCCGCAGACTGGCCGCCGTCTCCTCCCAGATATCGACACAATAAAACGCCAACGGTCGAATCAGCCCCTGTTTCACGCCCCAATCCGCCCGGCTCCGTGAGCAGCGCGCAACTCGGCAGCGGCCTCGCGCACCACCTCTGATATCTGCAAAAGTTGTTTGGCAAGCGGGCTGCTTTTACGCCAAACCATACCAATCGTGCGCGATGGCTGCGGTGCAGCAAAGTTTGCAACCGAAACTGCGGCAGAGCGGGTTTCAACCGCAACCGCCATTTCCGGGATCAGCGTGAGGCCAATGCCCGCACCGACCATTTGCACCAAGGTCGACAACGAGCTGCCATCCAGCAACTCGCGCGGCTGCGCGGTTTGCAAGTTACAAAACGACAGCGCCTGATCGCGAAAACAATGGCCCTCTTCCAGTAGCAACAACCGCATCTCGCGCAGGGTTTCCCGATTTGGCACCGGTTTCCCGGCATCGTCGGCGTGGCGCACCAACACGAAGGTTTCGGCAAACAGTGCAACTTCGGTCAAGGACGGTTCAGAGACCGGCAGCGCCACCAGCGCGGTATCAATCCGGCCTTCCGCCAATTCTTGCAGCAATTTCTGCGTTAAAGACTCGCGGATATGCAGGTCAAGACCGGCGCTAACCTGCGTTAGCCTGCTAATAATCGCGGGCAGCAAATACGGCGCCACGGTTGGAATCACCCCAATGCGCAACCGCCCCAACAGCCGATCATGCGAGGTGCGCGCCAGATCTTCCAATTCATCCACCGAGCGCAAAATACCCCGCACGCGCGGCGCAAATTGCTCACCAAACTGTGTCAAACGCACCTGCCTCGCGCTGCGTTCGAACAGATTGCACCCCAGCTCTTGCTCTAACTCTTTGATCTGCATCGAAAGCGCCGGTTGCGAAATGGCGCAGGCATCCGCCGCGCGGCCAAAATGGCCATGCCGTGCCAAAGCTTCGAAATAGCGCAGGTGTTTCAGCGTAAGATTCATCATAAGCCACCCTTATCAAAGCTATCAGAAAATCCAACTTAAACTAATCGCATTCCAGTCGTAGAACTTAGGCAGGGAGTTGAGCACCGTCACGTCATAGCCGCACCACGTCTGCATAAGGCGAAGGGGCGGGTGCAGGGTTGGGCCTGTCATGGCGCTGCCACCTGTAAGTTATTTAACGCAGCCACGATCGGAGAAACTGATGAACGCAACGAACGCCGACACTGGAGGCAAATGCCCGGTGATGCACGGGGCCGCCAAACACACGACGGTAAGCGCACGATCAAACCGCGATTGGTGGCCAAACCAGCTTAACCTGAAGATTTTGCATCAAAATTCTGCGCTGTCCAACCCGATGGGGGCCGCGTTCACATATGCCGCTGCGTTCAAAACGCTGGATTTGGCGGCGGTAAAACAAGACCTTTACGCATTGATGACCCAGTCGCAAGACTGGTGGCCGGCAGACTGGGGCCATTACGGCCCGCTGTTCATCCGGATGGCATGGCACAGCGCCGGCACCTATCGCACCGGCGACGGGCGCGGCGGTGCGTCGTCTGGCACCCAGCGTTTTGCGCCGCTGAACAGCTGGCCCGATAACGTCAACCTCGACAAAGCGCGCCGCCTGCTTTGGCCGATCAAACAGAAATACGGCAGCAAACTGTCTTGGGCCGACCTTATGATTTTGGCCGGCAACTGCGCGCTGGAATCCATGGGTTTCAATACCTTCGGCTTTGGCGGTGGCCGGGCTGATGTGTGGGAACCCGAAGAAGATATCTATTGGGGCAACGAAGACACTTGGCTTGGCGACAAACGCTATAGCGGTGATCGTCAGTTGGAAAACCCGCTGGCTGCGGTGCAGATGGGTCTGATCTACGTCAACCCCGAAGGCCCGAACGGCAACCCTGATCCGGTCGCGTCGGGACGCGACATCCGCGAAACCTTTGCGCGTATGGCGATGAATGACGAAGAAACTGTCGCTTTGGTTGCGGGCGGCCACACCTTTGGAAAGGCGCACGGCGCAGCCAGCGCCTCGCATGTCGGGGCCGACCCGGAAGGTGCCAGCATTGAACAACAGGGCTTGGGCTGGGCGAACAGCTTTGGCTCTGGCAAAGGTGGCGATGCCATCGGCAGCGGCATCGAAGGCGCGTGGAAACCCAATCCGACCCAATGGGACAACGGCTATTTCGACACTTTGTTTGGTCATGAATGGGAGTTGGTGAAAAGCCCCGCGGGCGCAAACCAATGGCTGGCCAAGGACGTTGCCGATAAAGATATGGTCGTTGACGCCCATAACCCCGCTATCAAACACCGCCCGATGATGACCACCGCCGATTTGGCGCTGCGGTTTGACCCGATCTACGAACCGATTTCGCGGCACTACCACCAAAACCCCGAAGTATTCGCCGATGCCTTCGCGCGGGCGTGGTTCAAGCTGACGCACCGCGACTCGGGTCCGAAATCGCTGTATCTTGGCCCGGAAGTGCCCGCCGAAGACTTAATCTGGCAAGACCCGATCCCGTCGGTTGACCATGCCCTGATCGACGCGGCTGATATCACGACACTGAAAGCGCAGATCCTTGCGACCGGACTTTCGGTATCAGAGCTTGTCGCAACCGCATGGGCCTCGGCCTCGACCTTCCGCGGTTCTGACAAACGCGGCGGCGCAAACGGTGCCCGCCTGCGCCTTGCCCCGCAAAAAGATTGGGAGGTCAACCAACCGGCGCAACTGTCCAAGGTGCTTTCGGCGCTGGAAGGCATCCAAGCCAGCTTTAACGCGGCGCAATCGGGCGGCAAGAAGGTATCTTTGGCCGATCTGATCGTGTTGGCAGGCTCTGCCGCTGTTGAACAGGCCGCAAAAGCGGCGGGTCACACGGTGCAGGTGCCGTTTACCCCCGGTCGCAGCGATGCGCGGCAGGATCAAACCGATGCAGAAAGCTTTGCCGTGCTGGAACCCGTCGCCGACGGTTTCCGCAACTACGAAAAGCAAGCCTACAGCGTTTCCGCCGAAGAAATGTTGATCGACAAAGCGCAATTGCTGACCCTGACCGCACCGGAAATGACCGTGCTTGTCGGCGGTATGCGGGCGCTGGACGCAAACTTTGGACAGAGCAAACATGGCGTGTTCACCCATCGCCCCGGCGCTCTGACCACCGACTTCTTCGTCAATCTGTTGGACATGGCAACGGTGTGGAAGCCGATTTCAGACAAGTGCGACCTGTTCGCAGGCCATGATCGCACAACGGGTGCTGCAAAATGGACCGGCACGCGCGTTGACCTGATTTTCGGGTCAAACTCGCAACTGCGGGCGCTGGCAGAAGTGTATGCCAGTGCGGACGCCGGTGCGACCTTCGTTGCCGATTTCGTGGCAGCCTGGACCAAAGTGATGAACCTTGACCGTTTCGACCTTGCATAAGCACGGGGCCCAAACGCGCTAGGCTTTCGGCCACAGCCAAGCCCGGCATGCACATAAAATCAAACGGCGCCCCAAAGCAATTTGGGGCGCCGTTTGCGTTTCATCCGAGTGTCAGAAGTAGCGATTGGTCCAATTTTTGTGGGCTTTTCGCCCGCACGAAATTGGGCCGACAGAATTTTCGCTGTCATGTAGGGCAGACAATATTATTTTTAATCAACATCTTGCCGGAAATTCGGCACGACGGGCCACGACAACGGCGTAGGACGGATTAACCCTAAATTATCAATCTGCCCGCCAATGTAGGCCAAACATCACCGATGTAGGACAAGCAGATGGGAACGATTGCCGCGCGGACACGAAAAGATGGCTCGATTGGCTATACCGCGCAAATCGTGGTCAGGTGCGGCGGCAAAACCGTCGCATCGCAGGCGCAAACCTTTGATGAGCGTAGTTTGGCGCAGATCTGGCTGGCAAGCAACGAACCAAAGCTGCGCGCAGCAGATCAAAATGCAAGGCGCGCCGAACCTACGGTTGGCGACCTGATCAGCCAGACCCTAATCACGCAGCAAAGTAACCTTGGCCGAACGAAGTCTCAGGTTTTGCGGGCATCACTGGGCCATAACATCGCGAAAATCCCGCTGAACAGCCTTTCGGCGACCGATCTTGTCAGCTTTGCCCGCGCCTTGGGCGAAACCCGCAAACCTCAAACGGTGCAGAACTATCTGTCGCATCTGTCCAATCTGTTGGATCGGGCGCCGACAGTTGACGCAAACCTGACCCGACAAGCCTTGCGCACGGCCCGCCATAGCGGGCTTGTGGCCAAATCGGCAAAACGCCATCGCCGCCCCAGTTTGCAAGAACTTGATCGGCTGATGCAGTATTTTGCCCAACGTTCAGAACGCTGTGCCGCCGTGCCGATGCACCGTGTTATCGCCTTCGCACTGTTTTCCACCCGCCGCCAAGACGAAATCACGCGCCTGACCTGGGCCGATCTGGAACCGGGCCGGGTCCATCTGCGCCCCGCCACCCCCGCAGCGCCCGGCACATGGTGCAGCCTGCCGCGTGAGGCAGAGCGTCTTG
>Ga0228702_1002392_pt1 | contig 10825 bp, 6 predicted proteins | sample McNCre217_Aug_MG_2_FD_178018 | JGI IMG/M metagenome (GOLD analysis project Ga0228702, IMG submission 178018) | Freshwater microbial communities from McNutts Creek, Athens, Georgia, United States - 20-17_Aug_MG | ecosystem: Environmental > Aquatic > Freshwater > Creek | place: USA: Georgia... | reverse complement strand
ATTTTGACGATGAAGGCCGACAAAAAGTTATCGACTATGTGGTCGATAAATATGGTAAAAACCAAGTGGCTCACATTGCTACTTATGGAACCATGGCTGCCAAGATGTCGATTAAAGACGTCGCGCGCGTTCTAGATCTGCCATTATCCGAGTCCAATGCGTTGGCAAAATTAGTTCCGGAGAAGCCCAAAATTACTTTGGAGCGTATATTTAACGCGCCTCTGAATGGGGATAAGAGTTTGGCTGATAAAGAAGGTTTGAATCCGGAGGAGATCGAACAGGTCAAGCAATTGCGTCAAATCAAAGATTCAGGAGGTTTGCCTTCCACGGTGATTGAGAATGCCTTGGTATTGGAAGGATCTGTGCGCGGAACAGGTATACATGCTGCGGGTATTATCATTGCACCATCCGATTTGACGGATATTTTACCGGTCGCCACCTCGAAGGACGTTTCCTTATTGATCACGCAATACGATGGTTCGGTTATTGAAAATGCCGGAGTAATTAAGATGGACTTTTTGGGTCTGAAGACCCTGTCCATCCTTAAAGAGGCAGTTCGTCTGATTAAACAAAATCACGGGATAGATATTGTGTTGGATGATTTGCCTTTGGATGATCAAAAAACCTTTGAACTATATCAACGCGCTGAGACAAATGGTACTTTCCAATTTGAATCCCCTGGAATGCAAAAGCATTTACGGGATCTGAAGCCGGATCAATTCTCCGATTTGATTGCCATGAATGCCTTGTTCCGTCCAGGCCCGATGGTTTATATTCCAAACTACATTGCCCGAAAGCACGGTCGGGAGGCCATCGAATACGATTTACCTGAAATGGAGGAGTATTTGAATGATACCTACGGGATTACGGTCTATCAGGAGCAGGTGATGTTGCTTTCGCAGAAATTAGCCAATTTCTCGAAAGGAGACGCCGATGTACTTCGTAAGGCCATGGGTAAGAAGGATAAGGCGACGATTGATAAAATGAAGGGTAAGTTCATGGAGGGTGGACAGGCCAACAATCATCCGGCGCCTAAATTGGAGAAGATTTGGACCGACTGGGAAGCATTTGCGCAGTATGCCTTCAATAAATCACACTCGACCTGTTATGGTTTGGTGGCTTACCAAACCGGATATTTGAAAGCCAATTATCCGTCGGAGTACATGGCAGCCGTCTTATCCAATTCTTTAGGTAACATAGAGAAGATCACCTTTTTCATGGATGAGTGTAAACGAATGGGGATTCCTTTGTTAGTTCCGGATGTCAATGAATCTTCTCGTTCATTTGCTGTGAATAAAAAGGGACACATTCGTTTTGGACTCGGAGCGATTAAAGGTGTGGGCGAGGCAGCCGTGGATGTGATTGTAGAAGAACGAAATAAAAATGGTGAGTATAAGGATATCTATGATTTTGTTTCAAGAATCAATGTTCGTCAGGTAAATAAGCGTAGCATGGAATCCTTGGCGCTGGCAGGAGCCTTTGATTGTTTTCCAGAGGTACAGCGTTCGCATTACTTTACTATGGAGGATGGTACATCGTTTATCGATAAAATTGTTCGCTATGCTTCTAAAATGGCCGAATTAAAGGCAGAGGCAACTCAATCTTTATTTGGGGACTTAGGAGCTGGAACTGGAAACGATATCGCAAAGCCGCGTCTTCCTTCGAGTGAGCCCTGGTCTGTGATGGAGCAATTAAAAAATGAAAAAGAAGTTGTTGGGGTCTATATTTCGGGTCATCCATTGGATGAATATAAAGTTGAGATACAGAATTTTACGAATTCAACTGTGGCCCAATTAGATTCTAAGCCTGGAGCTGTTCAATCCGTTGCAGGAATCGTGACCAAAATGAACACACGAACCTCCGCGAATGGAAATCAATTTATGATTTTTACTTTGGAGGATTATTCAGGAAACTATGAATTTGCGTTATTTGGAAAGGATTACATCGAATTTGAGCGATTTATAGGACAAGATCGGATGTTGTTTCTGCAAGGATCTTACCAACAAAAGAACCGATATGTAGAGCAAATGGTCTTTAAAATCCAATCGATAGAGTTGCTTTCGGAGGTTTTGGAAGAGCGGACTAAAGAAATGAAACTGTCCTTGCATTTGAAGCACCTCACTCCTGCCCTGATGGATAATTTATATTCGGTGTTGGAGCAGAACAAAGGGAATAAGAAATTGGTTATTGAGGTATTTGATGAAGAAGAGAAGATTCAGATGGATTTCTTGTCGAGAAAGATGCAGATTCGAATTGGTAAAGGCTTGATTGCTGATCTGCAAGCACTTGATTCAGTAGGTTTTCGATTAATTTCATAAATATTTACACGGGAACTAAATCTTGTGTTTGATTTGTTATAATTTTGAATTTTAAAATAAAATAGAAAATGGGAAAATATGTAGAGGCAACGGATGCCAACTTTCAGGAATTAATTAGTGGACCAACACCTGTATTAGTCGATTTTTGGGCTGAATGGTGTGGACCATGCAAAATGATTGGACCAATCGTAGAGGAGTTAGCTGGAGATGTAGAAGGACAAGCGGTGGTAGCTAAAATGAATGTGGATGCGAATTCTGCGGTACCTGCGTCTTTAGGTATTCGTTCAATTCCTACCTTGATGGTATTTAAAAATGGTGAAATGGTGGAGCGTTTAGTGGGTGGAAATATCCCTAAATCTGTTTTAGCAGAAACGTTATTGAAGCACGCTTAATTTGCCTGATAAACTTTATCCATGGCTTGTAACAAGATGTTGCAAGCCATTTTTATTTCCGCTTGGGTGATCACTAATGGAGGGGCAATGCGCAAGGAATTGTCGCAGAACAAAAACCAATCCGTGATTAAGCCCAGCTGTATACATTCATCAATGACCGCTTTGACGGTTTTGAAATCTTGCATTTCCACGGCAATCATCAAACCTATTCCACGGAATTCTTTGATTATTGGATGCTTTAATAATTCTTTAAATAGAGCGTGTTTCGCTCCTACTTGATCAAGAAGTTGATTATTTTCAATGAATTGTAAGGTCGCTAAGGAGGCGGCACATGAAACAGGATGCCCTCCAAATGTCGTAATATGACCCAGTACGGGATCATACGAAAGCGATTGCATAAGTGATTCGCTGGCCATAAATGCACCAATGGGCATTCCGCCCCCCATCCCTTTGGCCGTTAATAGAACATCGGGAATGATGTTTTTAGATTGAAAAGCCCAGAAAGTTCCTGTCCGCCCGAATCCAGTTTGTATTTCGTCAATGATTAAGAGGCAGCCGACTTCGGTGCATCTTGCTCGCAAAGCTTTAAAATATTCTTCACTGGCCGTACGAATACCTGCTTCACCTGCTACAATTTCAATAAAGACAGCGGCTGTTTTTTGGGTAATTGCGCTTAAATCTTGCAATTCACCATGGCGAATATGTCTGATATCCGGTAGTAAAGGACGGAAGCTGTTTTTAAATCCTTCATCACCAGCTAGGGACAATGCGCCTTGACTCGCCCCATGATAGGCTTTGAAGCAAGCAATCATTTCAGTCCTTTTGGTGTATCGTTTGGCTAATTTCATAGCCCCCTCAACTGCCTCCGTACCCGAATTTGTGAAATATACTTGGTTAAGGGAATTGGTTTTAGTTGATTTTACCAAAGCTTCCGCAAGTAAAACTTGGGGACTTTGGATGTATTCACCATAGACCATCAAGTGCATGTATTGATCAAGCTGGTTTTTGATCGCTTGAACTACTTCAGGATTTCGATGCCCCACGTTTGATACCGCAATTCCAGAAATTAAATCGATGTACTTTTTATTGGAAGTATCCGTCAAATAAATATGTTCTGCCTTCACAATTTCCAATGCTAAAGGGGCATCAGACGTTGGAGCCATGTGTTTCTGAAAAAGTTGTCGGTGAGTCAATCCCATAAGACTTCAAATTTACGGCCTTTTATTAAATTATCAGTTTTTAACATGGCGTATTGCAATTATCTTCGAAACTTTGTGCCATGAAGCTACTCTTACTATTTTTTCTATTTCCGTTCGTACTTGCTGCGCAAACTGTAAGCGGTCGTGTGGTGGATGCAAAAGGTGAAGCATTAGCCTTTACTTCGATTTGGGTAGAAAATTCGAATCAAGGAACCTTGGCAAATGAGGATGGCCGTTTTGAATTGCGGTTAAAACAGGGAAAGAGTCGTTTGATATTTAGGCATTTGGGATTTGCTCCTAAGCCGATTGATGTAGAATTAAATAATCATGAATCCCAGGAAAATGTTGTCGTGATTATGCAGGAGCAAGCAGTTGCTTTGGATGAGATTAATGTGCGTGCACTCAAGGAGGATCCTGCGATTGGAATCATGCGTCGAATGATTGCGATGGCCCCTTTTCATCTCAAAGAATTGAATTCCTATCAGGCGAAAGCTTATGTGAAAGGTGGTGGTAAGATTACATCCATTTCTAAATTAGCTGATTTGGCAATTGGAAAGCAGTTGGAGAAGGATGCGGGTATAAAAGTAGGGAGAACTTATGTTTTAGAGGGAATTAATCAGGTAACTTATAAACGTCCCAATCAAGTTCAGGAACGAGTTATATCAAATCGGAGCAATCTACCCTTGGCCTTGAAGGGGGCAGATTCTCCTAATTTAAGGGCGACACAGACCAATTTTTACCAGCCAAAAGTCTGGGGTTCATTGATTTCACCAATAGCACCTCAGGCGTTTCAGTTTTATAATTTTAGTTTTTCAGGAAGTTTTACGCAAGGAGGAAAAACAATCAGTAAGATACAGGTTCGGCCAAAATCTTATGCGGTGGATTTGTTTGATGGAGAATTGTTGGTGGTCGAAGATACCTGGAGTATTTATTCGCTTCGCTTGAATTTTAAGAATAGTTCGGGAAGCTTTACGTTAAGCCAGCAGAATGCTGAATTTCAGGGCGTATGGATGCCAATTAATTATGAAATGCGTGCGAATTTGCAAGTATTGGGCTTTGGTTTTGCTGTAAATTATGTAACACAGATTAAGTCTTATCAGATTCAGGTTAATCCGGGATTTGTGGTGAAGCCACAAATTATTGAAGAGCGATTGGATAAAGACTTGGCCAAGGAGATTGATCGTACTAAGGTAGTTAGAGACCCTCGAGTTGCCTTTTCGGGTGAGATTACTCGGAAAAAATTAAGGAAGGTACTTAAACAGGTTGCGAAGGATGAGGTTAAAGAAGATTCTTTAGCCAAGCAGGGAATCAGTGCAGTCTATGAAATGACCGTAGATTCGTTGGCTCATACGCATTCGGAAGATTTCTGGAATGAGGAGCGAGAAGTGCCATTGACGGAAGCAGAAATTAAGGGATTTAAGGAAGCGGATAGTTTATATGTTTTTGAACGGGCAAAGATGTCGAAGGACTCGCTCAATGCTTTACCTAAATTTAAGTTTTCTCATCTGTTTTTTGCGAAGCGATATAGCTATGAAAAGAATGGGCTAGGTAAATCATTTAGTATTGGTATGTTCGGTGTTGGATTTACTCCGGTGGATGGATTTTATTTGAATAGAGATTTATTCTTCAATCATCAGCGGACTAAAACAGATTATTTTAAAGTAGGTGCATATTTACGGTATGCCTTTGCACGAAATGGATTTAATGGAGACTTTTATATAGAGAATAAGTCGGACGAAGGCCGAAACCAATTTAATCTGACTTCAGGCTCTCAAGTGGCAAATTTTAGTTCAGCTAAAACTTTACCAATGACGCTTAATTCGAGTGCAGCTTTGTTTGATTCAAAGAGTTTTTTGTATTGGTATCAAAAGGATTTTGTTCAAGTGAGTTTTAGTCGGCAAGTGCGTGCCTCCTTTCAATGGCGAGCAGAATTAGAATTTCGTAACCGAAGTCCATTGGCTAATGTCGTATCAAATGGTTGGTTTCAAAGACAGAATTCATTTCGGGAAAATTATCCTTTAACTAAGGAATTAGCTGAAACAAGGTTTGTATCTCACAATCAATGGAGTTTAGGAGCATCCGTTACGTGGAAACCAGGTTCAACTTGGCGATTGATTAATCAAGTTCGACGTGTAGCTCGATCTGAGAATAATTTAACGATGAAGTTAGAAACGCAGGTTGTTATGGGTGATTTTGGATTTTCAAGAGTAGGAATTCAGGCCGACCAAACGGTCAACTTAAATCGCTTGGGTCAATTCGCTTATCAGATTCGCTACGATGATTTCATCGTGAAACCACGTGTTTTTATGGATTTCACCCATTTTAATGGTAATGATATAAATGTGATTTCAAGTTTGCCTTATGGATTTAGTACTTTACCTATGTATCAATTTAGTACTGCGGACAAATCTCTTGTTTTTCATGCGAAATGGAGTCCCCGAAAATTATTGTACACCCAAAGTCAATGGTTTTATATGTATGGGCTTCGTGAACATCTTCGTTTTAGTACACTTCAAACGGTTTCAAATAATGGGAAAGATGGCTTTTATGAAGCAGCTTATTCCTTGCAAGGGATATTCAGAACATTTGGATTAGAAGTGGCCAAGCCAATTGGACATTGGGTGCCTTCGGAATGGAAACTTTCAATAACTGCCCCATTCTAGTTGGAAATTTGCAGGAAAATCTCTTAATTGTGCTAAATTTTTTTGAAAAAATCTAAATCATTATTTATGAATCAAATTGTTTACTTAGTCCCTGCTTTTGGTATAGTAGGATTGCTGTATACAGCATGGAAATTTAGTTGGGTATCTAAACAGGATGCGGGAAATGACAAGATGCAGGAATTGTCTGGCTACATTGCCGATGGTGCGATTGCATTTTTAAAAGCAGAGTGGAAAATTTTAGCCTATTTTGCCATTCCAACGGCAATTTTATTGGCTTGGTTGGGAACACAGACAGGTACTGTGGATAATCCCATTCACTCATCACCTTATATTGCGGTAGCCTTTATCATTGGGGCAATTTTTTCAGCTACAGCTGGTTATATTGGTATGATCGTGGCTACTAAAGCCAATGTACGTACGGCTGAAGCAGCTCGTACTTCTTTATCCAAGGCATTGAATGTATCGTTTACAGGTGGTTCAGTTATGGGTATGGGAGTTGCTGGCTTAGCGATTCTTGGTTTGGGAGGTTTGTTTATCGCCTTCTATCAATTATTTGCGGAAGGCAAAGCATTGACTTCTGATGAGATGAAGACTGCTATTGAAGTACTAGCGGGTTTTTCATTGGGCGCGGAGTCGATTGCGTTATTTGCTCGTGTTGGAGGAGGTATCTATACAAAAGCTGCCGATGTGGGAGCTGACCTTGTAGGTAAAGTAGAAGCTGGTATCCCAGAAGATGATGTTCGTAATCCAGCAACTATTGCGGATAACGTAGGTGACAACGTGGGTGACGTGGCAGGTATGGGTGCCGATTTATTCGGTTCTTACGTAGCGACGATTCTTGCGACCATGGTATTGGGGCAGGAAATCGAGGTTTCGGATAATTATGGTGGCTTCTCCCCTGTTTTATTACCTATGTTAATTGCAGGTGTAGGTCTCTTAGCTTCTTTGGTATCTACTTTCTTTGTGCGTATTTCGAAGGAGACAGATTCTGTTCAGAATGCATTAAATGTAGGTAACTATGCTTCTATCGTTATTACGTTTATTGCGTCTTATTTCTTGGTAACGAATATTTTACCTGAGACGTTGGTCTTACGTGGGACAACCTTCAGTTCAATGGATGTTTTCTTTGCAATTATTGTAGGTTTGGTTGTGGGAGCTTTGATGTCCATCATTACTGAGTATTACACAGCGATGGGTAAGCGCCCTGTTGACTCGATTGTTCAAAAGTCGGGTACAGGTCATGCAACGAATATTATCGGTGGTTTAGCGGTTGGGATGGAATCTACAGTATTGCCAATTATCGTTTTGGCTGCGGGTATCATTGCATCTTACAGATTCGCGGGAATCTATGGTGTTTCGATTGCGGCTGCGGGTATGATGGCAACTACTGCGATGCAGTTGGCGATTGATGCCTTTGGTCCTATTGCGGATAACGCAGGAGGTATTGCTGAGATGTCTCAATTACCCTCTGAGGTTCGTGAGCGTACGGATAATTTGGATGCTGTAGGTAACACGACAGCTGCAACGGGTAAAGGTTTTGCGATTGCTTCGGCGGCCTTGACTTCATTAGCCTTATTTGCGGCATTTGTGGGTATTTCAGGAATTACAGCGATTGATATCTATAAAGCGGATGTATTGGCAGGTTTATTCATTGGAGGAATGATTCCATTTATTTTTTCAGCCTTGTGTATTTCCGCGGTAGGTAAAGCGGCGATGGAAATGGTAAACGAAGTTCGTCGTCAATTCCGTGAGATTCCAGGTATCATGGAATACAAGGCAAAACCAGAATATGAGAAGTGTGTAGCTATTTCTACGGAAGCCTCGATTCGTCAAATGATTTTGCCAGGTGCTATCGCTTTGACGGTACCAGTCGTGGTTGGTTTCACCATGGGTCCTGAGGTTTTAGGCGGTTTATTGGCAGGTGTAACGGTATCCGGTGTATTGATGGGTATTTTCCAATCAAATGCGGGAGGTGCTTGGGACAATGCGAAGAAATCATTCGAAAAGGGCGTATTGATCGATGGTCAAACATTCAAGAAAGGTTCTGAGCCTCATAAGGCTGCCGTAACGGGTGATACAGTGGGTGATCCATTTAAAGATACTTCAGGACCATCCATGAACATCTTAATTAAATTGATGTCAATTGTTTCTTTGGTTATTGCCCCTTACATTTATGCGGGAAAGAGCAAGGCGCACGCAAGTGTAAAAAGCCCTGCGCCTATCGTGAAGGTAATTGCTAAAAAATAGATTACCATGGAGCGTTTCGTCATTTGATGAAACGCTAAACATAAAAAAAGCCATCCGTCATTTGACGGATGGCTTTTTTAGTTCTATCAGAAAATTCTCTAAGAGAATTAAGCAGTTAATTTACCTCTTAATGCTCTTGGGATATCGATTGTCGCAACTGGGTTAGAAGCTGGGTTTAGGATTTCGCAACCCTCCACTTTCAACTTGTTAACCTTCACTGTTTGACCTAAGTCAAGACCAGAGATATCAGCTGTTACGAAATCAGGAATGTTAGCTACTAGACCACGTAAAGATACCTTACGCAATTTTTGAACCATTTTACCCCCTTTGATAACACCTGGAGAGTTTCCAACGATTTTAACGGGAACATCAATTTTAATTGGCTTGTCTGCCGTGATCTCCAAGAAATCTACGTGAAGAATCATTTCGTTTACTGGGTGGAATTGAGCGTCTTGCAAAATAGCACGGTGAATATCACCTTCAATGTTCAATTCTACTTCGTATACATCTGAAGAGTACAATAACTCGCGGAACAAGATCATTGGAACAGCGAAATGCAATTGCTCTTTACCACCATACAATACGCATGGAGCTAATGCTTCTGCACGTAAATCTTTTGAACCTTTGGTACCTAGTGTAGCGCGCTTATACCCTACGATTTCTAACTTTTTCATTTTGTTTTTGTTAGTGTTTTCAGTCTTTCGCACTTGGGCTATCCCCTGAAAACGGTTGAAATTAATATTTAATAAATAAGGAACTGATAGACTCATGATCACGGATACGACCAATTGCTTTGGCAAATAATTCAGCAACGGATAATACCTTTATTTTGTCGCATGCTTGTTTTTGTGGAATGGTATCCGTCACCAATAATTCAGTTAAGACTGAATTTGAGATGTTTTCATACGCCTTTCCAGATAAAACCGGGTGTGTAACCACCGCGCGAACTGAATTTGCACCCTTGTCCATTAATAATTGAGCGGCTTTACATAAAGTACCGCCTGTATCAATTAAGTCATCGACTAAGACTACATCTGCACCCTTAACATCACCGATTAATTGCATCGAGGCAATTTCATTGGCACGTTTACGGTGTTTATCGCAAATAACCATCTCCGCATTGAAGAATTTGGCCATGTTGCGTGTTCGTACTACACCACCTACATCGGGCGATGCAAATACAATATTTTGTAAATTCAATGATTTCAAATACGGCACAAAGATGGCATTACCTTCTAAGTGATCCACCGGGAAATCCATAAATCCTTGAATCTGACCTGCATGTAAATCGATCGTCATTAAACGATCCGCCCCAGCGGCAGTCAATAAATTTCCAATCAATTTAGCTCCAATTCCTACCCGAGGGCGATCTTTACGGTCCTGACGAGAATAGCCAAAATAAGGAATTACCGCCGTTACATAATGTGCTGAAGCACGTCTTGCCGCATCAATCATCAACAACAATTCCATCAAGTTATCAGCCGTTGGAAATGTAGATTGAATGATAAATACGTCACAGCCGCGAACCGATTCGTCAAAACTAGGTGACATCTCACCGTCTGAGAATCGTAGGGTGGTTACTGCTCCCAAATCCTTTCCATAATACTTCGCAATTTCCTTTGCGAGGTAATTAGAGGCCGAACCTGAGAAAATTTTAACTGCGTTAATCGCTGCCATGTTAGTATTGTAAGGGCTTAATTATAAAAATTAAGGCGCAAAATTAGACATTTTACGCCTTTAATCAAATCTATTTTACGGATGCACGAATAATGTTTAATGCACCTCCTGCTTTGAACCATTCAATTTGTTGAGCATTGTAGGTATGATTCACCGCAAAACTCTCTTTTGAACCATCCGCATGCACCAATTCAATCGTCAATTGTTTTTCTGGGGCGAATGACCCTAGGCCAACAATATTGATGCTGTCATTCTCTTGAATCTTGTCGTAATCAGCTTCGTTGGCAAATGTTAATGCCAACATCCCCTGCTTCTTCAAGTTTGTTTCA
>Ga0228702_1002390_pt1 | contig 10826 bp, 13 predicted proteins | sample McNCre217_Aug_MG_2_FD_178018 | JGI IMG/M metagenome (GOLD analysis project Ga0228702, IMG submission 178018) | Freshwater microbial communities from McNutts Creek, Athens, Georgia, United States - 20-17_Aug_MG | ecosystem: Environmental > Aquatic > Freshwater > Creek | place: USA: Georgia... | reverse complement strand
CGATTTATGGCCACCTTTTGCTGTCGGGCAACGCCTATATCGAGGCGGTGCCGGGTTTGGCGAAATTGCCCGCCGAGTTACACGTCTTGCGGTCAGACCGCATGGCGTTGGTGCCCGGTGCTGATGGCTGGCCGGTGGCTTATGACTATTCGGTCGGCGGGCGGACGCATCGTTTTGCGATGAACGAGCTTGATCAGCCGATCTGCCATATCAAGACCTTTCACCCGCAGGACGACCATTATGGCTTTTCGCCGTTACAGGCGGCCGCGGTGGCGATTGATGTGCACAGTTCGGCAAGTGCCTGGTCAAAGGCGCTGCTGGACAATGCCGCGCGGCCGTCGGGGGCGATTGTTTACAAGGGCGGCGATGGGCAATCGCAGCTTTCCACCGACCAGTATGATCGTCTGGTCAGCGAGATGGAGACGCATCATCAGGGCGCGCGCAATGCGGGGCGACCGATGCTGCTAGAGGGCGGGCTGGATTGGAAGCCGATGGGGTTCAGCCCGTCCGATATGGAGTTTCAAAAGACCAAAGAGGCCGCCGGGCGCGAGATTGCCACGGCGTTCGGGGTGCCGCCGATGTTGATGGGGATACCGGGCGATGCGACCTATTCGAACTATCAAGAGGCGAACCGGGCGTTCTATCGGCTGACGGTTCTGCCGCTGGTGGCACGGGTGACGGCCGGGATTTCGCATTGGTTGTCGGTGTTTAGTGGCGAGGTGGTAGAGTTACGTCCCGATCTTGACCAGATCCCGGCGTTGGCGGTCGAACGTGATCAGCAATGGGCGCGGGTGGGGGCGGCCGATTTTCTGACCGCCGCTGAAAAGCGGGTTCTGTTGGGCCTGCCGCGGTTGGCGGAGGGCGAATGACCCCAAGAAGACCGTCTGATGGGTCGCGCTTTCTTTACGACAGTTTCGATGCGGCTGCGGCGCGTATCGAGGCCAACGAGCGCGTGGCCGAGCAGCGTTGGGCGGCGCTGGAGTTCCGACTGGCACAGATAGATGCGGTGCTGGAGCGGTTGGAAAAGCGGATTTGGGTTGGGGTCTATGGGGTTGCGGCCTTTCTGCTGGCGCAGATGGCCGAGACGCTGATCAGGGCGGCAATGAAGTGAGGTGTGGAATGAACTGGAAAATGCAGGGCGCGCCGGAGCGGAAATATCATCAGCCCGAACTTGGCCTGACGGTAACCGATGGGTCGCAAGTGGCCGGCTATGCCAGCCTGTTCGGCAAACGCGATCAGGGCGGCGACGTGGTGCAAAAGGGCGCCTATGCCGCCAGTCTGAAAGCGCTGGCGGCATCGGGCCGGCAAGTGAAGATGCTGTGGCAACATGACCCAACACAGCCGATTGGTGTGTGGGACGAGGTGCGCGAAGACGCCACCGGGCTTTGGGTCAAGGGTCGGATTTTGACCGAAGTGGACAAGGGCCGCGAGGCTGCGGCCTTGCTGGTGGCGGGCGCGATTGACGGGCTGTCGATTGGCTATCGCACAGTCAAGGCCGAACGGGACGGCAAGGGGCAACGCTTGTTGTCGGAACTGGAGCTTTGGGAGGTTTCTTTGGTGACCTTTCCGATGCTTCCCGAGGCGCGGGTTTCGGCCAAGGGCGATGCGCCCGATGCCGATTTTTGGCGCGACGTGGCAGCACTTTTTGAGGATGCGGCCAAGACCATGGCCGGGCGCGGCTAGCGCGGCCTTTCACGACCAACCTGAGGATACGACATGACCAAGATGAAATCTTGGGCCGATGAGGCTATGCCCATCGCCCCGATGCCGGGTGCGGAAGTGAAATCCGCTATGTCTGGATTTTTGAACGCCTTCAAAGGCTTTCAGGACGAAGTGAAACTGTCTTTGCAACAACAGGAAGAGCGACTGACCATGCTGGATCGTAAAACCATGACCTATGCCCGCCCGGCGCTTTCGGCCCATGCCGAGTTGGATGTTCCGCACAAAAAGGCCTTTGGCGCCTATCTGCGGTCGGGTGATGATGACGGCCTGCGCGGGCTGGTGCTGGAAGGCAAGGCGATGTCTTCGGCTGTTGCGGCGGATGGTGGTTATCTGGTGGACCCGCAGACCGCTGATACCATCCGGTCGATGCTGGTTGCGACCTCAAGCCTGCGGTCGATTGCCAATGTGGTGCAGGTAGAGGCCACGTCGTTTGACGTTTTGGTCGACCGCAGCGAAGTCGGGTCGGGGTGGGCGACCGAAGTGGCGGCAACCACCGAAACAGCAACGCCGACCATCGAGCGGATTTCGATCAAGCTAAGCGAGCTGTCGGCGATGCCGAAGGCAAGTCAGCGTCTGTTGGATGACAGCGCGTTTGACGTGGAAGGTTGGCTGGCCAACAAGATCGCCACGCGCTTTGTACGTGCCGAGGCGGCGGCGTTTATCAACGGCGATGGTATCGACAAGCCCAAGGGCATCTTGCTGCCGACCAAGGTGGCGAACGCATCCTGGGTCTGGGGCCAGCTTGGTTATATTCCGACCGGCGCTGCGGCAGATTTCGCAACCACCAATACCGTCGATTGCATCGTGACGCTGATCTATTCGCTGATGGCCGATTACCGCAGCAATGCGAGCTTCGTGATGAATTCAAAAACGGCGGGTGCGGTGCGCAAGATGAAAGATGTCGATGGCCGCTTCATGTGGTCGGATGGGCTGGCTGCGGCCGAGCCTGCGCGGCTGATGGGGTATCCGGTGCTGATCTGCGAAGACATGCCGGACGTTGCGGCGAACGCCTATCCGATTGCGTTTGGCGATTTCAAATCGGCCTATACCATCGCCGAACGCCCCGATCTGCGGATCTTGCGCGACCCGTTTTCGGCCAAGCCCAACGTGCTGTTCTATGCCAGCAAGCGGGTGGGCGGCGACATCACTGATTATGCGGCGATCAAGCTGCTGAAAGTCGCACTTTCCTAATCTTATAAAAAGGTTGCCCGACCTTCTTGGGTCGGGTGATGGGCGCGCGCCATGGGCTGCGCCGTCTGGCTGCTCCCCTCCGTTCGAGCGGCGTGGCGGCGCGCGTCCAAGACTTGTGGCTGAACTTTGGGCAAGGCGAAGGGATGAGACATGATGTTGACCGAACTAACCAGCGTCGCGTCGGCGGTGTTGCCGGTACAGGCGCTGAAGGATCACCTTCGGCTGGGCTCGGGGTTCAGCGATGCCGGGATGCAGGACGGGCTGATTGAAAGCTATCTGCGCGCCGCGATGGCCGCGATTGAAGCCCGCATTGGCAAGGTTGTGCTGACGCGCCGCTTCAAGCTGAGCCTTGAAGACTGGCGCAGTTCTGCCGAGCAACCGCTGCCGGTGGCTTGGGTGTCGGCAGTGGTGTCGGTGTCGGTGGTGGATGCGGCGGGTGGCAGCGTAACGGTTGATCCGGCGCGCTATCGTCTGGTGCAAGATATGCACCGCCCGAAACTGATGGCCGCCGGGGTGTTGTTGCCGTCAGTGCCGACAGGCGGGCGGGCAGAGATTGTGTTTGATGCCGGTTTTGGTGCGGCCTGGTCGGCGGTACCGGCTGATTTGGCGCAGGCGGTGCTGTTGCTGGCGGCAGAGTTTTACGAAAACCGCAGCGATCTGGGGCAACGCGCCACCGGGCTGCCGGTGGCGGTGCAAGGTCTGATCGAACGTTGGCGCACGGTGCGGGTGCTGGGCGGGGGTGCGGCATGACCCAGATCAGATTGACGCGAAAGCTGATCCTTGAAGCGCCGCAGAATGTGGCCGATGGCACGGGTGGTTTTACCCAAAGCTGGGCGGTGCTGGGAACGCTGTGGGGCGATGTGGCCGCCGGCAGCGGGCGTGAAACCGCTGGCGTCGAGGTGACGATGGCGGCGGTGCCCTATCGGATCACCGTGCGGGGCGCCGCGGTTGGGTCGACGGCGCGGCCAAAGCCAGAGCAGCGCTTGCGCGATGGCACCCGGGTTTTCACCATTCTGGCGGTCACAGAGCGCGACAGCGACGGTCGATACCTGACCTGTTTTGCACGCGAGGAGGTTCCGGCATGAGCTATGCAGCCGCAGCCGCCTTGCAAGCCGCACTTTACAGCCGCCTTTCTGCGTATCCCGGACTAAGTGGTGTCAGCATCGTTGATGCGGTGCCACCCGGCACCGCACCCGCCACCTTTGTGATCATCGGGCCAGAACAGGCGTTGGACCAATCTGACACTTCTGGCGCAGGTGCCGAGCACCGCTTTGAGGTTGCAATCGTCAGCGACGCCACCGGGTTCTTGATGGCAAAAACCGTCGCCGGGGCCGTTTCGCAGGCGCTTGTCGATGCGCCCCTTAGCCTTGGCACTGGGCGCTTGGTGTCGATCCGCTTTTTGCGCGCAACGGCGCGGCGGCTGGACGAAGGCAGCGCACGGCGCATCGACATGACCTTCCGCGCCCGGATCGAGCTTTGACTTAGACCTCACCTTGGGCTGACCGGGTGAATTCAACTGGAGATGAAGATGGCAGTGCAAAACGGCAAAGATCTGCTGATTAAGGTCGATATGGTGGGCGACGGTACCTTTGTAACGGTGGCCGGTCTGCGCGCGACCCGGATCAGTTTTAACGCCGAGACCGTGGATGTCACGTCGTTGGAAAGCGCGGGCGGCTGGCGCGAGTTGCTTGCCGGGGCCGGGGTGAAGACGGCGGCAATTTCGGGCTCTGGGGTGTTTCGCGATGCCAACACCGATGAACGGGCGCGGCAGATTTTCTTCAACGCCGAAATGCCGCGGTTTCAGGTGGTTATCCCAAGCTTTGGTGTGGTTGAGGGCTTGTTCCAGATTACCGCGATTGAATACGCGGGCAGCCACAATGGCGAGGCGACCTATGAAATGACGCTGGCTTCGGCGGGCGCTTTGACCTTCACGGCGCTATGATGGTGAACCCTTATGCGGGCGAAGTGGCAATTTGGCTGGATGATGTGTGCCATATTGCCAAGCTGACGTTGGGGGCGCTGGCCGAATTAGAGGCTGCGCTGCAAGCCGGGTCGCTGATTGATCTGGTGGAACGGTTCGAAGCGGGACGATTTTCCAGCCGCGATGTGTTGGCACTGGTGGTCGCCGGTCTGCGGGGCGGTGGCTGGCAAGGGACGGCAGAGCATCTGCGCACAGCCGAAATTCGTGGTGGTCCGGTCGAGGCGGCGCGGGCGGCGGCAGAGTTGCTGGCGCGGGCCTTTGCTTTGCCGGGCGAAGGATGAGCCGCATCGACTGGGCGGGCCTGATGCGGGCCGGGATGGGCGAGTTGCACCTGACGCCACAGCTGTTCTGGCAGCTGTCGCCCATCGAATTGCGGATCATGTTGGGGGCAGAGGCCCACACGCCCCCCTTGACGCGCGCGCAGCTGGAAGAGCTTGCGGCCGCGTTCCCCGATATTGGAAAAGGCACAAGCCATGACAACCGTGCAGGAATTGCAGGATCAGATTGCGGCGCTTGAAGGCACGCTTAGCGGCACCATCGGGATGGTTGGGGTTTTTGAAAGCGAACTGTCGCGGATGCGTGAGTCTTTGGTATTCACCGGGCGCGAAGTTGGCGTGTTGTCGACGGGCATCGGTGGCGGCCTGCGCCGCGCGTTTGACGGCTTGGCGTTTGACGGCACCAAATTGTCGGATGCGCTAAGGTCGGTCGCCAAGTCGATGATCGACACGGTTTACGGCATTGCGATGCGGCCGGTGCAAAACGCGCTGGGGGGCGCGATTGCGTCGGGGGTCAGCGGCCTGCTGGGCGGCATGATGCCGTTTGAACGGGGCGGTAGCTTTTCGCAGGGCAGGGTGATGCCCTTCGCAAAAGGCGGGGTGGTTGCGACGCCAACTGCATTTGCGATGCGCAACGGCCGCGGCCTGATGGGCGAAGCGGGGCCAGAGGCGACCATGCCACTGGCACGCGGCGCAGATGGCCGTCTGGGCGTGCAGGCGGCATCCGGTGGCCGCGCCGTGACCGTGGTGATGAACATCACCACGCCCGATGTGCAGGGCTTTCAACGCAGTCAAAGCCAGATCGCCGCGCAGGCCCAGCGCATGCTGGCGCGCGGACAACGCAACCGGTGAGGCACCCAGATGACATTTCACGACATCAGATTTCCGACCAGTATCAGCTTTGGCTCGCAGGGCGGGCCAGAGCGTTTGACCGAAATTGTGACGCTTGCCAACGGATTTGAAGAGCGAAACTCGCCCTGGGAGCATTCGCGCCGCCGCTATGATGCCGGGATCGGTTTGCGCAGTTTGGACGATGTGGATCAGCTTTTGGCGTTCTTTGAAGCGCGACGCGGGCAATTGCATGCGTTTCGCTGGAAAGATTGGTCTGATTACAAGTCTTGCGGGGCGTCGCAGACGATTTCGGAAATTGACCAGCACATCGGCGTGGGCGACGGCCATGCCACCCAGTTTGCGCTGTCAAAGACCTATCGTTCGGGTGACGCGCAGTACCAAAGGCCAATCAAGAAACCGGTGGCTGGCACGGTTTTGGTGGCCATTGCGGGGGACCGAAAAGTTGAAGGGCAAGAGTATGTTGTCGATAGCGCAACCGGCGTGATCAGCTTTGTCACTGCGCCAGATATCGGTGCGGCGATCACTGCTGGTTTCGAATTTGATGTGCCCGCGCGTTTTGACAGCGACCGTATTCAAACTTCCGTTGCATCGTTTCGGGCGGGTGATGTGCCGAACGTGCCGATTGTCGAGGTGCGGGTATGACCACAGCACGCGATGCATTGTTGGACCATCTGGGCCAAGGTGTCACAACGGTTTGCCGGGCGTGGCTGGTGAGCCGCAAGGATGGCGCGACGTTCGGCTTTACCGATCACGACACCGATTTTGGCTTTGACGGCTATGTGTTCAAAGCAAGCTCTGGCCTGACGGCGCGGGCGTTGCAGCAAAGTTCGGGGCTTGCGGTCGACAACTCTGAAACCCTTGGCGCACTTTCGGACGCCTCCATCGACGAGGCCGATATTGTCGCTGGCCGCTTTGACGGCGCAGAGGTGCGGACCTGGTTGGTAAATTGGGCCGATGTCACGCAGCGGATGGAACAGTTTCGCGGCAGCTTTGGTGAGATCACCCGATCTGGCGGGGCTTTCAAAGCCGAACTGCGCGGCCTGACCGATCAGTTGAACCAACCGCGCGGGCGGATTTATCAGCGCAGTTGTTCGGTGATGTTGGGGGATCGGCGCTGCGGTATTGATGTGACGGCGCCGGGTTATAGCGCCGATGTCGCCATTACCGATTTTGATGCAACGGGGCGTATGGTGTTTTCTGGCTTGGCGGCCTTTGCAAACGGGTGGTTCGAACGCGGTCGCGTTACAGTATTGACCGGCGCTGCGGCGGGCTTGGTTGGCATCGTAAAATCCGATCAGTTGGTGGGCAGCACGCGTTCAGTTGACCTTTGGCAAGCCTTTGCAGTGCGGATCGCCGTTGGCGATCACGTGCGGCTGCAGGCTGGCTGCGACCGCACTAGTGCCACCTGCAAAACCAAATTCGCGAATTTTCTGAATTTTCGAGGGTTTCCGCATTTGCCGGGCGAAGATTGGTTGGCGTCATACCCCGTCGCCTCACGCCCGAATGACGGTGGGAGCATGGGGCGATGACGCAAGGCGACCGCATCGTCAACGTCGCGCGCTCGTGGATCGGAACGCCTTACTTGCATCAAGCCAGCCTGAAGCTGGCTGGCACCGATTGTCTGGGCCTGCTGCGCGGGGTGTGGCGCGAGGTGCTGGGGCAAGAGCCTGAACCTGTGCCAGCGTATTCGGCCGACTGGTCCGAGGCGTCGGGCTCCGAGCAGCTTTACGCTGCGGCAACGCGCTGGTTGCACGCGAAGAATGTCGACACCGAAGCGGCAGGTGACGTGCTGCTGTTCCGGATGCGGTCGGGGGCAGTGGCCAAACATCTTGGCATTGCCGCATCTTGCGGACCCTACGCCACGTTCATTCACGCCTACACCGGGCACGGCGTTGTCGAAACAGCACTCAGCGATCCGTGGCGGCGAAAGATTGCCGCGCGCTTCAAGTATCCTGAAAGGGAATGATAAATGGCGACACTTCTTTTGTCGGCCGCCGGGGCCGCTGTTGGGGCTGGCTTTGGCGGAACCGTGCTGGGCCTGTCAGGGGCGGTGATTGGCCGCGCTGTTGGTGCAACGCTTGGCCGCGCGATTGATCAACGCGCGCTTGGCGCCGGGTCCGAGGCAGTTGACGTTGGCAAAGTCGACCGATTCCGCATCATGGGGGCAAATGAAGGCGCCGCTATTGCACAGATCTGGGGGCGGGTCCGGCTGTCTGGTCAGGTGATCTGGGCCAGCCGGTTTCAGGAAAATGTCGCGCGCTCGGGCGGTGGCAAGGGCATGCCACGACAGGCAACGCGGCAGTATTCCTATTCGGTCAGCCTTGCCATCGCGCTTTGTGAAGGCCGTATTTCTCGCGTTGGCCGGGTTTGGGCCGATGGCAATGAAATCGAACCTGATACGCTTAACCTGCGGGTTTACAGCGGCGACGAGGCACAGCTTCCCGATCCCAAGATCGAGGCTGTCGAAGGTGCTGGCAACGCGCCAAGCTACCGCGGCACCGCCTATGTGGTGATCGAAGACCTGCAACTTTCGCAATATGGCAATCGGGTACCGCAGTTTTCCTTCGAAGTCATTCGCGCAGCACAGGGCGATGCAACCGCGGCTGTGCCGGGGTTGTCCAAAATCATTCCCGGCGTTTGCTTGATACCCGGAACCGGCGAATACGCGCTTGCCACCACGCCGGTGCATTATTCACACGGCCCGGGAAAGCTGCGGTCGGCCAACGTAAACTCTTATGCGGGCAAGACCGATTTCGCGGCATCCTTGGAGGCGTTGTCTGAAGAACTTCCGACAGCAGCCTCGGTGTCTTTGGTCGTATCATGGTTTGGCAGCGACCTGCGCTGCGCGACCTGCCAGATCCAGCCCAAGGTGGAACAGAAGCTTTACGATGGCGCGTCGATGCCGTGGTCGGTGTCTGGCGTCACCCGCGCGATGGCGGTCGAAGTGCCCAAGCTGCAAGGCGCATCGGTTTATGGCGGCACCCCCACCGATGCATCGGTCATCGAGGCGATTTTCGCGCTGAAACAGGCCGGAAAGCTGGTGACGTTCAATCCGTTTATTCTGATGGATCAACTGGATGGCAATACGCTGCCCGATCCGTGGTCGGCTGCCGTTAGCCAACCAGCTCTGCCGTGGCGCGGCCGCATCAGCCTTGATAAGGCGTTTGGCCAAGCGGGGAGCGTTGACCAAACCGCTGCCGCCAACGCTCAGGTCGCGGCATTTTTTGGCATGGCGCAACCGGCCCAATTTACGATCCTCGGGCATAGCGTCAGCTACTCTGGCCCCGCCGAATGGAGCTATCGGCGCTTTGTGCTGCATTACGCCCATCTTTGCGCAGCAGCAGGCGGTGTCGACGTGTTTTGCATTGGCTCCGAGCTGCGCGGGTTGACCCAAATTCGCGGCACCGCTGGCGCGTTTCCGGCTGTTGCGGCGTTGCGGCAATTGGCGGCCGATGTCCGCAGCATTCTGGGCGCCGCGACCAAAATCACCTATGCGGCGGATTGGTCGGAATATTTTGGCTATCACGTTGGCAACAATGTGTATTTCCACCTTGATCCGCTGTGGGCAGACCCAAACATCGACTTCATCGGGATCGACAATTACATGCCTGTCGCCGACTGGCGCGCCGGCAACGATCATCTGGATGCCCATTGGGGCGACACCTATAATGTCGAATACCTGCTGGCCAATCTGGCGGGTGGTGAAGGGTTTGATTGGTACTATGCCGATGCGGCGGGCCGTGAGGCGCAACTCCGGTTGCCGATCGGCGATGGGGCCCACGGCGAAGATTGGATCTACCGCTACAAAGATTTGCGCGGCTGGTGGTCAAATTCGCACCACGAACGCCTTAACGGCCTGCGTCAAGCAACGCCAACCGCTTGGGTCGCCGGATCAAAACCCATCCGCTTTACCGAATTTGGCTGTGCGGCAATCGACAAGGGTACCAATCAGCCCAACCTGTTTCTGGACCCCAAATCATCAGAATCCGCGCGGCCTGCGTTTTCGAACGGCATGCGTGATGATCTTTTGCAGCTAAGTTTCTATCAGGCGATGTTTCAACATTGGACCAATGCCGAAAACAATCCGGCTTCGGCGCTATATTCGGGCCGCATGGTCGATTTTGCGCAGTCAACAGCGTGGGCGTGGGATGCGCGGCCGTTTCCGGCATTTCCCGGCAACGCGGCATTGTGGACCGACAGTGAAAACTATGAACGCGGGCATTGGCTTAATGGCCGTGCTTCGAACGAACCGTTGTCAGCGGTGATTGGCGAAATATGCTTAGCGGCGGGAGAAAGCTTTGATGCCACCGACGCAAAGGCGGTGGTAAGGGGCTATATGATCGGAGAGGTTGGCACGGCGCGGGCCGCGTTGCAGCCGCTGATGCTGGCCTATTCAACCGACGTGGGCGAGCGGGAGGGGCGTTTGCGCTTTCAAACCCGCCGTGCCACGCCCCAGTTGACGTTAAATCGTGATACCTGTGCCGTAACGCCTGACGTGGACGGCATTGTCGAACTTTCTCGGGCCGCCGAGGCAGAGATGCCGTCGCATTTGCGGTTGACCTATATCGACGCTCAGGCGGATTTTGCCGCCGCGACCGCAACGGCGTTGGCCCCCGACAGGCCCGGCGACGTTGTGTCGCAATCCGAACTTCCGCTTGTGCTTTTGGCATCCGAAGCCACCGCGATTGCCGAACGCTGGCTGGTCGAAGCCAGTGTCGCGCGAGATAGCACCCGGTTTGCGCTGCCAAAATCAAACCTCGCGGTTGGTGTGGGTGACACCGTGGCACTGGACGGCAACCTGTACC
>Ga0228702_1002386_pt1 | contig 10847 bp, 8 predicted proteins | sample McNCre217_Aug_MG_2_FD_178018 | JGI IMG/M metagenome (GOLD analysis project Ga0228702, IMG submission 178018) | Freshwater microbial communities from McNutts Creek, Athens, Georgia, United States - 20-17_Aug_MG | ecosystem: Environmental > Aquatic > Freshwater > Creek | place: USA: Georgia... | reverse complement strand
TCAGTTCAAAACGCTGGAAAACCGCCTGCGCGAACTGGCATTTCTGAACTCTGGCGTGCGGATCATCATTGAAGATGAACGCCCCGCCGAGCCTTTGCACACCGAACTTTTCTACGAAGGCGGCGTCAAAGAATTCGTGAAATACCTTGATCGGTCAAAGACTTCAGCCATGTCAGAGCCGATCTATATGATTGGCGAACGCAACGGCATCACCGTTGAAGTCGCGATGTGGTGGAACGACAGCTACAACGAAATGGTGTTGCCGTTTACCAACAACATCCCGCAGCGCGATGGCGGCACCCACCTTGCGGGCTTCCGCGGCGCGCTGACCCGCACGATCAACGCCTATGCGCAGTCGTCGGGCATCGCCAAGAAGGAAAAGGTTGATTTCACCGGCGATGACGCGCGCGAAGGTTTGACCTGCGTGTTGTCGGTGAAGGTGCCTGACCCGAAATTCTCTTCGCAGACCAAGGACAAGCTGGTTTCGTCCGAAGTGCGGCCCGCCGTCGAAAATCTGGTGAACGAAAAGCTGGCCGAGTGGTTTGAAGAAAACCCCGGCAACGCCAAGATCATCGTCGGCAAGATCATCGAAGCCGCGCTTGCCCGCGAGGCCGCCCGCAAGGCGCGCGAACTGACCCGCCGCAAGACGGCGCTTGATGTTGCCTCGCTGCCCGGCAAGCTGGCCGATTGCCAAGAGCGTGATCCGGCGAAGTCTGAAATCTTCCTGGTCGAGGGTGACTCGGCCGGTGGGTCTGCCAAACAGGGCCGCAGCCGCGCCAATCAGGCCGTGCTACCGCTGCGCGGCAAGATCCTGAACGTCGAACGCGCCCGCTTTGACCGGATGCTTGGCAGCCAGGAGATTGGCACGCTGATCACCGCGCTTGGCACCGGCATTGGCCGGGATGAGTTTGATATCAAGAAGTTGCGCTACCACAAGGTCGTGATCATGACCGACGCCGACGTTGACGGCGCGCATATTCGCACCCTGCTTTTGACCTTCTTCTTCCGCCAGATGCCGCAACTGATCGAAGGCGGCTTCCTCTATATCGCGCAGCCGCCCTTGTACAAAGTGGCGCGCGGCAAGTCAGAGGTGTACCTCAAGGACCAAGCCGCGCTGGAAGATTACCTGATCGAAATGGGCGTTGAAGGCGCGGTTTTGCGCCTGCAGTCGGGCGAAGAAATTGCCGGCTCTGACCTGGCCCGCGTTGTTGAAGGCGCGCGGCAGTTCCGCCGTGTGCTGGATGCCTTTCCGACCCATTATCCGCGCGGCATTCTGGAACAGGCCGCGCTGGCGGGTGCTTTTGATGCCGCCCAGATCGAAGGCGATCTGCAGTCCGTGGCCGATACCGTGGCGCGGCGTTTGAACCTGATCGCTGCCGAATACGAAAAGGGCTGGACTGGCCGCATCACCCAAGATCACGGCATCCGCCTGTCGCGCGTGCTGCGTGGCGTCGAAGAGCTGCGCACGCTGGATGGCGCGGTGCTGCGCTCGGGCGAGGCGCGGCGTCTGGCGGCGATTTCGCGCGACAGCCGCGACCACTATCGTGATCCGGCGCGTCTGGTGCGCAAAGACCGCGAACAGTTGGTGCATGGCCCGATTGATTTGCTGAAATCTATCCTTGCCGAAGGCGAAAAAGGTCTGACCCTGCAGCGCTACAAAGGCTTGGGCGAAATGAACCCCGAACAGCTGTGGGAAACCACGCTGGACCCCGAAGCCCGCACCTTGTTGCAGGTCAAGGTCGATGATCTGGCAGAAGCCGACGACATCTTTACCAAGCTGATGGGCGATGTGGTGGAACCGCGACGCGAGTTCATCCAGCAAAACGCGCTGTCGGTCGAACATCTGGATGCCTAAGCAAAAGCCCCCGCAAGGGGGCTTTTTGGTGACTCCGGCGTGATTCGAACACGCGGCCTACGGTTTAGGAAACCGCCGCTCTATCCGGCTGAGCTACGGAGCCACGCGACCTTACATGCGAAAAATCCCGCACAGATGCAACAGGCTTGGTGTTAGGTACTAAAAGGGAATTAAGGGGGAGTGAATTTTTGGCCCACCACTCCCCCTCGGGTCCGTTGCGTCTGGGTTGAGAGCTTGCAGGACGCGCAGGATATGTTCAGCATTACTGCTGTTACCGCTAACATATCGTATTTTGCGGGGTTGGACAAGGGGTGTTTTGGCGCTAACAAGGAAGAAATCCCCAACGCAGGCCATTTCCCCAGTGAGCAAGCCACCGATTCCCGATCCGCGCCGCACCTTGACCCTTCGTGACGTTTCCGAAGCATCGGGCGTAAGTGAAATGACGGTCAGCCGCGTGCTGCGCAACCGGGGCGACGTTTCCGAAGCCACCCGCGAACGGGTGCTAGAGGCGGCGCGCAAGCTTGGCTATGTGCCGAACAAGATCGCGGGCGCGCTTGCCAGCCAGCGTGTTAACCTTGTTGCGGTGATCATCCCGTCGCTGTCGAACATGGTTTTCCCCGAAGTGATGACCGGCATTTCTGACACCTTGGAAGACACCGGCCTGCAACCGGTTGTTGGCGTTACCAATTATTCGCCCGAACGCGAAGAATCGGTGCTTTACGAAATGCTGTCGTGGCGGCCTTCGGGGGTGATCATCGCCGGTCTGGAACATACCGAAGCCGCGCAGGCGATGCTGGCGCAGGCCGGGATTCCAATCGTTGAAATCATGGATATCGACGGCACCCCGGTTGATAGCGCGGTTGGCATTTCGCATCGTCGGGCGGGTCGGCAAATGGCCGAAGCCATCATCGCCGCCGGCTATCGCAACATTGCCTTCCTTGGCACCATGATGCCCTACGATCACCGCGCCCGCAAACGTCTGGAAGGCTTTGAAGAGGCGTTGGCCAAGGCCGGTTTGGCCTTGGTGGACCGCGAATTTTACTCGGGCGGATCGGCCTTGCTGAAGGGTCGCGAAATGACCGAAGCGGTGCTGACCCGCTCGCCGCAGGTCGATTTTCTCTATTACTCCAATGACATGATCGGCGCGGGCGGTCTTTTGTATTGCTTGGCCAATAATATCGACGTGCCGGGCCGCATCGGCCTTGCGGGCTTCAACGGGGTTGAATTGTTGGATGGCCTGCCGCGCAAACTGGCCACCATGGATGCCTGCCGTTTGGAAATTGGCCGCCGCGCCGCCGAAATCATCGCCGGTAAACGGCAAAATGGCGTGATTGGCGGCGAGGTGATTGAACTTTTCCCAACGCTGCAACCCGGCGACACGATCCGCAAACCTGTGCTATAGCTACGTCGCGGCGAAACGGCGCAACGGGTGATCCAGCGACGCTTTCGCCGCGTATATCTTCCAAACCGTTGGAGGATGCGATGAATTTGATGCGTCTTGTTGCCGTCGCCGTGGCCAGCCTTGGCCTTTTGTCAGCCGGAGTTTTTGAAATGGCCAACGCCGCCGACTCTGCCCCCAGTTTCACCTTCGCCTCGATTGACGGCGGCAACTACAACACCGCCGATTGGCGCGGCAAACCGGTGTTGGTGGTGAACACCGCGTCCATGTGTGGCTTCACGCCGCAATACGTCGATTTGCAGGCGCTGTCCGATCACTATGGAGACAAAGCGGTGGTGCTGGCGGTGCCGTCCGACGACTTCAACCAAGAGCTTGCTTCGGATGCCGAGGTAAAGGATTTCTGCGCGCTGAACTACGGCCTGACCCTGCCGATGACAACAATCAGCCACGTCGCGGCGGGTGCGGTGCATCCGTTCTATGTATGGGTCAGCGAAACCACCGGCTTTGTGCCGGGGTGGAACTTCAACAAGGTGCTGATTGGGCCAGACGGTGCAATTGTGAACTCTTGGGGCTCTGCCGCCAATCCGATGTCGTCGACAATCACCGATGAAATCGACGCTCTGATCGCGGATGCGGGTTAGGTTGCTGCGGAAAATCTCTGCTCCTGCTGCAAGGCAAAGGTTAAGACATTCCTAAATTGGAGCGCTAAGCCTTTGATTTCAAAGGCTACAAAAACGGTCCCGAGCCGGGACCGCCTAAAGCCGCGCCGCCAACCGCGCCCCATGATCAATCGCGCGCTTGGCGTCCAATTCTGCCGCCACATCCGCCCCCCCGATGACATGCGCCTTTATTCCCGCTGCAGCCAACTGCTCTGCCAGCCCCCGTTCCGGCAGCTGACCGGCACATAAAACCACATCATCCACCGGCAGGATTTGCTCCACCCCGTCCTTCAAAATACGCAACCCCTCCGGCTTGATCGCAAGATAGCTGACCCCGCCCAGCATCTTCACCCCCTTCATTTGCAGCGCCGCGCGGTGGATCCAGCCGGTGGTCTTGCCCAGCCCCCGCCCCGGCTTCTCCGGCTTTCTTTGTAGCAACCAAACCTCCCGCGCCGCCGCCTCCGGTGCCGGATCGGTCACGCCGCCGCGCCGCTCTGCCGGGTCCGCCACGCCCCACTCTTTCCGCCACGTTGCCAAATCAAGCGTGGCCGAATGCCCGCCCGCCACCAGAAACTCGGCGACATCAAAGCCAATCCCGCCCGCCCCAATAACCGCAACCCGCCGCCCTACCGCCGCGCCTTGCAGCACATCAACGTAAGACAGTCCGCGCTCTTGCCCCGCAATGCCCGGATCGCGCGGACTGACCCCGGTCGCGATGACCACCTCGTCAAAGCCGTGCAGATCCTCGACCGTCGCAGCAACATTCAGCCGCACCTCCACCCCAGCATCTGCAACGCTGATGGCGAACCAGTCGACCAGACCATCAAACTCTTCTTTCCCCGGCACGCGCCGCGCAAGATTCAACTGCCCGCCCAAACTGCCGGACTTTTCAAACAGCACCACCCGATGCCCCCGCCGCGCCGCGACGTTTGCAGTCATCATCCCCGCTGGCCCCGCCCCCACCACCGCAATCCGCTTCGCGGCCGATGCCGGGTCATAGGACAGCACCGTTTCATGGCAGGCGCGGGGGTTGACTAAGCAAGAGGTCAGCTTGCCGGAAAAGGTATGATCAAGGCAGGCCTGATTGCAGGCGATGCAGGGGGCGATGTGCCGGGCCTTGCCTGTCGCCGCCTTATTGACGAAATCCGGGTCGGCGAGGAACGGCCGGGCCATCGACACCATGTCGGCCATCCCATCAACCAGCAGGGCTTCCGCCACATCCGGCGTGTTGATCCGGTTCGAGGTGATGATCGGAATCCCAACCTCTGGCCGCAACCGTCCCGTCAGGTGGGCAAAGGCGGCACGTGGCACCGAGGTGGCGATGGTTGGCACCCGCGCTTCGTGCCAGCCGATGCCGGTGTTCAGCAGCGAGGCTCCTGCCGTTTCCACCGCCTTGGCCAATTGAACAACCTCGTCCCATGTCGAGCCGTTGGGGATCAGGTCGATCAGGGATATCCGATAGATCAGCAGGAAATCGGCACCAACAGCGGCACGGACCCGTCGCACCACCTCGACCGGCAGGCGCATGCGGTTTTCGTAAGACCCGCCCCATTGGTCTTCGCGACGGTTAACGTGGCTGACGAGGAATTGGTTGAGGAAGTATCCTTCCGAGCCCATCACCTCGACCCCGTCATAGCCGGCCTCGCGGGCGCGGGCGGCGGCGGTTGCGATATCGGTGATTTGCTTTTCAATTCCGGCGTCGTCAAGCGCGTGGGGCTGGAACGGCGAGATGGGCGATTTGACCGCAGAGGCCGACACGCAGTCGTTTGAATAGGCATAGCGGCCTGCGTGCAGGATTTGCATGGCGATCCGGCCGTCGGCCTGGTGGACGCGGTCGGTGACGAGGCGGTGGTTGGCGATATCGGCGGGGGTGAACAGGCCAGCGGCGCCGGGGAAGACGCCGCCTTCGCGGTTGGGGGCCATGCCGCCGGTGACCATCAGGCCGACCCCACCGCGGGCGCGGGTTGCGTAGAATTCGGCCACCCGATTCCAGTCGCCGGTTTCTTCCAGCCCGGTATGCATCGACCCCATCAGGACGCGGTTTTTCAGGGTGATGTGGCCGAGGATCAGCGGGGACAGCAGATGGGGGTAGGGCATGGTATTCTCCGGGTTGGTCAGACCATTGCAAGGCTTTGCCGATCTGTCACGGAAAACGCCGCGTCAGTCTGGTGTCGCACAGTGCGACAGGGGCGGCGGCTTATATAGATCAATGGGTTAACCGTGTGCATTCACAGCCTGTTAATTTCTGCGCGCAGGGGCGGGACGAAATTACACACCCCCATGCGAGCATGGCGCACCAAAGCGGTAGGGGGTGTTTTTCATGGTCTTCGCTGCGCGGTTTCTGCGCAGCGAAGACCATGAAATGCTGCAGTTTTGCTGCGCAGCAAATATTTAAAATCAATATGTTACAATGAAGTCTCTAGGCAGTGCCGACGGAAGGCGCGTTTCAACATATCCAGCTCGGCGCGCAGCAGATCGACCTCTGCGCGCAAGTCGTCTTCCATGGCGACGCCGGTGATAATGGTGAAGTGGTCCAGCTTTTCGCCGGTGCTGCGATCGCGGATAAGAAAGGTTTGCACACCTTCGGACAGCAAGTTTGCCGGAATTGGCACCCGCACCAGCCAATCGCCGGGACGGTCGGCGATGGGGGTCAGAGTGATGCCCGCGATCGGTTGTTCAAGATGCAAGACATCCAGAACTGGTTCGCTGAGCATGCCAGTCAAAACGCCTTCCCACACGCCAGCGCGGATACGGGTTTTGGTGAGTTTGGTGTCTGACATCATGTGCCTCAGAGTTCGGCGCGCGGGCGGCGCGAAAAGGTAACGTCGCGCAGAATGATCTGGTTCATCTCGGGGCCTTCAAAGATCAGGTCGACCCACAGTTTTTCAACGCGTTTTTCGTTCATCTTCGAATAGGCAAGGTCGAATTCAACCATCACCTCTTCTTCGTTCAGCGGCAGTTCGCGGACGATCTGTTCAATATTGGGGCCGTGTTTGATGTTTAGCCGCGCAAAGATTTCCAGCGGCTTTTCCATTTCAACGATGACATCCATGCGGATGATGTGCTTTTGCTTCAGCCCGCGCGCGGCCTCTTCGGGCAGGTCGACCACCAGCGACAGGAACGAACCGTCGAAACGGAACACATCCATGCGAAAGCCGAAGGGGGCAATGTCAGCCTCGCGGGTGTTGCGAATTTGGCGAACGGTGAGTTCAGAGCGGCGGCAATCGTGAAAGATGGTCGCGCCGTCGTAGATCTGCGCCTTGCCCGGCACAGTGGCAAAACCGGGCACCGGAATCGGGCCTTTCCACAGTTCGGGACGCCAAGCCCAATCGGTGCCAAGCGGCTTGCGGATGATGTTGGAACCGATCACCGGCAGGGCAAGGCGGTGGTCGGCCTGATGGATCACCCGATCAAGGTTGCGGCGTAGGGCGCGGGCGCGGTTGCGCAGGCCCCGCAGCGCGTCGAAATCTGCGGTTGTCGCGGTTTCGCCCGCTTCGTCCCAGCGCCGCAGCACGCGTTTGTGCAACAATCTGTCAAAAAAACCCGACAAAACATCCGTCATAACGCCCACACCATACCATTAAGCCAAATTGCCACTGTTGAACGCATGGAAACGATTCTTTTATCGCCATAAAATTGTTAATACTCCAGCCCCAAGGCGCCGACTTTGGACTTAAGTACAAAACTCTTAACACAAGGTGAGGTCAGGACGCCGTTGCGTTGCTGCTGCGCAGGGCGTTCAGGACGCTATCAACAACGTCTCGGCCGTCTTGTGGTGCCAGCGGCACCTGATCTGTGCCGGTGGCCGAGATGGTGACCAAGCGGCCTTTGATGCCGACAACCGCGCGCCAGTATTCACCAACCTGACGGTCTTTCAGGCGCAATAAAAGTGCATCGCCAGAGCCAAGTGCGGTTAACACCCTGATATCAGAGGCGCGGCCATCGCGTGACAGGGTGGCGCGGCCCTGTTGCGAGGTGAAGAAGGCCGCCAGCGCCGGGCCACCCGCCGTCATCACCCCCGCAGAGCCGCCCTGACCAATCGACACTGTGATCAGCGCGGGCTTGGCTTTCATCGCGTCGGTGCAGCGGCCCATCAGGATCACGGCGGTTTCGCGCGATTGGCGGCTGGCTTTGCCATCAATGCAATAGCCGGGCGGAACGCCGATCTGCATCGCGCCATTCAGCACCGGCGCAGAGCGCGAGGAACTGAAGTTTGATCCGGCGACACAGCCGACAAGCGCAAGTGCCAGAAAAAGGGGGGTGAAAAACCGCGAAACTGAAAACATGGGCAGGCCCTTAAATACAGGTGGCTGGCATCGGGATAGAGGGCGACCGACGGTGGGGCAAGTTTCAAACGCGGGCAGGCGCCGGATTTTACAGCATTCGTTTGACCTTCGCCGCGCTGATGACGAAAGTTGCTTAGGCACGGGCGGAGGGTGGCATGCAGGACTGGTTGGCGGATGTTTCGGGGCAGCGGGATTTATATGCGGCGCTGCAGGTGGTTGCGGCAAAAGGCGCTGAGTTGCCGCAGGTTCTGTCCGCTTTGCAGGCAGGCGATGCGCAGGCGCAAGACACCGCGCGGCGCTTGTTGTCGGTTGACCAAGGTTTGCTGCGGGCGGTGATGCGCGCCGGACGCGGCCTTCCTGCGATTGCGGGTGAGGCGGCGGTGCGCCGCTATCTTACGGGCCTGACGCCCGAACCATTGTTCCGCCCTGACCCGGCGACAGCGCAGACGATGGCGCTGCTGACGGCGGGGCAAGTGCCAGACATGCCGGCATTTTCTGACCGCCGCTTTGATGCGTGGTTCGCGGGGCAGGCGGTTGACTATGGCTTGGGTGCCTATGGAGAAAAGCGCACGGTGTATCAGACCGATCAATTCGCGGATGCTGCCAGCCCGGAACGGCGGGTGATGCATACCGGAATTGATGTGTTTGCGGCGGCAGGCACGCCCGTTTACGCGCCGTTGGCGGGGCGGGTGCTGTCGGTGGTTTATAATGCTGATCCGCTTGATTATGGCCATACGCTGATCTTGCAGCATGACGCCGAAGGGGTGCCGTTTTACACCTTATACGGCCATCTGGGGGGCAGCTTGCCCAAGCTTTTAAGCGTGGGTGACACAGTGCTGCCGGGGCAGGTGATTGCGCATCTTGGGGATTGGCACGAAAATGGCGGCTGGGCCCCGCATATTCACTTTCAGATCATGACTGACATGCTGGAACAAAACGGCAATTTTTTCGGCGTTGGGCATGAAAGCATTTGGGCAGTGTGGCAAAGCATCTGTATAGACCCGAACCTGATTTTGCGGATTTCGGCCGAAAAATTCACGAACTAGCGCCAAATTTGGGCCAGTGCGCCGAATTTCTTCTTATTTATCAAGGTTTCGCAACGATCCCGGTTGTTTCTTTGCCATCAACGATCCGCTGTAATACCCCGGATAGAACGCAACGATGCCCCGATCCTGCCTGATTTGGCGATCAATAAGGGTTCATCTGCCCGCTCTGCTCGCTTGGGGAAAACAATGGATCGACTGACAGAAATGGAAGCCTTTGCCACGGTCGTAGACCAAGGCGGCTTTACCGATGCTGCGAAAAAGATGGGGATTTCGAAATCTGCCGTTTCGAAACACGTCTCTGCGCTGGAGGCCCGGCTTGGCGCGCGGCTATTGAACCGAACCACGCGGCGGGTGTCGCCGACCGAAATTGGTCTTGCCTATTATGACCGTGCCCGTCGGGTGCTGAATGATGCGGGCGAGGCGGATGCGCTGGTGACATCCATGCAATCTGCGCCGTCAGGGTTGCTGCGGATTTCGGTGGCGACCGATTTCGGGGTGAACCTATTGTCGCCGATCTTGGGGGATTTCCTGCTGGAATACCCCGATATCACCGTCAATATGGTGTTGAATAACCGCTATGTTGAACTGATTTCCGAAGGCTTTGATATGGCCATTCGGGTCGGTGACCTAGAGGACAGTTCGCTGCGCGCCCGCAAGCTGACTGACACCACAAAGCGGATGATCGGCAGCCCGTCGTATTTCCAAAAATACGGTCGGCCGATGAAAATTGACGATTTGAACGACCACAAGCTGCTGCATTATTCCAATCAGGCCAACGGCAACGTCTGGAAAGTCACGGCCCCGTCGGGTGAAAAGCGGCACGTGCGCACGGCGGGCTGGTTGACGGTGAATGACGGGCAAAGCCTTTTGAATGCAGCGATTTCCGGGCTGGGCATCGCCTATCTGCCGTCGTTCCTGTATGCGGATGCGATGAAGAATGGTCAGGTGGAAGAAGCTATTCCGGGCCTGCCGGTAGAAACGCTTGGCATCTATGCGGTGTATCCGCCGGGGCGGTTTACCCAGCCGAAAGTGCGGGCATTCATCGACTTTCTGGCGCGGCGCTACTTGGATAAAGGCCCCGATCTTTGGTGAGCTGATCGGTTTTTCGAAGGTGCGACTTACTGGGTCGGGGTGAGAACAACCTCGACCCTTCTGTTTTTCTGCCGCCCGTCGTCGGTCAGATCAGAGGCACGCGGGGCCATTGGCCCGACGCCGTTCGACGCGATTTGGGTGGGTGGGATTTCATAGGTAACCAGCAGCGTCTGCCGCACACTTTCGGCGCGTTTTTTCGACAGGCTGACGTTAGCGGCAAGCCCGCCAGAGGCGTCTGTGTGGCCCACAAGCATGACGGATTTTTCGGGGTTGGCGTGCAGCCAGTCGGCAAGGCTGCGCAGCGATGCATAGTCGCCTGTTGAAAGCGTGGCGGAGCCTGACGCGAAAACCAGATCGTCCAGCACTTGCGGCTGGCCAAGATCAAGTTGCTTGGCAAGATCGGTTGTGGCTTGAGGTGCCGGGATGGGCAGTGCGAAATCTGCCTGTGCTGCCGGTTGCTGCGGAGTTTTGGTCGAGGTTGTCAGTTCCGGCGTGGGTTCGCCACCGATG
>Ga0228702_1002383_pt1 | contig 10851 bp, 10 predicted proteins | sample McNCre217_Aug_MG_2_FD_178018 | JGI IMG/M metagenome (GOLD analysis project Ga0228702, IMG submission 178018) | Freshwater microbial communities from McNutts Creek, Athens, Georgia, United States - 20-17_Aug_MG | ecosystem: Environmental > Aquatic > Freshwater > Creek | place: USA: Georgia... | reverse complement strand
GATAAATACAGAGACTGGTTGAAACCACAAGGAATACCAGGATCACTAAGAACCAAGCGCTGTGATAAACGTCGTAAAGTCCCATCACCTCGAAAAAATCGAACCAGAACTGGCCAAACTGGATGATGTAATTAGCGTAAGGCTCATTTTGCTTGAGCACAGTGCCGATAATTGAAGCAATTCCAAGCACAGTCAACACGCTCACTGCAAAGCGCATTGAACTTAGCAACTCATATATTTTCTTTGAAGCCGTCATGCCTAATTCCACAAAATCTTAAATGCCAAAAATTAAGGGTGGCCATGCCACCCTTGGAATTTCATAAGGAGCAAAGATTAATGCAAACCTTGAATGTAATCTGCCACTGCTGCCATATCAGCCTCTGACATCTTCGCTGCAATCATGCGCATCACTTTAGCATTATCGTTTGCACGCTCACCGGTATTAAATGCTTTCAATTGAGCCACAACGTAGTCTGCATGCTGACCACCCAAACGTGGGAATTGCGACGGCATCCCTGCACCCGTTGCACCATGACATGATGCACAAGCTGGCACGCCATTTGCTGCATTACCTGCACGATAAATCTTTTCACCCAAAGAACCCGCTGTGTTCGTCTTTGTGCTGCCTGGTTTAGCAGTTTGCGCGCTGAAATATGCCGCCACATTCACAACATCTTCTGCAGAAAGCGTCGCAGCCATGCCTGACATCACAGGGTTTTTACGGTCGCCAGATTTAAAATTCGTTAATTGTTTAACCAAATACTCTGGATGTTGACCCGCCAATTTTGGATTAGTGGTAATCATGCTATTACCATCAACACCGTGACAGGCTGCACAAACACTAGTTACTACTTTCTCAGCTGCAGCTGCATTGCCTGCCGCTTGCGCCAAGCTTGTCATGCCCATCGATAAAAAAGCTACTGTTAAAAAATGACGGATTTTCATACTGGTTTTTCCTAAAGTCCCAATGCTCGCCCTGATTGAGGGCTTACATAGTTTTGAATAATTGAAACATTTTATCGAAAATCGCTTAATCGTGGTAGCATTTTGCGCCTTGAGAGGGTTCAGCCCTAAAAAGGATTTACGTTATGCCACTGTTCCAAAACGCCACCTTCTATATTTCAGCGCACCATCTGCGCGACCTACCGCCACCCGCTGGCATTGAAGTGGCTTTTGCTGGCCGCTCAAACGCTGGAAAATCTAGCGCGCTCAACACGCTAGCCAACCACAATCGTTTGGCTTACGTCAGCAAACAACCTGGTCGCACGCAACTGATTAATTTCTTTAGCTTGGGTAACGACCGCTTTTTGGTGGACTTGCCAGGCTATGGTTATGCAAAGGTGCCTGTGGCCATGCGTGAACATTGGCAATTGACCTTATCCAAATATTTAAGTGAGCGCAGAACGCTTGGCGGCTTGGTGCTGGTGATGGACTGCCGCCATCCGCTGACCCCGCTCGATAGACAAATGTTGGATTGGTTTTCGCCAAGCGGCAAACCCATCCATGTGCTGCTGACCAAATCAGACAAACTCTCACGCAACGCAGCCAATCAAACGCTATTAGCCGTCAAAAAAGAGCTTCAAAGCACCTGGAGCAATTGCACCATTCAGCTATTTTCTAGCCTTAAAAAACAAGGTGTGGAAGAGGCAGAGAAGGTAATTGGGGCTTGGTTGAACGAGTCCCCAGACGGAGATCTAAACCCGGGTGAAAACCAAATCCCAAACCCCGTGGCCTAATTTAATGCCTCGGTTTTCGAATTTAGTGAGTGGGCGATAAGCTGGCTTTTCCGCGTAATCTCGCGCGGTATTTTTCAACAAAGGCTCAACTTTAAGTACATCTAAAACCCACTCGGCATATTCTTGCCAGTCTGTTGCCACATGCAAATAACCACCTGCTTTGATTTTGCTACAGAGCAACTTCACGAACTCCGCTTGAATTAAACGACGCTTGTGGTGGCGTTTTTTATGCCACGGATCAGGAAAGAAAATATGGACGCCATCCAAACTGCCATCAGGCAACATATGATTCAGCACATCCACCACATCATGCTGAATGATGCGCACATTAGTAAGTGACATCTCATCAATTAGCTTCAATAGACCGCCCACACCAGGCGTGTGCACTTCAACACCAAGAAAATCTCGCTCAGGCATGCCTTGGGCAATTTTGGCAGTGGTCTCACCCATACCGAAACCGATTTCCAAAATCTTTAAACTATCAGCACGCCCAAAGGCTGCTGGCAAATCCATTAGTTGAGGCTTGTATTCGATGCCAAAGGTTGGCCATTGCTCGGCAAGCGCTTTTTCCTGCCCTTTGGTCAAACGCCCCTGACGCAGCACAAAACTACGAATGCGGCGCTGCTTGAGGTCTTCTTCAGTTGTTGGGATGTTTGAGGTTTGTGAATTCATGGCGCGCATTATACTGGATGCTTAAAGCGTATGCGTTTTATCGCCGCTAGAAAAACCGATTAAATCTAATGCCAAATTCTTCTTAAATCCAATCACTTTGAATAAATCACCCATTTCAGCCGGAGAGAGAAGCTTTTGCACTGCAGCGACTAAAGGCAAATAATCTTGCGGGTCTGATTGAGACGCTGTTTCCAAAAACTGCATGATGCCGGCATTGATTAAAAACTGGGCTTGGGTAGTGAAGCCCTCAAGCAGCAAGCCGTGACCAACACCAGCTTCAGCAATCCGGGTGAAATCGACATGCGATGTAATATCTTGCAAGCCTAGGTAGAGCAAAGGATTGTCGTGAGAATAATGTCGATAGTGACACATTAAAGTGCCTTGACGACGCTGCGGGTGATAGTACTCAGCTCGTGAAAATCCATAATCCACCATTAGCAATGCCCCCTGTTTAAGCATTGCGGCAAGGCTTGCTATTAGCCCAGAAGCAGCCGGACAAATTTCTGTGGTGTAGTCTGCGGGAAGTTGCAACTGTTCAACAAACTGCACGAGACTTTTATCATTTAGTGGTTTTTCTTGCCAGTCCAATTGATGATTGACTGAAACGACACCCAGCTCAACAATTGCTTCCGAACATTTCTTCACGATATGCACTGGCAAGGCATCGAGCACCTCGTTACCCAGGATTACTCCTAAAAACTCATTCGGCAACGCATCCAACCAAACAACTTTCTCGAGTAATTCTGGTGGCAGTTCAGCCTGCAAGGTTGCCTTTTGCACCTCACGTAAATGGGCACTCACTTCTAATATAAAATAGCTATGAAGAGTACTTTCGTTTTTATGTAGTTCAAGTAATAGATCTTTTGCCAGCCTGCCGGTTCCTGCGCCAAGCTCCAAAATGTCGCCCTGAATTCCATCAACTTTTAATGCTTGTAAAACTTGCGTCGCTTGATTAGCAAGCGTTCTCGCAAACAAGGGAGAAATTTCAGGCGCCGTGACAAAATCACCTGACATACCGAACTTTTTTGCACCACCACTGTAATAACCTAGACCCGGCGTATACAAGGCCATGTGCATAAAATCAGCAAAGCTCAGCCAACCATCATTATTCTCTATGGTTTGGTGAATTTTTTCGGATAAGGCCAGACTATGCGCAATCGCATCAGCATCTGGTTGAGGTAATGTCTGCATACTTAATAAGTTTTAAAGCGAGACTCGATTATAATTGGTTCAAACTCAAAATCTGGGGAATCCCTGATTAAATTTAACTAGATTGGTTTAAATGGAAACAAATTTAGAAAACAAGGTTGTTTTAATCACTGGCGGCGCTAAGCGCGTCGGCGCCTCCATTTGCCGTTTGTTGCATAATCACGGCGCGAAACTAATGATCCACTATCGCAGCTCTTTGGCTGAAGCCCGTTCGCTACAATCCGAACTCAACTTAAAACGACCCAACTCTGTTGCAATTATTCAAGGCGATTTGCTGAATTTAGCTGTGCTACCTAGCCTCATTCAAGAAACCGTGCAGCATTTCGGCAAGTTAGATGTGCTCATCAACAATGCATCAAGTTATTACTCCACAGAACTTGGCAATATCCACGAAGAAGAGTGGCAAGACTTAATGGGCTCCAACCTAAAAGCGCCATTATTTCTATCTCAAGCCGCCGCACCTGAACTACGCAAACAACAAGGCTGCATCGTCAACATTACCGACATGCACGTTGAACGCCCCAAAAAAGGCTATATCGTTTACAGCGTTGCCAAAGCGGGATTGGTCACACTCACAAAATCATTGGCACATGAGCTTGCACCGGACGTCCGCGTCAATGCGGTTGCGCCAGGCCCTGTGATGTGGCCAGAAGACAATCCGCAATTCGATGAGGTCTATCGCCAACGCGTTATTTCTCAAACCTTACTCAAGCGAATTGGCGAGCCTGGCGACGTGGCCAAGGCCGTTAAATTCCTAATTGAAGACGCCCCTTTTATCACCGGACAAATTATTGCCGTTGATGGTGGTCGCTCTTTAAATCTCTAAAACTCAGCAATCTCACCTTAGCAATTTTTATGATTAAACACTTACCAGATAACGCCTCGAACACTTTTATTCGTTTACGCAATAGCCTGATTAGCGCCACAGGAAAGGCCATTGGTGATTACAACATGATTGAGGATGGGGACACCGTGCTGGTCTGTATGAGCGGCGGCAAAGATTCCCATGCACTACTGATGATTTTATTAGCGCTGCAGGAGCGCGCACCGATTAATTTCAAACTAATCGCGATGAATCTGGATCAGAAACAACCAGGATTTCCAGCCGATGTTTTACCAAATTATCTAGAAAAGTTAGGCGTGGAATATCGCATCGTTGAAGCTGATACTTACTCTATCGTCAAAGAAAAAATTCCTGAAGGCAAAACCACTTGCTCGTTGTGCTCAAGACTGCGCCGCGGCATTATCTACCGCACCGCAAAAGAGTTGGGTGCAAACAAAATTGCACTTGGCCATCACCGCGACGATATTGTTGAAACCCTATTCTTAAATTTATTCTTTGGTGCAAAGATGAAAGCCATGCCCCCAAAGCTAGCCACCAACGATAAACAAAATGTCGTAATCCGCCCGCTAGCCTACTGCGCCGAAAAAGATATTGCTGCTTACGCCCGCCAAATGAATTTCCCTATTATTCCTTGCGATTTGTGCGGTTCACAAGAAAATCTCCAACGCCAAAAAGTCAAAGACATGTTGCGAGCTTGGGAGCTAGAGCAACCTGGGAGAGTTAACAATATTTTCCGCGCCATTACCAACGTAGAACCCTCTCACTTAGCTGACACCGACTTGTATGACTTTAAGAATTTGAGCCAAGCCAGCGCGGAGGATGAAGACCCGCTATTTGGAGATATCGCTGAAAAAGATAAATCTGATGGTGCGTTAAACTTGGCCGTTAGCGAGGGCAAGAAAATCGAATTTATTCGCAATGCCTAGGGCGTCGACTCCAAAAATCTTAACAATTCTTTACAAAATATTTGAAGAAGTTGCCCTAGTCTCCTTGTCTAGACAAGGTTTTGCTCTTATCATCACTCCCATTCGCTCCACTCTTGTATAGCTCCCATGTCAAAACTTTTGATTGTTGAATCACCGTCCAAAGCTAAAACGCTTGAAAAATATTTGGGCAAAGATTTCAAAGTACTGGCTTCTTACGGCCATGTACGTGACCTCATTCCTAAAACCGGTGCGGTTGATACCGAACATGATTTTGCAATGAAGTATGAAATCATCGATCGCAATGCCAAACATGTGGATGCCATTACCCGCGCCGTAAAAGATGCTGATGCCATCTATCTGGCAACCGACCCGGATCGTGAAGGGGAAGCAATTTCATGGCATATCGCCGAAATCTTAAAAACCAAAAAACTGGTTAAAGACAAAATTATGAAGCGGGTGGTTTTCCACGAAATCACCAAAAACGCTGTACAGCACGCGATTGAAGAACCGCGTGACATCTTGATGCCGCTAGTGAATGCTCAACAAGCTCGGCGCGCTTTGGATTATCTAGTTGGCTTCAACTTATCACCTCTGTTATGGAAAAAAATTCGTCGAGGCCTATCTGCTGGTCGTGTGCAGAGCCCTGCATTACGCTTGATTGTGGAGCGTGAATTAGAAATTGAAGCATTCAAGAGCCAAGAGTACTGGTCGATTCACTTAGAATCGCGTAAACATCAACATAGTTTTGATGCAAAGCTGGTGCAATTAGACGGCAAAAAAGTGGAGCAATTTACCGTCATCAATACCGATCAACAATCGGATATCGTTGGCCGCTTGCTTCTGGCCAGTGCCGGAAAAACAACCGTCAGCCGTGTAGAGAAAAAGCAAAGAAGTCGCAGCCCTGCAGCGCCTTTCACAACCTCCACGCTGCAACAAGAGGCCGTGCGCAAACTAGGCTTTACTACAAGCCGCACCATGCGTATTGCACAACAACTATATGAAGGTATTGATGTTGGCAGCGGCACAGTCGGTCTCATCACTTATATGCGTACCGACTCGCTAAATTTGGCGAATGAAGCCATTGCTCAAATTCGAGCTTATATCAAAGATAATTTCGCCACTGAGTACTTGCCAAAGCTACCTGTTGGCTACAAAACCAAGTCTAAAAATGCACAAGAAGCGCACGAAGCGATTCGCCCTACCGATATTTCACGTACACCGGCTAGCTTAGAAAAGTTCTTAACAGATGAGCAATTCAAGCTATATGAAATGATTTGGAAGCGCTCTGTTGCCTGTCAAATGGCACCAGCCAAGTTTGATGCCGTCAGCGTTGACTTAGCTGTTGGCAGTGATGCCAACCTGTTCCGCGCAACGGGTCAAACTTTAGTTTTCCCTGGTTTCATCGGCGTTTACATGGAAGGCGTGGATGACGAAGAAGAAGAAAGCGAAACCAAACTGCCTGCATTAGAAACAGGTGAAGTATTAGACGTTCAGAAGATTTTTGGTGATCAGCATTTCACTGAGCCACCCCCTCGCTACGGTGAGGCAAGCTTAGTTAAAGCGCTTGAAGAATACGGTATTGGCCGCCCATCTACTTACGCCAGCATCATCTCTACACTACAAGATAGAGAATATGTCGTGCTCGACAAAAAACGCTTCACACCAACAGATGTTGGTCGGGTGGTGAACAAATTCCTGACAGATCACTTCACACGCTACGTAGATTATGACTTCACAGCCAACTTAGAAGATCGTCTGGATAACGTGGCAGATGGTGAGCAAGACTGGATTCCACTAATGAAGGAATTCTGGGACGGCTTACATAAACAAATTGAAGACAAAAAAGATGTTGAGCGCCCAGGGACAGAAATCTTGGATGAGGCCTGCCCAAAATGCGGCAAACCTTTATCCAAACAATTAAGTCGCTACGGCAGCTTCATCGGCTGCACCGGCTATAACGCAACGCCAAAATGCGACTACAAACGCAGCATAGGCGGTGAAAATGCAATTAGCAGCGAGCCCACAAAAATTGGCGTTGATCCCACTTCAAGCAAAGATATCTTGTTGTTGAATGGCCCTTATGGTCCATATTTGCAACTCGGCTTACCTGAGGAAGACGCTAAGAAAAAACCAAAACGTATCAGCATTCCTAAAGACATTCCGTTGGCAAGCGTAGATTTGGATATCGCGTTGCAATTGATTGCGTTACCACGCGATCTTGGCACGCATCCAGAAACCAATAAAAAGATTGTTGCGAATATTGGCCGCTTTGGTCCTTACATCAATCATGACGGTAAATTTAAATCTATCCCAAAAACAGATAGTGTGTTCACAATTAACTTGGACAGAGCCGTTGAATTGCTAGCACAAGCAAACTCTGGTCCTGCACCACTTCGTGTCTTGGGCGGACATCCGACTGAAGAGGGTGAAGTGGCCATCTATTCAGGCCGCTACGGCCCTTACGTACAACATGGAAAAATCCGAGCAACCATCGCTAAAAGTGAAGATCCAGAAATGCTAACGATGGATGAAGCTTTAGCCTTGTTGGCAGCGAAAGCTGCGAAAGAAGCACCAGCCAAAGGCAAGAAAGCCGCGAGTAAAAAGCCAGCAGCTAAGAAAACAAGTGCTAAAAAAACGACGGCTAAGAAAACGACGGTTAAGAAATCAGTGAAGAAAGCTGAAAAATAAGCGCCTCAGAGCTTTCACAGTAATAAAAAAAGCGGCTCATAGCCGCTTTTTTTATTACTTGGTACCGTCAAACTAACTTAAACGGGGTGAAAAATTACCGGCTTCCATCCACTTGCGAATACGTTCTGCATCACCGATTCTTGAGAATTTACCCATAGAGTCTAGAAAAACCATCACTACATTTTTACCGGAAATCTGTGCCTGCATGACCAAACAACGGCCAGCTTCGCTGATATAACCCGTCTTAGAAAGGCCAATTACCCATTTCTGATTATTGCTACGCACTAGCAAATTAGTATTAGAAAAGTTTACTGGGCCGCGGTGTGTATTTAGCCTGAACTCTTGTGAAGGCGATGTGCTGACTTCTCTGATTTGAGCGTAGTTATAAGCGGCTTTAACCATTTTCGAGAGGTCAGAAGCTGTTGACATATTCTGCGTATGCAGCCCTGTTGAATCCACAAAATGCGTGTTGCTCATACCCAAAACACGGGCTTTTTCATTCATTGCAGCCACAAACGCACTTAACCCACCAGGGTAATTGCGACCCAAAGCTGAGGCCGCTCTATTTTCTGAAGACATGATTGCCATGTGCAGCAATTCAGCACGCGTTAACTGGCTACCTACAGGCAGCTTAGAACTTGAGCCTCTGAGCATATCAACATCTTCGTCAGTGACCACCAAAGTTTCATCCATAGGCAGGTGCGCATCTAGCATCACCATCGCCGTCATTAGTTTAGTTACTGAAGCAATTGGCGTTGGCGTATTGATATTTTTCGCATAAATAATCTCGCCGGTTGCCTGATCCATTACCAACGCCTTGGCAGAAGCCAAATCTGGCTCACCTGCAACGTGGAATTTTTTGTCAGTCGCCTCAGGCTGATAATCCACCTTATGGATATGAGCGCGATGGCCCAGCTTGGACTGATTCAACTTGGCATGTACGCGCTTTGAATCTGTTGCCTGTGCTGGATGTTTTGTGTCCTTTTTGTGTGCCGCTTCAGCTGAGCCAAATGGCAAAGACAGCATCAATGCGATACATATGAGTAATTTTTTATGTGTCATAGCATTAAGGCCTTTTGTTAAACTTTTAACAATATTAAACAAATTATCTCTATTTGTCATCAAGATAGCTGATTTTAATAAGCTATTTTCTTAGAAATTTTAATATTTATTCAAAATAAGATGCTTTGTGAGAAAATGAACGCTTACCACCTCAAGTTAAAGCTTTAATACGGACACCATGAAAATCGACAACGACTTACGTTATTCTAAAGATCACCTTTGGGTCAGAAAAATCACCGAGGGCGAATATCAAGCAGGTATTACCGATTATGCTCAAGACCTGCTAGGCGATATCGTCTTTGTCGAGTTTCCTCTTGTAGGAAGCGCTTTACAGGCTGGCCAACCATGCGGGCTGGTTGAATCAGTCAAAACCGGTTCTGATTTGCACGCGCCAGTGAATGGCGTGGTCACACAAATCAACACTACGCTCCAAATTAACCCTGAGCAAATCAACGACGCACCTTACAAAACGTGGATTTTCACTTTTAACACGAGCGATGAGAGCAGCATCCATGCGTTGTTGGACGCGGCCGCTTATCAAGCGCTCACCGCCTAGCTAGATCACATTCCTAAAGCGCTTTACCGAGAGCGTCATAACTTCTAATTTCGTAGCCACGGTCTCGGTAAAATTTATAACGCTCCCTAGCTAAGACCTTATCTGCCTCATCAATTCCTACGATTTCAATCAATCTTTTAAATCGACTAAATATCGTAGATTGTGGATGCTGGAAATTGATAAGCACGTCGTCATGCACTAGCTTATCCGCCCGACTATCCACAATAATTGGACTATGCGCAGCGAGCACATCATCAACACGACAATTAGGTAAAAAAGAAATCGGCTGCTGCCATAAATATGCCTGAGTAGCAGCAGCCATGGATTCGTCACCAGCCAACACCATGACTTTGACGTTTTTCATGACTGCTTTTTCACTCAACTCTGCAACTTTTTGTAGTTTATCTTCTACATTAAAAAAGAACTCAACTCGGGTCATTGCAACCTTAAGCTTTCGCTGCGCGGTTCTTCAAGAACTGGGTCAGTAAAGGCACTGGACGACCCGTAGCCCCTTTTTCCTTTCCAGATTTCCACGCAGTACCTGCGATGTCCAAATGCGCCCAGTCATACTTTTTGGTGAATCTAGATAGAAAACAAGCAGCGGTAATACTACCGCCAGCACGGCCGCCAATATTGGCCATGTCCGCAAAATTACTATCAAGCTGCGGCTGGTAATCGTCCCACAAAGGCATGTGCCAAGCACGGTCTAACCCTTGCTCACCTGCGACAAGCAGCTCTTTGGCAAGATGATCTTGATTACTGAACAAGCCACTCGCATGGTGACCCAAAGCGATAACGCAAGCACCTGTTAAGGTTGCGATATCCACCACCGCAGCCGGCTCAAAGCGCTCTGCATAGGTCAATGCATCACATAAAATTAAACGACCTTCAGCATCTGTGTTCAACACTTCAATGGTCTGACCAGACATGCTGGTCAACACATCACCTGGACGGATGGCGTTGCCATCAGGCATATTCTCGCAAGTTGGAATAATCCCGACCACATTAAGCGGCAAATCCATTTCAGCAATTGCCTTGAATGTGCCTAAAACGCTGGCAGCGCCGCACATGTCATATTTCATTTCATCCATTTCAGCGCCGGGCTTCAGTGAAATACCACCCGTATCAAAGGTAATGCCCTTACCCACCAACACTACT
>Ga0228702_1002379_pt1 | contig 10858 bp, 10 predicted proteins | sample McNCre217_Aug_MG_2_FD_178018 | JGI IMG/M metagenome (GOLD analysis project Ga0228702, IMG submission 178018) | Freshwater microbial communities from McNutts Creek, Athens, Georgia, United States - 20-17_Aug_MG | ecosystem: Environmental > Aquatic > Freshwater > Creek | place: USA: Georgia... | reverse complement strand
GCGGTCGATGAAGTTTTACCTAAACTCGAAGTTCACTCACTTTCCTAAAACACCCACTCCTATGCCCAACCTAGCCGAAGCGCGCGCACTTTACGATTTGCCGCTTAACACCTTGATTTTCAAGGCACAGCAAGCGCACCAAGCGCAGCAAGATCCTGCTGGAATTCAGCTCTGCACTCTGAAGTCGATTAAAACCGGTGCTTGCCCAGAGGACTGCGCTTACTGTCCGCAATCAGTGCATCATAATACATTTGTCGAAGCGGAAGCGCTCATGGAGACCGAGACGATTTTGGCCGACGCTCGTCGCGCGAAAGCCGGTGGTGCAACGCGCTTTTGTATGGGTGCCGCTTGGCGTCGCGTCGCTGACGGTAAGCAATTTGATAGCGTTTTAAATACCGTGTCGGGTGTTAAAGAAATGGGTTTAGAAGTTTGTTGTACGTTGGGTATGGTGTCGGAAGCCCAGGCAAAGCGTTTGAAGGAAGCGGGCTGTGATGTGTACAATCACAATCTGGACACCTCTCGGGAGCATTATTCAAAAATTATTACCACCAGAACTTATGATGATCGTCTGCAAACCTTGTCGAATGTTCGCAAAGCGGGATTAGAGGTTTGTTCGGGTGGCATTATTGGCATGGGTGAAACCGTGGATGATCGATTAAAGATGCTGGTCGAATTAGCGAATCTGGATCCTCAACCTGATTCTGTTCCTATTAATGCTCTGGTCGCCGTTGAGGGCACACCTTTAGCCGGTCGCCGTTTTGTCGATAGTATCGAGTTTGTTCGCACCGTAGCGGTTGCACGCATTTTGATGCCTAAAGCCATGGTGCGACTCTCTGCGGGTCGGGCGAATATGTCGGACGAGACGCAAGCGTTGTGCTATCTCGCAGGAGCGAACTCCATTTTCCTAGGAGAGAAATTGCTCACCACGGGTAATCCTGATATCGAAGAAGATATGAATTTAATGAAGCGACTGGGGCTTCATCCTTTGCATCCTGATGAAGCACGACGTGTGCATCGTGGGGAAATTGAACCTTCCGCGGCACAGCCTGCTCCTTGGCCCAAGATTGAAGAGCTGGTGGCTGCTCAGAAAGAAGGAGGTTCCTGTTCGGAAGGTGGTTGTGGCTGTTCAGCTTAAATCCTGTGGCTATTATTTTTGTTACAGGCAACGACACCGGCGTGGGGAAAACTCATGTGTGCGGAATCTTGGCTCGGCATTTTGCCCGTCGAGGGCCGACACAGGTGATTAAGCCAGTGGAATCAGGAGTTTCCGTAGGGCGTTCCGCGGATGCCCCGAAAGCGGCGGGTCGTTGGGCTGAAGCCCATACCTTTATTTCTTTACCCGAAGCTTTGGCCCCGATTTCGGCGGCTGCTCGCGCGGGTCAGAAACTTTCACTAAAAAAATTATTATCTGCTTACCGAAAACTGAAACCAGCAGAGTATCAAGTCATTGAAGGAGCGGGTGGAGTGGCGGTGCCACTTGATTTGCAGAATCACGACTGGGCCGATTTCGCTCGTGCGGTAAAGCCCGATTATGTTGTTGTCGTTGTCGAAGATCGCTTGGGTGCCATCAATCAGGCACGTTTGAGTGTCGCCCATTTAGAAAAAAAATATCGCGGACGTATCGGGGTTTGGTTGAACGCTAGTGCACGTCGGCCCTCTGCCGCTGTGGCTCAAACCACGCGCGATGGATTGCGTCAGGCCGGTATACATTTAGCTGGGGAATCGGCTTATCAACGTTCTCGGGGAATCTTTCATAAAAAATTCTGGGTATGAGTCAGGATTTGTTCGAGCGTCTGCAGAAAGCTTTAGCGGAGCGTGAAGCGGCCGGATTGATGCGCCGCTTAGAAGCGCGGAGTTCTGGTGATTCGCGAATCAATCTTGCTGATAATGATTATTTGGGAATGGCGAAAGACCCTGCGGTTATTCAAGCCGCGGTGAATGCTTTGCGAGAGTGGGGTGCTTCTGCCTCTGCCTCGCCTCTGGTAACGGGGTATACTGATTTACATCGGCAACTCGAAGAAGCTTTGGCTGCTTGGCATGGATATTCCTATGGCTTGATTTTTAATTCTGGTTACGCCGCGAACACCGCTGTTCTCGGTGGTTTGCCACAGGCTGGGGATTTAGTTTTGGCGGACCGTTTAGTCCATGCGAGTATGCTGGAGGGGATTTTATCGTCCGAGGCAAAACTGCGACGATTTCCCCATAATGATTTGGATGCTTTGGAGATTTTGTTACAGGAAGCGACGCACCATGAGGGTGCGGTCTTTGTCGTTACTGAAAGTGTTTACTCGATGGATGGTGATGCCCCGGACTTAGTTCGATTGGCGGATTTACGTAAACGTTTTGGTTTTTGTTGGATTTTAGATGAGGCTCATGCCACGGGGTGGTATGGAAAGACTGGATCAGGTTTGCAAGAAGCCTGCGGCGTTCGTGGGTCTGCGGATATTGTGGTGGGTACACTCGGTAAGGGTTTGGGTTCACAGGGGGCTTATGTGCTTTGCCAGCGTACCGAGATTCGCGATACTTTGATTAATTTTGCTGGTGAGTTTATTTATTCCACCTATCTCGCTCCTGCTTGCGCTTCTGCCGCTTTAGCAGCGATGACTCGAGTGCAAGCGATGAATGGTGAGCGAGAGCAACTTCATCAACTTTCTCGGGAATGGCGTCAGGAATTCATCAAGGCGGGTTATGCGGTGCCAGAAGGTGATTCGCCTATCATTCCGATTGTTTTGGGAGATGCTCAACGAACTCAAGCGGTGGCACAGGCTTTACGTGCTGCGGGTTTTATGGTTTCAGCGATTCGTCCACCGACTGTTCCACTAGGCACCGCCCGCTTACGTATTTCTTTGCGTCGTGGATTAAAACCCGAGCACTTAGCCGCTTTTGTTTCTACCTTGAAAGGAGTGTCCTTATGAAAATCGGTTGGATTGGTGGATGGGGAATCTCTTTGGAGGAGTTGCGTCCCATCGCGGTCGCTCATGCACCTGAAGCTCAACATTTAATTTACCCGCCTGTTTTAGGCGCTGCGGAAAATTTAGTCACTTGCGATGCTGTGATTGGCTGGTCGCTCGGTGCTCATTTGTTGTATGAAGCGGCGGCTCGTGGAGTGAAATTACCCGCGCGTGCTTTACTGATTGCACCTTTTACTTCCTTTTGTTCCGAGCATGGAAAATGCGGTAAAGTGAGTGAATCCCAGGTGCGTTGGTTAAGTCGTTGGTTAGAGAAGGAACCTCTAACAGCCTTAGCCGATTTTCGTCATCGAGCAGGTTTACCTCTCATGCCAGAGGCGAAGTTGCCTTATGAGCTGGGGCATTTGCTTGCTGGACTTGATATCTTGGCTGAACCAGCAGGAATTTCTTTAATTACTTATGCACGGCAAGGCTTGCCCTCTGGCTGGGAGGCATATGTTGGGTCGGAAGATCCTCTTTTAAATCCCGAAGGAGTTTGTCAGGCAGTCATCGGTTGTCAGATAATTGAGGGGCTCGGGCACCATTTGCCTGATTTTTTAAACAGCCCCTCCTCACTCTGATGCGATTTGACGATCATGCTCATAGTTACGATCAACATGCGGCACCGCAGCGTCGATTTGCTGAAGCTTTGGCGGCCTTTGCCCCTTTCCACCTTGGAGATAGGGTGCTTGAGTTGGGAGCGGGGACGGGGTTTTTAACCAACGCTTTATTAGCCCAAGGAGCTTCGGTTGAGGCGACGGATAATTCGCCAGCGATGGTCGCCATCGGTAAGATCAATGCACCCACTGCAGTTTGGAGCGTGCGCAATGCATTCACCAAGATTCCACCCACCCCCGCGATTGCCTCCTCTGGTCTTTTGCATTGGGCGGCTGATCCAGTAGCGGTTTTAAAAGATTGGCACGATGCTTTACCTAAGAATGGCAGACTTTTATTAGGGGTGCCGTGTGATCCCTGTCTTTATGAGTTAAGGGATTTGATGGGGGAGGGGCCTTTGCGTTGGAGAGATGAGACACAGTGGCTACAAATTTTGAGTCATGCTCGATTTGAAGTAAAAGCACATGGAGTTTTGGAATCGGAAGAAATTTATCCTTCAGCCATCGATTTGTTTCGTGCCTTGCATGGTAGTGGAGTTACGGGAGCGCCGCGGATGAGCCCGGGCACTTTGCGAGCGCTTATTCGCGATTACGATCGACTCCATCCCAAGGCTGAAGGAGTCGTGGCCACTTGGGCCTGGCTTTTGGTTGATGCGGTCGCCCTCTAATTACTGATTAAAATCGAACTCGGGATGAGACTCGGGTGGCGGTTCTTCGCCCGCCAAAATTCCCCGAACAAACAATTCTCGATGAGCAGGGCAGGCTCCCAGTCTTCGTAAAACCTCTACATGTTCGGGCGTGCCGTACCCTTTATGATTCGCAAACCCGTACTCGGGGTATTGAGCATCCATTTCGGTGAGTAGTCGATCGCGCTCAACTTTCGCCACAATGGAGGCCAAGGCGATAGCTAGACTTTTGCCATCGCCTTTTTTAACGGCTTCGTGAGCCCAACTAAATGGTCGAAGCGGTAAACCATCGACGAGGACTAAAATATTTCGCTCGTCGCTTCGTCCAAATAACTCGCCTTCGGTGCCAGCTGCTGGGTACAGGTTGGCCATCGCTCCTTGAGCGAGTTGCGTCAGACATCTTCCCATTGCGAGTCGTGTGGCACCTAAAATATTATGGGCAGAGATTTCTAAGACGGAGGCTTCCGCCCAAACTGCCCGAAGCTTTCCTTCGCTTTGCATTTCCATCACTGTTTGATGGAGTTCGAGTCTTTTAGCAGGGGAAAGTTTTTTGGAATCGTTGGCGCCAGAGAGCTTTCGCACCCAGCGAGGTTCGCCATAAAAACCTGCGTCTAAAAAAACAGCGGCGGCGACAACTGGTCCGCAGAGAGAGCCTCGACCCGCTTCATCAATGCCCGTGATGCCAGGCCGACCGTTGCCTTTTTTGCGGTCAAACTGTGCAAGTGAGGCCAAAAGTTACTCCGCTTTTTTGCGGCCTCGGATAAAAGGTTTGGCTTCGGGAGGTTCGAGACCTCGCGCTTCGTAGGCGGTTCGAAAATGCAGTTTAGCGAAATTAACTAAAATGGCAGGGCCTAGTCGTCCGACTAATTCCATCGCCGCGGCTTTTGCCTCTGCGCCCGATCCCTTGGGTAGTTTCACGTTCCCATCGATAGATAGGCGTTCGAGTTCGCGGACGAAAGCAGCTCGGGCCACGATGGAGGCGGCCGCTACGACTGGATCGGATTCGGCTTTCGTGCGCATTCGCAAATCGAAAGCCACATTCTTTCGGGCTAATTCTTTTTGGACTAAAGGTTCTTCTGAAAACTGATCGAGCAAACCCCAAGCTGGTCGGTGTCCGTGAAGTTGTTCGTATGCCTTCAATGCCTCTTCACAGGAGGTGGCGTGCATCCAAGCCAGTAAACGATTCAGGTTTTTTCCGAAGCGAGAATGTAGCTCATTGTATTTGGCCATGCGTGCGAAAGTGGTGCGCACGGCAACCCCAGGGGTCTCGCGTATCATTTTATCCAACTCAGCAATGCGAGTATCCGTAAGTTTTTTGGAATCTTTAATGCCCAGTTTAATCCATTGTCGCACCATATCCCCAGTGGCGATAACGCAGGCGGAAATAACTGGTCCAAACAAGTCACCTTTCCCCGATTCATCAAGACCTGCGTGTTCTTCAAACCATTCGGGATTTAACTCGGCTTCATAACCTAAAACAGCTTGGCCAGTGACTTCGGGTTCGAGGGTGAATTTGACAAACTCTTCTGTGCCTTTCCCTGAGATGACACATTTTCCTGATTGATAGTGTACCAGATTAACTTGCGGACCCTTGAAGGCAAAAGCTGCGTGATCGACAACGGCACTAACCCATCCCTTGTCTTTGCAAAGGTTATGCAGTTTTTCGGCCTGCGAAGCATCCAGTTTTACGGTGTGCATCGAAACCTTTTTTGGTGAGTCTTCGGAGTCCGGCTTTGCTTTTCTCTTCATTGCCCTCAAGGTCTAGGGGAGTTGGTGTCTTAATCCAGCCCCATCCCATGTCTTTTGGCGAACCCAAACTCATTTCTGCGGCTCCCGCCTTTCGCAAGTCCTTGCTACTGTGGTTTTTTAAGAATCATCGACCCTTGCCCTGGCGCAAAAAAATCTCCGCTTATCGCACTGTGGTTTCGGAGTTAATGTGTCAACAGACGCAAATAGCGACGGTGATACCTTATTTTGAGAAATGGGTTAAAAAGTGGCCCGATTTCGCTACTTTGGCGAAGGCAAAGGAGAGCGAGGTATTAGCTGCATGGGCAGGGTTAGGTTATTACAGTCGAGCACGACATTTATGGCAGTTGGCTCGCCAAGTAGTGGATCAGGAGAATTCTCCACGTACGGCTGCCGAGTGGGTAAAGTTCAAGGGAGTTGGACCCTATACAGCGGCGGCGATTGCGAGTATTTCTTTTGCCGACCCCGTGGCAGTGGTGGATGGGAATGTTGTACGAGTCTTAGCACGTTTAACGGCGTCGCGTCACCATTGGCAGGATCGTTCCGCAGCGGTGAAACATTTCACTCCTTTGGCTAATATACTCATCGATTCACGTAAGCCGGGAGATTTTAATCAAGCGATGATGGAATTGGGGGCGTTGGTTTGTCGAAAAAGTTCGCCTGATTGTTTGCGCTGTCCCGTGGCACATTGGTGCCAAGCCAAGGCTTTGGGCTTGGCTGAGAGTTTGCCTCAGTTTGCTCCTAAAACCTCGCGTAAAGTTGTGGTTCATCGTGCGCTCATTCTACAAGCGGACAAATTATTGATCAAACGATACCCGCTTTCTGCTCGTCGCTTGGCGGGTATGGCGGAGATACCTTTGTTATCAGATTTTGCGATGACGCCTCCTTCATCTCCTTGGTTAAGTAAGCGAAGAACGATTGGTTCCGTTACCTACGAAGAGCAGATTTATTTCATTAAACCTGATGCGGTTATCGGAAGAATTTCTAGAAAAAATCCCGATTTCGAGTGGGTGAAGCTCAGTCAGTTGCCGGATGCCGCTTTGACTGGCCCGCACTTTCGCTGGCTTCGTGATTGGGTTAATCAAGCCGGTCTGACAAAGCGCGGCAAATCGCTTTAAGAACCATAATGCGGGCGTGGCGTTTGTCATTGCCTGGAATCACGTGCCAGGGGGCATGCGGGGTGTCGGTGCGTGCAATCATGTCCTCGGCGGCCCGCTGATTTAATTCCCAGTTTTTGCGATTCCGATAGTCTTCTTTCGTCATCTTGTGTCGTTTGTGTGGAGACTCCTCACGGCTTTGGAATCGATGCAGTTGTTCTTCTTTTGAAATATTAATCCAGAATTTGAGTACAATGTCGCCCGCTTCGGCGAGTTGTGTTTCGAATTGATTAATTTCCCCGTAAGCTCGAGCCCACTCATCGGGTCGTGCAAAACCTTCAACACGCTCAACCATGACGCGTCCGTACCAAGAGCGATCAAAAATGGCAACATGGCCAGCGGCAGGGATTTTGTTCCAAAACCGCCATAGGTAATGACGAGCTTTCTCGTCGGGTGTTGGAGCCGAGGTCGGGTGAACTTGATAGTGTGCGGCATCGGCTTTTGCGACTAAACGTCGGATGATTCCGCCTTTACCCGCAGCATCAACTCCCTCGAGGGCGATAATCGTAGAAAGACCTTTTTTGGCAGCGAGGCGGGAGAGTCGACCAAAACGGTATTGCAGTTTGGTCATTTGTTGGACGTAGGCCTTTTTGGTTAGTGGTTCGGTGCTGGTGGCACTTTCGAGTAAGCCATGGGGACGTCCGTTGGATTTACGGACTTTGGTGGGTCGACGACAAAGCCCGAGAGAGATTTGATCAACGATACTCCGCCCTGCGAATAAGTCACGATGCTTGGCTTCGGATCCATTGATTACTTTCCAAGTCATACCTTTACCCGAAGTGCTGGAGCGAATCTGTTTCGCTATTTGATGGGCTTTGGTTTTAGTTAGGATTTCGTCTTCAGGATTAACCGTCCAGCCTGCGGCATCGGATTTTTTTGCCTCGCGAATGCGTTTGCGCAGAGATTTCTCTGGGGTATCAATCCAAACCTTGCAGAGAATAATACGATTATCCGCTAAAGTTTCTTCGAAGTTTTTAATTCCTTTGACTCGCTTGCGTAGAGATTCGCCGTCGAGCTCGCCTTGCACTGCCGCGATGACCGTGCGAGTAACCCAATCGCCTACCACAATGAGAGACTGGCCTTGGGGAGGGACTTGATTCCAGTAAGGCCAGAGAAAAGGTTTTTGGGTAACTTCAGGTTGATCAATATCCGGGGCGCAAAGACGTACGAATCGAGCATCAAACCATTCATGTAATTGATTCGCTAATTCGGAAGCTCCTAGTCGATCATTTCCGCCGATAAGAATTATCACTCCGTAATTTTTTTCACTGGCTCTTCGTTGCAAAGAGAGAAGACGCAAATGTAAGGCGGAGCGAGCGCGGTCGATTGCGGAACGTTGAGCCATCGGAGTGGCCAGACTATGGCTCATCCCTGACGGAAATGAAAGCGAGAATCGAGAGGGCCTTGGGGTTTACTGTCGGAGTGCTCTGGCTATTTTGGACTTTCGATGGGAGTGTCTTCGCTAATTTTTGGAAGGATTCCTTTTTTATAGGAGTCTAAGGTGACCTGAAGTTCTTCCTTCAAAGTTGTGTAAGTGGCTTTAGTGAGGGCCTTTTCCTGTAACCGAATGGCCTCTTCGCTGTTGCCTTGCATGAAGCGAACGCGGGCAAGCGTATCAAGAATTTCGGGGCTTTCTTCCTTGGAGATTTGAGCCGCTTGGGTGGCACATTTTTCGGCTAGCGCGAGGTTCACTTTTTTCTCAAAAACCGGGTTGGTGATAAGGTCCCAAGCAATTTCGTTCAGAATATTAGGGTCTGACTTTTTCTCTTCAGCTAATTTTTCGAGGTGGCTATAAATTTTACCATGATCTCCTTTGCCGTAGGCGATGGTGAATTCTAATTGTCGTTGCATTTCTTCGCGGTTTTTTTCGGGCAAGAGGGCAACGAGTTCAGGGGCAATTTTTTCGGCAAGCGCCCAGTCTTTTTTAGCGATGGCCTGATCGAGTTGGGTAAATTTTTCGCGGGCTAAGTTTACTTGTTTTTTCGCTTCAACTTGTTGAGCTTGGTTTTTTTCGGGTGAAAAACTTCCCGTAATCATATCCCCTAACATTTCTTCGTTTAATTCGGCGGGATGACCTTCCCAGATTAACTTACCACTGCCATTAACAATAAAAGCGTGAGGTATGCCTTCCACGCGGGCTGCTTCGAGCCAGTCCTTCATAAACTGATTTCCACCAATCGCTACAGCATAGGACATTTTGTCGCCCTTGTTCTTGACGAATTCACGAACTTTTTCCGCAGCTTCGGGGCTTTTTTCTCCTTCCCAGACATTGACTCCAGTAATGACAACTCCTTTCGGGCCCATCTTGCGATGGAGTTCGTTGAGATGGGGGATGGAAGCCACGCAAGGTGGACACCAGGTGGCCCAGCATTCGAAGATATAAATCTTACCTTTTTCGAATGTCTTCACTGGCTCGCCCTGGATTTGAATCTCAGGGCGAGTATCAGGAGCCTGATCGCCGACCTTTAGTGTGTTCGCCTGACAGGCGATGACACAGGATAACCAAACTAAAAGCGGGCGAAACATGGAGATAGAATTAAGGTTTATATGTGAGGTAGTACTTGAGCATGTCCTCAGTTAAGGCATCGGGTTTGCCCATCCAGAGAAGAATGCCATCACCGTTTACCACAAAGATGTAAGGAACCTCGATGACTAAAGCATTGCGAATCCAGTCGTCGTAGAAAGCTTTACCTGTGACGGCGAGAGGGTACTCAATTTTTTCGGAATGATTCTCCGCTATAAATTTTCTTACCCTGGCTACAGACATTTCGGGTTTATCACCCTCAGCATCGGCTTCCCAGATGCTTACGCCGGTAACCACGACACCCTGGGAGCTGAGATTGCGGTGAAACTGATTGAGTTGAGAAATGGCTTTTAACGAAGGATCGGACCAAGTGGCCCAGCAAGCGAAGACATAGAGTTTTCCTTTCTCGAATTCACGCACTGGCTCACCCTGCACTTGAATTTCGGGGCGAGATGATGGAGCCATATCTCCTCGCTTAAGTCTCTTGTTGGCCGAGGTAGTTTGAGGTGCGGCTTCCGATTTCTTTTCTTCAGATTTTTTGCATCCTGAAAAAATGAAGGCAGCGGATAACGAACAAACAATTACACAAGTTTGAATGAAGCGTTTCATGAGTAGAATGGAGTTAATATCCTATAAACATGCAACCCCCGCTCAAGTTTAATTGAACGGGGGTTGGTGGCTCGCTTCCTCGTTAAACGAGTGGTTTAGGAGGATTTGGCGTTAAACTTATGGCGGATGGCATCAACCACCGCGGGGTCGGCGAGGGTAGAGACGTTACCCAGTTCGCGACCTTCGGAAATATCCCGGAGCAAACGACGCATAATCTTACCTGAACGCGTCTTAGGTAAGTCGGGAACAAAAACGATACGTTCGGGGCGAGCGAATTTACCAATTTTCGCATCGACCATGCCGTTGAGGGTTTTGGCTAAGACATCCTCTTTAACATTTTTGGCATGAGCGGCTTTAAGTGTCACAAAGGCCATTAAGCCTTGTCCCTTGAGGTCATGCTTAACGCCGATAACCGCTGATTCAGCAACCGCTTCATTTTCAATAAAGACGGCTTCAAGCTCAGCAGTGCCAATGCGGTGTCCTGAAACATTCACCACGTCGTCAACGCGACCCGTGATCCAGAGATATCCATCTTTATCTTTAATCGCGCCGTCGCCTGGGAAGTAGTATTTGC
>Ga0228702_1002378_pt1 | contig 10860 bp, 9 predicted proteins | sample McNCre217_Aug_MG_2_FD_178018 | JGI IMG/M metagenome (GOLD analysis project Ga0228702, IMG submission 178018) | Freshwater microbial communities from McNutts Creek, Athens, Georgia, United States - 20-17_Aug_MG | ecosystem: Environmental > Aquatic > Freshwater > Creek | place: USA: Georgia... | reverse complement strand
TAAATAGACCTATTAAATTAATTTTAAATTAAACGAATATTATGTCACAAGTAATAAGCCAAAATGCTACTTTGGACGATATTATCTTCAAAGACAAAAACCGTGAATTCGGTGCTTTTGTTCTTCGGAAGACGTATCCTAAAGTAATGAAGCGGTCGGTATTACTAGGCTCTGCACTCTTTGTCGGTGCTCTTTTGCTAGCAGCTTTCTGGAAACAGTTAACTGCCGCATCAGAAGAAAAGACTGAGGTGACTGCTGAAGTAATGAAACTGGATAAGCCAGCTCCTACCAAGAAGGTTGAGTTGCCTCCACCGCCACCGCCGCCACCACCCAAAGAAATTCCTAAGGTGACTACGACGAAATTCTTACCTCCAGAAATCAAGCATGATGAGGAAGTAACGAAGCCTGAGCCGCCACCTGAAGAAGTTCGTGGTAACACAGCATCGGAAACAGTGAAAGGGGAAACGGAAACGTATGAACCGCCAGTGGATCCAGATGCAAAAGGCGCTGAGCCAGTTGAGCCGCCTAAACCTGCTGAAGATGAAATCTTTACAGCGGTTGAGCAGCAAGCAGAATTCCCTGGAGGACCTCGTGCATTCGGATCCTTCTTGCAGAAAAACTTACGTTACCCATCTGCTGCACAACGTGCAAACGTGGGAGGTAAAGTATACGTTCAGTTCGTTGTGAACACAGACGGTACAATCCAAGACGTTCAAGTTTTGAAATCTGTAGGTTTCGGTTGCGACGAAGAAGCCGTTCGTGTAATTAAATCGGTACCAAGATGGACTCCTGGTAAACAATCGGGTCGCCCAGTGCGTTCTCGTTTTACACAGCCGATCACGTTCGTGTTATCTGAGTAATTTTTATTTGAAAATTCATGTCAGACCTGCTAAATGTTATTTGGCAGGTCTGATTGTTTAAATTCCATTATGAAACGTTCCATGGCCGTTTGGGTTAATATTTCTTTTCGAGTTTTTGTCGCCTTAGCATACACCTTATTAGGTGCTTATGTAGCCTTCTGGTCTGCATTTGATTTAGGTGAATGGGGTGGCGTTCAGATTACCCTTTTATTAGGAATTCTGTTTATGTTGTACGGATTGTTTCGGATTTGGCGCGCTTATTTGTATTTTCGAGAAGCTGATGAATCATCTAATTATGCTGAATATGAAGACTAAATTAATGGCCGGCTTCTTGACTGTAATAGTCATGATGAGCTGTGGTACGAAAAAAAATGAAGTGAAAGATGGGCCTACAACGGGGACGATAAGTTTGGGGGTAGATGAGTCTTTCCAACGAGTTGTAGAGGCGGAAAAGGTTGCTTTTCGTGACAACTACCATTTTGCGAATATCAATTTGAAATTCAAGCCTGAGAATGAGGCGATTGCTGATTTGTTAAATGACAAGGTTCGGGGAGCTGTTGTTACGCGGGAGTTGACCGATGCTGAGAAGGCGGTGTTTACACGGGAGAAAATTACCTATCGAAGTTTTAAGTTCGCGGCTGATGGAATTGCTTTGTTGGTTCATCCTTCAAACAAAGACACGTTAATTGGTTTAGATCAGTTGAAGGCATTGCTTTCGGGCCAACAAAAATCATGGAAATCCATCGGGTCATCGCGCGGTGGGGATGTAGAATTGGTAGTAGATAAGGCGAATTCGAGTAACATTAAGTTTTTAGTTGACTTGTTTGGACTAGGAAACAGTGGTTTATCGGTATCAGCTGCGGGTTCCAATAAAGATGTGATCGAATACGTAAAATCGCATCCTAATGCCATGGGAATTATCGGATCCAATTGGATTAGTGATGGGGATAATCCAACTTCGCTTGGGTTTATTCGTTCGGTTAATGTGATGTCGGTAGCGAAGGAATCCTCGTTGTCAAAGGCTGAATTTTATCAGCCTTTTGGCTATAATTTGGCCTTAAAGAAATATCCTTTGCGTCGCGAAGTGAAGATTATTTTAAAGGAGTCGTATTTGGGTTTAGGGACTGGATTTGTGAATTATGTATGTGGAGACATGGGGCAGTTGATTGTTTTGAAATCAGGCTTAATTCCTTTGACCCGACCTATCACGATTCGACAGTATCAAATCAGCCAATAAAGGCTAATTTATGGGGCTGAATTTTGACTTTTTTATAGATTTATTAGTATATTTGTGATTCAAAATTTATTAAACTTTTAAAGTAAATTGTTGAATTATTTCAATGCTTACGCCTAAGAAAAATACTATTTAAACAAAATATTAACTTACAATGATGAAAATGAAATCGTGGCTTTTGGGAGTTGGTTTGTTGTTGACCAATTTGGCTTTCGGGCAGACAATTCAAGATGGTTTGCATATGATGGATCGCCATCAACCTAGCCGTGCGAAACAGGTTTTTGAGGGTTTAGTTGCTGCTCAGCCTACAGGAGAAAATTATTTTTATTTGGGATATTATTTCTTGAATCAACGGGATTGGGATAATGCTCGTAAGGCATTCGAAGCTGGTAAGGCGGCAGATCCTAAGAACTATTTAAATCAAGTAGGATTGGCTTCGATTTTGGTAGGTCAAAATAAGGTGAACGATGCGAAAGTTGAGTTTGATCGTATTTTAGCTGAGACAAAAAATAAAAACATTGATGTGATGTATCGTATTGCGGAAGCATATTCGATGTACTATATTTTAGGTAAGGAAGATGCTTTTAATGCGAATAATAATGATCCTGCAGAGGCGATTCGTTTGATCGATTTGATTCAGGATCGTATGATGAAGGATAAGAAATTACCTACTGCCGAGCATTACATTGTTAAAGGAGATGCGTATTTGATCAAGAACGATGGTGGAAATGCGGTAACTGCTTATGAAAATGCAATTGCGCAAGAGCCTCGTAACATCAAGGCAAAAGTGAAAATCGGTACGGTTTATTTACGTGGTAAGAACTACAAGGAAACGCAAGTTCGCTACAAAGAAGCAATTGATTTGGATTCAAACTATGCGCCAGCTTTGCGTAAATATGGTGAGTATTTGATCGTAGGTAGCCAATATAAAAATGCCTCACGTTACTTCCGTCGTTATTTGGAGAAAGCTGAGGCTACTCCACAAGTAACTTTAGAAACAGCTAAATTATTGTTCTTGTCGAAAGATTATGAGGGAGCAATGAAATTTACGGATGAGGCGGATAAGAAAGGTGTTCAAGATAATGACATCTTCCGTATGCGTGGATATTCGAATGTGGAGATGGGTAATTTCCAACAAGGTATCGACAACTTAGACGGTATGGTGAAAAAAGGTGTTAAGCCTTATTTCATGGATGATTTGTATTTCGGTAAAGGATACCAAGGATTAGGAAAAGATTCTTTGGCATTAGTTTACTTAGAGCGTGCAGCTCCTTTGGATACAAACAATAACGTGTATTCAATCATTCACGATGTACGTTACAAGCAAAAGCGTTATGCAGATGCTGCTGCGGCTGGAATGAATGCGATTCAATGGAAAGTGAAGAAAGCTCAAACTGTTGGTTCCGGTGATTATTTCAAAGTTGCCATGGATTACTATTTGACATCTGCATTTATCAATAAGGCAGATACGATTGCTCGTCCAGCAATGGCAATGCGTGCTGATACAATGTTTGCGAAGGCGATTGAAATTAATGACAAATGGCCTCCATTCTACATCAACCGTGCGCGTGCGAATAACTTAATTGATTACACAGGTACGAAATGGTTGGGTGCTCCTTATTACGAGAAGTTCTTAGCTGCGGTGGAAACACAACGTGCTGAAAAAGGACAATACAAGGAAGACAAAAACCAATTGTTTGAAGCGTATAAGTTCTTGGGTGGTTATCATTTATCGGTAACGAAAGATGAAGCCAAAGTGAAGGAATTATTCACGAAAGCGCAAGAGATTAAGCCAGATGATGTCGACATCAAGGCTTACTTTAATCCGACACCAGCAGCTGCGCCAGCCGCACCTAAAAAATAAGATTTTAAGAAGCCCAGAAATGGGCTTCTTTTTTTTAACGAATAGAAATTATGGCATACGCATTAATTACAGGAGCAAGTAAAGGAATCGGGAAAGAGATCGCGAATGAGTTAGCAATCAAGGGATATGATTTATTACTCATCGCCCGTAATTCTTATGAACTTCAAATGGTTAAAGAGGAATTTGAAAAGAAGTATGGCTTGAAGGTGGATTATCTTGTTGCCGATTTATCTGAATCCGGTTCTGTCGATCGTATTGTAAATTGGGTCGAAGAAAAGCAAGTTGATTTGCGCATCTTGGTTAATAACGCAGGTTATGGATTGGTAGGTCAATTCGAAAAATACACCTTCGAAGAGAATCAAAAAATGATGCAGGTTAATATGCAATCATTGGTTGAGATGTGCCAAAAGTTTTACCCCTATTTAGTTGGGAAAGGCCAAGCCTATGTTTTGAATATCGCGAGTTCGACAGCTTACCAAGCGATTCCAAACATGAGCTTGTATGCCGCAACGAAAGTATTTGTCTTGAACTTCTCTAGAGGTTTATTCCACGAGTGGAAGGAGAAAGGGATTTCGGTTACGGTGGTGAGTCCGGGGGCTACAACGACCAACTTTAATGATCGTGCAAACTTACAAGATAAGGCTCGCAAGGCTGCTGAAAAGGTGACGATGACTCCTGCTGCGGTAGCGAAATTAGCTGTGGACGGGATGTTTGCGAAGAAGATCGAGGTGATTACGGGGATGGTCAATAAATTAGGGGCATTCTTAGCTTGGGTCGCACCCAAAGCCATTAGCGAAAAAGTCGCCAAAGGGATTTATGAATAAGTCTAAGGCCAGCGAAAGCTGGCCTTTTTTGTTGGTCGGGATGACAGGATTTGAACCTGCGACCACACGCCCCCCAGACGTGTACGCTACCGGACTGCGCTACATCCCGATTTTCAGCAAAGGTATATATCGGACGCTTTTTTGTCAATCAGAAACGATGAATATTCGACTAACGCTCGACCATTTTTCCGTAAACATCTTCAACATGTACGTGCCAGACATGACATCTGAAAGTTCAATGCGTTGAATTTGCATGGAGTCACTCAGCTGCCATTGTTTGATCATGGTTCCTTGCAGATTATACAAAACGACTTCAATATTTTGAAGGGATTCCTGTATTTCGATTTGCATTTTTTCTCCTTTGTTTGGATTCGGATATACATGTACGCCTGGGTCATCTAGAGGTATTCCGAAACTCGCCACTTGAAAGGGTGAATAACATTGAATGGGTTTGGTATCGACCATTTCATATTTTCGAATGGCTCTGACCTGAAATAATCCAGATTGTCGCATTTTGATTTGCGCTGTCGTATCGAGTAAGCGATTCTTATTTAGTATCCATTCATACCTAGAAATGGGCTCTTGGTTGGATGCAACAATAAAGTATACACCCGATCGAATGAGTTTGGGCATCCAAGGGTTTTCTTGGGCAATGATTCGAATAGGAAGGCTTGGCGGAGACCAACAACCATATTCATTCTGTGTTTTTAGGTAGATGACATCACTCGTTGCGACCATAATGGAATCGCTTTTTGCGCCGGTACTCCAATGGTACTCGAATGCCGGTGATGCATGCACAATGATGTAGTCCCCTAGACAAAATTGTCGATTGCTTGCCTGGATGTTCGGCTTTTTTTCGTCAGGGAAGTGGAAGGTTGAAATGGATGTACTGGGTGGAGACCAACAACCCATCGAATCCTGCCAAGCTACTTCGTAGGTGTTAGGAGTATAGGAAGATATATTCGGATTCGTTTCTCCGGTGGACCATCGGTAATTGATGCCAGCTTTATTTAGGGTCAATTTTGTAGAATCTCCCCGACAAAACCCTCCGTTTTTTTGTAAAAGAATTTTGGGTTTTTCGGGCGTTGGGTTTACTTGGATGCTTAGTGTTTTGCTCGGGACTGACCAACAAGTTCCATCGTCTGAAACTTGCGCTTGAACCAAAATATTGCTGGCTTGTTTGCCAAATATGATGAATGTTGAATCAGTATCAAGTCCATTCCATAAATAGAAGGGATGCGAATCAATCATGCGGACCAGGGCGGAATCCCCAACACAAATATGCCTTGCAGTACTGACGAGTGTTGGCGGTGCAGGTTTGGGATGCATTTCGATATAGATAGATTCGCTCCGATAGGTGCAGGCATTTTGCTGAATGATGGCTTGGTAGTTGCCCGGTGCTAGGACTTCGTTTAGATTGTTTTGCTGTGTAAAAAGATGGCCATTATATTCCCAGCCGATCATGTTGGCGCCGTTCGGTAATTGAATACCTAGGCTTGTTTTATCGTCCTCACATACGAAATTTTGGTAGTTGGTCTGTATGTTTATTTCAGGTGGATTCAGTCCGGGAAGAAAAATATGTAAAGGTTCGCTGATGCTTTCAGGACAGGTGATATGGAGTTCCGTATTTTCGGGAATATAGGATTCAAAATCATTGCTTATTAAGGTTGTTTGTCGGTTTATGGTGATTTGCGTACTCATGGGGCAACCACTTACATGCAAACCATATGTCGCCGACCCGCAGTTTTGGCGGAGTTGGTAGCTTAATTGGACATGAGGTAAGGGCTTCAATGTTGTGTCAACCGGAGGTGGATTAACAACAGGTGGTGGATTAACTATAGGCGGCGGATTTGTGTTTGTTGTGTCTATGGGGTTACATGCTGCAGCCGAACGAATTCGGACAGCTATAGCAGTTCGATCGCTTTCGCAACCATTTATTTTTTGAGATACATAGCGGGTTAAGGTGCTATTTTCAGGATTTGCGGCCGTGGAATAAGTCGTTGCGGTACTTAATGAATTTGTACTTGTCGCAGATAGATACCAAATATTATTAACCCCTCCACTTGCTTTAAATGTAATCGTAAGGCTTGGACAAATTTCTCCTACAGTTCCTGCATTTTCGGGCGGTGCTGGTTTTGGAAACGCTTGTGCTTGCGTTCCTGTTGAAAGCGGACTTTCGCATCCGGCGTTGTTGCAAGCGGCGAAGTAGGTTCTTGGGATTTCGTCTGTCTGTGTTACGAGTAATCGTGCGCCTGATCCGATGGGATTTCGTTGGGAATCATACCATTGCGTTGTATAGGGTGAACAGCCGGACGCATTGACGGAAAAGGCCTGATTGATACACCCTGAATAGGTGTTTGCGGCATGTCGGGGTATGGGGCTGAGTTTGATTTGTAAGGTGATTTCAGATGAAGTCCGTGGGCATGTGGCGGTTTGATTCTGATTACTCGTTGAGCCTTCATTATCGTTATTTGGGCTGACGGTAAAGTCAATGCGTATTTTGAATTTCTGTCCATCGAGATTCGCGCTGGCCTGTGTGATGCGTAATTGATTTTGTTGGCTCCCTTGAAATTGGTTATCATCTACCAAATCGATGAACGCCCCACCGTTGATTGAGCGCATCCATTGAAATTGCGTTGAACCTTCGTTTTGGACGGATTCTAAGACTCCATTTCCTCGTTCGCAAATTGCGGGGTTCAGGATGGAATTGATTTTGCGTAGTTGTATGCTTGCAGGATTTGAATAGACGAAGCAGCTCCCGATACCCACTTTTACCCGGTATTGCGTTCCCGTTGGATTAGCTGTATTTCCCGTGGGCATGATTTGGTAATTCGCTTGCGTTGCTCCTGTAATCGTTGAGAAATTCGCATCCTGAGGTCTTTTCTTCTCCCATTGGAAAGTTGTCCCATTACTCGCCACGATCATCCGTATCGAGTTACCATCGCAGTCGGCCTGCGACTGGGGTTGTTGGGTTATGGTGGGGCATTGGGGTAATGCGAGGAAGGGGAGGAGGAGAAGGAGGAAGAGGGGTTTCATTTTAGTAGGGTTAGGTGTGTTGTTCGCCTTTGGCGCTTCCCTAGGCTAAAGCCTAGGGTTATAATTAGACGCGAGGTATCGCGTCTTTACATTCATTTTGTTCGCCTTCGGCGCTCCCTAGGCTAAAGCTTAGGGTTATATAGGTTATGTTCGCCTTCGGCGTATCCCCAGGCTTTGGCCTAGGGTTAAAATTAGACACGAAGTATCGCGTCTCTACATTCGTTTGGGAAGATAATTTGAGAATTCGTTATACCTTATGCGGAAATGGAATCCCATCGCAGATTATCAACTTAACGATAAAAAAAAGCCAGCCCCCGATCATCGGAGGCTGGCAGGAAAATCAATAAGATGATAATTTTAGATATCGCAGATGCCAACGGCCTGTGCGAGGGAAGCCATTTTGTCTTCGCGAGCTGGAATGAATTCCTGGCCAATGTATCCTTTATATCCTGTATCGTAAATTGCTTTGATGATCGCGCGGTAATTTAATTCTTGTGTATCATCAATCTCATTACGTCCCGGAACACCACCGGTATGGTAGTGGGAGATGTACGGATAGTATTTCTTAATTGTTGCAATTACGTCCCCTTCCATGATTTGCATGTGGTAGATGTCGTAAAGCAATTTGAATTTATCTGAACCTACCATCTCACAAAGTGCTGCGCCCCATTCGGTCGTATCAGCTTGGTAATCTTTGTGGTTTACTTTGGAGTTCAATAATTCCATCGAAATCGTCACATCGTAACGTTCCGCTGTTTTCATGACACGCTGTAAGCCTTTCTTGCAATTGATCAAACCATCCTCATCACTCATGCCATCGCGGTTTCCTGAGAAAGTAATGATGTTTTTTACGCCGGCTTTCGCAGCTTTTGGTATGATATCCTCGTAGAAACCGACCAAAGCATCGTGGTTTTTGACCTTGTTAAAGAAGTTCGGGATGTTCATGCCCGCTGGGTATTTACCCCAACCGATTGCCGCGGTCATGTCGTATTTTTTCAAGATGTCCCATTCTTCAGGACCCGTTAATTCGATAGAAGATAAACCGATGCGTTTGGCATTCACGATTAATTCCTCAAATGGAATCTTATCATAACACCAGCGACAAGCCGAATGCTGTACTTTGCCTTTTAGGTCTGCACCCACGGCGATGTCCGCTTTCTTGAAACGGTCCTCCATGGACGAACCGAATAATCCCAAACCGGCTAATCCTGTCGAGTTTTTTAGGATTTCTCTCCGACTCATATTGTTTTTCATAGTCTTTGTTTGATAGGTTTAATTGAAATTTGCAAGCATGCTCGCCGTTTGGTGAGCAATCTTTTCATTGTATGTGCGCGCGATGGATTTGTAACGAAAGAGATCGATGATGGTACCGATCAATAAAAAACCACCCGTAAAAAAATAGAGCAATCCCAATCCAATTCGATCCGTAATGAAGCGTTGAAGCCCTGCAAAACACACAAATCCGGCCAACGTACATACCAAAATCAAGACCGGATCGCGGCGCTTGCTCAGGTAAATCGACATGAATTGCGATTGTTGCTCCTCCGACATCCCCTGTAAAATCGGCGTAAGGCCATTGGCTTCTGCCAAATCTAAACTAGCCAATTGGGGAAGGATGTTCGAGTTCATCAGTGAAAAATTAGATTTAAGCTGTTAGTTACGAAAATTTCACTTAGCTCAAAAATGATTCCAGGGAAAATTCCGAAAATGATACTTAGGATGCCAAATCCAAAAAGACTGAACTTCTCGAGTAAGTTCAAGTCAGGCAATTCCCAAGTACTTTCGCGAACAAAATAATTGCCTAAATAGATCTTTTGGAAGGTCCATAATAAATAGCCTGCGCCCAATAAGATGCCCAATCCACCTAGGATGGCATAAATGGGTGTTAAATGCGTGCTCGTAAACGCTCCCATTAAACTGAAAAATTCGCCGATAAACCCAGAGAATCCCGGTAAGCCTAAGGATGCAAAAATCGCGATGCCGGATACGACCGTGAACCAAGGCATTTTACTTGCTAAGCCTGAGAAATTGTCGATTTGGCGATTGCCTGTCCGACTGTACAACACGCCTACCATCAAGAATAATAAGGATGATAAAATTCCATGGGATAATAATTGGAAGATGGCACCTTGCCAGCCTTCGGGGGTAAAAGATGCGATTCCGACCAACACAAATCCCATGTGTGAAACGGATGAATAAGCGACTAATTTTTTTAAATCCGTCATGGCTAAGGCATTGTATGCCCCATAAATGATGGACAAAACGCCTAATCCCGCCATGATGCTCGCTGCGTCTACAGCCTCCGTTGGGAAAAATGGAATAGCCATACGCAACCAACCATACGCTCCTATTTTCAATAAGACACCGGCCAATAAAACCGAAATAGGCGTAGGGGCTTCCACGTGTGCATCCGGTAACCACGTGTGCAGAGGAACCAAAGGCAATTTGATCGCAAAACCGATGAACAATAACCAAAATCCCCAGGCACGTCCCGATAATCCGCCTAATAGGAATCCCGATTGTGGACTGAATAGGTTATTCGGTTGGCAGTTTTTTGGGTCACTTAACACTTGTAAATCAAAGCTATGTACAATTTGATTAGGTGCAATTTCATGCGCCGCTAATGCGGTTTGTATGGACGATAAATCATGAAATCCCAAGTTTGGAAAAGCTAATGCCGTTTCATTCGGATCCATATAGGCCAAAGCAATTCCCAACATCACAATTAGAATGAATAATGAACCTACTAAGGTGTATATGAAGAATTTCAACGAAGCATAATTCCGACGCGGCCCTCCCCAAATTCCGATTAAGAAATACATCGGCAATAACATGAATTCAAAAAAGACATAGAATAAGAACATGTCTCGCGCTAAAAAACAACCCATTAAGGAAGCGTTCAATAGCAACACCAAGGCATAATATCCCTCGATTTTTTCGTGTATGTCTTGGGAGTTCCACAAGGCAACAAAACTCACTAATCCGGTCAATAGGATCAATCCGATACTTAATCCATCCACACCCAAGGAATAATGGGAGACA
>Ga0228702_1002376_pt1 | contig 10876 bp, 19 predicted proteins | sample McNCre217_Aug_MG_2_FD_178018 | JGI IMG/M metagenome (GOLD analysis project Ga0228702, IMG submission 178018) | Freshwater microbial communities from McNutts Creek, Athens, Georgia, United States - 20-17_Aug_MG | ecosystem: Environmental > Aquatic > Freshwater > Creek | place: USA: Georgia... | reverse complement strand
TAGGAGAACAAATGCCTACGATTATTACAGCCACCGAGCTGCGTACAGTCTTGGGCGTTTCCTCATCCCTTTATTCTGACGCAGTTCTCAATGACATCATTGACACAGCCGAAACTGTTATTCTTCCAATGCTCACAACTTTCAGTGAGCCAATCGTTAAGGTTTCGCTGGTTTCCAATGTTGCAACTTTCACAACTTCCACAATCCACCCATTCACTGAGGGTCAATCAGTAGTTATCGCTGGATGTGGCACACCTTTTAACGGCACTCGAACAGTCAATGCCGATGTTTACGAATACACATTCACTGCAAACATCACTAATGCGGATGTTTTAGAAAAAAATGTGATTCCTGCTGGGAGCGCAACCCTGACGAGCGCATCCACCTATGTGGGAAATTCAGCAGTCGAGTCAGCAGTCTTGGCAGTATCAGTAGAAGTTTTTCAGAGTCGCGTAGCTCCTGGCGGTCAGATTGAAGGCGTGGACTTTGCTCCGACTCCTTATCGCATGGGTCGATCTTTATTTAATCGAGTTTCAGGGCTTCTCGGTAGCGTCATCGATGTTGAAAGTATCGCTCAATGACCGCATCCTCTATTCAAGATAATGTCCGTTCAGTTTTAGCAACTGCTCTAGCTTCTGTTGCTGGCAATGTGTATAACCATGTGCCAGAAGCAATCATCCCGCCAGCAGTAGTCATCATTCCCGATTCTCCTTACTTGGAAATGCAGCTCATCAATAAGAGCTCAATTAAGTGCACAATTAATTTAACCATTTCTGCTTGCGTAGCCTATAACTCAAATCCGGGCTCGTTGGATAACCTAGAGAAGCTAATCCTTTCGATTCTTGCGGTTATTCCAGCGGGTTATGAAATCGGAGTGGTCGAAAGACCAACAGTTACCCAAGTAGGAGCAACCAATTTGCTGGTCGCTGACATCCGCGTGAGCACCATCTACACCCAAACAAACTAGGAGATCAAATGGCAACCACAGTAATTACAGGTCGCGATCTTGCTCTGACTATCGACTCAAAGACCTACGATGCTCAGGCAACCAGCGTAACCTTAGTAAATGCTCCAACTCTCGTCACTTATCAGACGATCGATGGCAAGGCATACAAGCACACAGACGACAACTGGACTCTCACTGTAACAATGCTCGCTGACTGGGGTGCTTCGGTAGGTGCAGCAACTTCACTTTGCGAAGCAATGTGGACTGCTGCTAACTCAGCACCTAACACAGCCCTTGCATTCAGCCTCACAGCAGCAACGGGCGCAGTGTTTTCTGGCACTGTTTATCCAGTCTTCCCAGATGTAAATGGAACTGGAGCAGATGCACAAAGCATCACTCTCTCATTCCAAGTAGTGAACACACCAACACTAACCATCTCTTAACTTAACCAACGGGAGCAAAGATGAAACTACCAATCACAATTACATACCAGGACGGTGAGGCAGCCACTTATGTGGCTTGCCCACCTGAATGGGCTAAATGGGAGAAGGCAACTGGTAACACCATTTCACAGGCTAACGATAAAATCGGAATCTGGGATCTGATGTTCTTGGGCTATAACGCAATGAAGCGTGAAGCCGCAGGTAAGCCAGTTCGATCTTTCGAGGTCTGGCAAGAGACAGTCGCAGAAGTGACAGTCGGTGAATCCGACCCAAAAGCCACGCCGCAGGAAGTATCAGCCGACTCCTAGTCCAATTAGCAATCGAGACAGGAATTCCGATGGAATACTGGATCGAAGCAGAGGATGTTCTTACTGCGATTGAAATACTAAAGGAGCGCAATGGCAACTGAGACGATCGCTTATGATCGCGCAGAATTGCGTTCTATTATCCGCGCATTCAAGGCGATGGAAACTCAGGCAACAGATGAAGCCAAGCGTGAATCTTCTGCATTGGCTGACTTCGCTGCTGGCAAGATTAAAGAAGCTGCCGCATTTCGTACTGTTTCGGGTAAAGCTGTGCGCCGCGTCGCTGATGGCGTTCGAGTATCCAAGTCATCTAAAGTGGGTGAATTTAGTTATGGATTCGCCACGCAAAGATTTTCAGGTGGTGGAACGACTCAAATCCTCTGGGCCGGTCTTGAATTTGGTTCTAATCGTTTTAAGCAATTCCCACGCCGCACTCCAAATAGCGGACGAGGTAACGCAGGCTATTTCGTTTACCCAACGCTTCGCCAGATTCAGCCTGAATTAGTGAGACAATGGGAAGAAGCATTTAGCAGGATTCTGAAGGAGTACGAATAATGGCTGGCAGTAGAACGCTTAAACTCTCGATCCTTGCCGATGTCGATGATCTAAAAAAGAAGCTCAATGAAGGCTCGAATGAAGTCGAGGGATTCGGAGCCAAACTAGAAGGCTTCGGCAAAGCCGCTGCTGCTGCATTTGCGGTTGCCGCCGCTGCCGCTGCCGCCTATGCCAGCAAATTAGCCATAGAAGGCGTTAAAGCAGCCTTAGAAGACGAACAGGCACAACTGCGTCTATCTAGCGCTCTTAAAGCCGCCACAGGGGCTACAGACGCTCAGATCGCGTCTACCGAGGATTACATCACAAAGATGCAACTGGCTACAGGCGTCTCTGATAATGATCTTCGCGAGTCTATGCAGCGCCTGTCAGTCTCGACAAAAGATGTTCAGAAATCTCAGGCACTCCTTAATTTGGCACTCGATGTGTCAAAAGGCAGCGGCAAAGATTTAGCGTCAGTCACAGAAGCATTGGCAAAAGCCTATGAAGGGCAAGACACCAAACTCGCTCGCTTAGGTATCGGTCTTTCAGCTGCCGATCTAAAGGCAATGAATTTTACCCAGACCACACAAGCTCTCGCCGATCTCTATGGTGGAGCAGCAGCTCGTAACGCTGAGACATTTCAGGGCAAGATCGATCGTCTAAAGCAAGGTTTTGACGAAGCAAAAGAAAGTCTAGGTTACGCTTTACTTCCTTATGTTGAAAAGTTTATTAGTTATCTCAACACTAAAGGAATTCCGATTCTCAATGCCTTTATTGCTGGTCTTACTGGGAATGACGGATTAAAAGCCGCTCTTGATGATAGCCAAAAGGGCGCGGAATCATTTGGAAATGCTATTCGCATTACTGCTGGGATCATTGGTGGATTTATCACTTTCGTCAAAGAGACGATCGGGTTGGTCGTTGAACTAGCTAATCAAGCCATTAAGTTTATCAATTTAGTAAAGCCAGGCAAGGACATTGCTTACATAGCAAATCCAATGACATCGTTGCCAAGCGGTCAGGGATACATCGGTAATCCTTATCCATCGAGCGGCTCAACTACCAATGCAGTTACTAGCGCTACTAACGCGGCTATCGCATCGCTTCCAACTTACTCGACATCTGGCGTTGCAACAGCTCAACAATCTGGCACAACAGCAGCCACAAGCTTACAAAGCCAAACCACCAGCGGGATGACTGCCGCTCAGATCATCGCTAACGCGACTGCTCCAGTGGCTAACACATACAACCTTTATGTCTCAGGAGCAATCGATCCAGAAGGCACAGCACGAGCCATCAGCAGTGTCCTTGGCGACTCATCTACTCGTGGCGGTACTGGAATCAACTATCTTGGAATTCCGGGGCTTGCCTTCTAAATGAGCACATTCGATCCCGTTTATAGAATTCTCATTGGTGGTGTGAACTACACCAGTTCAACGCTATCCAATTTGACTATCACTTCGGGTCGAACTGACATCTATGCCCAAGCTGCTGCAGGTTATTGTTATGTCGAATTAGTCAATACCACAAATGCGGCTTATAACTTCGATGTCGGCACATCGATCACAATCGAGGTGAAGAATACTTCTGGAACTTATGTACCACTCTACGGCGGATGGATCACAGACTTCGCAGTGGGGATTCGCGACTCGGGTGCTCGCGGTACTGTCACCACTGCTCAAATTACAGCTCTTGGAGCACTGGCAAAACTTCGCAACACCTATTGGACTGGATCACTGACACAAACCACAGAAGGTTCACAGATTTACACGATTCTAAGCGATCTTCTTCTCAATAACTGGTCAGAGGTTTCAGCATCGACTCAATGGAGCGGTTATACAGCCACGACTACTTGGGCTAGTGCTGAGAATGTCGGTCTTGGCGAGGTCGATACGCCCGGACAATACACAATGGAGTCTCGCTCAGCTTCTCCGATCGACATGTATAGCATCGTGGCGGACATCGCTACCAGCGGGCTCGGATACATTTATGAAGACAATCAAGGTCGCTTAGGCTACGCAGATGCAGTCCATCGCCAGAACTATCTTGCAGCAAATGGCTATACAGTCCTCAATGGTAATTACGCTCTAGGGGCTGGTGTTCGCACTCTTACTCGCTCTGGCTACATTCGCAACGACATTACGCTAAATTACGCAAATAATTTCAATAGCCATGTTTATGCGACAGATACTGCATCAATCGCCAAGTATGGACGAGTCGCCGAAAACATCAATTCCTACCTTCATGGGGCGACCGATGCTCAGGCAGTAGCAGATCGTCGCCTAGCCTTGCGCTCTTATCCACGACCAATCTTCGATTCGATCACTTTCCCAATCACTAATCCAGAGATTGACGATACCCTTCGCGACAAGCTGCTGGGTATCTTCATGGGTATGCCTATCCGCATCACCAATCTCCCTCTCAACATTAATGATGGTCAGTTCGAGGGGTATGTCGAAGGCTGGACGATCAGGGCATCGAAGAATGATCTCGTTTTAACACTCAATGCATCACCAACAGAATTTAGCCAAGTCGCGGTACAATGGGGGCAGGTTTCTGCCAGCGAGGCTTGGAATACCTTACTTACCACCTTGACATGGCAGACAGCGATCGGAGCGGTTAATTAATGGCAACAACGACAAACTTCGGATGGGCAACACCAGACGATACTGATCTCGTCAAGAACGGCGCTTCGGCGATCCGTACTCTTGGCTCATCGATCGACACTTCTCTGGTCTATCTCAAAGGCGGCACGACTGGTCAGATTCTTAGCAAGACCAGTAACACCGACATGGCATTTACTTGGATTGCCAACGATCAGGGAGACATCACAGCTGTAACTGCTGGCACTGGTATCTCAGGCGGCGGTACTTCTGGTGCTGTAACGATTACAAATGACATGGCGACAACAATTACAACTGCTGGCGATCTTATTAAAGGCACTGGCTCTGGAACTTATGCCCGTTTAGGAATCGGAACATCTGGTCAGGTTCTCACAGTTTCAGGTGGTGCTCCAGTATGGGCAACCCCAGCTAGTGGTGGCAAAGTCCTTCAAGTGGTTTCGGCAACTACTACCACTGCCACCACCATTGCCACAACTACTTTAACTGATACCACAATCACAGCCACAATTACTCCATCCGCAACGACTTCCAAGATTCTAGTTTTAGTAACTTGGAATGCTGACATGGATCGAAATACCATTGAACATTACATAGGAGCAAAATTGCTTCGTGGTTCGACAACTATTCTTGACTATGGAACTTATAAATTGTCAGCCATTTACACCGGTGGTGGTAGGTCTCGTAAAGTTTCAACTGGTTCACTCAGCTATTTAGATTCTCCTTCCAGCACATCTGCGCTGACTTATAAAGTGCAAGGCGCAGTCGATGCGACCACAAGCGGAGGAACATCGACTTGGCAATACGGCAGTGCTCCATCGACTATCACTCTCTTGGAAATCGGTGCATAATGAAAAGAATCGCAGACGCAATTCATCGACTAAAGCCTGGAGCCGAATTCTCTTACAAAGATGAGGACTATTCCACAATTGTCTGGGATGTTCTTGAAGGTGATGCTCCTACTCAAAAGGAAATCAACGATACGATAAAACTTCTTGAAAAAGAAGAAATCGCACAAGAAGCTAGTGATGCCAAGAAAAAAGCAGAAATTCTTGATCGTTTAGGCATTACTGCCGACGAAGCCAAACTCTTACTGAGCTAATGGCTGGCGCGATCGATCAGATCGTGCTCCTTGCTCGAAAAGAAGTCGGCTATAAGGAAGGCGCGAATAACTCTAACAAATACGGAGAATGGTTCAAGTTAAATAATCAACCCTGGTGTGCCATTTTCTGCTGTTGGGTACTCGATAAGGCTGGTGTAGCCAATCGCGTTAAGCGCACTGCCTCCTGCATTGAAATGGAAAAGTGGGGCAAAGAAAAGGGCTTAATCGTCAACCCAGTTCTCACCAAGAAGGGCGATCTAGTTCTCTTCGACTTTCACAAGGCTGGCAAGGCAGAACACATCGGGATCGCCATCGAGGATTACGACCCAAAGACCAAAACCATTAAAACTGTTGAAGGAAACACTGGAGACGCTTCTCGCATTAACGGAGACGGCGTCTATGAGCGCATCCGTTTAGCAGAATTCGTTCGATCTGTAATTCACCCAAAATACTAAGGAGAGCAATGAAACTCACTGGAAAACAAGTGGCTATGGCTGCTACGGGATTTCTCGTTACTTGGCAAGCTACAAATTTCGATCTCGACTATCGAGTCATGCTCTCCTGCGTAGTTTCATTACTACTTGCAGGTGGCAACCCAAAGAAAAAGTGAGTCCGCTGGAGTGGTCTGCGTTCTTCGCAGCCTTAGCCGCTACAATAGGCACAGTGCTCGCAGGGCTTCGCTGGTTAGTCAAAGGCTGGCTCTGGACATTGACTCCTAACAGTGGTTCGTCTCTTGCAGATCGTTTAGCAAGAATCGAGACACGCCAAGATGAAATGATGAGATTACTCCAAGAGAGGTAGAATTCGTCCATGCCAACACCACGCAAAAAGCCAGCAGCGAAAGCAACTCCTAAGCAAAAGGAGATCGATTTTCCTACTCCGTTAGAAGAGTGGGCATTTGCTGTTGAAGAGCTGATCCAGTCATTAGTAAATGCTGGTTTATCTCGGTCTGATGCGCTGTGGTTCGCGGAAGCAAAGTCGCCGCTTCCAGATTGGCTGTTTCCTGGCTTAGAGCCAGTGGGCGATGATTTCGACGACATCGAGGACTAAATTAAGCGTTATCTGGTAATCAGTGATTTACAGATTCCTTACCATCATGAACAAGCCGTCGCAAATGTCATCAAACTCGCACGCAAGGAGCGATTTGATTCTGTCTTGTGCGTTGGGGATGAGATCGATTTTCAGACTATTTCTCGATGGGCTGAGAAAACACCCCTAGCCTACGAACAGACCATTCATCAAGATCGGACTACCACCCAAGAGATTCTCTGGAATTTAACTGAGCACTCGAAAGAAGCTCACATCATTAGGTCAAACCATACTGATCGCCTTTACAACAGCCTTCTCAAAGTCCCCGGACTTATTGATCTACCAGAGCTTCAATACGCCAGATTCATGGATTTCGAGACTATGGGCATTACCTACCATAAGAAGCTCTATGAATTCGAGCCTAACTGGATTCTGGCTCATGGCGATGAAGGGAACATCAATCCGAACGCTGGAGTCACAGCCTTAAACCTAGCCAAGAAAATTGGCAAATCAGTCATTTGTGGGCATACTCATAGGCTTGGCATGAGTGCCTTCTCAGAGGGCATAGGAAGCCATTACAGACCTTTATACGGCATTGAGGTAGGAAACCTCATGGCGAAGGGGAAGGCGTCTTATTTACGCTCTGGAGTGGCTAATTGGCAGATGGGTATCGCCATCCTAGAAACCAACGGAAAACAGTTGACGCCTACCCTAATTCCAATTAACAAGGATGGCTCCTTCGTAGCCTGTGGAAAACTGTACGCCTAATTGCAATTAAATTGACGACACGCCGACATTGGTGTTGTGCAAATGCAATTAAAGTGCGACGCTGATACCAGTAATCGCAATTGATTACTAGATCGGGGGCAGGAAATGGCAATTATCTTAATCGTATGCCTGAACTGTGGTCTTGGCACCAAGAACTGTAAGTGCGAATACCCAGTTTTCAGAAGTAGGGAGTATGTCGGGCATGGCAATTAAGTTCGATCAGCAGTCCGGGGCTTACACCGATGGCACTCATTATGTCAAGGCAGCCCTAATCAGAAAATTCGCGAGGGAGCGCATGGGAAAGTCTCAGCTTCGCGGTCGGTTATCGCAAGAGATGATCGAGGCGTATTTCATTGATACATACGGGAGCGTAATCAAATGAACATGTGGCACTTCTGGATCTGGATCGGATTAGTCTGGTTCACATCTTCAACAATTAGTTATGGCAGCGGATTCAAGGATGGGAAACGAGAAGGTTATCGAACTGGTCGAGCCATCTCAAAGGTGAGTCGTGAAGGCTGATGACATCCTCTATGAAGCTAGAGACACCATCATCGATCGAGAGGGCATTTACCAATCTCCAGCACTCAATCACTTACGGATTGCAAAACTCTGGAGTGCATACTTGGAACGGCACATCGAGCCGCATCAAGTCGCGGTCTGCATGGCTCTGGTCAAGATCGCAAGGTCAATCGACTCTCCAAATCACAGGGATAGTTATGTCGATGGAGCTGCATACATTGCCATCGCAGGGCAAATCGGTACGACTGATTGGGATGACCTTGACAGTTACTAGGAATCTCGATCCTTCACGCTGGTGCGATTACTGCAAAGCCAGATGGGGCAAGAATAAAGACGGCACTTGGACAGATCGTGCTCAAAAGCCAGCATTCTGGCTCTGCACATCTGAGACTGCCGAACGCAAGGGTCGCACGCGCTACTACTGCAATGACTGTGCAATTGAAGTATCAACTATGAAAGATGGTTCATTCTGGTCACTTGATGAACAGATGGATTACTCACTTGGAAAGCAGGTTTTAGATGTTTAACCTCTTCAAGACAAGAACTGAATGTGGTTGTGGGGCTTCAATCGATACACGAAATCGTGATCTACTGATGAAGTTCTACATCTTTCACTGGAATCCAAATCATCAAGAGATGGTCTGGGACGACGAAATAATGTTCAAGTTGGAGGATTATGAGACCGTTGAAGAAAGACTTACTAAGTTTTGGAAGGAACACCCAGATGGCAGGATCGAGACGGAGCTTCTCGAAGCTTCAACTAGCCGATTCATTGTGCTGGCTCGCATCTACCGAACAGAAGCGGACGCAAAAGCGTGGACTTCTGGTCATGCGTATGAGGTTATTAGTGATCGGGGTGTCAATTCGACTTCTGCTCTGGAGAATTGCGAGACTTCTGCGATCGGTCGAGCGCTTGCAAATGCGAATTATGCGACTCATGGAAAGCGACCTAGCCGCGAAGAGATGAGCAAAGTCATGCGAGTGACTGCTAAGGACAATCCAAAACAAGATGATGTCTGGACTACCGAGCCGATCCCAGCAAATCTTGGCATTGAACAGATCAAAGAGCAGTTAAACGCGACCGAGGTTAAGCAGCCAGTAGCTCACAAGTGTAAGCATGGCCTGATGATTGAGAAGTCCGGCACGAACGCAAAGACTGGCAAGCCTTATCATGGTTTCGTCTGTGTCGCTCCACGAGCTGAGCAGTGTCCACCAGTGTGGATGGATTTAGATGCGCTTGGCAATTGGCGACCACAGCAGGTAAAGGCACAGTAATGGGCTGGCTAGAAATCGTCGATAGCGACGGCAATTCAGTGGTCTTCGGCGAGTATCCAGAGCCAGTAGGCACTGTTTATTCAATCTGTGATCTATGCAATGAGCCTAAGCCATTTAAGGGCGGTCGCATGGTGAAGGATGCTGAGAGTACCATTAACTATCTATGGCTATGCGAAAAGTGTCACACCCGTAATGGTTAGCCAACATAGGAAGCATCGAGGGATGAGAACTCAAAAGCTCGTTGCGGACTATCTATCACAATTCTGGGTCGGAGCGGTCTCAGCGGGGGCTGGTCGCTCTGGCTCAGATGTGTTAAATGTGCCATTTGATGTCGAAGTTAAGGCACGAACAGCATTCAGCCCAAAGGCATGGCTGGATCAATCTAAGGCTCGGGCAAATGGAGCCAAATCAATCGTGGTTATGCGATTCAATGGACAAGGCGAAAACCCAGAAGACTATGGCGTAATGATGAACTTGAAAGATGCGGTTGATCTGCTTAGATCGGCTGGATTTGCAAGCACAGAAATTGCCAGATGTAAAGGATGTGGCGCATGGACAGTACCAAATCGAGTCTGCTCAATCTGTTCGAACATTGGAAGAGATCACTAGTAATTACGAAAGACACGCCCAAGATCATGCGTGGAATTACGAAACACTTGACAGAGGCGGTACGCTCTAGCAAGCGACGGGCTCCTGAAAGCCCGAACGCGAGCCGCTTCAGCGGATTGCTCGCGAGTTCGTTGCTACGAGCTATTGGGCTCTCTCTATGCTTAAACGCATTGGTAGCGGCATCGACTGCGGATGCAGTCTTGCCGCACATGGATGCAAAGAGATACACACAAGCACAACTATCTAAAACCCAATTTAACTGTATAAACAAGCTCTTCATAAGAGAGAGTAATTGGCGAGTCAAAGCTCGCAATGGTACTCATTACGGAATAGGTCAGTTAAATAACAAGATCGTCAAAGACCTACCAGCTTATAGACAGATAGACTACTCGCTTACATACATAGCACATCGCTATGGAAGAGATGGTCAGTATCCCAACGCGTGTAAGGCTTATCGTCATTGGCAGAAGTATGGCTGGCACTAATGCGTAAGAGCGCACTGACTGATACCGGTAGCACCTACCTATGGAGACAGATACGAAAGCGTGTCTTAAAGCGTGATGGTTATGTCTGCCAGTATTGTGGCATCGAAGAAGCTACGACTGTGGATCACATCATCCCACGCAAGGCTGGTGGCACTGATCAGGATGATAATCTCGTAGCAGCGTGTAAACGATGCAATTTAAGCAAAGGGGGGCGGTTTTTTGTGAGCGCACCGACAC
>Ga0228702_1002371_pt1 | contig 10879 bp, 10 predicted proteins | sample McNCre217_Aug_MG_2_FD_178018 | JGI IMG/M metagenome (GOLD analysis project Ga0228702, IMG submission 178018) | Freshwater microbial communities from McNutts Creek, Athens, Georgia, United States - 20-17_Aug_MG | ecosystem: Environmental > Aquatic > Freshwater > Creek | place: USA: Georgia... | reverse complement strand
CGACGTGCACGACATTGGCAAGAACCTGGTCGACATCATCCTTAGCAACAACGGCTTCGACACCGTCAACATTGGCATCAAGCAGCCGATCAACGAGATTCTGCGTGCGGCCGAAGAGCACAACGTCGACGTGATCGGTATGTCTGGCCTGCTGGTCAAGTCGACTCAGATCATGAAAGAAAACCTCCTAGAGATGAACCAACGCGGCGTTGCCGAGCGCTGGCCGGTCATTCTGGGTGGTGCCGCGTTGACTCGCGCCTTTGTCGAGCAAGACCTGGCCGAAATCTTTGATGGCGAAGTGCGCTACGCACGCGATGCGTTCGAGGGTCTGCGACTTATGGATGCCCTGGTGCGCATCAAGCGTGGCGACGCCACGGTCGAGCTCCCTCCGCTCAAGAAGCGCCTCGTCGAGGGCGGTGCGAAGCTGGTGCGCACCGAGGCGGCCGACATGCCAACTCGCAGCGACGTTGCAACCGACAATCGAATCCCGACTTCGCCCTTCCTTGGCACACGCGTGGTCAAGGGCATTCCGCTGCGCGACTATTCGGCGTTTCTCGATGAGCGCGCCACGTTCATGGGCCAGTGGGGTCTCAAGCCTGGTCGCGGCGAGGGCGGCGCCAGCTATGAAGAACTCGTAGAGACCGAGGGGCGTCCGCGTTTGCGCGCCTGGTTGGAACGCATCCAGACCGAGGGCCTTCTTGAGGCCGCAGTGGTTTACGGCTATTTTCCAGCCGTATCCGACGGCGACGACCTCGTAATTTTGCACCACGGCCCCGATGGCTTGAACGGCATTCCGGCCAGCGACGGCGGCAGCGGGGGAGCACCCGGCACAGAACGCATGCGATTTACGTTCCCGCGCCAGGCACGCGATCGTCACCTGTGTCTTAGCGACTTTGTCGCATCGAAGGATTCGGGTCGCATCGACATCGTGCCGTTCCAGCTGGTCACCATGGGCAACCGCGTCTCTGAGGTTGCCAACGAACTGTATGCGAACAACGAATATCGCGACTACCTCGAACTGCACGGCCTTTCAGTGCAGCTGACCGAGGCACTTGCCGAGTTCTGGCACGCGCGTGTTCGCGAGGAGCTGGGCTTCTCGACCGAAGACCCGAGCGAGGTCGAGGGCTTGTTCAAGCTCGAATATCGCGGTGCTCGCTATTCGTTCGGCTATCCGGCCTGCCCAGAGCTCGAGGATCGCGTCAAGCTCGTTGAGTTGCTGAAACCCGAGGTTATTGGTGTGACGCTGAGCGAGGAGCTGCAGCTGCACCCCGAGCAGTCAACCGACGCAATGGTCCTGCACCACCCCGAGGCAAAGTACTTCTCGGTTTAGTCTTCAATTATGCGCAACAGTCCACAGCACCTAGCCGAACAGGCACAGGCCCGTGGTGTGCGCCATGAGGTCGAGATCGACGGCGTCGCCACGCGTTATTGGGTTTACCCAGCCGAGTCGGTGCCTTCGGTGCTTGCCGAAACCCCAACCCTCGTGATGGTGCACGGCTTCCGTGGCAACCACCGCGGACTCGAGGCCATCGCCGGCGCGTTGAACGACTTCGATGTAGTAATTCCCGATCTGCCTGGTTTCGGCGAAAGCAGCGCTTTTGCTGGCGAGCACAGCGTCGCGGCCTATGCGGATTGGCTAGGCAAGTTCTGGCGGGCGCTGAACCTAGAGGGCCGAGGCCACCTGCTTGGTCATAGTTTTGGATCGATCGTGGTAGCCCATGCCGTTGCCAAGGGGCTCCCAACGCGAACCCTGACGGTCGAGAACCCGGTCAGCGCACCGGCGCTAAAGGGCCCCAAGGTTATCCAAACCAAGATTGCCAACGGTTTTTATGCCGCAACCGAGCGCATGCCGCTGAGGCAGGCCGAACGTGCCTTGAAGAGCTGGCCTATGGTGCGCGGCATGAGCATAATCATGGCCAAGACTCGCGACCCCCAGCTGCGCCGGTGGATTCACAAGCAGCACGACGAAAACTTCAGTGATTTTGCGACTCGTCGCGTGGTTCAAGAGGCATACCGGGCGTCGACGAGCGAATGTGTGGGGCAGTGGGCGCCAGATTTTGCCATGCCAACCCTGGTAATCACGGGCACCAAGGACGACATCACCTCGCCAAAGCAGCAACACCGCATGTTTGCCAGTCTGCGAGTGCCAAGTCGACTTTGTGAACACGATGGCGTGGGGCACCTGACGCACTACGAAATACCAGCAGAGGTAGCCAACGACATCCGGCTGTTCCTTGCCGGCCTAGAACAGAAGACCCTGGTGGCTGGCAATGGCTCTTGATCGAATCTTTTTTGACGCACGGTTTATTCGCTGGGATCACCACGACGGAATATCGCGCTTCTCGGCGGGATTGTTCGATGCGCTGCACCGTCGCACCAAGGTCACCGCGCTGATCTTTGATCGGCGTCAATTGTTGCGCCTGCCAAAGGGTTGCGACTATCTGCTGATTAACGACCCAACCAAGCCCAGCGAACTCTTTGTCGCCCAGACCCTAAACAAAGCCGGCGCCAAGTTTGTGTTCTCACCAATGCAGACCATGGGCACCTGGGGGCGCAAATACAAGCTCGTGCTCACACTGCACGACCTGATTTATTACGCCCACCCAACGCCTCCGCCGAGCTTCAACCTGGCAATTCGGTTTGCCTGGCGCCTGTTTCATTCGGCGTATTGGCCGCAGCGGCTAATCCTGAACCGAGCCGACGCCGTTGCCACCGTTTCGCACACTTCACGCGACCTAATTCACAAGTATCGCCTCACGAAACGACCGGTCGAGGTGGTCTACAACGCCGCCGGCACCTTTATTCGTGACTATGAACACAGGTCGCCGCAAAATCGCCCACGAGGCACTCAGAAGCTTGTATACATGGGTTCATTCATGGACTACAAGAACGTCGAGGTGCTCGTGCGTGGCATGGCCCTGCTGCCGGAATACGAGCTACACCTGTTGAGCAAGATTGCCCCTGAACGTCGGGCTCAACTCGAGGCTCTTGTGCAACACAGTGGCGGATTCGTGTTTTTTCACGATGGCGTATCAGAGGCCGAATACCACCAGCATCTGGATGAGTCTGTCGCGCTTGTGACCGGCTCGCGCGACGAGGGTTTTGGCATTCCACTGGTCGAATCGATGTCGCGCGGGGTTCCCGTGGTGGTCAGCAACATTCCGATCTTCGCCGAGATCGGTGGCGACGCCGCGCTGTTCTTTGACCAGGAATCACCCGACGCCTTTGCCTCTGCCGTGCGCCGACTCGAATCGAATCCCGAGTGGATGCGCCGAAGCGAAGCCAGCCGCATTCAGGCGGCCAAGTTCAATTGGGATCACAGCGCGGGCGAGCTGCTGCGGCTGGCCAAGCGCCTCGCCTAAACACCGAAAGGCCGTTGGGGCGTCGAAACGGCTGATTAGGCTCCAAGCGTCTTAGGCGCGTATTCGCTGACCAGCCAACCCGTGCTGGCGTTGTATTCGAACCGATTCAAGCAGGCGTTGCCGATACGTTCGCCCTCGGGCGGCAGGGTGTAACCACTGACAAGCCCGAGCGCCTCGCGAATGAGCGCGCCATGAGAAACCGCAAGCACGCGTCGCCCGGCATAGGCCTCAGCGATGCGCTCGAAAAGTAATTGTGTACGCGTCGCCAGCTGCTGCCTGGTTTCGGCACCTGCGATTTCAGAGTTTTTGAAGTTGGCTAGCCACTCCGAATGCCGCATGCCCTCAGCGCTGCCAAAACTGCGCTCGAGCAACAACGGTTCGACCACGAGCTCGGCCGCGCGCCCACCAAACGACTCGGCAACAATCTGGGCGGTCTTGCTGGCTCGAACCAGGGGAGATGTCAGCAGAACATCCCAGTCGCCCGACCGGAGCACGGCCGCGGCCGCGCGAGCCTGCGCCAAACCAGTTTCATTCAAAGGGATGTCGGTCACGCCCTGCAGGCGAAAGTCAACATTCCAGTCGGTCTGCCCGTGACGCAGCAGCCCGAGCGTTGTCGTTTCAGTCATTCAGCAGCCTGTCTAAAACGAGCGAGGTATTGGCTTCGATCTTGGCCAGCGCGTATGAATCGCCCTTGGTCGGCCCCAGGTTCACAATGACCACGGGCTTGCCAGAGCGATGGGCTCGTTTTACAAAACGCAACCCAGAGTTGACCGAGAGCGAAGACCCGGCCACGATCAGGGCATCCGCCGAATCGAGTGCCGCCATGGCAGCCTCTGAGGTTGCGGTTGGCACCTGTTCGCCAAAAAAGACGACGTCTGGCTTCAAGATGCCGTTGCAGCTCTCGCAATTTGGAAACCTGAAGCCGTCGTAGGCCTCAATCTCGGCGTCGCCATCGGGAGTGAACTCAAAGTCGGCAGACTTGTTCACCTGTGGGTTCAACTCGGCCAGCAGCTTATCCATGTGCTCGCGGGTAGTCACCACTCCGCAGCCCATGCATCGCACACGGTCGAGTCGGCCATGCAAGTCGATCACATCGGTGCTGCCTGCGAGCTGATGTAGTCCATCGACATTCTGCGTGATTACGGTTGTGACGATTCCGGCCAGTTGCGCCTGGGCGAGTGCACGGTGCCCTCGATTAGGCGTCGCCGTGGCAATTCGCGACCAACCTACAAAACTGCGCGCCCAATAGCGCAGCCGTGCCTCGGTCGAATTCATGAAGGATTCGTAGGTCATCGGATGCTTGGGAGTTCGACCCTCGCCGCGATAATCAGGGATTCCAGAATCGGTCGAAATTCCGGCACCCGTTAGCACGACGCAGGTCTTGCCAGCCAAATAGCCGCGCGCGGCCTCAACCGCGAAGCTTGCGGCTGCAGACAGGCCATCGGTAGTGCTCATAGTTATCAATATTAATCCGTGCGAGAGCGGCAAATTAGGTTTCAATTACCGCGAATCTAATTGAGAATTACCCCGCTGGTAATTTGCCTGATTCGCGAGAGGAACCGAAGTGATCAAATACCTCGGCTCCAAGCGCTCGATGATGCCCCAATTGACGGCGCTTGCGGCGGCCTCAGGCGCCAAATCGGCTCTTGACCTGTTCACCGGAACCACTCGCGTTGCACAGATGCTCAAGGGGCTCGGCATGCACACCACTGCCGTCGATGTCGCGTCCTATTCCGAGGTGTTTGCCAAGACCTGGATCGAGTTAGATGCGAGCTCCGTGCAGGCTAACGAGCTCGACGATGCGATAGCGCACCTAAACGCACTGCCGCCGGTCGACGGCTTCTTCACGCAAGAGTACTGCGTCAAGGCGCGCTACTTTCAACCGAAGAATGGCCAGCGGGTCGATGCGGCGCGCGAGGCCATCGAGCGTGACTATCGGTCATCCTGGCTATATTTTCCGCTCTTGAGTGCCTTGATTCTTGCCGCCGACCGAGTCGATTCGACCACCGGCGTGCAGATGGCATATCTCAAGGATTGGGCTCGCCGCAGCCACGCCGAACTCACCATCCAGAATCCGAGACTCCTGCCGGGGGTTGGCAGCGCGATCCGCGGCGATGCGCTCGAGCTCGCACCCCTGTTGCCCGAGGTCGAGTTGGCCTATTTGGATCCGCCCTATAACCAGCACCGATACTTTGGCAACTACCACGTCTGGGAATCACTCGTGCGCTGGGACAACCCCGAGGGCTACGGAATAGCCAACAAGCGAATCGACACGCGACACTCCGATAACAAGTCGCCGTTCAATTCAAAGACGACTATGCCCGCGGCTTTAGCAGAGGTAATCGCTGGGCTACGTTGCGAGACCTTGGTGTTGAGTTACAACAACGAGGCTTGGCTTTCACGCGACGAACTGATCGACCTGTGCGCGCCAAAGGGGCATGTGGTGGCCTTCGAGGTCGACTCGAAGCGCTATGTCGGGTCGCAAATCGGCATCTACAACAAATCGGGTGATCTGGTTGGCAAACCCAGTCACCAGCGCAACACGGAATACCTGATTATGGCCGGCGATAAAACACGAATTCGAAGAATGCTAAATGCTTTGAAGTAGCTGCGTCGGCGGCATTCTTTTCTAGAATCTGTTCACAATCGAAATAGATTGAAAAGGGGAGGGTGCAATGAGTGAACAGGCAATGTTGCACGAGGCGATTCGAACTGCATCGGATCCGGTCAAAGTATTGCGACGAATAGTCGAGGGCTGCCTAACTTTGATTCCAGAAGCCAAGGGCAGTTCGCTCGAGGTTCGTGTCGACGCAGACACCCTCGAGTATGCCTCCTGCGCCGGAAACCTGAGCGATTTCGTTGGCCTTCGCCTAGACATCAATCACTCAATGAGTGGATTGAGCGTGCTTTCTGGTCACGTTGAGCGCTGCGACGACGCCCGAATCGACCCGCGAGTCAATCGCGAAGCCTGCGAAAAGGTGGGCGCAATCTCGATGCTGTGCGTTCCGCTGTCGCCCGACCAGGGAGCCATGGCGGTATTGAAGGTGACGTCGCCTAAGACCAATGCCTTTAACGATGCCGATGCGGCCAAGCTCGAAGTTCTCGCCAGATTCATGTCGACAGCGATTCGAGCCGCATCCGACCTTGCCAGAGTCGTCGATGAGCTTGGCGCCAATCTGCAGGCTGTTAGCGCAGATGCGCCGGCGCTCGAGCAGCGCGCCACGGCTCGATTCGTGGCTAATGTCATGTCGCCTGGCCTGGTTGATTCGATCGAGGCCAAGGCGCTAGTCGAACAAATCATTGAGACGGCTTCAATCGACATCACGTTCCAGCCAATCGTGAACTTTGAGACCGGCAAAATCCTCGCTTGCGAGGCCAAGTGGGTGTTCAAAGAGGCGCCAGTGCGCGGATCAGAAACCTGGTTCGACATGGCTCATCGCGTTGGCCTTGGCGAACAACTTGAGCTGCTGGCTTACGATCTCGCAATCGAACAATCGAAGGCTCTGGGCGACGACGTCTCGATCGAGCTAGGCCTGAGCTCCAAAACGCTGCTTGGGAATGGTTTCAGGGAGCGACTGGCCAGATTGCCACAAAACGTGATGATAGCCATCGAGCTGACCGAGCACGATGAATTACTTCGGATGCGTGAACTCAACAACGTGCTCGGCATGATGCGCGCCAAGTTCATCCGCCTGTCAATCGACGACACGGGTGTCGGTTACTCGAGCCTGAAGCGGATTATTTCGTTGAAGCCAGACATGGTGAAACTCGAGCGAGCATTGGTCTCGAACATCGATGGCGACCGAATCAAGCAGGCACTTATTCGAGCACTGCAAGAGTTCGCGGCCGAGATCGGTGTTCGCGTGGTTGCAGAAGGGGTTGAGCGAGCCGCCGAGCGCGACGCACTGCTCAATCTGGGCGTAACGCTTGGGCAGGGGTATCTGTTTGGCGGCGCGGTTCCGGCTGCCTCGCTTCGCGAAGCAATAGACAGCCAGTAACGAAAAAACCCAGCCATTGGCTGGGTTTTTCACTTGGTGTCCGAAGGGGGACTTGAACCCCCACCCTCTAACGAGGACTAGCACCTCAAGCTAGCGCGTCTGCCATTCCGCCACCCGGACAGGTGGTGTATCTCGCTTGGGAAGCAAGAGCAACGAGCGTTTACATTACCAGAGTTGCGGCCGTCGCGCCACCCCGGCCGTGGAGTTCACGCTCGGCTAGAGATTTCTCAGGTTGGTGGGGTAGTTTGGGCACATGTCAGTTGAACCGCGCATGGCCCTGAGCCAGCTCACCGCAGCCCTCGAGCGCCACTTCGAGGCGGTCTCGAACCGTCGAGGCAATGAGGATCCGAACGTCGAGGCCGCATACGATCAGCTGCTTGAGGCGTTTCTCGATTATGAAGAGGCGCTCACCGAGAAATACGACGAATTCCTTCCATTTGTTCAGGATGACTACGACGAATGAACCTCTTTGACGCCATTGTCCTTGGCATCGTTCAGGGCCTAACTGAGTTCTTGCCGATTTCATCTAGCGCACACGTTGCCCTTGTGCAGCAACTGCTCGGCCTTTCGTCGATGAGCAAGCCGGCACTCACCGCGTTCATCGCCACCATTCAGTTGGGCACCGAGGCCGCCGTTCTTCTCTATTTCTTCAAAGACATCGTGCGCATCGCCTCTGGTTGGTTCGCCGGCATCAAGGCTCCAGCCGCTCGCGGAGCCGATTACCGCATGGGCTGGCTCGTAATCATTGGTTCGCTGCCAGTGGTCGTTGTCGGTTTGGCATTCAAAGACCTAATCGAAAACCAGCTGCGCAGCCTATGGGTAGCCGGCATGATGCTGATCGTTTTCGGTTTGATTCTTGGCGCCGCCGACGCCTTTGGCAAGCGCAACCGCGAATTGGACTCGCTCAGCTACAAGCATGGCATCGCTTTCGGTCTGGGCCAGGCCTTGGCAGTGATTCCGGGCGTCTCGCGCAGCGGTGGAACAATCTCGGTTGGACTGGCCCTTGGCTACACCCGTGAGGCCGCCGCGCGCTATAGCTTCCTTCTGGCAATTCCAGCCGTGTTGGCTAGCGGACTGTATGAGTTCGCGAAGTCGGTCGGAGACCTCTCGGGCGACATGATGCTGGCAACCCTCGTGGCAACGGTCATTTCGTTCGGAGTCGGTTACGCGGTCATCTCGGCACTGCTCAAGTTCTTGGTGCGTGGATCGTTCATGCCGTTTGTGGTCTATCGCGTGGTCGTGGGCGCGCTAATCCTTGGACTACTGACCACCGGCAACCTAGTCGCCTAGGGCTTTTCGTCGGGCGACTGGTTGTCGCGCAAGAACCGCTCAACCTCTGCGGCGAGCGCATCGCCGTTGGCGACCTGAGACTCATACTCGTCACGCGCCGTCTCTAGAGACTTCACGTAATTGCCGAGTTCTTCGTCGCCCTCGCATAGCTCGTCGACGGCACGCTCCCAGGTGAACGAGTCTTGTGCCAGGGTTTCGTGGCCAAATTCAAGGCCGAGCACGCGCTCGACCTGCACCAGCACGGCCAGTGAAGCCTTTGGCACCGGGGGAGTGTGCGCATAGTGCGGCACCGATGCCCAGATCGAGATGGTTGGAGTGCCAGCGGCCTCGAGCGCCATTCCAAGCACGCTAAGGATTCCGACCGGGCCTTCGTAGTCGCTCTTCTCGAAATCCAGTTCTGCGCGCAGGCCCGCATTCTGTGAGGTGATTGTGGTCGCAATCGCACGAGTGTGCGGCACGTCGGCAAGCAGCGAACCAAGGAAGATCACGGCATCGATTTCGCGATCCTCAATCATTTCGAGCACCTCACCGGTGAAGGCCTTCCAACGGCGAGACGGTTCGACACCCACGAGCACGTGCACTCGAGCCTGCTGCGGTTGAGCCTGAACGACCTCTACGCCCGGGGCATAGAACTCGGTGGTTGGCCAGCTCAGCTGGCGCAGGCCGTTTTCATCGAACGACACCATTGGGCGCGAAAACTGAAAGTCGTAGTAGTCCTCGGTGTCGATTGCGGCAACGACATCGGCCTGCAATTCGCGCGCAATCACCTTGGCCGCACCTGACGCGGCCTCACCGGCATCGTTCCAGCCCTCGAAGGCGACAACGAGAATGCGTCCTGTTTGCAGAATGCTCAATGGATTTCCCTCCGGTTCGACTATCCAGCCTATTCGCTAAGGGCTATGCACAGGGGCGGCGGCTAAACTCGATGCCTATGCAAAAACCAAAGGCTGTTCTATGGGACATGGACGGCACCCTCATCGATTCGGAGCACTACTGGCTCTCGAGTGAACAGGCGCTAGCCGAAGAGCACGGCGCCTCGTGGGGGCCAAATGACGGCCTAGACCTGGTTGGCATGAGCCTGTACGAGTCGACTCTGGTGATCAAGGAGCGAATCGGGTCACCGCTCGAGCCGCAGCAAATCATCGACCGACTCACCAACGATGTTGTGGGCCACCTGAATAACCATGTGCCTTGGCGTCCGGGTGCTCGCGAATTGCTTCTCGAGCTTCGCGAGCAGGGAATCCCGACGGCACTGGTAACCATGTCGCTTCGCCGCATGGCCATGTCGGTTGTCGACGCGCTGACCGCCGAACTGGGCGGAATCGAAGCCTTCGATGTCGTTATCGGTGGCGATGAGGTTCCGCGCGGCAAACCGCACCCAGACCCATACCTAATCGCGGCCGAAAAACTCGGCGTGGCCATTGTGGACTGCATCGCCATCGAGGATTCACTCAATGGGCTACTGTCGGCCGAGAGCTCGGGCGCGCGCGCGATTGGTGTGCCCAATGTGGTGAGTCTTCCTGAGCGTCCCGGTCGAACGATTTGGCCAACCCTAGAGGGTGTCACTGTCGAACACCTCACTACCTTTTTCAACCAAGGAGCAACCGAATGACCATGCCTTCACAGAATTGGGCGTTGCCGACCGGGCCGTTCCGTGCCGGTGACCGTGTCCAGCTGACCGGACCAAAGGGTCGTCTGGCAACCGTGACCCTCACTCCTGGCGCTCGTTATGGCACTCACCGCGGCGACGTCCTGCATGACGACATCATCGGGCAGCCCGAAGGCTCGGTTATCGTCAACCAGCAGGGCATCGAATACCTTGCGTTCCGACCGCTGTTGAGCGACTTTGTCTTGAGCATGCCTCGCGGCGCAGCCATCGTCTACCCGAAGGATTCGGCCCAGATCGTCACCGAGGGCGACATCTTCCCGGGTGCGCGCGTGGTCGAGGCCGGCGTGGGTTCGGGCGCTCTAAGCATGTATTTGCTGCGTGCGATTGGTCCAAACGGTCGACTCGATTCGTTCGAGCGTCGTGCCGAATTTGCCGAAATTGCCGAGGCGAATGTGCGCACCAACTTTGGTGTGAAGCCAGCAAACTGGAACGTGCATCTGGGCGATCTGCAGGAGCAGCTGCCACTGAAGGTCGAGGCGGGTTCGGTCGACCGCATTGTGCTCGACATGCTCGCGCCATGGGAGTGCATTGAGGCATCGGCCCAGGCGCTGGTGCCAGGC
>Ga0228702_1002366_pt1 | contig 10901 bp, 2 predicted proteins | sample McNCre217_Aug_MG_2_FD_178018 | JGI IMG/M metagenome (GOLD analysis project Ga0228702, IMG submission 178018) | Freshwater microbial communities from McNutts Creek, Athens, Georgia, United States - 20-17_Aug_MG | ecosystem: Environmental > Aquatic > Freshwater > Creek | place: USA: Georgia... | reverse complement strand
TTGGGCCAGTTCAATTTCAGCGGCGACATGGTCAAGCAAGCCGTGGGCAGCATGAGCGGCGGCGAAAAAGCCCGCCTCGTGTTGTGCATGTTGGTGTGGCAGCGCCCCAACCTCTTGCTGATGGACGAACCCACCAACCACTTGGACCTCGCCACCCGCGAAGCCCTGAGCATGGCCCTGAACGAGTTTGAAGGCACCGTGATGTTGGTGAGCCACGACCGTGCGTTGTTGCGTGCGGTGTGTGATGAGTTTTGGATGGTCTCACGCGGTGGCGTCGAGCCCTTTGATGGCGACTTGGACGACTACCAACGCTACCTGCTGGATGAGGGCAAACGCTTGCGTGCCGAGGCTGTGGCTGCGGCCAACGCTGCAACGGCCAAGGCGCAAGAGTCTGCATCGGCCTCAACCGCTTCATCTGCTGCACCCGTTAAAGCAGCAGCCAGCGAACCCGCACCTGTCGTCGCAGCCAAACCCATCGTCTCGCGCGACCAACGCAAAGAAGACGCGCAGCTGCGCAAAGAAATCAACGAGAAAAAACGCCCGTTGAAAAAAGAGTTCGATGCCGTGGAGAAAAACATGGCCACGCTAGAGGCTGAGAAAACAGCCCTGCACGACAAACTCGCCACGCCCCTGCCCCCCGCTGACATTGCCGAAGCTGGCAAACGCCTCAAAGCGGTGGAAGACGAACTGGCTACGCTAGAAATGCGCTGGTTGGAGCTGACCGAAGCGATGGACGCGATTGAAGCGTCGATGGCCTAAATCGCTAGGCTTAGGCAAAGCGCGCACTGAACTGCGCGCTGCACCAAATGATGGCGGGAAACGAACACATCCACGCCCAGAAGAATCGGTTCAAGCCAAAGAACCAAAACACCAAGAAGTGAAACAGCGCCGCCACGGCGCAAAACACGGCGGCCAATCGTGGGTCTAGCAAGCTCAAGGGAAACAAAATCTCCCACACGATGAAGCCCCACGAGCCCACCAAGGCCAGCCACTTGTTGCGCAGCGGGTGTGTGGCTGACAAAGGCCCATAAATCGCACCGTTCAAAAAGATGGTCATGGCCGAGCCATTGCGCCACTCGCGGCGCAGCAACTTCACCGCACCAGACATGAAGTACGAGGTGATGGCTTGAATGGCGATGTACCAAAAGCCAGCTTGCCAACCGAGCTGCACATTAACAAACGCCCCCACCACTTGCGAGATGAGCAAGCCCGTGAGCACCACAAGCGTCAAGAAGTCACTGCCCCCGTTGAACGCACCACGCCAGCGGATGAGGATGAGCAAGTTGCCGACAAACAAAAAGCCAATCAACGGCAACGATGCACCCTGCACTGCCAACAGCGCCGCCGCACATAAGCGCAGCAGCAAATGCAGCTGGTGCATGTGCGGCTTGAACAACACATCGAGCAAAGCGCGCACGGGCGCGTTGGGAATATCAGCCCGTTGCAACTGCCAAGACCAAAACGCATCGTTGGCGGTGTACTGGCCCATGCGCAAATACTCCAGCGTTTGAATGGCAAGGCTCCAAGCAAACACCAGTTCGGTGGCGCGAATCGCCATCACCGTGGGCGCTTCGACCAAAGCCTGAATGTAGGTCTGCAAAAACGCGGGGCTCAACATGTGGCGGTCTCCACCGGCGAGGTCATCATCACTTGTGTGTCCACGGTTTCGTTGCGTCCGTCCAAGACCATACGCAACTCAAATTGGCGGTGCGTGAAGTTCACATCACGCGCGCGCAGCACTTGTTCGGTCAGGCGTTGCATCATCTTGTAGCTCACCAAACCACGCGGGTCCACGCCCTCGGGCAAGTCGTGGAGGTCGGCCCAAAAATGGTCCACCATGTTTTGTTGGCCTAGGCCAATGTTGGTGTCGGGGTTGTGCACGAGGTGGCTCAAGCGGCGCACACGGCGTGGGTAAATCAACACCCAGTCTGACCACTGCATCTCACCCGAGGCCAGCTGCACCGCCGAGCGTGCATAGAGGTGCGGCACATAACCCACCGCATGAAAGAACTTCCAGTTCGGAAAAAACGCCCGCAGCAAAAACAGCCACGGGCCTTTGATGATGGGGGTTTTGATGATGAGCGTGGCAACAAGCACCACGAAATACAAAACGAATAAGACTTCGGTCATAGAACGAAATTCTAGAACGCGCATGTCGCGTTACTTACCCGGTGGTTTTTCCTGAATCACCATCACCGACTCGGTGTTGCCCACCGCCACTTTGAGCTGCAGTGGGAAGGCCCCTGCGGGAACCTCACTCGCCGTGAATGTCTTGTTGGCTGCGTTGTAGCGCAACCAGTTGGGCAGCGGCTTGCCGTCCATTTGTGAAATCTTCACAGGCGCATCTGCCGCATGACCGGCTACCGCATGGGGGTCCATTTCAAAGCTGAAGGTCTTGCCGGGGGCTGCCACATCAGCCGCCACTTGCACCTGAATCACACCGGTTTGTGTGGTGCTCGGTGCGCGGTTCACCACCACGGACACCGCGTTGCCCCCTGTGCTGCCCGTCGCGGGTTGTGCCGCAGGCGCAGCCACATCGCCACCGGCACGCACAGCGGCGATTGGCATATTGGTTTCTGCCCGCACCATCAGCACGCCCGAGTTGACCGCGTTGAGCAACTGGGGATGGTTGATCATGATGATGCCGCCCTTGAAGTACAACGCGCCCAGCCACAAGTTTTTGGGGTTGAACAAATCAATCTTGGCGTTGCCCGCATCAAAGTCTTCGTCGGCACCGGCTTTCAAAGGGCCCGATTGGATGATGTCAAAACCACCGCTGCTGACTTTGAGCTTGCCCGTGTAGACCGACTCGGTCCCCATGTCCAAAATGCCGTGGCTTTGCAAGTTGGTCGTCATGCCCACATTCACCACGCCCATGCTCAAGGCACCGCTGGTTGTCAGTTGCAGCGCTTGCGGTGTGTCAACTGACACACGCCCGCCAAAGTTGTTGGCTGCATCCGTGAGCGTGATGTTGCCAGCGGGCGCAGCCAAGTTGCTGGTGCCCGTGACCAACAAGGGGCCCGTTTGTGTGATGTCACCGCTGGCCACGGTGGCCACCAAATTGCCCGTCACCGTGCTGCTGGCCAATGTGAGTGCAGTGTTGGTGTTGAGGTTGGCGTTCACCGCTTGCACCGTCACCGCTTGCGTCAAGGTGTTGGCTTGGCTCAGTGTCACATCGCCGTGTGTGGCGGCGAAGCTGCCGGTGCCAGCCACGGTCATGGGCGCGGTTTGCGTGATGTTGCCGGTGACCGATGTCACGCTCGCATCTCCCGTGATGGTGCTGGGGCCCATGATCAGGTTGCTACTGGCCACCAACTGCACATCGTTGGCTTGCACGCTGATGGCACCACCAAACTGGTTGGGGATATTGGGCAACACCACATCGCCAGTGCCCGCGTTGATGTTGCTCGCGCCTGTCACGTGCAGCGCTGCATTAGCCGTGGTGCTCTGCACCACATTGCCCCCGTTGGTTTGCACATTCAGGTTTCCGCCCACATTGGCCGCACCCAAGTCCACGGGCTTGTTGTTGGTGGTGGCTGTCAGACTACCCGTCACCGTGGCTTGGCCAAACGACACCGTACCCAATGTGCTGGTCATATCCAAACTACCGGTGATGTTGGCACCGCCCAAGTTCATATTGCCTTGGCTTTGCAATGTCAAATCGCCACCAGTGATGAAAGCCGTGCCCAAATCAATGGAGCCACTGGGCGCACGCAACACCATCGGGCCAGTGTTGGTGACGCTGGCGAGTTGCAAGTTGCCGCTGGTGGCCACCGAGGTGGACGTGCCTTGCAGCGCCAAGGTGCCACCGAAACTGTTGATAGGGTTGAGCAAGGTGATGGTGCCTGTGCCGGCTGTGACCGAGGTGTTGCCCGTCACCACAAACTGACCGGTTTGCGTCACGGCACCGTTGGCCGTGAGCACGGTCATGGCCCCCGACACCGTGGCTGCGCCCAACGACGCAGCGCCGCCGGCCGTGTTCACATTCAGGTTGCCCGAGGCAGAAATGCTGCTGGTCGTCAGCGATGCGCCTTGGGTGTTCAGCGTCACCGCGCCACCACTTTGCAATGGGGCCAAGGTCAAAGCGGTGGTGGTCGTCACCCCCACATTGACCCACGAACCAGGGGTGGTTTCGTCAAACGTCACCCTGCCTACCAAACGGTTGGCGACGCTATTGATGGCGGCGTTTTGATGCGCTGTTTGTGTGGCGGTGAAGGTGCTGGTACCGCCAATGTCCAAATGCTTGCCCGTGGCCTGCGACACGCCGCCCGCTTGCGTGGTGGTGTGCAAGTCGCCGAGCAGCGTCACATCGTTCAGCACCAAGGCTGTCGCGCTGTTCACATCCAAGTTGTATGACGAAGCACCATCGGTGATGCTCACAAAATTCAACGTGCCGCCGGTAGATGTCAGCGTGGTGTTCGCGCCCAGCGTGATGGCGTTGCTGTAGGTTTGAGCACCTGCGGTGGTCACGTTGCCGCCGTTCATCGTCACGGGGCCGTTCACGCTCAAGCTACCAGTGCCGGTCACCGTATTGCCAAAGGTCACGCCAGATGCGGTGAGCGTGGTGTCTGTGCCCAGTGTCATCGCCTCGCCATAGGTTTGTGTGCCGGTGGTGGTCACTGCGCCGCCGTTGATGGCCACCGTGCCGCCTGCGTTGGTGCTCAAGCTGCGGAGCGCGTGTGTATCGCCCACCGCACCATCAAAACTGGTCGCGCCGCTGCTGTTCACTGTCAGGGCCGATGCGCCGCTGGCCGAGCTGTTGACCGCCCCTGCAAAGCCCACGCTGTTGGCCGTCAACACCGTGTCGCGCACGAGTGTGACGGTGCTGCTATAGCTTTGTGCGCCCGTGGTGTTGATGGTGCCTGCGTTCAACACCGCTTCACCCACCACGCTCAAATCGCCTGCCCCCTCCACCGCGTCATTGAATGTCACTGTGCTGCCAGTGAACGTGGTGTCGCTTTGCAAACGCACGATTTCGTTGTAGGTCTGCGTACCGCTGGTGGTGATGCGACCACCTTGGATGACCACCGTGCCACCTGCATCAGTCAGCACACTCGCTGCATCCACTGTGTTCACAAAGGTCGTGGCTGAACCGCTGTTGACGCTCAATGCGCCGACAGGAGCGTGCCCCACCGCATCGCCTACTGCGCCGGTGAACGTCACTGCGCCAGTGCCTGCGTTGATGGTCAAAGCTTCTGCTGTTGCTGTGTTGTTATTGACCTTGCCACCGAACATCACATCAGCATTGGTGGTGTTCAATGTGGTCAAGCGTGTGCCTGTGCGATCCAACAACACATCATCGTTGTAGGTCTGTGTACCGCTGGTCGTGATGCGCCCACCTTGGATGACCACCGTGCCACCTGCATCGGTCAGCACGCTCGCTGCGTCTACCGTGCTCACAAAGGTCGTGGCTGCGCCGCTGTTGATGATTAGTGCGCCGATAGGAGCGTTCACCACCGCATCGCCCACTGCGCCGGTGAACGTCACAGCACCAGTGCCTGCGTTGATGGTCAGCGCTTCTGCTGTTGCGGTGTTGTTATTGACCTTACCTCCGAACATCACATCGGCATTGGTGGTGTTCAACGTGGTCAAGCGCCCGTTGGCGTTGTCCAACAACACATCGTCGTTGTAGGTCTGCGTACCGCTGGTGGTGATGCGACCACCTTGGATGACCACCGTGCCACCCGCGTCGGTCGTTAGGCTGCTCAAGGGTGTGCCAGCGCCCAATGTGTCAGCGAGTGTCGTCACGCCTGTGCTGTTGAGGGCCAAGCTGTAAGCGCCATCCACCTTACCGCCTAGCGTGAGGTTGCCGCTGCCTGCATCGAATGTGGTGTTGCCCGTGAGCGCGACGGGGGCCGTGCCCAAGACGATGGCAGCGTTGGTGGTGCCAGCAGTGCCAATGGTGCCTGCGGCGCTGATGGCTGTTGGCGCCGTGGCAGTTAAGCCACCAGCAAATGTCAACACATCATCCGCTGCATTGCCGAGCACCAAGCTACCTGTGTTCAAAAATTCAGTCGCCGCGCTGGTGCCGCTGATGTGGGTGACATCGCCGAGCAAGGCCACGTTGTAGCGATGGGCGGTGGTGGTCAACACGGGTGTCGTCAGGTTGTCGGCAAAGCTCACCGTCTGATCGACCACGGTGTCGCTCAACACCACGCTTGTGCCCGTGGTCACCGCGCCGTTGAAGGCTGCGCCATTGCTGTTCGTCAAGGTCAAGGTTTTCAACGCCACCGTTTGACCCACGCCACCCGCCACGCTCACCGCGCCGGTGCTGCCTGCGTTCAGGGTCAACGATTGCGTGTTGGCTGTTGTGCCATTCACCGCGCCGCCTAGCGTCAGATTGCCACCGGTGGTGTTGAGCGTCAGGTCGTCGCTCAAGGTCAGCCCCGTGTTGCTATCGCCCAAACTCATGGCGGTGTTGGTGGTGTTCAGGGTGCCTGCTGCTTGAACAGCGGCGGGGGCTGTGGCAGTCAAGCCACCCGCGAAGGTGAGCGTGTCGCCTGCGGCATTGCCCAGCACCAAGTTGCCGGTATTCAAGAACGTCGTCGCTGTATTGGCTGCGCTCACGTGGGTGTGCGTGCCGAGCAGTTCCACGTTGTAGCCGTTGGCCGTGGTGGTCAGCACAGGCGTGGTCAAGTCATCGGCGAAGCGAATGGTTTGGCCTGCTGTCGTGTTGTCCAACACCACGCTGGTGTCCGTGGTGACGGGGCTGCTGAAGGTCGCGCCGTTGCTGTGGGTGAGCGTCAAGGTTTGCAGCGATGCGCTTTGGCCGTTCACGGTGCCACCCACAATACCCACCACGCTCACCGTGCCGGTGCTGCCTGCGTTGAGCGTCAACGATTGGGCGTTAGCCGTTGTGCCATTCACCGCGCCGCCAAGGGTCAAGCTACCGCCCGCGCTTGCGCTGCCGCCTGTGGTGTCGAGCGTGAGGTGGTCAGCCAAGGTGAGCACGGTGTTGCTATCGCCCAAGCTCATCGCGGTGTTGGTGGTGTTTAACGTGCCTGCTGCGCTGATCGCGGCTGGGGCTGTGGCCGTCAAACCACCGGCAAATGTCAGCACATCAGCTGCAGCATTGCCCAGCACCAAGTTGCCGGTGTTCAAGAACGTCGTCGCCGTGTTGGCGGCAGTCACACGCGTCGATGTGCCGAGCAGCTCCACGTTGTAGCCGTTGGTCGTGGTGGTCAACACCGGCGTGCTCAGGTTGTCGGCAAAGCGAATGGTTTGGCCTGCCACGGTGTCGCTCAACACCACGCTGGTGCCCACGGTCACAGGTTTTGCAAAGGTGGTGCCGTTGCTATTCGTCAAAGTCAAGGTGCTCAAAGGCACCGTGTTACCCACTGCGCCCGAGAACAACACCACACCGTTGGTGCCCGCGTTGATCGTCACGGCTTGCGCGTTGTTTGTTGTGCCGTTCAAGGTCTTGGCGAAGGTGATGTTCGCGCCTGCTGCCAGTGCACCGTTGTTGGTGGTGTCAAACGTGGTGTGGGCTGTGACCACCGCATCGTCAGCGATGTAAATGGAGTTGGGACTGCTGGTGCGCACCGTGCCACCGCTGAAGGTGCTGCTACCCGCGGCATCGGTTTCAAAGTGTGCGGGGGCTGCGGTTGCACCAATCGCGCCTACGTAGGTGGTGGCACCGCTGTCGGCCACCATCACACGCGATGCGCCATCGAGCGTGCTACCAAACGTCATGCCCACACCTGTGAAGGTGGTGGTGTCGGTGGCCGCACCGTTCACGGTGACGCTGCCGTTGTAGGTTTGCGTGTGGGTGCCTGCGTTCACGCTGCCGCCGTTGATCACGGTGGCGCCGTTCACGGTCAAGTTACCACCAGCGGTCACGGGTTTGTCAAAGGTCACGGTGCTGGCCGTCACGGTGCTGTTGCCGCTGAAGTTCACGGGGCTGGCAAAGCCCAAGGTGTAGCCGCCGCTCAAGCTGCCGTTGACCGTGGTGGTGGCCGTGCCACTGTCAATATGGGTGTTGGCCAACAACGTGGTGGTCTGCCCTGCTTGGCCCAGCGTGATGTCTTGGTTGTTGGTGGTGAACGTGCCGTTCAACTGCAACGCACCGGTGTTGGCCAAGTGGATGCCGTTGCTTACCGCAATCGTGCCGCCCAGCGTCAAAGCAAACGGTTCAGCCGCCACGGTGAATGTGGGCGTGGTCAATCCACCGTTGAAGGCAATCACGTGGGCGTCCACGGTATCGGTCAACACCACGCTGGTGCCGGTGGTCACCACGCCGGTGAAGGTGGCGGTGTTGCTGTTCACCACTTCCAAGGTCTTCAGCGCTGCGGTGCCGCCCACCACGCCTTGCACGCTGATGTTGCCCAAGGCACCCGCATCGAGCGTCAAGCTGCGTGTGTTGGCGGTGTCGCCATTCACGGTTTGCATGAACTTCAAATCACCACCGGTTTGCACCGACACATCGGTGAACACTTTGACGATGTCGTTGAACACCGTGCTGCCCGTGGTGTGAATGCTGCTGCCCTTGAGCTGCGTTTCACCTGCGGCGGTGGTGAGTGAGTCGGTGGTCAAGCTCAGCAACGGTGAGGTGCCACCCATCACGCCGCCCAACACCGTGGTGCCGCTGTCGCTGAGGGTCAGCGCTTGTGTGCCATCCACGGTCGACATCAACGCCAAGTTCACGCCTTGCAAGGTGGTGGCTGCGGCCAAATTGATGGCGTCGTTGTAGGTTTGCGCGCCTGTGGTCTTGATGCGTCCACCGCTCATCGACACGCTGCCCGGTGCATCGGTGGTGATGCTGGTGAGTGCTGCAGTGCCGCCCACTTCGCCGTTGAAAGTGGTGATGCCTGCAGTATTCACGGTCAAGGTGTAAGCACCATCGAGCGTGCCGCCAAATGTGATATTGCCTGCGGCCGTGCTGGTGAGCGTGGTGTTCGCGCCCAAAGTGGCGGCTTCGCCATAGCTTTGTGCGCCGGTGGTGTTGACCACGCCGCCGTTGATGGCCACGGTGCCGCCTGCATCGGTGGTGAGGCTGGTCAACGCAGTGTTGCCGCCCACAGCACCTGTGAAGGTGGTGGCACCTGCGGTGTTGACTGCCAAGGTATAGCCGCCATTGAGCGTGTTGCCAAACGTAATGGCGCCAGAGCCTGTGCTGCTCAACACTGTGGCGGCACCCAAGGTCGCGACTTCGTTGTAAGTCTGAGCGCCCGTGGTATCCACCACACCACCATTGATAGCCACGGTGCCGCCTGCATCGGTGGTGAGGCTAGTCAACGCCGTTGTGCCACCCACAGCGCCTGTGAAGGTGGTGGCACCCGCGGTGTTGACTGCCAAGGTGTAGCCGCCATTGAGCGTGCTACCAAAGGTGATCGCGCCGCTGCCTGTGCTGGTCAACACTGTGGCTGCACCCAAAGTCGCTGCGTCGTTGTAAATCTGTGCGCCGGTCGTGTTAACCACGCCGCCATTGATGGCCACTGTGCCGGCTGCGTCTGTGGTAAGGCTGGTCAGTGCAGCCGTGCCGCCCACAGCGCCTGTGAAGGTGGTGGTACCTGAGGTGTTCACAGCCAAGGTCTGTGCGCCGTTCAAGGTGTTGCCAAACGTGATGGCGCCGCTGCTTGTGCTGGTCAACGTGGTGGCTGCACCCAAAGTCGCTGCGTCGTTGTAGATCTGTGCGCCTGTTGTGTTGACCACACCGCCATTGATGGCCACCGTGCCACCTGCATCTGTGGTCAAGCTTGTCAGTGCGGCGCTGTTACCGACAGCACCTGTAAAGGTCGTCGCGCCCGAAGTGTTCACCGCCAAGGTCTGTGCGCCATTGAGCGTGTTGCCAAACGTGATGGCACCAGAACCTGTGCTGGTCAACGTTGTGGCTGCACCCAAAGTCGCTACGTCGTTGTAGACCTGTGCGCCTGTGGTGTTGACCACACCGCCATTGATGGCCACCGTGCCGCCTGCATCTGTTGTGAGGCTGGTCAGCGCAGCCGTGCCGCCCACCGCACCTGTGAAGGTGGTGGCACCTGCGGTGTTGACCGCCAAGGTATAGCCGCCATTGAGCGTGCTACCAAAGGTGATCGCGCCGCTGCCTGTGCTGCCCAACGTCGTCGCAGCACCCAAGGTCACTGCGCCGTCATACGTTTGTGCGCCTGTGGTGTTGATGCTGCCACCATTGAGCACAGACGCACCATGCAGCACCAAGCCCGCACCACTGCTCAACGCTTGGTTCACCGTGATTTGCGGCGCGTACACGGTGATGGGGCCTGCGATGTTGACCAAGCTGTTCAAGGTCACATTCGTCAAGTTACCAGCCTTGCCCAAGGTCAAACCTGTGAGGTTGCTGTCGTAGGTGTAGTTGCCTGTCACCAAGCTGCCAAAGCTGGTGGTCGATGGCTCAATCGTCACCGTGCCTGAGCCTGTGAAACCCGACGTTGCAGGTGCTGTGTTGTTGGCAAACACCAAGCCCCCTACACTGCCCGTGCTGGTTGCACCGGTGTAGCTGTTCACGCCCGTGAGCGTGAGGGTGTAGGTGTCCAGCTTGTTGAGCTGGCCTGCGCCGCTGATGGCGTTGGCCACCGTTACATCGGCGTTGTGGTTGAAGTTGAGTGTGGTGCCCGTGGCAATGCTGACCGTGTTGCTGCCCAAGGCGGCCAGCGCATCGGTGCCATCACCAACGCTCAAGGTACCGCCCGACACGGTGGTGACGCCGGTGTAAGTGTTGGCTGCCTTCATCACCCACTTGCCGATGCCGGCTTTGGTGAAGCTGCTCACGCCTGCGTTGTTGGCCAACACGGGCGTCAAGGTGTTGTCGTTCGTGTTAGTGCCTGTCAGTGTCAACAAACGGCCAGCTGTGCCGCTATAGGCCAAGCCGCCTGTGTTGGTGAACACCAAGGCGCCAGTACCTGAAGCATCCACAGTCGCACCGCTGTCACCCAAGGTGAACAAGC
>Ga0228702_1002363_pt1 | contig 10908 bp, 7 predicted proteins | sample McNCre217_Aug_MG_2_FD_178018 | JGI IMG/M metagenome (GOLD analysis project Ga0228702, IMG submission 178018) | Freshwater microbial communities from McNutts Creek, Athens, Georgia, United States - 20-17_Aug_MG | ecosystem: Environmental > Aquatic > Freshwater > Creek | place: USA: Georgia... | reverse complement strand
CGCGACCGCCACGGGCGCGGGATTCGACGCCCGGTCTTGAGTAACCTCTATCGCCACGGAGAGACCCGGCAGGCTTCGTTTAATCTGGTCGTCCGCTCGACTTGTGAATTCCTGCAGGCCACCTGGCCCGAAGAGTTGGCCGATCTAAAGTGGCAGGTCATGGATGCGCCTGCCATTCGTGAAGATTCTCAAACGGTTAGACGCTGGGCCACTAAAAAAGCCGAGATGACAATCTGTATTTTTCGAGTGCCCATAGAACGCCTGGGGCATGCCCGTCGCGCAGATCCGCTGCACGAGCGAATGCACATCGAAGAGTACGTATTTGCGGCCGTTGCCCACCTCTTGGATAAAGAGCCTTGGGAACTTGTTCCGGAACGCTACCGACCGGAATAGAGCTGTGCTTGGTAAGCGCTGCGGCTAGCGGACCATAACGGCAACCTGGCCGCCTGGGTTCTTGTAGTCGAGCAGTGGCACAGCCGCGAGCGAACCGTCCACATCCACAATCATGGTGCCGAAGAATGGGGCCTTTTCGGATGACAACTTCAGCTTGGCACCCGGTGCGAATTTGAGGGTCAGCTGACCAGCCGCTGGAACGGTAAACGACCTAGCCGCTCCGCCATTTTGAATGAGCTGCAAGGTGGTGTCCGCTGCGGCCGGGTTAGCGATGCTCAACTTTGAAATACCAGAACTTGGCACACTGAAACCAACCGTTCCCGACTGGGCAGTGGCCGAGATTAGCCAAGCGAAATCGACCTTACTCTTGACCACGCGATGCAGCCGGATCGACGAGCCAATCGGCTGGTCGGCTCTAACGATGGCTATAAAGTCACCGTCCTGCAATCCAGAAAGCGGAATATCTGCCGTCGTTCCGCCTTGGATGGTTTGTCTCACCACAGTGCCAAAAGTCTTTGCGGTGGAACCAAGAATCTGCGCGGTGACGGTCGCCGATTTGGTACCTGGCACGAAAACTCTCAGCGTAGGCACTAGATCTGCATAGTCAGCGTTTGCCATCAACTTGGCAGCGTCTGCCGAACCTCGAATGAAAACACCCGGAATCGTTTGGAGATTTCCGAACGCTGCCGAAGGGGCAACGTAATCGACACCACCGTTTGCTAGGCCACGAATGGTTTTTTCCTGGATCCAAGCGGCAACCAAGCCGCCTCGACTGACCAGGTGAGTGCTGAAAGTCTTGGTTTTTGGCACATAACTCGCAAGCGGCACAACCGTGGTCTTGCCGGCCGCAATCGAAATGCCCGACATTCCAGAGCCGGTTACTAGTCCACGCTCGTTGTAAATCTGAAGGCTTACCGTCGAGTCGACCTGGGTGACATTCTTAATCACCAAAAGCGATTCTCGGCCGGTGCTGGTGTCTCCGCCGATGAACCAAAGATCGTTGCTCGGTCGCTGGCAGGCTGCTCCGGTTAGCCCAGCCAACCCATCGGCCGCTACCGACTGAATCTGATTGGCGTTAAGCAAGACAGAGTTTTGTTCGGCGCGACCGGCCGGGTCGACCGCGGTCAATTGACTACCCCGGATGAGCATCGAGGTTCCGGCAGGCCCATTGAAGTCGCTGCTGATTTCTGGGTTACCAACCGATTCAAAGGCGCCAACCTTGGTTCCCGAAGCACCTCCGGTTCGATAAACACCACCGGGGCAAACCAAACTCAAATCTTGAGCTTTTACCTTGAGCACATCTGCCTTCGGAACTTCACCCACCGTCAGATTGAAATGCGGCGCAAACCAGACCAATCCGACCAAGGCTGAGGCCAGGGCAAGAAGGGCGCTTAGACGCTTAATCACTGAGCATCCTCCCCCGACTCGATGAAAATCTCTTCGGCGCCACGACGACGCGGTGAGCGAGAAGGCAGCGCCATTAGAGCAAACCCGACCAGGATGACCACTTGGACGGCCTTCGTAATTGACCAAGGTGAGCTTGGGTCTTGCAACTCGGCCTGAGCCGGTTTGCGAACTCGCCACAGGCGACCGAAGTCGGTGTTACCGACGGTTTCCAGATCGGAAACCGAATCGAGGGCGATGCCAAGCTCTGAAAGTTCTCCGGATGCTCCCGCTGGAACCAAGACATAACCGATGTGCTGCTTTTGCAGTCTCGAAGCAATTGGCGTGCCATTTGCCGAGACCAGGTCGGCGACCAATTGGGCAATGTCTGAGTACTTCTGCTTTGACATGCCCGCGATCGAGAATCGGTAGGCCAAACTGACATCATCCAGGTGCACGCCGTCACCGGCCACCAATTCGGCGGCCAATCGCTTCGCGCCTGAAGAATCAACGCTCGGGGTAAGCACCAAGAGCTTGAGGCTCGAACCCTGTTCGGCCTCGGCAGCGACGATCGAGGGAACCACTCGGCCATCCGAGTATTTAAGGTTCGGGGACTGAACGAAGGCCAGCGCAATTCCCGGAAGCACCGCCAAAAGGACGCACAGCGAAGCTATGACACGACGCGCGTTCTGAGCCGGGATGCCGTCGACAGCAATAGCCGCGAGGCTGATCAGAACAAGGCCGGCAACAATTAGTAGCGCCCAAGGAGAACCGTTGACGGTTTCGAGATTGGCCTGGCCAACCCCGACCGCCGGGAAGTTGAGCGATGACACCACATAGGCGGAGGTAACAGCAATAATGACCAGGATCCAGCCACTGATGGCCAGACCGATGCGCTTGCGCAGCAGGGCAAACAGAGCAATGAAGACCAAGCCAGCTGAAACCAGCAAACCAGGCAACGGCAGGAACGGTGCAACAGATGAAGGTAATGCCAAACCCGGGTCAGCCAGGATAGCGAGCGGGTGCTCCAGGGCGACCAGGTAGTAGAAGACGGTCGGACTAAAAATTGTGGCCAGCGGAAGACCGACCCAGATTAGGTAACCCACTCGGCGGATGCGAACAAGGGCCAGCAAAACCAATCCGATGAGGATTAGCGGGATGAGGTTGGGCGTTGAAGCTCCGACGACGGCTACGAGTAGGCCCGCGGTTGCCACCCAAGTCCAAGACTGGGTGGTGCTCTTGGTTCGGCGTCCCAGCTGGGTAACCCGGAGTAGTGCGATAACCAGCCATGGCGCTGCCAAGCCGGAGATTAGCGCGGTTAGGCGGCCATCAAGTTGGGCCTGCTGAAGCGCGGGCCAGAATGCGAAGCTGAGCCCCGCAACCACTCGAACCCAGGTGTGATTGGTGAACTGTGCCGCCAATTTCCAAGCGCCCAAGAAGGCAAGCGGTTTAACCAGGAAGAGCAAGATGGCGATAGAGAGCGAAGGTGCCCAGAAGGTTAACCCCGAAAGGCCGGTTAGGACCCAGGCAAATGGGTCACTCGGTGCGAAGAAACCCAAACCGATCGGTTGGTAGCTGGCTCCGGCTCGCACAAAGACATCCCACCAGGATGCGCTGAGCGGAATGATTCCCTTTGCGGTTACCGCAACATCCTTGGGCCACCACTGATAACTGGCAACGACAAGAGCTAAGAACCACCAAAGTCCACCGGTAGCTGCAAAACCCTGGGATGCCTTACCGGTGAGAACGTCACCCTCACCACGGTCGAAGGCGCTGAGGTTATCGATCGCCTCGGCTCGTTCCTTATCGGCTCTCGCGTGAGCTCTGACCTCGGCCCGTGAGGCACGCAGTGTCTTGAGTTCGCGCACCGAGAGTCGACGATGCTTAGCGATATTGGCGCGCGAACTTAGGCGACGCCCAACCGTGAAGAATCCCCACAGCGCTGATGAAACCTCGGCCCAAATCAGCTCTGGACGCTTTCGCGAAACCTGTACAACTGCCCTAAGTAGACCGGTCATCGGCAATACCAGCCAGTAAAGCAAGGCCCAGACAAGTGGCGAATAGGCAAGAATGAGGTGAATCGCAGCACGACGAATCGAAGTCTTCGGTGACGCACCGAGCCAAGCGCGCTTACGCTTGCCGTGCAGCGCTAGCTCAGCGTGCTCAACCCTGGCTGCTGGGACGACAATGACGCGGTGACCAGCGAGGCGAGCTCGCATTGCAAAGTCGATGTCGGCGGCCAGAAGCGGTGCGGCGGCATCAAATCCGCCGAGTTCCCGGAATACGTCTAGCCGGATAAGCGCCGCGGCAGTGCTTACCGCCATCACGTCATCTAGATCATCCAGTTGCCCCTGGTCAAACTGTTCATCAATCGGAGAAAACGGAGCTCCGTTTGAGGTCAGGGTCAAACCAAGCTGGGTTATGATTCTCGGCTGCTGCCAGCGAACCAGCTTTGGTCCGGCGATTGCCACAGATGGCGAAGCTTCAATGGCGGCTAGCATCTCGGCGAGGGCATTGGCCTCCGGAGCGCTGTCATCGTGCAGCAGCCAAAGCCACTGATCTTGGCCATCCAAACCCTCAGCCGCGGCTTCTAGGGAGCCCTGGAGAGAGGTGGCCGAAGCCAGTTTTAGGTAGTTGAAGCCGAGCTGCTCGGCTAGGCCCCTTACCGCGAGGTTGTCGACGTTTTCAGAGGTGTCGATGACCAGGATTCGGTCGGGTGTGCGGGTTTGAGCAGCCAAACTTCTAGCGGTTATCGCAAAGAATTCGTCGGCATCGTGGCTAACCACGACGGCTGTGACAAATGCGTTCATGCCGGCTCTCTAGTTGGGATGCGGGCTAACGGGCAGCACCCAGCTGTTTGTTTAGGCGCGCTTCTTTAGCTTGCGGCGCTCGCGCTCTGAAAGGCCACCCCAGATGCCAAAACGCTCGTCGTTTGCAAGTGCGTAGTCGAGGCATTGAGCCTTGACATCGCAACCACTGCAGATGCGCTTGGCATCGCGGGTTGAGCCGCCCTTCTCAGGGAAGAACGCTTCTGGATCGGTCTGAGCGCAGAGCGCGTCGGCCTGCCAGGCTAGAGGGTCACCCTCAGTGTCAGAGTATGCCCCCGCAACACCTAGTCGAATTGGATCGATAAACCAGTTCTCTGGCACACGACTACGACTGTCCATAACTTTCACCCTTATCTCAAACCGGTGAACCTCAGGGGTTCGACCGCGGTCTGCGAAATACTTTCGTGGTTGTAATTACACCGGTGTAACTCGATGTCTGTCAAGTTGACTTGTAAGCCCGGGCGTGCCGCCCCGAAGCCGGTACCGGGCCCGAAACCCTGTAATCTAAGGGGTATGAGCGTATTAGTCACTGGCGGTGCCGGCTACATCGGTTCACATGTTGTCCGATTGTTACATCAGCGCGCTGAATCGGTAGTCGTTGTCGACTCCCTATCAAGCGGTTTAGTCGACCGAATTGGCAGCTCAAAACTAGTCGAACTCAACCTTGCCGCACCCGATGCCACCGAAATTTTGGCAAGAACCATTCGCGAGCACGGCGTCAAATCGGTGATTCACCTCGCCGCTAAAAAGCAAGTTGGCGTTTCAGTGCAAGAGCCGGAACTCTACTACGGGGAAAACATCGGTGGCATGGCGAACCTACTTAAGGCCATGCGAGAAACCGGTGTTGACCGCCTGGTCTTTTCTTCTAGCGCCGCCACCTACGGCATGCCGGACGTCGACTCATTATCCGAGGACGCAAATTGCAAGCCGATTAATCCCTACGGCGAAACCAAGCTAATCGGTGAGTGGATGTGCGCAAATGCCAGCCGCGCTTGGGGGCTGCGATCGGCTAACCTTCGCTACTTCAATGTGGCCGGAGCCGGTTGGCCCGAACTTGCCGACACCGCGGTTATGAATCTTGTCCCAATCGTTTTCGCGGCCCTAAAAGCCGGAAAGAAGCCGGTGGTTTTCGGCGACGACTATCCGACTGCCGATGGCAGCTGCATCCGTGACTATGTTCACGTGCACGACCTAGCCGAGGCGCACCTGAGCGCCCTTGACTACCTTGAGCGTGACGAGCGAAACTTCTCCACCTTCAACGTTGGAACCGGTTCTGGCTCTAGCGTCTTTGAGGTGCTGAGCGAAATCAAGAGGGTAAGCGGCATCGACTTCGAAATCGACATTCAGCCGCGTCGTGCCGGTGACCCACCTAGCCTCTGCGCCAACGTCTCGAGAATTGAAGAGGAGTTGGGCTGGACCGCTAAGCAGGGTTTGCCAGAAATTATCGAAAGCGCCTGGGCGGCAATCAACTAATCGCGCTGGTTGCCATATAGGCAGTACCGCTCCCAGCGAGAGTGAACTTCTTGGCGTCGGTTCCGATGAAGGCTGCTTCACCACGCTGAAGCACAACTCGCTCCTCGATGCTGTTGCTGACCGCAATTTCGCCCGCCGTGCAAAGCACAATGCTGGCTCCCGGGATGTTCAAATCGGCAAGCACCACGCCGCCGGACAAATCCGCACGGTAAAGAATGAAGTCATCAACCGGAGTTTCGAATTTGACAAGCCCCTGAGCCAATTCGCGTGTCTTCACTAGTTCTGGAGCACTTGGCTCGAAGTTCAGCACTCTCTCGAGCTCGGCAACATCCATGTGCTTCGGGGTTAGACCGCCACGCAAGACATTGTCCGAGGAAGCCATAATCTCGACGCCCAAGCCGCTCAGATAGGCATGGACCTCTCCGGCCGGCAAGAAGAGAGCCTGCCCTGGTTCAAGCCAAACGTGATTCATAAGTAGTGCAACTATGACTCCCGGATCGCCCGGGTAAAGGGCGTTGAGTCGCGCCGCCAGCTCGAACTGTGCAGAAAGATTAGCCTGCTGAGTCAGCTCGGCGGTCACACCATCGAGGTTGCCGCGTCGATTGGTGATGTCAACGAAAAGCTTTTGGAGTCCATCCGGACCATCAAAAATCTCCAGCCAGTGAGTGACGATGCTCTTCAAGCCCTCGGAAACATCGGATGGGTCGAGCATGCTCTCGAGTAGGTTGCGAATCTGTTTCTGACTCTTGAAGCCGCAGAGTGCCTCAAACTCGGTCAGGGCCACGATCATCTCCGGCTTATGACGGTCATCCTTGTAGTTTCGATCAGCCGCGTGCAGACCAACGCCAGCCAAATTCTCGCGAGCAAAACCTTCGGCGGCCTGAGCGCTGTTTGGGTGCGCTTGAATCGAAAGCGGGCTATCGGCGGCCAAAATCTTGAGAAGGAATGGAAGCTGTGCACCATCGAGTGCGGCAATCAAAGTGCGGTTGTCTTCGACGAGACGGGCCGGTGAGCCCTCGTGGGTACCGAACCAAATCTCGGCCATGGGGCGGCCGGTTGATTTGAGGCCAAAGTAATCTGGAATGAGAGTGCTTGAGCCCCAGGCGTAGTCGCGAGCACTATTGGTGATCTTGAAAAGCACGGCCGCATCCTCTCTTTCAGTAACTTGCCCCAAAAGCAACTTAGCCTAATCTGGGCGAAATAGACTTGAGGCACCCGCACCTTTATAGAGAGCCGGCATGAACGCACTGACGCAACCGATTCGCGTGATTTTCAATACGCGTGAAAAGGGCTACCGAGCAAAAACTTGGGTTGCCTCGATTGCTGTTTTTACGTTGATGGCAGGCGACGCCGTTCGCTACTCGGTCGGCTGGTATGGCTGGGGTGTGGTGCTGGCGTTCATCGGCATCAGCTCAATCACCATGTTTCTGCGCAATGATCCGATGATCACGCTTCGAATTGTGCCTTGGCCGCTTTACACACTGATCGCTTGGATGGGCATCAGCACCGTCTGGTCGGCATACCCAGGCTGGACAGCACTGGCTACCCTCTCTCAGATCCTGACCTCGCTATTTGCATTGTTTCTAGTTGCCCGCTTCAGTTGGCGCCACCTCCTGAGAGTTTTCTCCAATGTGATCCGCTTCATCCTGGGCACCTCGCTCGTTTTCGAGTTCGTGGCCGCTGTCGTCGTTCGAGGTCCGATCGCACCGATCTTCAAGAACTACTCGGGTGACAAACCACCGGCCCCGGCTTTTTATTGGACGCAGGGCCACCTCTTCGATGGCAACCGCATCCAAGGCATTGTCGGCAACTCGAACCTGCTGGCATTTGCCGGAATGCTCGGCTTGGTAGCGTTCGCAGTCGAATACTCAATCCTGGGAACACGTCGCTGGATTAGCGCGCTAAGTTTTGTCGCCAGCGCGGTCTGTGTCGACCTGGCTAAATCAGCCGGAATCAGCTTCGCACTGGTCGCCGTTGCGGTCGCCGCCCTGGTCTCGATTTTGGTCGAGGGTAAAGAACGCGAGATTCGTCACCGCTACTACCGCTTTGCCTGGGGTGCCGCCGCCGTTACAGCAATCACCGTGCTGCTGTTCAGGGCTCAGGTCTTTGAGTTTTTTGGCAAGAGCCCAGACATGACCGGTCGCAGCGGCATTTGGAAGATTGTCTTGAAAATGATCGGCCAACACCCTTGGCAAGGATGGGGCTGGATCAGCAACTGGGTGCCTGGCGTGAAACCTTTCGAGGGCCTCGTGGTTATCGACCGCGTGCCTTATTACCAAGCGCATAATGCCTACCTGGATGTCTGGATGCAGATTGGTTTAGTTGGCCTTGTGCTTCTGCTGACCCTGATTGTGCTGACCTTCGTGAAGGCTTGGCGCTTGGCCGTGCGACACACCAGCGCTCTGTATCTATGGCCGGTTTTGTCATTCGTCGGGTTGCTGGTCTGGAGCGCAACCGAGAGCCGAATGCTGATTGAAATCGGTTGGGTTTTGCTGGTGCTGTTCGCGGTCAAGGTTTGGGAACCGGAAGAGACCCTCGAACCTCGCGGCAGAAGCCCTAAAAGAGCTCGTTTGCTCGGTCGAGGTCCTCTGGGAAGTCGACTTCGACAGCGTAAAGATCGCTGATATCGATGGCCTTGAACTTTAGGCCGTCATTCTCGATCGCAACTTCGATGCCGCGCTCAAAATAATCCTGGTCATCGACCTCGTTTAGGCGTGCGATCAACGCAGCCTTGTCCTGAGCCGCCACGTAGTTGATTCCAACAGCCTCACCCAGCGCCGGCTGAACCTGCTTCGACAACTGGTCGATGTAACCGGCGGCGTCGAGAGTGTATTTGACCTCTTCGTCGCTGACCTTGGATGTGTTGACCACAACGAAAGACTGGTTGGCATCCATGTGCGGGGTAACTCGAACCAACACCTGAGGGTCAAAAACTACGTCACCGTTCAACCAAAGCACACCGCCGTCTCCCGAGGCGCGCAGCGCCTTGAGCAGACTCTTTGAGGTGTTGGTCTGGTCGTAGAACTCGTTGTAGACGAAAGTGGCCTCAGGGAATCGCTCGATGATTGCCTCGAGCTTGAAACCGACCACAATCATCACTCGGAAGGTGTCTGCAAAGGCGGTCGCTAGGTTGTCCATCTGCTGCTTCATGATCGAACGACCATCGCGAAGTTCGGTTAGCGGCTTCGGTAGCGGGCGGGCGAGACGTGTGCCCATACCCGCGGCAAGGATGACGACCTGTTTAGACATGGGTCAAGTCTATGGAATGACCAGCTTTTGGCCGACCTTTATCAGGTTCGCGTTGGTTATTTTATTCGCAGCCATCAACGCATTGAGAGTGATACCAAACTTCGTCGCGATGGTCTGCAAACGATCACCGGCTACAACCGTGTAGGTCGCCGGCTTGGCCGTCACCGACGGAGTTGGGGTCGGAGTTTGGGTTGGAGTTGGCGTCTTGGTTGGAGTAGCGGTTGGCGTTGGGGACTTGGTTGGCGTTGCCGACTTGGTTGGGGTCGGAGTTGGGGTTGCCGACTTAGTAGGGGTCGGAGTAGGGGTAGGAGTTGGCGAAGTAGGCGCGGTTCCTGGTCCGATCACCGTGCCACCCAACGCGGTTGGCGCCTTCGTGCCGATTGGAAGTTTGCCTGCGAAAGCCTGGTCGACGACCAGAAGCGGGAATCGTTCGCCCTTGAGCTCCAGGTACTGTGCGGTCGTCGCAATCAATCGACGCTTGCCGCCGGCAACCAACCAGATTGACTTATCCGGAGTGCGAATGAAACGACCCAACTGAACATCCGAGCGAGGCAACTGGGCGCAAGTTAGCGGGTCTAGCTGAGTGACCGCGCCAGGATAGGCGGACGCATCAACGGCATCAACCGAGTGGAACTTGCCGGCGATCGGAACCAGGATTGACCCTTCGCAACCGAACTTCAAGCCGTCAGCATTTGCCTTCTTGTTGTAACCCTTGAGGTAATCGGGCTTCAAGATTCGCGGCTTACCGAGACCCAAAGTCTTTGCCTGATCATCGGTTGAAACCTTGAGTGCACGGTTGAAACCATCAATTAGATAGGTCGTCGGTGCATTATTGGCCTTCACGAATGCACCCGGCGCAATTACCGCATCTGCCAGGGCAATCTGGTCGTATGCCGAAGGAACAACGGTTTCTGCGGTCGAGCTGGCCAAACCAAACTTGCCACGATCGGCGGCTGCCAGGGTCAGGCGGCGCTGAGCAGAGCGCACCAAATAGACCGCCGACTCTCCGGTGGCGCGCAGCAGAACCGGTGCACTGAGCTTCGACTCTGAGCTGGTCGGGATAACATCAAAAATCGAATCGGGAAGAGACGGTGAGAGAGCGGTGAACTGTTCGACGCCTTCGATCGGGCGCTTGCCAAGTGGTCCCAACACAAAGGACTTACCCGCCGAATTGGTGTCAATCGCCTTGATCGGGTTCAGAGAGTTGATCGTCGAAACACCATCGTTGGAGAGTGTTCCAGCAGTTGAACTAAACCACTGGCTGAAGTCGATATCGGCGGCGGTTCGAGCGCTTATCTCGTAGTACTTTCCGTTGCTAATCAGAGCCTTGGCACCATTCGAACGGTTGGTAATTAGCGAGTTGTTTTTAGCAATCGGCGCGCCCCAAGGCAGCGACTTGAATGCGTTGATCGCGACGTTGTTTAGCGGAGGAAGGGCAAGGCCCGCAGCCTGAATCGAAGCCTGGTCGAGAATTTCGTGCTTCACGCCATCCTTGATTTGATAGGTAGCGCCACCGTCACCAGGAACATACGTGGTCATCGAGCCACCGTTGGCTAGGGCAGCCAACTGCGAGGCAGTTAGC
>Ga0228702_1002362_pt1 | contig 10915 bp, 9 predicted proteins | sample McNCre217_Aug_MG_2_FD_178018 | JGI IMG/M metagenome (GOLD analysis project Ga0228702, IMG submission 178018) | Freshwater microbial communities from McNutts Creek, Athens, Georgia, United States - 20-17_Aug_MG | ecosystem: Environmental > Aquatic > Freshwater > Creek | place: USA: Georgia... | reverse complement strand
ATGCGGTGGTGGATGCTGCGGGCCGCATTCCATTGCGGACCAATGTGCAAATTGGGTTGGGTGGCGTTGGGGAAGGCCAGCATCAACGTCCAGCAAGGTGCCACGTCAACGGCGTCCATGGCTTTGATCCAGTGGGCGTTGACGGCTTCTTTGCCCGAGGCTTTGAGCAGGTTCTCGGCTTGCACCGAAGGAATGGCGAGCAACACATGGTCAAAGCCGGCGTGCTTTTGTGCCGACTCTTTGCCAGTGCTGCTGTTGACGGCATGCACCGTCCACAAACCTTTGGCACCACGCTCTAAGCGGTTGACTTGGGTGTTGTAGGTGACGGCTTTGCCCAAAGGTTCGGCCCAGTGGCGCACCAAGGCGTTCATGCCGGGCTTGGCCACAAAGTGCGCGTCTTTGGTGGCGCGTGCGGCTTCAAACACATGGCCTAGGGGATCGAGCACGCGCACGGCGTTGGCGCTCCACGGGCGGCAAATGTCGGTGGTGCCTGGCACGGTCTGCAAGGCGAGCGAAAAGCGTGGGTCGCGCACGGTGAAGTATTGGGTGCCGTGGTCGAAGGTGCCGAAATTGCTTTCGCGGGTGGACATGCGGCCCCCCGCGCCTCGGCTCTTTTCAAACACATGCACATGGTGGCCCGCTTGGGTCAAGGTGCGTGCGGCGGTGATACCGGCCATGCCGGCTCCGATGATGGCGATGTTCAAGGTCATGGTTGCACTCTACACGTTGCGGGTGGATGAAGGACGTCGGGGGTTCACCAATAAGGCGGCGCGGGTGGTGGGGCTTTTGAGTTGTTTCAGCCACCACTGCAAAGCACGGCCTCCGCGCTCGCCCTCGCTGCCATCGGGAATACGCCAAGCGTAACTGAGTTGCGAGACGCGTTGTGGGCGTTCGACCTCGCGCACCAACAAACGGCCCGCGTCGACCAAGGCCTGTGACAGCGATTCGGGCACAAAACCCACGCCCAAGCCGCGCACTTGCGCGTCAATTTTGCTTTGCATATTGGGCACAGTGAACACGTCTTGCCCGGGGAGCAAACCCACGGTCATGCCAGCGCCGCGTTTGACCGAGTCGGCCACGGCCACGGCGCGGTGCTGACCAATGAGCACATCGCTCAGTGGGGTGGGTGCATGGGCCAGGGGGTGTTGGGGTGACACAGCAAACACAAAACGCATGGCCCCTAAGGGTTGGCTGTGAATGCCTGTGGCGGCACCACTGTCGCCAGGCGTGCCCGCAATACCCAAAGCCAGATCGGCTTGGCCATTGGTCAGGGCTTCCAGTGTGCCGGTGAGTGTTTCGTCACGCAGTTTCAAACGCGTGGGCGGCGACTGGGCCAAAAAGGCTTCGCACAACTCCATGATGGTGACTTTGTCGATGATGCCGTCCACCGCAATGGTGAACTCACTCTCCCAGCCCGTGGCCACGCGTTTGACGCGGTTGGCAATCGCGTCGATGTCGGCCAACAGCCGCTCGCCTTCGCGCAGCAACTCATGGCCCGCGGCGGTCAGTTTGGCTTGGCGCGAGCTACGGTCAAACAGCAGCACATCGAGTGCATCTTCGATTTGTCGCACCCGGTAGGTCAGGGCGCTGGGCACCAAGTGCATGGCGCGCGCGGCGGCGGCAAAGCTGCCTGCTTTTTCGATGGCATGCAACATGGCCAAAGAGTCGGGGGTCAGCACGTCGCGGGGGGAATTCATGAAAACGCCTTGATCGTTCAAATTATTTGAATGATGCCATCAAATGCCCTGCATTGCAAAGCCACAGGCCACGCCTAAAGTTCAGTCCACAGGAGGTGCAACCATGTTGACCGTTCGCAAATCACAAGATCGCGGCTATGCCGACCACGGCTGGCTTCGCTCATTCCACAGTTTTTCATTCGCCAACTACTACGACCCAGAGTTCATGGGCTGGGGCAATTTGCGCGTGATCAACGAAGACCGCATTGCCGCAGGTTCAGGCTTTGGCACCCACGGCCACCGCGACATGGAAATCATCAGCTACGTGCTGAGTGGCAACCTGGCGCACAAAGACAGCATGGGCAACGTCAAGGGCATTCCCCCCGGCGATGTGCAGCGCATGAGCGCGGGCAGTGGTGTGCAGCACAGCGAGTTCAACCACGCACCCAACGAGACCACCCACTTCTTTCAAATTTGGATCGAACCCAATGTGCGCGGCATCGCGCCGAGTTACGAACAAAAAACGGTGCCAACTGCTTCCAAGCGCGGTGCGCTCAGCCGCATTGCGGCGCCCGAAGGCGGCGTGATTCAGATTCATGCCGATGCCACCTTGTATGCCGGTCTGTTCGATGGCCAAGAGTCCGCACAGCTGGAGATCGCCCCGCATCGCAAAGCCTATGTGCATGTGGTGCGCGGCGCTTTGCACGTCAACGGCGTGGCCTTGGCCGAAGGCGATGCGGCCCTGTTGGACAACGAACAGCGCATCGTGCTCGACCATGGGCAAGATGCCGAGGTCTTGGTCTTTGACCTGGCGCCTTGACGTTCACACGCGTTTCAATTTTTCAATTCACTTTTTTCACCCCCTCTTCACTAGGAGCTTTTCATGACCAAAACCGTCGTTGTTTACCACTCAGGCTACGGCCACACACAGCGCGTGGCGCAATTCATTGCCGAAGGTGCCAAGGCTACCGTCATCGCCATCGATGCAGACGGCAACATCACCGATGCCGATTGGGAGACGTTGGATGCGGCCGATGCCATCATCTTTGGTTCACCCACCTACATGGGCATGGCCTCTTGGCAGTTCAAAAAGTTTGCCGATGCCACGTCCAAGCGTTGGTTCAGCAGCGCCTGGAAAGACAAAGTCGCCGGCGGCTTCACCATCTCGGCCAGCCCCAGCGGTGACAAACTGTCGACCATTCAATACTTCATCACCTTGGCCATGCAGCAAGGCATGGTGTGGGTGGGCCAGCCTGCCATGAACGACGGCAACATCAACCGCATTGGTTCCAACTCGGGCGTGATGGCGCAAGTCGGCCCCACCAGTCCAGCGGCTGACATTCCTCAAGGTGACTTGGACACTGCCAAGGCCTACGGCGAGCGCGTGGCCGCAGTGGCTGCCAAGCTGCGCGGTTAATTCGCAGCGCACGCTCAGTACGCTGCAGCACGTGGCGTATGAAATAAAAGGGCAGGTCGTCAGACCTGCCCTTTTTCTTTGGGTAGCATCGCCCCATGAAAATCATTCAACTGCTGCCTTGGGCCGATTGGTTCGCACTCGGATTTTTTGTCTTCGTGTGGGTGGGCTACGCCTTGTTCGCCAAACATTGGAGCGATGGCCAGCATTCCATCTTGGCCATGACCAACCGGTATCGCCACCTGTGGATGTTGCAAACCACCGCGCGTGATCCGCGCATGTTGGACGGCATCATCACGCAAACCTTGTCGGCCACGCCGGCGTTTTTTTGCTCCACCACCATTTTGATTTTGGGCGGCTTGTTTGCCCTGTTGGGCACCACTGACAAAGCGGCAGAGCTGGTGCGCGAGATTCCCTTTGCCGAGCAAACGCCCATCTTGGTGTTTGAGTTCAAGATCTTGATCTTGGTGGTGATTTTTGTGTATTCGTTTTTCCGCTTCTCGTGGTCAATGCGCCAGTACACCTTTGTGGCGCTGTTGATCGGTGCCATGCCGCCTGCCACCAGCTTTGAGAGCGACACAGCAGACAACCGCAAGCATTACGCGGATCGCGCTGCGGCCATGACGGGCTTGGCCGCTGAAACCTTCAATGGTGGTTTACGCGCTTACTATTTTTCGTTTGCTGCGTTGGGCTGGTTTTTTTCACCCGCCATGTTTGTGATGGCCACCATCTTGGTGGCTGGTGTGCTCTACACCCGCGAATTCAGGTCTGAGGTGTTGACGCTGTTGCAGGAGTGAGCGGGAAGGTGCCCTCGGGCGTCAAGCCTGTGGCCCTCAAATCTGCGCCGACGGCACGGCGCTCGTCAAACACAAAGCAGCCACCCTCGTAGTGGGCGCTGCCCACTTCTTCGAAGTACTTGAGGATGCCGCCTTCGAGTTGGTACACATGCGGCAAGCCTGCATTGCGCATGTAAATGGCGGCTTTTTCGCAGCGAATGCCGCCGGTGCAAAAGCTGATGACGGTTTTGTCTTGCAGCTCGCTCAAGTGGGCTTGCACCGCTTCTGGAAATTCAGTGAACTTGGTGATGCCCCAGTTGAGGGTGTTCTTGAACGTGCCCGCATCCACTTCGAACTGGTTGCGGGTGTCTAGCGTGACTACGGGACGTCCCTCATCATCATGGCCTTGGTCCAACCAGCGTTTGGCAGTTTCGGGTGTCACCGCAGGTGCTCGGCCTTGTGCAGGACGAATGCTGGGGTGGTTCATGCGGATGATTTCGTTCTTCACCTTCACCAGCATTTTGCGAAAGGGCTGGGTGGCAGACCAACTTTCTTTAGGGGTGAGGTCGGCGAATCGGGTGTCGGCGCGCAGCCAATCGACAAAGCCGCGCACATCCTCAGCGCGTCCGGCCAAGAAGAAATTAATGCCTTCTTCTGCTATCAAGATGGTGCCTTTGAGCTGGCGCGCCAAGGCCTGGTCCAAGCAAGGCTGGCGCAGGTCCACCGCGTCGGGCAGGGCGACAAATTTGTAGCAAGAAATATTCAGGATTTGGTTCACCCAACGATTCTATGTAACCGCGTGTCCCTACAATCTGACGCATGTTTGTTCACCTGCGCCTTCACTCCGAATTTTCTGTCGTTGACGGGACCAACCGCATCGACGAGGTGGTGAAAGCAGCCGCAGCCGACCAACAACCTGCACTGGCCATCACAGACATCAACAACCTGTATGGCGCCATCAAGTTTTACAAAGCAACGCGCAGCAACGGCGTCAAGCCCGTCGTTGGAGCCGAGATTTATCTGGAGAGCCTTACGCAAGACGCGGCCCAGACATCGCGCATGGTCTTGCTGGTGCAAAACCACCAGGGCTACTTGAACCTGTGCGAACTGATCAGCCGGGGCTGGACACAAAACGTACACCGGGCCGTGGCGGTCATCAAGCTGGAATGGCTGCAAGAGCTGTCGCAAGGCCTGATTGCGTTGGCGGGGGCGCAAGCCGGTGCGGTGGGCCAAGCTTTGGTGCAGGGCGACACCACGCGTGCGGGTGAGGTCGCTTTGCTGCTGGCAGGCATTTTCCCGCATCGTTTTTACATTGAGCTGCAGCGCGCAGGCCGTGCGGATGACGACGCCCATGTGACGGCAGCGGTACAACTGGCCGCCCGCCTGAGCCTGCCTGTGGTCGCGACGCATCCGGTGCAATTCACGCAGCCCGATGACTACGAAGCGCACGAAGCACGTGTGTGCATTGCCGAAGGCGAAATTTTGGGCAACCAACGCCGTGTGCGCAAGTTCACGCGTGAGCAGTATTTCAAATCGTCGGCGCAAATGTGCGAGCTGTTTGCCGATGTGCCCAGCGCCATCGCCAACACGGTGGAAATTGCCAAGCGCTGCAACCTGAGCTTGGTGTTGGGCAAACCGCAGCTACCCAACTTCCCGATTCCACCGGTCAACGGTGTGGTGATGTCGGTGGAAGACTATTTCCGCCATGTGTCGCACGAGGGTTTGGAAGAGCGCTTGGCGCATCTGTACCCCGTGGAAGCCAAACGCGATGAAGAGCGCCCACGCTATGTGGCGCGCTTGGAGTTTGAGCTCAACACGATTTTGAACATGGGCTTTCCCGGCTATTTCTTGATCGTGGGTGACTTCATCCAATGGGCCAAAGCCAATGGCTGCCCGGTGGGCCCAGGCCGTGGTTCGGGTGCGGGCTCGCTGGTAGCCTATGCGCTGAAGATTACCGACTTGGACCCGCTGCAATACAACCTGCTGTTCGAGCGCTTCTTGAATCCAGAGCGGGTATCCATGCCCGACTTCGACATTGACTTTTGCCAGACCAACCGCGACCGCGTGATTGACTACGTGAAAGACAAATACGGCCGCGATGCCGTGTCGCAAATTGCCACCTTCGGCACCATGGCGGCGCGTGCGGCGATTGGTGACGTGGGTCGTGTGCTCGACATGAGCTACACGTTTTGCAAGGGCATCAGTGGCCTGATTCCCAACAAGCCCGGCCAGCACATCACCATCGCTGGTGCGATTGAAGTCGAGCCCATTCTGGCCGAGCGTTTGGCCAAAGAAGATGAGGTGAAGACCCTGTTGGAGCTGGCGCAAAAGCTCGAAGGCATGACGCGCAACGTGGGCATGCACGCCGGTGGTGTGTTGATTGCGCCTGGCAAGTTGACCGACTTCTGCCCGCTGTACCAACAACCAGGCAGCGAATCGGCGGTGAGCCAGTTTGACAAAGACGACGTCGAAGCTGCGGGCTTGGTGAAGTTCGACTTTTTGGGCTTGGCCACGCTGACCATTTTGGAAATCGCGCGCGAGTTCATCATGCAGCGCCACAAGGGCCAAGAGAACTTTGCGTTTGAAAACATTCCGCTCAATGACGAGCCGACTTACCGTTTGTTCCAAGATGGCAAGACCGAGGCTGTGTTCCAGTTTGAAAGTCGCGGCATGCAAGGCATGTTGCGCGATGCGCGTCCCACGCGTTTGGAAGACTTGATTGCGCTCAACGCCTTGTACCGACCCGGCCCGATGGACCTGATCCCGAGCTTTGTGGCGCGTAAGCACGGCCGCGAAACCATCGAGTACCCACACCCCATGGTGGCCGAGATGTTGTCCGAAACCTACGGCATCATGGTCTACCAAGAGCAGGTGATGCAGACTGCGCAGATTTTGGGTGGCTACTCACTGGGTGGCGCCGATATGTTGCGCCGCGCCATGGGCAAGAAGAAGCCCGAGGAGATGGCCGAGCACCGCGAAATCTTCCGTGCGGGCGCGGCCAAAAATAACATCAGCCAAGACAAAGCCGACGAGATTTTTGACTTGATGGAGAAGTTTGCGGGCTACGGCTTTAACAAGTCGCACGCCGCAGCCTATTCGTTGCTGGCCTATCACACCGGTTGGTTGAAGGTGCATTACACGGCCGAGTTCTTCTGCGCCAACATGACGGTGGAGATGGACAACACCGACAAGCTGAAAATCTTGTTTGAAGATGCGCAGAAGATGGGCCTCACCTTTGAGGCCCCCGATGTCAACCGGGGTCGCTACCGCTTTGAGCCCATCTCCGACAAAGTGATTCGCTATGGTCTGGGCGCCATCAAAGGTTCGGGCCAGCAAGCGATTGAAGCCATCGTGGCGGCACGCGAAGAGGGCGGCCCATTCACCAGCTTGTTTGATTTCTGCCGCCGTGTGGACCGCACGCGCATCAACAAACGCACCGTCGAAGCCCTGATCAAAGCAGGTGGTTTTGACAACTTGCACCTCAACCGTGCAGAGCTGTTGGCCAGCGTGGAGCGTGCGTTTGACTTTGCTGCCGCCAGCGAAGCCAACGCCAACCAAGGCGGTTTGTTTGACATGATGGGCGAAGACGCCCACGGCTCCAGCACGCAAGAACCCGACTATGTAGAGATGTTGCCTTGGGGTGTGAAAGAACGCCTCACCCACGAAAAAGTAGCCTTGGGTTTTTATTTGTCTGGCCACTTGTTTGACGAAGTGGAGCGCGAAGTGCGCCGCTTTGCGCGCACCCGCATAGATGACCTGATGGACTCACGCGAACCGCAGTTGTTGGCCGGCATCGTGAGCGACATGCGCGTGATCAACGGGCAGCGCGGCAAGTTGGCCATCTTCAAGCTCGACGACAAATCGGGCATGATCGAAGCCACGGCCGATGAGAAGACAATCAACGAGTACCGCAACGTCTTGAAGGACGATGAACTGGTGATCGTCATGGGCAAAGCGCAGCCTGACCGTTTTTCGGGGGGCTTGCGTTTGGTCATCAACCAGGTCTGGGACTTGGCGCAAGCGCGTTGCCGCTTTGGCAAATACCTGCGGGTGACGGTCAACGGCACCTCGCCCGACATCGCACGTTTGCTGCGGGACCACCCGGCCAAGGTGGAGCAATCGGACCAAGGCGAGTTGGTGCGCGGCATGGGCGTGCGTTTGCATGTGTTGCGCGATGGTGCACACGCGGAAGTTCAGCTGAGTGACAGTGCAAAGTTTTTCCCCAGTGATGTCGCGTTGGCGAGCTGGATGGCGCAGGCCCACGAAGGCCAATCACAAATCATTTACGAGTAACGCCTATGTGGACCATTCCAACGCTCATGACTTTGACCCGCATTGCGGCCATTCCGTTGATTGTGGGATTGTTCTACCTGCCGCTGGACATGGCTACACGCAATCTGTGGGCGACAGTGATGTTTGTGGTGTTTGCCTTGACCGATTGGCTGGATGGCTACCTGGCTCGCAAGCTCAACCAAAGCTCGGCGTTTGGTGCTTTTTTAGACCCCGTGGCCGACAAGTTTTTGGTCTGCGCGAGCTTGCTGATCTTGGTGCATTTGGGGCGCGCCGATGTGCTGGTGGCACTGATCATCATTGGACGTGAGATTGCGATCTCGGCCTTGCGTGAGTGGATGGCCCAAATCGGAGCATCGCGCAGTGTGGCGGTGCATGTGTTGGGCAAACTCAAGACGACGGTGCAGATGGTGGCGATTCCATTTCTGCTGTTTGATGGCATGTTGTTTGGCGTGATTGATACAGCCCTGTGGGGCTTGGTGTTGATTTGGATTGCGGGCGTACTGACGGTGTGGTCCATGGTGTATTACTTGCAAAAAGCCTGGCCTGACATCGTGGACCACGCCAAGTAATGGAAGACTCGCCAAACCAAACATGGCTGCGTGCCATGCCTGTTGTGTTTGTGCTCATTTGGAGCACCGGCTTTATCGTTGCGCGTTACGGCATGCCCAATTCGCCGCCGTTTACTTTTCTTTTGTTGCGTTACGCGTTTTCAATTTTGTGCTTTGTGCCTTGGGTGATGTGGGCACGTGTGCGCTGGCCCGAAGGGCGTACCCAGTGGTGGCATTTGGCTGTCACCGGTGTGCTGATGCACGCCGGCTACTTGGGCGGCGTGTGGGCTGCCGTCAAAGTGGGCATGGGCTCGGGTCTGTCTGCCCTGATTGTGGGGTTGCAACCTGTGCTCACCGCCATTTGGTTGTCGTCACGCGGCGGGCATGTGACGCGCCGTCAATGGCAAGGTTTGGCGCTAGGTTTTTTGGGCTTGGCCATGGTGGTGTCGCGCAAACTGGAGGGTGGTATCGAAGTCACGCCTTGGAGCTTGACGATGGCGCTGATGGCCTTGGTCTCGATCACCACGGGCACGCTGTATCAAAAACGTTTTGTACAGCCGTGTGATGTGCGCAGTGCCAATGCCGTGCAACTGATGGCGGCTTTTGTGGTGACCTTACCGATCGCATGCTTGGAAACCGAAGCTGTGCAATGGAATGCGCAGATGATGGGTGCCATGGCCTGGTCGGTCGTGGGCTTGACCTTGGGTGGCAGTTCTTTGTTGTATGTGCTGATTCAACGCGGTGCGGCAGCGACCGTGACGAGTTTGATGTACCTCGTCCCCCCCACGACGGCTGTGATTGCGTGGTTCTTGTTTGATGAGGCCATCACCGCTGTGACGTTGGCCGGCATTGCCTTGACCGCTGTGGGGGTGAGCTTGGTGGTCAGGTCGCCGCGCGTGAACGGGGTGAGCTGAGTTCCTTCCAGGGTTCTTCTCGAAAGCGCGCCGCTAAAAAGTCTTGCAGCAAACGAATGCGCAACGGCATCTGGGCGCGGTAGGGAGCCAACCAGTGAATGTCGGCGTCATGCATGGCGCAGTCGGGCAACACCCGTACCAACTGACCAGAGGCCAGCTGCGGTGCAATGTCCCACAAGCTGCGCAACATGATGCCGTGACCCGCCAAGCACCAGTCACGCACCATTTCCCCCGAGTTGCTCGACAGCGGGCCTTGCACAGCAATGTGCAGCGCACGCGCCTGGCCTTGTTGGCTCAGCCGCCAATGGTCAAAGCGTTGGCCTTGTCCGGTATCGCCGCCGTTTTCTCGCACCACCAGACAGGCGTGTGTGGCCAAATCTTCCGGTGTTTGTGGCGTGCCATGCGCGGCAAGGTAAGACGGCGCAGCAACCAACACGCGTTGGTTGGTGGCGAGTTTGCGTGAAATCCATTCGGCCGCGATATGGGCGGGAGGATGCCAGAGCCAAATGGCGGCATCCAAGCCTTCATTGGCCAAATCAGGCAATTGCTCACAAAGCTGCAAATCAATCCGCACCGCGGGGTAGCGGATCTGAAACTCAGCGAGCAATGGCCCCAGCCACAGCCGACCAAAACCAAAACTGCAGGCAATGCGAATCGGGCCCGAGGGTTCGCTTTGTTGCTCTCGCATCTCGTCCTCTAAGGCGACGAAGTGGTTCAGCAGTTCGGCGGCGCGGTCGCACAAGGCATGGCCTTCGGTGGTGGGGCTCACGCGCCGTGTGGTGCGCTGGAACAGACGCAGGCCCAAGTGACTCTCTAAGGCAGCAAGACGTTTGGTCACAACGGGGGGGGCCAGCTGCAGCGCACGTGCGGCTTTGACCAAGCTGCCGTGGAGCCGCACGGCGAGCACCAACTCTAAATCTGAACGGTCCAACTGTTGCCTTAATAGAAATAATCAATTGCTCGATTATTGCTTTTTTGAGCGGTACGCTAGCCCTGTTTAATTTCAAGGAGCATTGCATGAGCAACAAACACCGTATCGCTGTGATTGCCGGAGATGGCATTGGCAAAGAAGTGATGCCTGAGGGCATTCGTGTGATGGACGCGGCGGCGCGCAAATTTGGTATCAATTTGCAGTTTGACCACTTCGACTTTTCCAGCTGGGACTATTACGAGAAGCACGGCAAGATGCTGCCCGACAACTGGAAAGACCAAATCGGTGGTCACGATGCTTTGTTCTTTGGTGCAGTGGGTTGGCCTGACAAGATTGCCGACCACGTGTCGCTGTGGGGTTCGT
>Ga0228702_1002361_pt1 | contig 10916 bp, 4 predicted proteins | sample McNCre217_Aug_MG_2_FD_178018 | JGI IMG/M metagenome (GOLD analysis project Ga0228702, IMG submission 178018) | Freshwater microbial communities from McNutts Creek, Athens, Georgia, United States - 20-17_Aug_MG | ecosystem: Environmental > Aquatic > Freshwater > Creek | place: USA: Georgia... | reverse complement strand
TTGCACTGGACCTGACTCCATAAGTTGCAGTAAGCTACAAGGTTTTCCACGTAACTTGTTGTCGTTCATGGACAGTTTGCTCCCACCCATCCCGGCCAAACGCTACTTCACCATCGGTGAAGTCGGTGAGCTGTGCGGCGTCAAGCCCCATGTGCTGCGCTACTGGGAGCAAGAATTCACTCAACTACGCCCCGTCAAACGCCGGGGCAATCGCCGCTATTACCAGCACCACGAAGTGCTGATGATTCGCCGTATTCGAGACCTGCTGTACGACCAAGGTTTTACCATCAGTGGTGCCCGCAACAAACTCCAAGAGCTGGTACAAGCGGAGCGTAAAGGTCGTCGGGGCGGTCATGATGCTTCGGCGCAAGATTTAGAGGCAGAACTGATCAATGATGCAACGTCTTCGGTCATACCCTCCTTTGACTTTGGGGACTCTATAGCCGACTCCGCCGCGTTACATCAAGAGCTTCTGGAAATTCGTGCATTACTTGCCGTGTGAGATCCATTTCTCAGGGTATAATTCAAAGCTTGTCGGCGTGTAGCGCAGCCTGGTAGCGCACTTGCATGGGGTGCAAGGGGTCGCGAGTTCGAATCCCGCCACGCCGACCATATGAATCAAGGACTTAGCTTCGAAAGGGGCTAAGTCCTTTCTTCTTCATGGCTCAGGGATCATCCATTGTCCCAACCGTTGTCCCAACTGAGTGCAAAGCTGGGATGGCGCAATTGCCTCAAACGCTCAACGTACCACTTGATGCTATGTTTATAGCTGACTGCGCAATGAGAAGTAGGGCTACAAGCCAAGTCAGAAATCTTCGATTACATCGAGGGTTTCTACAATCGATTGCGACGCCACAAGCATCTCGATCAACTCAGCCCCCATGAGCCAAGTTTCACGTCAAATATTGAGCCACTTGGTTATTGATATTTCTTTACTCGTTTGTGGATAAGTCTAGGGACATCGCTGCTTCTTCAACTCCTTTCATCGACTTTGCTCGACTGCTCTTTGACCCCTTCGTCTTTGCACTAGAGCTCCTGAATCGCCAACTTTGATTACCCGCACTGTGCTGGGCGTGCCTGCGTGTGAGTGCGTTGAATGGGGGGGGGCTGTAATCTGGGGTAATGTGGCTGAAAGAAGGACTGCTAAGCTGGAACATTGTCTATCGACGTTGCCTTCCTTTTAAGCCATGCACATGCGGAAACAGTTATTGAACTGCAAAGTTTTCTTTGCTTGGTTCTTGCTGTGCATCAATTCATCATTTTCGGCTTTGGCAGCTGATCACATTGCCCAGCGGGCATACTGGGAAGACGCCACGGGACAGGCCTCTTTGGAACAAGTTCGTGAACAATCATTCACGCCCTACACCGGGGTTTTGAGCCGGGGGTACACCCAGGCCGCAGTTTGGATCCGATTGGATCTGATGCCTGCTCCGGGTATGGGGGCCGATGAAGACTTGATCCTGCGAATTCGTCCGGTTTACCTGGATGAAATCCGCCTTTACGACCCCATGGATACCTCTGGGCGGGTGCGGGTGGTCGGCGATCGAACCAATTACAGCGCCGAAGAGTACAGGTCACTTTCGCATACCTTTGTTGTTCCAGCAGGCTCCAAGCCACGTTCTGTTTGGTTGCGCCTGAAGGCATCGAGCACCAGTTTGATCAATGTGGAGGCTCTGACTCAGCAAGAAATGCTGGTGAGTGAGTACCGCATGCTGATGGGCTACTTTGTTGTTTTGTCACTGATCGCGGTATTTCTGATTGTGGTGTTCATCAACTGGCTCAATTACCGCGAATTCCTTTATGCGGTGTTTGTCGGCCGGCACGCCTTGTACTTTGTCTTCACCGCTTCTTTCTTTGGTTTGCATCGCGTCATGCTCGATGGCATCGTTGATGCCGTTCACCTGGACTTGATTTACAACTGGATGGTGTTATGTGTCACGGGTGTTTCGCTGCTCTTTGAGTCGTTTTTCTTGTCGGAGTATTCGCCTCCCGCTTGGGCCCGATACGTCATTCGTGCATTGATGATCTGGTCGGGTTGCGCCGCTGCGCTTCTCTTGTTCGGGGAGGTTTATTGGGCGCTCAAGTTGAACATGGCGCTCAACGCCTTAGGCATCATCGTCTTGCTGGTGATCGCCAGCATTTTCATTGATGATGAGAAAGTCAAAAACAGTGCCGTGGCTTCCTTGTTGCCCAAGAAATGGGTGATGGCGTATTACGCGTCGATTGCTTCATTGTTATTGTTCAGTGTATTGCCCTACGTAGGGGCTGTGGCGGGCAATGAGTTTTCTATCAATGGCCTCGTTTTTTATGCCCTGTGCTCCGGGGCCATCATGACTGTACTGATGCAACTGCGTGCCAGCCAGCTGCGCAGAGTGAACCTTCAGTACGCTCAGGATTTGCTGCTGTCAACGCAGCAGGTTCAACTTGAAAAAGTGCGCCGTGAAGAGCAAAGCCAGCTGTTGACGATGCTCATGCATGAGCTCAAAACTCCCTTGTCGGTGATCGACTTGGCGCAACAAGCGACCACCGACATGGACGCCAAGGGTTACGTGGCCCGCAATGTGGTCATCATCAAGAACATTCTCGATCGTTGCTTAAATGCCGACCGAGTGGCCGTGGGTCAGCTCGAAGTGGATCTTCAGGCGGTTCGCCTGCGCGAGTTGCTGACCCCCTTGATGGCAGATCTGTATGCCGACCGGTTCCGCCTGACTTGGTCGCCGACCGAACCTGAGCTCATGGTGCAGACCGACTACCAGTGTTTGCAAATCATTTTGAAAAACCTGATGGACAATGCCATTCGCTATGGTGATGAATTGCACCCAGTCGAAGTCATGGTCAGCATCAGACCTAATTCCGAAGGTCGTCCGGGCGTGAGCATTGTGGTGGCCAACAAAACCGGCTTGGCTTCATGGCCTGAGCCTGACAAGGTGTTTAAGAAGTATTACCGCAGTGTTGGGGCCAAGACCATATCGGGCACTGGTTTAGGGCTGTTTCTGGTGGCCAGCATGGCGCGGGTGATTGGTGCCACTTGCGCCTATGTTCCCGACGACACCCATGTGAGGTTTGAGCTGTGGCTACCCATTTGAACATCGTGGTCGTGGAAGATAACCACGACTTGCGAACGTTGCTGTGCAATGGCCTCAAAAGTGATGGTCATTTGGTCACGGGGCTGTCTTCTGCCGAAGAGCTGGAAGATCAAGCGGGTGTGGACCATGTCGACGCCTTTTTGATTGACATCAATTTGCCGGGTGAGGACGGCATGAGTCTGTCCAGGCGAATTCGCAAGGCGCATCCACTCGTCGGCATCATCATTTTGTCTGCGAGGGCAGGGCTTGTTGACAAATTGGTGGGTTATGACAGCGGGGCGGACATGTACCTCACCAAGCCTGTTGAAATGAGCGAGCTGCAGGCCGCTTTCAAAAGTTTTGCGCGGCGCAGACAGGCCACCATCTCCCATGTGATCACCCAAAGTTTGACGTTGAACAAACTCGACCTCAAAGGACCTTCGGCTGTGGTCAAACTCACCATTCAGGAAGCCACGGTCCTGACTGCCATGGCACGAGCACCGGCTGGCAAACTTGAAACTTGGCAAATCGCCGAGCTTCTGGAAGTGGATATTGACGAATCTTTCAAAGCCAGCCTTGCGGTGCGAATGGTTCGATTGCGTAAAAAACTCTCCGAAGCAGGTGTTTCCGGCATCGCAATCGAGGCCATCCGACAATTCGGCTACCAATTGGTGGCTCACATCGAGATTTTGTGAACTCTTGACGGTAACTTGGAGTGGCATCCTCTCACTCGCCGGCCCACAATCTTGTGCTGCGAGATGAATTCAAGTCGCCAGCAACGATGTTTGCATGATTTAAGAGTTTGATTGGTTGGGCTGTAACGCCAAAGAATGCAAATGTAATCCGCTGTAATTGAAGTTTTTATCAATTTTTGAGAATCAAGACTGGCCTCAATGCGTCCAGTCTAATGAATCTCAAACCCTTCGCCGATTTCTTTGTAACGACTTTGCCTCGATTTGTTCTGTGTCTCACACAGCGATATCGGACAGTGACGTGCTTCATGTTCAGCTTGCTGGCCGGCCTGAGCGTCATGCCCCAGCAGGCCCTGGCCGCCCCCGATGCAGGGGCCATCTTGCAGCAACTCGAATCACGTCCCGCCCCCGCCCTGCAAGCGCCCGTCCTCAAAACCCCCGAGGTGCCCACCCCCGCTGATGGCGCTCCAGCCGGGCCAGTCGTGCGTGTCAACGCCTTTCGCATCGAAGGCGCCACGCTGCTCAGTACTCAGATCCTGCAAACAGCATTGACAGGCTTTGTCCAGCGAGACCTGAGCTTGACGCAGCTGCAAGAAGCGGCTTGGGTGATCACCCAGATCTATCGCCAAGCCGGCTGGCTGGTCAACGCCTTTGTGCCCCAGCAAGAGATTGAGGACGGCGTCGTGCTCATCCAGGTGAGCGAGGCTTTGCTGGGCCAAGTCAAGGTGGACATCCAGCCCGGCGTGCGCATAGACGCTGAGCAGATCCAGCGCATGGTGCAAGCCCAAGTGCAAGTCGGCCAGCCCCTGAATGTGGACGCGGTGGACCACGCATTGATGCTCATGAGCGAGCTCGCAGGCGTGGTGGCCTCGGGCACCTATGCCCCCAGCCAAACCGAAGGGGCCACCGACGTGCTGGTGGTGGTCGGTGGCGGCAAGCCCGTCGATGTGCAGTTCAGCGTGGACAACCACGGTGCCCGCACCACCGGAGCTCAGCGCACCTCTGTGGGCCTGAACTTCAACAGCGTGCTGGGCCTGGGCGACCAGTTCAGCGTCAACCTGATCAACTCCGAAGGCAGCAGCTACCAACGTGCGGCAGTCAGCGTGCCCGTGGGAGACCAAGGCCTGCGTCTGGGCGTGCACAGCTCACAGATGCATTACGGCTTTGACTGGAACAGCACCGCCATCTCGGGCATGGCCCGCACCTGGGGGGCTGATGTCTCGGGCGCGCTGCTGCGCAGCCCGGGCCAAAGCTGGTCCTGGAGCGTGAACACCGATCAAAAGCAGTTTCAGAACCTGGCCAACGAAGCGATCAGCTCGGCCTACCGCATCGAGCTGGCCCGAGCCAGCGTCAACGGCAGCTGGCAAGACAGCTGGCTGAGCGCCGCACAAAGCAGCCTGAGCGTGAGCCTGACCAGCGGCCAAGTCAACAACCCCGCCGACACCACGGGCGTTGACGGGCACTTCAGCAAGCTCAACCTGAGCTACAACCGAGAGCAAAGCCTGGGAGACAAGCTCAGCGCCTTCGTTCAAGCGCAAAGCCAAAGCGCCAGCGGCAACCTCGACTCCTCAGAAAAGCTCTACTTGGGCGGCCCCTCTGGCGTGCGGGCCTACCCGGTCAACGAAGTGGGCGGCGCGACCGGCTATGCGCTGACCACCGGGCTGCGCCAACGCCTGGGCCAAGGCTGGATAGCCTCGGGCTTTGCTGACTGGGGCCGCGTCAGCGTGTGCCAAAGCCTGTTGCAGGCCTGCCTTAAAAGTGGACAGCCCAACGTGCAGTCGCTGCAAGGGCTGGGTGCCAGCGTGCAGTGGCAAACCGAGCCAGGGCTGGCGTTCAACGCCACCTGGAGCCACCGCAGAGGCAGCAACCCGCTGGCCAACGTCGCAGGCCAAGACAGTGACCAAACCCGCGTGATCAACCGTTTGTGGCTCTCCGCTGCAGTGAGTTTTTGAGAGAGCTTGAGAGCATGAACCACATTTACCGCCTCAAAAAGAACCGATTCACCCAGCAAGTGCAAGCCGTGCCCGAGACGGCACGCAGCGCAGGCAAAGGCCGCAGCGCCCACAACGCCAGCACAGCCACAGGCTTGGCGCACACCATGGCAGGTGCCGTGGTCACGGCCGTAGCCAGCGTGGTGCTGGGCGGCGTGGCCAGCCTGGCCCATGCGCAGCAAGCGCCACCGGCAGCCAATCAACTGCCCCAAGGCGGCGTGGTCACACGCGGCAGTGCCAACATCAGCACCAGCACAGCCACAGGCAACGCGCTGATGACCGTCAACCAAGCCAGCCAGCGGGCGGTGATCGACTGGGCCAGCTTCAATGTGGGCAGCCAAGCCAAAGTGCAGTTCAACCAGCCCGGTGCCAACGCCGTGGTGCTCAACCAGATCCAGGGCAACAACGCCAGCCAGATCTTTGGACAAATCAGCGCCAACGGTCAGGTGATCCTGAGCAACCCCAACGGGGTGTACTTCTCGCCCACGGCCAGCGTGGACGTGGGCAGCCTGGTGGCCACCACCGGCAAAGCCAACGCCGACGACTTCATGGCCGGCAAAGCCAGCTTCAGCCGAGACGGCAGCACGGGCAGCGTGGTCAACGAAGGCCAGCTCAAAGCGGCGCTGGGCGGCTACATCGCCTTGCTCGCCCCTGAGGTGCGCAACCAAGGGGTGATCGTAGCGCAAGCGGGCACGGTGGCGCTGGCCACGGGCGAGGCCATCACGCTGAACTTCAACAACAGCGGCACGGGCCTGGCGGGCATCACCACCACACCCCAAACCATCGCGGCGCTGGTGGAAAACCGCAGCGCTGTGCTGGCCGAAGGCGGGCAGATCATCCTATCAGCCCACGCGCTGGCCGCGCTGCAAGGCTCGGTGGTCAAGAACAGCGGGCAACTCAGCGCAACGAGTCTGAGCGAGAAGGGCGGCAAGATCGTCTTGATGGCCGACAGCATCGAGCTGACGGGCACCAGCCGCATTGAAGCCAACGGCCCGCAAGGCGGTGGCACGGTGCTGGTGGGTGGCGACTGGCAAGGCAGTGGCGACACGCGCCGGGCCACGCAAGTGACGATGGAGCAGGGCGCGAGCATCGAGGCCAATGCCACACAAAACGGCGATGGCGGCAAGGTGGTGTTGTGGAGCGATGTGCACAACGCTAGCAGCGTGACGCAAGTCGAAGGCCGCATTGATGCCAAAGGTGCGGGCGCGGGTAACGGCGGGCAGGTGGAGACCTCGGGGCACTCGCTGAATGTGGGCGAGCAAGTCACCGTCAACACGCAGGCCGCAGGTCAGGGCAAATCGGGGCAGTGGTTGCTGGACCCTGTTGATTTCAGCATCAACTCGGGCTCTGGTGTACAAACCACTTCAAGCATTGGCGCGACCACTTTGGCCACCAATTTGCGCAGCACCGACGTCACCATTGCGACGGACGCCAGCACCGCTGGAAACGGAGACATCACTGTCAACGCGGCTGTCAGCCCTGTGATGGACCTTGCAGACCACACCCTCACGTTGCAAGCCAGCCGAGACATCAACATCAAGGCCAGCATTGACGCCACCACCAGCGTGAACAGTACCTACAAACTCAATGTGCTGTTCAAGTCGGTCAGGGATATCGTCCAATACAACCCTTTGGATAACACTGCTTTAGTGGCTGTTAAAACCAATGGAGGCAGTGCAACTTACTGGTCCAATAGCAATGACACCAACTCTGGTGCAATCAAGTTAGGGAATACAGTCGGCTTTGCCACAGCCTCAGTTGTAAGCAAGGGTGGTGATATTGTTTTGGGCGGCGGATCCGCTTCCGTAGCTAACCCCAATGTTCCAGGTGGGTATGCCTATGGCACTACAACCAATGGCAATGGGGTGGTCATCAACGACTATTCCACTTTGGACGCTAGAGGTACGGGAGCGCCAGGGAATATCAGCATTCGTGGAAATACAAGTCAAGGTTCTAATTCACATGGCGTTATCGTTGGTTGGTCAAATGGCTATGCGCAAATAACAGGTGGTGATATCAGCATCACTGGTATAGCCAGTGCGGGTGGTAATGGCATTAACTTTGCCAGAGCTACCAGCAGTGTCAACAGTACAGGCGTCATCACGCTCAATGGCACGGGCGGCAGTAGCGCGGGTACCAGCGGTGCTTATCTTCAAGGCAGCATCTTGTCGTCAGGCGGGGCCATCAATATCAATGGCACCACCGCGGGAACGAATAGTACTGCGATCCAATTAACCAGTGCAACGCTCAATGCCGTCGGCGCAGACATCACACTCACCGCCGTTGGTGGCAGAGGTATTTGGGTAAATACCGGCACGAACATTGGGCAAAGCGGCTCCACCACACAAAATGTGAAGTTCATCGCTGACCAAGTGTTATTTCCCACCAGCGGGTCAAAGGTGCCTGTGAATGCCTACGGCGAATGGTCGATCGTGCCTTACACACCAAGTAGCGGATTCTCAAATTCGGTCGCTCTGGATTATGTGGACCTTGGTACGACGCTAACCGGCCTGAGAATAAACAGCACAGGAACAAACGGTTTCTTGGTGTCCATTGGTCCGAACTCGTCTTTAACTGCACCTAACTTGACAGGCAGTGTGAATGGTCCGATCAGTATCACTGGGGGGTACATCAGACTGAATGGGGCACTGGCCACGACCAACACCACCACAGGTGACATCACCATCTTCAGCAATGCCACCTCAAACCTTAATTCCAACAGCAGCAACACTTACGGCACGATCAATCTGGCTGCAGGCCGCACACTGACGATCAACCAAGCTGGCAGCACGGCCAGCTCCACCAGTTCCACTCTCGCAGGTGTCATCAGCGGTGCAGGCGCTGTGAAATTTCAGGGTGCCGGCACTATTGTGATGACTGGCACCAACACCTACAGTGGTAGCACTACTGTGGACGATGGCGTGACATTGCAGTTGGGCGTCAGCACCACAGGTAGTACAACCGGCTCATTCGACAGCAGCAGCAGCCTTGCTATCGGTAACAACAGTACCTTGGTAATCAGCCGAAGCAATGACGTCAACTTGACGATGCCCATCAGCGGGGTCAGCACTTCTAGGCTGAGCAAGTTGTTGACCAGCAAGTTAACCTTGTCTGGCGATAACTCTTCCTATGCAGGGGGCATAACGGTCAGTGCCGGCACATTGACTCTGGGATCTTCAACGCCATGGGGTTCAGGCAGTGTGGTCACTGTGGTCAGCGGTGCTGCCATGGATCTGAATGGGCAAACTGTCACCAACACCAACAACGTGACCAACATCAACGGTACAGGGCTGACCACCTCTCCGGCCGGTGTGCTTTTCAACAGCAGCAGTTCTGCGGCAAGCTATGCTGGTTTGTTGACGCTGACGGGCAACAGCACCATCAAGGCCGGCAGCGGCGCCATTGCACTGACCAATCCAGGCACCATCACCGGTGCTTATGGCTTGACCCTGGATGGTGGTTTCGGTGGCAGCGTGAGCAGTGTCATAGGTAATATAACTTCCAGCACTTCCATCACTGCGCTCACCTTGACAACGGGCACATGGTCATTGAGTGGCAGCAATACCTTTTCAGGTGCAACAAGCATCACCGGTGGTAGCTTGCAGATCACGGGTGCTGGAGGTCTGGGAACAGGGGGAACCTACAGCGGATGGATCAACATTGCCGGCGGTTCCAGCTTGGTGTACTCGTCTTCAGCGGACCAAACCTTGGGCGGGGCCATCTCAGGTGCCGGTACGGTCACCAAAGACACATCGACCACCAGCACACTGACACTTACGGCAAGTAACTCTTATTCGGGTGCGACAACCATCAATGCAGGTACTTTCAAAGTGGGCGGAGGTGGCTACCTTGGAAGTGCCAACTACAGTGCCCCCATCAGCATTGCCAGTGGTGCAAGCTTTTCTTATGCCTCGTCGTACACGTCGCAGACCTTGTCGGGCATCATTTCGGGTGCTGGCAGTTTCATCAAAGAATATGCGCCGGGCGCATTGACGGTGTCGGGTAACAACACTTACACCGGTGGCACAACGGTCAGTGCCGGCATCCTGAAAGTGGGCCATCTCAATGCCCTGGGCGATCCTGCAGGGGCGGTGACGGTGACCGCTGGTGGAGCGCTTGATTTGTGGGGCAAGTCCTTGACCAACACCAACCCGCTGACGCTCAGCGGCACCGGTGTGAATTCAGGGGGGGCCTTGATGAACAGCAGCGCCACGGCTGCTTCCTATGCAGGACCGGTGACTTTGGGCGCGGCCAGTTCCATCGTGGGTGAAAGTGGAACGATTGCGCTGACCAACTCCGGCACCATCTCAGGAGCCTTCGATCTGACTCTAGGGGGCACGAAAGGCGGCAGCATTGACAGTGTCGTTGGCACCGGGTCAGGTAGGCTGACAAAGCAAGGCAGTGGAACTTGGACCTTAGGCGCGGCTAATACCTACAGCGGTGTCACGACCATTTCAGGCGGTACCTTGGCTGTTACCAACAACAACGGTCTAGGTAGCACCACGAACGGTACTGTTATCGAGTCGGGGGCTACGCTTGAACTCCGTAGTGTCATCGTCGGCAATGAGGCTGTTTCATTTGGCGGGTCTACCACTACCGCTGGTGGTGTACTGCTGGCCTCGGGTGGCACAAGTAGCCTTGCTGGTAGCTTAACCATTGCAACTGCATATTCAACTAGCCCCGTCATCAATGTCACGGGCACCCAACTGACCCTTTCGGGGGTCATCTCAACCGTTGGAGGTATTTCTTACGGTGTCAAGAAGCAAGGGACAGGCACTCTGGTGCTGTCTGGTGCAAACACCTACATTGGCGCGACTCTGATTGAGGGCGGCATCTTGAAGCTGGGTAGTTCAACATCGCCTTTGGGGGCTCAGACAAATTTCTACACCACAGTCAGCAGTGGTGCAGCATTGGATTTGAATGGTTATTCGATGCCTACAAGCCTGACTTTAAATCTTAACGGCACGGGCATCAACAGTGGTGGCGCGTTGATGAACAGCGGCGCTGCTGCAACATGGCAGTCCCCTATCTCTCTGGGCAGTGCGAGTTCTATCGTGGCTAATTTTGGAGCCATTGCCTTGACTGGAAGCATCGCAGGTGCGGGGCAAGAATTAACTCTGGGTGGCTCGGTCGGCGGCACTTCTAGCGGTGTGATAAGCAATACCGTT
>Ga0228702_1002359_pt1 | contig 10918 bp, 28 predicted proteins | sample McNCre217_Aug_MG_2_FD_178018 | JGI IMG/M metagenome (GOLD analysis project Ga0228702, IMG submission 178018) | Freshwater microbial communities from McNutts Creek, Athens, Georgia, United States - 20-17_Aug_MG | ecosystem: Environmental > Aquatic > Freshwater > Creek | place: USA: Georgia... | reverse complement strand
AGGCTGTATTGAGTCCGACCTGAAAGTGCTCCGCGATCTCGCGGTAGTTGTGCCACTTGTGGGTCTTCCTCCACTGCTGAATCTTGTCGATGGTCTCCTGCTTGATTGCGTACTTCCTGTCGGGATGCTGTTTCTTGACCTTACGAGGCTGATTGAGGGGCTTTGGCGACCTTGGTGGCTCCGGAACAGGCGCTGGCCTCACGTAGCCTGCCGGAGGAGCACAGAGCTGTGCTATGCGCTCGGCGCTGAGATTGAGTTTCATTGGAAAAATGTGTGCGTTTGTCCGCCGATGCGCACCCCCGGCAACGAACCATGAGTCCCCGATGACAACAGGTCACCGGAAAGTGTTTTAGGTCGGCTTGCCGCAGTGGATGCAGCAGATACCGCGTTTAGGCTGGCGATCCAGCGGCTCGACTTCAAGCCACTCGCAGATTTCCTCGTAGGATTTCCATCCGAATGACCAGATGGCTCCCGGGTACAGGTGGCCGCTCTTGTAGAGTGCCAATGCTTCCTCCTTGCTGTGGATGCATAGATCCTCAAGCACGCGGAAGGTGCGTTTGCTGAACGGGAATCCCCAGAGCTTCAATACCTCTTCCATCTCCTTCGCTGAGGCAATGACCTGATGGATCCTTTGGCGCGACAGGTTCAACCTGTTGCCGATCTCCTGCAGCGTGCGGCCTTCGGAGCGCATCTGAACCACGCTGGGAACCAAGTGCTTCAGCTTGCAGTACGGTTTTTTTGTTATCATATAAACGGTGCTCCCAGATTCGTTGGGTGCTGGTTTCATTGTGCAAGCAACGACAGCTTTTCTGCCTCTGCCTGACGGGTTTCCAACATACTCTGAACGATCCAGAGTGCTTCTTTGTATTGCTCCCATTTCCCACCATCCTTTGAAATGGTCACGTTGCTGTGAGGTATAATATTCCAAGGGATCCAATAGGTTTCCCCTGTGTCGAGTTGATGAAATGCCATCAGGTCTGCCTGAGGTGCTTTTCCGATTCGATAGAACCAACCTTTGGAGGCTCCATAGACAGCGAAGTTGGCCGATTTGACGTCAATTCGGAGAACCTTGTTGACGAGCAGGTCAAACGGACACTTCACGGCGATGCTTCTTTCAACCTGAAACCCTGCTGATTCCAGTATCGTCTGCACTCTCTTTTCACCGTCCCATCCGGTGTCTGAGTCGGAAGGTGCTCTTGAGATGCCAAGCCTTTCGGCCCATTTGAAAAACCCACCTTTCTTCGAAACCTGATTAGCCAGATCTCCTTGTCCAGTTGATATGAGATACTGAACGGTGGGCATGAGCCCGGTGTTGCGGTAGTTATCCATGATTCGGTCTGCTATCATGGCCTCTGTCCAAGTCTTTCTTGTCATCGGTGCTACCGCTTATCATTTAAAACGATCAATGACAAGAAACGTTTTAGAAAGGAAGGTCGTCTGAATCGGTGATCTCCTTGTTCGCTGCCTTAATAGCTTCCAGCCGTGCATTGATTGCCTTGATCAGCTGCTTGTCGGCAGGGCTGATGTTCTCCGCGGCCATCGCCTTCGGGATCCAATGATCGGCAAGTTGCTGCACAGCAACGTCGTTCAGGTCGCACAGCGGAACACCGCGGAACTTCCCGACGTGCACCTGAGTCTTCAGGATGTCGGTCTCCTGCCGTGGCGCTGCATTACTTGGACTGGAGGGCAATGGTGTTTTGCCGTTTTCATCCTTCGGAGGACGATCCTGCAGGCGTACCCACAGGCCGCTGGGCTTCAGCTCTCCGCTCTTCAGCGGCATGATGAGCTTGATGTTGGCGTACACCTTGGTGCCGTCCTGCGACTCCTCGTGAGCGATCACGATGCTGCAGGACTTGCCGATGAGGCTCTCGAGGTCGAGCGCCTTGTTCTCGTGATCGGTGAGCTTACGCCCAAACCAGTCCTTCAGGAACTTGGTGAGTGCTGCCTTCTCGTGCAACGAGGGCACCATGGGCTTGGTGAACACTACCCACGGCTGCACCGGGTCGCGGGTGTCGTCGATCAAGTCGATCTCAAATGCGAACTTGAACTTCTTCTTGGTGCCGTACTCGGTCTCATACTCCTTCAATGGAGTCACGTCGACGCACACGGCCTTGCCGGTGTACTCCGGGCACGGTGCGAACTCTTTCTTACCGCCACTTGCGCTAATGATCATGCTATCGTCTTACGTTGTGTTGTTGTTGTTGTGTTATTTCGAGGCCTTCTCGACCTCGGAAAGTTGTTGTGCCATACGGGCGTAGTTCGCCCAGTAGTCCGGGAAGGCATCCCTGATCTTCTTCAGGTTCACAGGGTCTGCAGCCAGTGCCGCGGCGCCCAAGGCACGCACGAAGCTCCCGCCGTACTCCTGCATCGTCCTAGCCACATCTCGGTCGGTGACGTTCACTTGGTTCCCTTTCCACGTTTGCGCGTCCAGTACGACGTGTATTCCATCTTCTTGGCTTTGCTGGCCGCCACAATCTCGCTGATCTCTCCCTTGCGGAAGTGATAGTGTCCGGTGCCCTCGTGTCGTAGTTTATCTGCTCGGTTCATAGCTTCTCTGTGAGTGATCGGATGTACCTATTCCGCTCTTTCGGTTTGACTGACAGGATGTATTGGATTGCCAGACAGGCGTTCAGACTTGCTGTATGTTCCCAGTCCTCCTTGTTGTCGTAGTACTCATGCCACCGCTCGCTGGGTGCTACGATGACTTGTCCGGTTCGCTTGTGCTTGAAGACGAATGCGGCAGGGCCGATTGGCACGTTCATCGTCCCTCCAACCATTTCTTGAGGTCGTTCAGTTCGTCCTCTTTGAGTTCCAGTTCCTTGATGCGCTCACGGGCTTTGAGCAACGCGGCGCGATAGTTGTCTGATCTTATTCCCAGCGTGTAGATGTACCAGCCGTCCTCGATGCCCCGGACCTTCCAGGCATTAATGTCTGCCTCTAGTTCATTGATCCGCTTGTTCGCTCCAGCCAGTTGCCGTTCCAACTGACGGGCGAAGCCAGCCTTCACGAACTGTTTGAAATCCCACGTTATGTATGCCTGCCGGTCTGTGCGCGGGGTTTTGCTTCCGACCATTTTGTTGGCGTTAACAATATGGTTCATGGCTTCCTCACCTTCTCCCGATGCTTGCATATCGTGCAGACGTAGGTTTTTCCGCTCTTGGAGATGACAGCCACTCGGAAGCATCGCTCGCATTGGATGGTATCGCTCACGGATTTGACTCCACTCGTTCACGCCCAAGAGCCTCACGCGCATCGTCGCGGACGTAGTTGTTCACGGCGTAGCCCAGATCCTCCGGATCTAGGAATCGGTTGATGAATGACTCAGTTCGATTGATCTGCTCCATGTAATGCTTCCGCTCGTACTCTAGCTTGTCCCACAGAGCGCGGAGACGGTTTTCGAGTTGTGTGACATCGGATTGAAGCTCTCGGATCTTTGTGGCCTGTGGGTCGGCAAACCATTGCTCCTTCATAATCCGAAGCACTTCTTTGGCTGCATCAGTAGCTGGTATGGATTCGTTGACCGTGAATCCACCATCCAGATCGACCCGCATGATCTGGGTGCTTGGATTCGATATCGGGTGGCTGTTGGTTGAAAAGTAGATTGGTTCGCTCATTTGCACTCCTTCCATTTGAATTGAGGTTTCCCGCTCTTGTCGGCCACCCATTCGGCATGGCCTGCTAGAACAGCCTGTTGCTGCATTTCATTAGTCCCTCTATCGAACCCCTTGATCAGCCCCATCGTAGCCAAAAACACGAACAACAGCGTGCATGGAATCACTAGCGAGTATTGCCAGCATTTATCGCTCACGGCAACGGCCCTCCATTCTCCCACAGCAGCAGATCGGCTCGCATGGCGTCGTTCTCTCGCTCTAGTTGGGTGATGCGCTCTTGCTGCTCCTCAAGACGCTGCGCTGCCTCAGCAGTTGCTGCTGAAACAACACCGTCCTCGGATTGAATATCCTGAGACAATATCCGCATGGCTACGATTAGTGTTTCGGTTGAGTTTCTCACGGCTTGGCCTCCTTGGCTTCGAACCAGTTCCCGGATGCGCTCTGGCAAACCCTGCAAGGCCCACCGCATCCACACCCACATCCAAGTCTTTCTTCGACTGCATCCCCCGCCTCCTCCAGCCGCTTGATGCGTTGTTGTGCGGCGTTGAGTTCTCGTTCAAGTTTGTACGCCTCCTCCTTCAGGTATGCGTGATTCCAGTGAACTTGATCAACTCTCGGTGTTTCGCTCACGGCTTGGCCTCCCCCTTGTAGACAGCTTCTCCTTTTCTCAGATAACCAATCTCGCTTCCGAACCACTCGCGTTCAGGAAGGATTCCGCTGTGTTGCTCAAGCACTTCAAGCGACTCAATCCATGACTCCAGCCGCTTGATGCGCTCACGCGCTTCATCACGCTGCTTCGTAAGCATTTGAATCTCACGAATTCGACACAAATCACTCTGTCCTACCCTTCTCCATTGATCGTCATCCCACTCAACGTCGATCTGTGTTCTGCACTCGTAAGTGGCAAACCCGCCGTCGTCTGACCTGAGTGGGTTTCCGCAATGAACGCGGACAGGCGACTCGCAGAACGGGCATTTGTCCGGTACGGTATTCACGGCTTGGCCTCCTTGGCTTCCTTCCAGTCACGCGCTAAGATTGTATCGCAATAAATCTCCATCTTATCCCCCACATCCTCCAGCTGCTTGATGCGCTCCTTCATCTCACGCACCACAGCCACTCCTCGCTCGACATCATCGGTTCCTAGCAGTTCGCGGAACTCCTCACGGAGCTTGTAATGCTGATCAGCCTGTCGTCGCGCTGTGTCACGCTCTGCGATGAGTAGGCGGATGCGCTCGTTGGCCGCGTGGAATTTCTCAAACCAATAGGTCGAAACTTCCACGGCTCGCTCTACTCGCTTCTTCCATTCTTCGTCACTCACGGCTTGGCCTCCTTGGCTTTGTACCACTTTGCTTTTGCGTCTGCGCTCAACGCAATCCAGTCGCAATACTCCATTGAGTCTTCGGGCATCAACCATGCGTTCAGCATCGCATCCCCCGCCTCCTCCAGCCGATTGATGCGGTCTTTGGCTTCGTTTAGTTCCTCTTTCGCCTTGTCCACTCCACGCTTCTCCGCTGTCGTCATCAGTTCATGTTGAAGACTGATTGTTTTGTTGGCTTCGTTGAGTTCGCGTTCGAGTTGGCGGGCGAATATGTGCAGATCTTCGATAGGATCATTCACACGCTTCCACGCATCCGTCCTCGGTGTATCGCTGACCATTTTGCCAGTGTCGGGAATATGGTTCATGGATTGTACTCCTTGGCTTTGTTCCAATTGTGAGCAGCGATAGCATCGCAATAAACCTCCATCGCATCTCCAGCCTCCTCCATTCGTTTGATACGCTTATTGGCCTCGTTGAGTTCGCGTTCGAGTTGGCGTGCAAATGAAGTTGCAACCATGTACCTAGGCGATCCTGAATATGTGTCGTCGTACATATCAATAGACCTTTCATCAGTCATCGGTGTATCGCTCATTTCGCCTCCTCCTCCACCTGCACCATCGGAACGAAATCCAGCCGGTTGCTATCGTCGATTGCGATGCCCCAGTTATTGCGTCGGCAGGACAGTTCGATGGCATTGTAGACCTCCTTCATCTTCGCTTCTGGCAGATAGATGGACAGCAACCCCTTAAACGTGAGGCGTAGTGTTTCTGATTCGTTGTCGCTCATTTCGCCTCCCTCGCTTTGAGCATCGCGTCGGCTATCTCGTACACATATGGCCCATCATATTCATCAAGGAAGTTTCGTGATGCCATCAATCCCTGCAACGCAGCCGCAGCAAAGTAGTCGCGTAGGGTCATGCCTGTGAACTTGCGAGTGTCACATACTTCACCGTTGCAGCGTATTTGTTCCTCGCTAGGAAACGCCGGTCCTCCGTCGTTGATTGGTTGCTCGCTCATTTCGCATCCCTCGCTTTTAGTGCCGCCCTCGCTTCGATTATCGGAGGCACGGTTTCAGCATCCCAGAATCCTGCGTCTCCGCTTTCAGCAAGCTCTACTATCCATTTAACGGTTCCGTTCAGCGCGTCCTCAAGTCTTTGGATTCGCTCTTGTAGCGCTCTGATCTTGGTTGCTTGCACATCTGCCATCCATTGAGTCTTGAAAGCCTCTACGACCTTTGCTGCCGCTTCATCTGGTTGGAACTTGTCGCTGACAGTCACACGGCCATCGGGATGAATGGTCATCACAGGTTCTGTGTTGAACTTCTCAAGCGTGAGTGAAGTGGTGTTTGTTGTTGTGTAGTCGCTCATTTCAATCCCTCCGAAAGCATTGCGTGCTCCAGGATGAGCACCGCATCCGCGGTCTTCAGTGTGATGTTGAGGCTAGGCTGCCGCTGCTGCGCCAAACCCTTCAGGTGGGCCTTCCAGCGCGTTCCATGGGTCTTGCTTGTTCCTGCCCCTATCGTCTTTTGCCAACGCTGTGGCGGCACCTCGATGCACCTGGTGAGCATCGAAGCGATCAGACCGTGGATGAACCCTACGTTTCGGCCGAACTGGAACATGGCGCTACCCGGGGCGCCCTTGCCGCCGATGTATCCGCCCACCTTCTCGATGTAGACCACATCGGATTGCGACAGGTAGTTGATCAGCACCTCCCGGACGTCGCCGTCGGTGGCAGGCATAGGCTCCAGGGTCACCCGGTTGTTGGCGAAGTGCGCCAGGCCGCCGGACAGGCCGGGGTCGATTGCAAGGATGCGTTTCACTTCGATGCCTTTCTCAACCAAGCCCTGATCGCCAGCTCTGCGAGAGCGTGCAGCTTGAGGCCTGTAACCTTGGAGTGATGCTTGAGCATTTCGTGCGTTTCCTTCGATATGTTCAGTGTCTTGGTTTTACTCATTTGAGATGCTTGCGGACCTTGTTCCAGTAGGCCTCGGTGGCCTGCTTCTTGTCGCCAGACGGACCGCCATTCCACCGCCGGGCAAGCTGCTCGGTGCTCGCGCCGCGGCCGTAGTGCTTGAGGTAGGCCTCGCACACCGCCCGAGCCTGCGCCCTGTTGGTCATGTCTTGGTGCCGGTAGTGACTGCCGGTGATCCGGTTGACATCGAGCACAACAGCCTTGTGGATCTGCAACGGCCCGATGGCCTTGCCGTTGTCGCCGATGGCCATGTCGTTGCCGGAGCTTTCGACGATGATCAGAGCGCTGATGAGGTTGGAGATGGTGGTCATGGTTTGGAGAGTGTTGCGCGTTGTTGAACCAGTCGCGCCCCTGGTGCCTGTGTTTACTCTCAGGCGGAAGGTGTGGCTTACGGGCGCCACCGGCCCTAAAAGGTGGGTTTTTGGCAGAGACGATCAGTCAACCATCCAACAAGCTCTTGCTTCAGAGACGCGACAAGCCATTCCCGTTTGTCGCATTGAATGCGAAACCATTCAGAACCATTGCGGAAGATAAAGCCTTCCATTGATCGGCTTCCAACGTAGTTCCGAATCTCAATCTGGAAGCCTAAATGGCTGGCTGAGTGAACGACCTCTGCTTTGTTGCGCTGGGTCTTCCAGATCGTGTTGTTCGTGTTGCTCATGGTGTTGATCTCGTTGACGGGATCAATCTGCACCATCAGCCAAACACCTGCAACACAATTTTACTATTTTTCACTCTTTTTGCAGAAACCCCAATGTTTGCAGGGGTGAAATTGGTATCAGTTTTCTTTGACCTGAGCAAACTTGGCTAGAAACTCGGCCTTCGGACGTGCGTAGAAACGGCCGTTGTCGAGGCGTCTGTAGATCACCGAAATCCAGCGATTCTCGCCTACTCGGAACTCGGCGTCTGCGGCAACGACTTCGACGACGAGGCTGGGTTTGACGGCGTTGCGGTAACGGACCGGTAGTGTGGCATCGGGTAGGATTGTCGGACTGGACATGGTACTCGGAATATCTTGGTTTCCAACAGACCGGTGGCAACACCGGCACTCAACAGTTTGTTCACCTGAGCACGCCGCAAGTTCCATTCGGCGGCCCATTGCTGCGCAGTCTTCCATCCATCAGGCACTTGGTGGAACTCTTTTATGATCTCGGCCTTGAGGCGCCTTAGAAGCTCGGCAGATTCCATTGTGTTTCTCCCTGTGGCCATTGGTGAACGTAGAGTTGCGCTGATGTCTCGGTGTACTCGCCGAACACGATGCCATGGGACCACGCCAGCGTACCCCTTCGCTTTAGCGCGTAATCCATGCAAGGCGCGTCCGCAAGCGTTCCGGGAGACAGACACACCGGATTATCGCTCCGACGCCCTGTAGCCACGCCTGCGCGATGCGCGTGGGCCACTACGGTGTTGCCCCAAGTCTCCGCGGTGTCTCTGAGGAAGTTCTCGCCGTACAACAGGCCGTGGCCCCACTTGAAACCTCCCAGCGTGTACCAGCTCCTAGGAAGCACATCGTGGGTCTTGATGAATACATGGGCGTGCCTCTCAATCGGCTCGATCATTCGCTGCCAGACAGCCTCGGCGAACCCGCGGACTACGGCGTTGTGGTGATGCATCAACCGTCGAGCACGCTCGTCATGATTCCCCACGATGAAAACGGTTGGCCGAAACTCCCCGAGGAACCTCCGTCCCTCGTCGATATCGTCAAGGTAGTCGTCTGCTGCATCGCTGTCGTTGTCGTTGTTCAGAGCGCCTGCTCTAAGCGAAGCAAGGTCATACGCGTCCCCAAGGTGAATCACTTCATCGGGTCTAAACTGCTCTCGAAACAACAGTGCGGCAGCAAGTGCGTCCTTGTTGGCCCGGTTGCCATGGGTGCAACCGATAGCCATCACTCGCTTTCTTGCTGGAACAACAGTCACGCAGGATTGCAAGCATTATTTGCATCAACAATCAAGCACTATGGCTACACCCAGAATCAAAATCACGGAACGGAAACTTCACCGTCATGGCGCCGACGGTATCGCATGGGTCGGCGATGGCTTGGTGGAACTGGACCCAAGAATGGGAGAGCAATACCGTCTTGAAGTACTAGTGCATGAGCTTCTGCACCACATGCACCCAGAATGGAACGAGGATGAAGTCGAGCGGCATGGCAAATGGCTTGGCACAATCCTGTGGCGCCAGGGATACCGTAGAATCAAACATTGATCACGGCCACGCCGTATAGACCACAGTGCCCTGTCCATTGGCGTCCACCAGCTCGACAGCGTTCACGCCTTTGAGCTTGGCGACCGCAGCCATCAACTGCGTGTCGTTGGTGGCATTGGCGATACAGGTGGAGACGATGTCAGCGTCGTCGTAGGAAGCCGACAACAGCTCCTTGGTTCGGTCGCGCCAGACGCGCAGCACTCGGCCATTGCTGAGGTTGACGCGCCGCATCGACTCGACGCACGGGAAGAGGTGTTTCATATGTTTCGGGATGTAGGCCGCTTGGGGTGCTTGATGTCGTACATTTCGTTCCCGCCGACCTTGATCTCCGCGGAGTCTACATGAACCACACTGCCCAAGTCGAATAAATGCACGACCCAGACGCTGTTCAGGCTCGGTCCGTAGTCTATCAGGAAGAGCGCAAAACCTTCTCCTAGTGGCGTCACGACCCAGATCGGTGGTGCGCACTGGTGGATTGCTGTCATGTCAGGTTGACGTACTTCCAGGCGTACCCGTTGTGGACCCAGAGCACGTTGGTGTTCGATGCGTTGTTAGTCTGCAGGAACATCGGCACGTTGGTGGGCGGTGCCGTCACGTTGCTCGGTGTAGCACTCGGGCTGGTAGGACCGGCAGGGATGTACACGAAACCATCGGCCATTGAGCTGTAGCCAACAGGGCCTTGGATGTCGCCATTCTTCTGAACCCAGCTCGACTCCTTGATCAGCTTTCCGGTAGTGCCGTCGAAGAGCGCGAACGTATTGTTTGTGCTGCTCGAAGGCCCGACAACGTCGCCAGATCCTGATCCAGTGGCAGCAATGGTGATCGCTCCCGAACCATTGGTGATGCTGATTCCAGTGCCTGCAGTCAGCTTGGCCCTATTGAGCGTGCCACCGAGGCTTTTACCGATCAGAAGATCGCCGTCGGTGTAGACATTCGACTGGCCTGTACCGCCATTGATGACTCCAAGCGTGCCGCTGACAGCAGATCCACCGAGTGCAATCTGTGGCAGGTCGACGGCCTGTATCGACGCCATGACAGCGTGCGTGCCGTTGCCGCGGAGGTAGGTTCCGTTGGCCGTAGATCCGACAAGAGTGTCGATTGCTGACTGTGCCGTGATGCTGCTAGTGCCACCCTTTGACACAGGCAGCACATTGCTTGTGCCATTGTTGAGATCGACTGTACCCCATTGCGCCGCGGTTCCGGTGCTGGTTAGCACCTGGTACACAGATCCGACAGAAGTCAGCCCGGTGCCGCCATTGGCGATAGCCAACGTACCACCCAGCGTAATCGTTCCAGAAGTGGTCACAGGACCGCCGCTAGTGGTCAGTCCTGTCGTACCACCGGAAACATCGACCGAAGTCACGCTGCCGCTACCCGAAGCCGACAGCGTCGTTCCAGACATCGACAGGCCTGACCCAAGCGTGATCTCGGTGATCGACGCACTGGAAGAAGAAGCGCCGATCAGTCGAGACGTTCCCGATGCATTCTGGATCTTCGCATAGGTGACCTTGTTGGCTCCGATAGTAGCCGCAAACGATCCCGTGCCGCTGCCTGTGACGTCACCAGTCAACGTGATCGTCTGATCGCCAGTGTTGCTGCCAGATAGGTTGCTGCCTGTAACCGTTCCAGAAGCAGCCACTGATGTAGGAGTGATCGCTCCAAGCGTGATCGTGATGGCAGGTGTAGTGGTCGGATTGGCAACCGTACCGCTGACGCCATTGGCCGTGGTGACCGATGTCGACGTGACCGTTCCGGTGTTGCTGGTGTATCCGCTCGGATTGCTTGCCGGATACGCTCCGAGAGACGTAAGCGCT
>Ga0228702_1002358_pt1 | contig 10918 bp, 9 predicted proteins | sample McNCre217_Aug_MG_2_FD_178018 | JGI IMG/M metagenome (GOLD analysis project Ga0228702, IMG submission 178018) | Freshwater microbial communities from McNutts Creek, Athens, Georgia, United States - 20-17_Aug_MG | ecosystem: Environmental > Aquatic > Freshwater > Creek | place: USA: Georgia... | reverse complement strand
AATCAAGCGGCAACTTATTTGGGCCCAGCAACCAAGCAGGAGGGCGCAAAGATGTCGCTATCTAAAGATAACGGACAATAGTCCGGACTATTACGGTATTTGTCCAGACTATTCTGTGAATATCAAATACGCCCCGAACAATAAAGTCCGGGGCGTATTTGTGATTATGTTTTTATACCTACTTATTAGGTGCCGTTACAGCGAGGATCGCACTCGATGCTTTCCCGACCGTGCTACCGAAAGCCATTTCAAGCCGAACGCGGGTTCCAGCTAGCGGTGACTGGTCCCATACTCGGCCAGCTGAGTCATATGGAAGCTTCACAACACCATTCATTCGGATCACTTGCTGACCATTTACTTCTGCAAATGTGACCTGTGAATCCTGTAGGAAGGCAAAGTACTTCGTGCCATCGATGGTGAAGTCGAATATCGCAGACTGCAGTGACGGCGTGATTCCGTTATTGATTTTCACCACAGCGTGGTTGCCCTGGTTGTCATAGACGTCAAAGGCTTCCAATCCGCTGGCATCGCCAACCGAGGCTGCTCGAACCGAACCGGCACCGGCAGCATCTACTGAGTAAATTCTAGATACTTCTGCGGCGCTGAATGGGCTCGGTGCAGCAGAAGGTTGAACCTTGAATGATTCAAGCTTCACAACGCGAGTTGTTGAACCGGCTGCCGATGATGGTTTTGAAGATGGCAGCGGCTTGGCCTCTGCCGGGGTAGCTACCGAGGTTGGACTTTGACTGTTGCTAGAAGGCGTTGGCTCCCCCTGAGCGACAACAGCCTGCTGATTGCGGTTGCTGATATTGACAAATGCACCAACAGCAAGCATCAAGAACAAAACAAAGACCATCGCTTGGGCGCTGACCTTCTTGGCCTCATGAGCTGCCTTGCGGGCTGCAACCGAAAGGATCGCGGACACTGACATTCCTGAGGTGTCTACGCCGTCGCCAAGCAAAGCCTTCTTGAAGGCGGCACGGGCGCGGAAGATCAACTGAAGTGTCGCGTTCTCGCTCAAGCCAACCTGCGATGCAATCTCTCGCGTTGACTTCTCTTCATACATCGAAGCCAAAAGCACTTCCCGGTGACGCGGGTTTAACTTGCTCAAAGCCAGGCGCACGATGGCTGCGTCTTCGATGTGTTCCATCTCACTGCCAACTTCGGCGTCCTTGGAGGCAGGTTCAGCAATCTCGTCAATATTGTTGATAATGGCACGGCCAGAGGCACGAATAACATCTAGGCAGAGAAGGCGCACCTTCCACTTCAAGAACCGAAGCACACCAATCTCAGAGTCAAGCTCAGGCAAGGTGACCATCAAATAAAGGAATGCATCCTGAACGACTTCGTCAACCTGGTGCTGGCTTCTCAAGAAACGGCGAGCATGGCGTTCCAGGTGAGGACGGAAGCGCGTATAGATGTTGGCAAAATCCTGGGCAGACCAATCCTTCAGCACCGCCGCGCCATGCGCGCGAAACTCAGGGTTCTCGATGTCATCAAGTGACTCGTCGTCCCATTCGGCCATTGGATCCATACCTTTATTTTGTCAGACATAGTAGGTAACGCCAAAGAGGCGGCTTTATTACGAATTTGGAATCAACGAGCGACCGAATTTCCCAATTGGACGATCAATAAGAAGCCAGGTAGCCACCGCTATTGCGCTCACTGCCAGGAAACTGATCACTATCAAGACAACGCCTTCAACTCGGTTCGCAAAAATCTAAACCACAATTGTCAAGACAGGCACGTGCACCAAATATTGGGCATAAGAAGAATCGCCTAATAGTCCCACAAGCCAAGATTTAATCTGCCATGTTCGAGTTAGAGCAAAAAAGAGAATTGCGATTTCCAGCCCAAGGATTGCCACGTTCGCGTAAACCTGCATACCCGACGCAACTTGGAAGGCTAGCAGAATGACTATGAAAAGCGTTAGGAAAGCAGCTTTCATCTTCGATGCACGTGGCCTCAGTTTTAATTGAACAAAGTGTCCAGCTATGCCCCATGCAAAGTACATTACGACAGGCGGCAATAGACTCAGCGTGGAAAGTAGAACCAGCACACTCAATGAGAGCATGAAGCGCAACGTGACATTTTTCAGAAGCAGAGTGCCGCCAACTAAAACATAGAAAAACATCTCATATTCGAGAGTCCAACCCACATAGAGGATAGGGTGACCGAGCCCTAGGGCTTGACTGAGGAACAAGAACGAAAGAGCCCAATGAACAGGTTCAACATTGTGAGAGATAACTATTTGGAATCCGACCACACCTACCGTTACGAGCGCATAAAGGGGGACTATTCGAATAATCCGACGCTGGAGGTAGTTTCGCAGCGGGTTTTCAGGCTGCATCATCTGACCAGCCATTAGCCAGCCAGACAACACAAAGAAAAGAGCGACTCCTAGATCGGCAAAGGTCGACGCGTTTGAAAGCAAACTGACATTAGTACCAACTCGCGAAGCTTCCAGATAGATGTGAGATGCCACAACCAGAGAGGCTGCAGCCCAGCGGACGGCCTGAAAATTAGTAAGTCGGTTGGCTGATGTCATCCCGCGTCAAGCTTTCGAGATACCAAGCGTAAGTTAACTTCAAACCATCGCGAAGACTGATTTTTGCACTCCATCCGAGATTGTCCAGCTTCGAACCGTCAAGTAACTTCCTGGGAGTCCCATCGGGCTTTGACTCGTCCCAGTGAATTTCACCTGAAAAACCTACAACCTGTGCGATTAGCTCTGTAAGTTCCCTGATTGAGACCTCGGCTCCAGAGCCTACGTTTACATGTTCACGATCGTCGTAGTGCTCAAGTAGGTAAAGGCAAGCGTCCGCCAAGTCATCCGAGTGAAGGAATTCCCTCATCGGAGAACCAGACCCCCAACACGTGACTGCCGAAGCGTTTGATGCTTTCGCCTCATGGAATCGACGCAATAATGCAGGAAGCACATGTGAGTTCTCGGGGTGGAAATTATCGCCAGGCCCATAGAGATTTGTCGGCATCGCAGAGATCCACTTGTGACCGTATTCCTTGCGGTAAGCCTCAACGAGTTTCAGGCCCGCGATTTTAGCAATTGCGTATGGCTCATTAGTTGGCTCAAGTGCGCCTGTCAGAAGCGCGGATTCAGTAATCGGCTGTTCGGCAAACTTTGGATAAATGCACGATGAACCTAGGAAAAGGACGTGCTCGATGCCTGCAGCGTGTGCGCCGTCGAGCAAGTTTCCTTGAATTTGCAGATTCTCTGTGAGGAATTCCACTGGAAACGTAGCGTTTGCTTGTATTCCGCCCACTTTCGCAGCGGCTATAACCATCGCGTCAGGCTTTTCGCTAGCTAAAAAAGTAAACACGGCGTCACGATTCGAAAGGTCGAGCTCTTGACGAGTCTTGCCAAGCCAAGAATGCTGCTCGGATCCATCGATGGCACGAGTTAACGCTGAACCAACCAATCCCCTGTGGCCTGCAACATAAATTCTCATCCCTCGACAGCGTTCTTCCATAGTGAGCCCGAAGGTCGGTCCACGACAGAGTCACTCAAAAGACGCAGATCGTGTTCGACCATGATGCCAGCCAGTTCGGTCGGAGATACTTGTGCCTTCCAGCCAAGAATGCGCTTTGCCTTGGAGGCATCTCCAACCAGTGAATCAACCTCTGTTGGTCGAAGATAGCGCTCGTCAAAGCGCACAAAATCATTCCAATTCAGCCCAACGTGCGCGAAACAAGACTCTACAAAATCTCGGACACTCAAGTCCGTGCCAGTTGCTATGACGTAATCGTCAGCCACCTCTTGCTGCAACATCTTCCACATCGCTACCACATACTCAGGTGCATACCCCCAGTCACGACGCGCGTCTAGGTTGCCAAGAAAGAGCTCGGATTGCAGCCCTTGCTTGATCCTGGCCACGGCTCTAGTTATCTTTCGGGTAACAAAGGTTTCACCTCGACGGGGACTCTCGTGGTTGAAAAGAATGCCATTCGAAGCATGCATTCCATATGCCTCGCGATAATTCTTCGTCATCCAATAGGAATAAACCTTGGCGGCGCCATAAGGCGAGCGAGGGTAGAAAGGTGTCTTTTCATTCTGAGGCGGGGACTCTGCACCAAACATTTCAGAACTTGAGGCTTGGTAAAATCTGGCAGGAACCTCGGTTTGCCGTATGGCCTCCAGAAGACGCGTCGTACCTAAGCCTGTGGTTTCGCCGGTAAATTCAGGTTCATCAAAAGACACTCGGACATGGCTCTGTGCGGCTAGGTTGTAGACCTCGTCGGGTTGGATTTTAGAGAGCAACGAAGCTAGCCGGCTACCATCGGTGAGGTCACCGTAGTGCAAGAAAAGCTTGACATCTTTTTCGTGAGGATCAGCGTAAAGGTGATCAATTCGCTGGGTGTTGAAGGTGCTCGATCTGCGAATCAGCCCATGGACTTCATAGCCCTTGGCCAATAAAAATTCTGCCAAATAGGAGCCGTCTTGGCCAGTGATTCCAGTCACCAATGCTTTTTTCATCAAGTCCCCTTTCGCACCAACTTGCCTAGAATACTCCACTACCCACATCGAGACTTGTGTATCGAAGGTCTTGCTTGTCTATGGGCTTGATGAATAATTGTTGTTGGTCGGTTTTACAATAAAAAACTCCGTTGAAAGGATGACCCATCGAGGCTCGAAAACCTGTTCGGATTTATCTCCAGGGCGGACTTGGCAACCAACTCTTTCAGTTGGCAGCAGGATTGGATATTTCTAAACGCCTGAATGTGGACTTAATATTAGACTGCTCTCGCCTTGGAAATCCAGATAACGCTCTAAGGCAATATGCCCTCGAGCCTTTCCCCCTGCCGGCATCTGTTCGAGTCATTCGGCGTTCAAACGGGGTAAAAACGCTTATTAACAAAAGATTTGTAAACCAGATTGTAAATCGAATCGCGCGAAGGCACTTTGTTGAATTGCAAGGCGGATTTGATCCAAAGATTTCTCAAGTTAAACCCGGTTGGACATTGGATGGATACTTCCAATCCTTGCTGTACTTCCAAAACTGCAAGTCTGAAATAATCGAAATTTTGCGATCCTGCAGAATTGAAGCCGACGAAAGTAGAAGAATCGACGACTTGGCAAAAATTGCATTTACTGCCGTACACGTAAGGCGAGGCGACTACACAGCTCCGGCTGTTGCTGCAGTTCATGGCCTTGCAGGTGAAAAGTATTTTGCAGATGCCTTGGGTTATCTAAAATCAAAAGCTTCGCTGGGTAGAGTACTTTATTTCACCGATAGTCCATCGATTGTCATCAAAGAACTTGGAATCAGCTTAAATGATATCGTTCCAAATGACTTGAGCGAGACAGCAACCCTGGCTCTGATGTCACGAGCCCAAAATGTGATTGCCAGCAATTCAAGTTTCAGCTGGTGGGCTGGGCTAATGGCAGAAAGCATCGGCAACGCTTCGGTGGTTGTTCCTCAACCGTGGTTTATAAATTCAACTCCAAAGGACCTGATCCCTAGTTCTTGGGTATCCATTAATAAGTTCTAGGTTCCCTCACAATTTGAGCAAAGACCCATAAGTGATTTGTGAACTCATCGTAGAAGTTGAATACTTGCTCTCAATCATTTCCAGATTAGCTTTTTGAGCCTTCCTAATTTGCACTCTATTTCTCAGAAGATCCGCCAAACTAATATGAATTTCTTCGGTGTTGTTTACATCCACTAATTGTCCGGTTACATCTGGGTCGAACCAACCGTCAGTGCATGCAGACGAGGTCTGAACCGGGAATGCACCCTGGCTCATTGCTTCCAACATAGAAGCAGGTAAGCCATCGCTCTTCGAAAGCCCAATGTAAATAAGCGACTTTTTGAAAAGGGCCAACATTTCTCTGTGGCTCAAAGAGAATTTAGGAAATAAATAATATTCAATTTTGAGTGGCCTTAGATATTTCTTTGCAGCTCGCTTGGCCTTGGATTCGGCTGAGAAAATTACGACTTTCAAATCTTGTAGGAATTCATAATTTTGCGCCACTGCTTTAATCGCAAGGTGTCCGAGACCCCAGGTGCCGCCATAGCCCTTTATGGCAATTATGTCTCTAGCAAAAAATTCCTCATCGTTGTCAGGCTTTGATATTTGAGTAGGACTTAGCCCACCAGAAACGGGTGACAAAGGCGCAACATCACCTGCAAAGCCCAGTTCCATCGCCAGCTCAATATCTCGAGTGCATTCCGCGGCAAGGATATCAATTTTTGGCAGAAGTTTCTCCAACTTGTGGCGGTGCCTCTCAAATCTAGAGAACCAGTAAAGATCGCTTCCGAACAGCGTTAGGACTAGTTTGTAGGTTCGCAACGACTCCTTAACGCTATTTGCATCGGAATATGAGAGGTAGGCGTAGCCCCCGTTTTGAGTCTCCATTATGTGAACAAGATCTGGTTTGAACTTTCGAATTGAATCCCTCAGAAAAATAGCCCGAAGTCTACCCCCCCAGAGAAGTGGTCTATCTAGTAACCAGATAACCAGAGACGCGTATCGCAAGAACGAGTGAATTCGAACTTGAGAACTTGATGATCTATTCGCCTGCAATGTGCTCCTGATGTCTGAATGAATAAACCTGTGGGGAGAGGTAGGAATAATCAGAATTTCAAGTTCGGATTCTCCCAAAACATTCTTCAGCCAGCGCGCAACGTGGACGCTATCAGCCATTCCAACCAGCATGATTCTTCTCTTAGAACTCGACACCTCAGACTTCTTCCTGGCTGCACTCTGCACAGACTTGTCGATTTGAAAAAGCTTGCCAAACTAACGATTTGAAATTAATGAAACCGAAAAGTACAGCACTTAGCGGATGTGCAAAGGCAATAGTTAACCTAGACTCTTTCGATGTTTCGACCTCCGAAATGAAAGACCAATATCGAACTATCGCCACATAAAACTGCTTCCTAAATTTGGATAGCTGCTTGGACTGCCTAATCACGGAAATAAATTCATCCGGAGTGCCGCAAAAAGCGGTCTCCTCGTTGCTCAAACCAAGTTTTCGATTGTGAAGAAATGAGCGGAGGAAATTTGCAGATTGTATTTTTGCATAAATAACTGACGTTTGGTCGGCGTGGATGCGGTATTGCAGGACAACCTGACCAACGTTATGTATCTGGTTCCGCTTAAGAATGCGCATCCAAAGATCTTGGTCCTCGACATGAGGAAACGTAGTCTTATAGCCCCCCTCGTCAAAGATTACTCTCCGGCGATACATAACCGTAGGGTGAGCAACAGCACTTGTGAGGAATGCGACCCTAAAACCAGCAACGCGCTTGGGTAGATGCGATTTCCACAACATTGAGCCATGCACGCAAATTGCTTGGTACTGCCCACCCACTACAGCAACATCAAGGTGTGAATCTAAGTACGCAATTTGCTTTGCAAACCGCCCTGGAATGACCAAATCATCCGAATCCATCCGGGCAATAAATTCGCCTCTCGAGCTGGTGAGGCCCATATTTAGTGCACTGACGATTCCCCCGGCCAGGTCTTCTGAAGGGATAAACCTAACTGGCGATGGATTCTCGAGCTGACTACGTATCTCGTATTCGCGATTAAGTGCGTTGCCGTTTAAAACGAGGAGAAGTTCTGAGTCGGCAGGTAAATCTCTAGTCACCGAATCGACCGATTCAAAAAGAAATCTGTCAACTCTGTGGACGGGCATCAAAACAGTCAACTTCACAATAGAAGCCTTTCAGTTATCCATATCGAGAGCCAATAACTTCGCAGCCTCCGCCACGCCGGGATTGGTTTTCAGTATCTCGCTGAAAGTACCTTGTGCAGACACTCGCCCATCCTGCAGAACGACTATGTTGTCAGATTTTTGTACAGTGTTGAGTTTATGTGCAATTAGGACGACTGTGACCGCTCCTCTAATCGAATCCAAGGATTGTCCTATTTGCGATTCCGTTTGTGCGTCTAAACCCGAAGTGGCCTCGTCCATAATTAAAAGTCCTGGCTTTCCGTAGAAAGCGCGGGCCAATCCCAAACGTTGAAGTTGACCGCCAGATAACGCATCCTGATGGTTCCCTAGGTCCGTGTCAAGGCCATGCGGCAGAAGCTTCACCAATGTTTCTAGATTCGCTAATTTCAGGGCTTCAAGGATTTTTTTATCGTCTTCGTGCCCAACAGTTGCCCCAAGTGCGACATTTTCTCTGATAGTTCCCGCGATCAAGCCTGAGTTTTGGGGCACATACGCAACGGATCCTGGGTTTGCTGCAATGAAATCAGACGCCTCCATCCCATTGATTTGACATGAACCATGTGAAGGTCGGATTAGCCCGAGCAGTAGGTCGGCCAAAGTAGACTTTCCTGCCCCCGAAGGCCCAATTAGCGCCACTTGTGAGCCTGCTGGGATATTGAGTGAAATGGCACTTAGTGCTGAGGATTTTGAATTTTCGTATTCGAATGAGACATTGATCAACTCAAGGGCCACGGGACCATCGTGTACTTGTGACACTATTTCTGCTGGGGGAACTTCTGGTTGAGAAGTATACAAAATGTCTAATGCTGTGCCAGCGGCGGGGATTACCAATTTCATGGCCGATAGCGCAGCTTGCCACGGCAGCATCGCAGCTAATATTCTGAAGCCTCCTGCGAGAAAAACCCCCAAGACACCGATGCTGGATGATATGTCTCCAGATAGCGACTGCAAAAAAGCAAAAACAAATACGCCAATGAGCAGCGATGTTTCGATTATGTACCGCGGCAAACCAAGAAGTGTGATTTGATCAGCCTGACTCTTTGCCGCATCGGCTTTGGCGCGGTACACGCGATCAGCAAAAACCTTAGTAAGGCCAAGTACAGTAATCTCACGAAATGAGTCCACAAAATCCGTCAAAGTCTGGTGAGTGCGAACTGTGCTTGCACCCAAGACCTGAGCGGTCCCGTGCAACTTGTTACCAACAAAGACTTGAATGGCAAGCCCTACAGCGACTAGGAATACAAACAGTCCAAGCGTAGCAACTGGACTCATTGCAAGGAAAGCGACGCAAAGCAAAACAAACAAGAAACCCTCAGACACGAGGGTTGCGAAACTGTTGAGCAACCCATTGAATGCCGCCGATGTACCAGATTGGACCGCGTACAAAAGCTCCGCCTTAGAAGACTTTCTCATACTTATTAAGCCATGGCCCAATCGCAAATTAACTAGGCGTAGTGCCATCTTTGCCTCAATTTTGGAGAGGTGCCCCGCTAGAGCTTTTGTGAAGTAAATCGATAAAATTGCTTTGACTGTAAAAAGGCAAACTAGCAAAGTACCGGCAATTGGCAGCGACGTTGCAGTCAGTGCAGGTAATCTCAGGGCTGCGACATGAATAGTCTCTCCAACATTTTTTCCGTTAGATAGGTACGAGGCTATTGATGTAGCAACATAGCCAAGTACTAATACTCCTGATAGATCGAGAAGTGCATTCAGAGATCGAAGTGCTATCAACAACCAGTATTTTCGCTGCTCAGGTTTCGACAGCAGATTCAAAGCACGCCAAGTTAATCTAAACATTTGGCAAATCTACCAGCCCCAAATCGACTTTCTGGATCGCCTTTGCCTCTACTGGAATTTATTTCCTGCGGAAAGGTTCTCAAAAGTTTTTATGTCCACACGTTTGCGAATCTTTCGCAAACTGACTGCTTTATTTCCCGCCCACATTCCTGGCTGCGGCCAATGCCAAGCATTGAAGTAATTGACCATAGCGTCCACGCCCGATTTGACATCCTCGCGAGCACCATGATTTACGAACTTCGTAGCGATGTCTAACCGCACGAACGAGAGGTGATGCATTTCAATTTCAAATCGGCGGAATTTTCGGTACCGGTAAACGTTTGGTTTGCGTGCAGGGTCAATTGCATAAGGACATTCAAAGTTGTAAACGAACTTCGTTTCTGGTCCGATTTTTATAATTCCAGATACATATTCCTGCTCCGAGAAACGCTTAATGAATCTATTGCTCTTGTAGTACTGAATATGTTTGACCGCAGATGCTTCGTACTTTCCAAAAGTCATCACGTCGACCATGTATTGAAACTGATTGACACTGTACAGCTCATCCGAATCAAGGGAAATGAAAAGTGAACAACCAGCGGTTAGGGCATCCCGTATGCCCAAGTTTCGCTTCTCCACGTCGAACTGATGAAACGTCTTGTTGTCTACAGCCGAGTCCAAGCCGGTTCTGGATGGGTCGAAAATGATAAGCGAGTCAATTAGCCCCCGTTGTTTCAGATTCTCCAAATCTCGAATCATGTTTGGGTTGGGGTGCGCATTTCCCCAATGAGAACGAACTTGGAAAACGACCGAAATATGTTGCACTGCCTTTCGGATACTTAGGATTGAATCCTCGAGCAGCTCTTCGCCATCAAATAGATTGTAAGAGGCTCCTACTAAGGGCTTCGGAGTGTTGGACCATTTTTTAGAGATCGGAATAGTTATTCTTTTCCGCACTAAATATCCCGGATAGAACACGTAACCAAAAACTCTCTTGCAGACAATATCGAACTTTGTAAGCAAATTCATAAACCTGGCTTTCGTGTCAAGCTGATCAAACTTTTTTTCAGCGTTCTAATTCGTTCGCTTTTCAACTTCTTTCTAGCCCAATGGGTGGCTTGTCCTGAATGGATTCTAATTGCGATTTGAGTAGAGTCAACTGTGAGAGGTCGGCCGAAACTTTGGTTCATTCGAAAGTACCAGTCGCAGTCAAACATGAAAACCATAGCCTCATCAAAGGGGACAAAAGATTCTCGCCTAAAAGCGACCACCGATGGCGCCCCAATTGTGTTTTTCCCCCACAGAAGCCCCATCGAATACCTCGGAACCATAACCCGAGTGTAAGAATCTTGATCTTCAAATCGATGTATGCAACCCAATGCAACCCACCGACTATGTCCTTCCTCCAGCAAATTGGCCACAAGGGAAAGGGCCCCCACGTCA
>Ga0228702_1002356_pt1 | contig 10928 bp, 12 predicted proteins | sample McNCre217_Aug_MG_2_FD_178018 | JGI IMG/M metagenome (GOLD analysis project Ga0228702, IMG submission 178018) | Freshwater microbial communities from McNutts Creek, Athens, Georgia, United States - 20-17_Aug_MG | ecosystem: Environmental > Aquatic > Freshwater > Creek | place: USA: Georgia... | reverse complement strand
AGGAGTGGCTCAATCGCCAGAGTTTTTTCACGATGCGCGGCATCAAGTGTGGCGTTGATGAAATTGATCTTCTGGCGATCCGACCTCAACCTGACGGCCTTGAATGTTGGCACATTGAAGTCCAGATCAGTTACCGCCCCGTTGGGTATATCGGTGGAGACACAAGCGCCCGGCGACGCACACCGGACGAGCTGAGGGCAGGTGTTGCCCAGTGGGTAGAAAAGAAATTCACCAGTGCACGGAAGATCGAGCGTAGGAATGAACTGTTGCAAGGAGCCAAGTGGCGACATTTCCTGGTGCATGCCGTTCTCAAGGACCCAGCGGAGCTGCCTTTGATGCAGGAACTGGGTGTTGAACTTATCCCATACCGCCAAATATTGAATGACCTTTGCAATGACAGCAAAGCCAAAAGTTCTTCGGTCGCCAGCGGCATCATTGAGATGCTCAACTACCTCAAGTAATCTTTGGATACGGGGATCACGATCCACAGATGCACATTTCCGCAAATCATGTCGTCTATTACCTCCCCGGTCACGGAGGTCAACTCACCACGGGCTTGGGCCAGGGCCTGATGGATCGAGGCTTTGATGTCACTGGCCGCGAGACTCGTGACGACTTTCGGGCGCTGCCCTTTGATGAGCAGGTCCAGACCATCATGGACGACCTGCAGGGCCATTTCTGGCACGCGCAAGCGCAGGTGGTTTGCAACTCCTTCGGTTCGTACCTGTTCCTGCATGCGCAGGCTCAGATGCCATCGTTTCCTGGGCGGGTACTGCTGTTGTCACCCATCGTGGGTGAATTCACCAGCGAAGAAACTCGCACCACCTTTTCACCCCCCAGACCCCGCAGGCTCAAGGAGTTGGCCGAGTCTGGTCAGTTCAACACACCGGCCCGCTGCGAGATCCATGTCGGTGAAGAAGACTGGCAAAGCATCCCGGCCAATGTGCAGGCCTTTGGTCAGTTGACAGGGATTCCCGTCACGGTGGTCCCCAAAGGCGGACATAACTTGGGCAAAGACCATGTGGGGCCGCTGCTGGATCGCTGGCTGATGAACTGATACCGCGTCCCCCGCCCCACCCCCGTCTGCACCACCCCCCCATCTCGCACAGCGCCGTGAGTTCGCGGTAGGTGGTGGCGCATGACACGCATCAACGTTGACGCATTGCAAGTCAATTTTCCAAATCAACGAATCTGCAGCAATGCCTTGATCTTGGCCCGGACATCCTGAAGCATGTCTTCCGACACCGAGCCCTTCTTCTAGGCCTTGCGCACACGCCAGTCCAATGATTTGACTTGATCGGACAACACCACACCTGGCTTGGTGCTGATCTGCGTCTGCACTTCAAAGGGGTAGCCCTTGATTTGAGTCGACAAGGGGCAGCAAATCATCAAGCTTTTTTGGCGTTGTAAGCAGCTGGACTGAGCACCAACGCTGAGCGATGGCCTGCCTGCTCATGACCCGCTTGCGGATCAAATTCGAGCCCAAAGATATCGCCCGCTACAGGCACATAGGCTTTCGTCGCCATCAGAGGGCCTCTTGCCCGACTGGCCCGCCAAAGTCCACGGCATCGTGCGCGTTGTCGTCGGTCATGGCCGTCAACAAGTCTTTCAGTTTGTATTCAGGTTGGCTGGCGGGTTCGATGACAATTCGTCCTTTGGTGGCGGTGACGATGACATGCTGCTGCAATTCAAAAGCCGCAGATTTCATCACGGCACTGGGCAAGCGCAGGGCCGGGCTGTTGCCCCATTTGCGAATAACAGCTTCCATGACATCCTCCTTTTTGTATCTACATTGTGGATACATCAATGGAATTTTCAATGTCAGCGATCAGCATGAATGGCTTCACGACTTCTCAAAACAACATCACGCCTGGTTCAGCGGCACCACTTCCTGCTCAATCGCCCCAAACAGGCTTTCGCCGTGCAGGCCTTTCATCTCGATGCGGATGGTGTCACCAAATTTCATGAACTCGGTGCTGGGTTGACCGTCCAGGATGGTCTCGATGGCGCGTTTTTCGGCGATGCAGCTGTAGCCTTTGGGCCAGCTCTTTTGGCCTTTGACCTCTTCGCTCTTGTTGCTCACGGTGCCGCTGCCCACGATGGAGCCGGCCCGCACATTGCGGGTTTTGCAGATGTGGGCGATCAACTGCCCAAAGTGGAAAGTCATCTCAGGGCCAGCGTCGCACATGCCCACTTTGCGGCCGTTCCAGGTGGACTGCAGCGTCAGGTGCACGCGCCCGCCCTTCCAGGCTTCGCCCAACTCATCGGGCGTCACGGCCACGGGGCTAAAAGAAGTGGCAGGTTTGCTCTGAAAAAAGCCAAAGCCCTTGGCCAGTTCATTGGGAATCAGGTTGCGCAGGCTCACATCGTTGGCCAGCATGATCAGACGCACGCCTTCGATGGCTTCATTGGCACCGGTCTGCATGGGCACATCGCCGGTGATGACGGCAATCTCGGCCTCAAAGTCGATGCCAAAGGCTTCGTTGGCGCACACGATGGGATCACAGGGGCCAATGAAGTCGTCGCTGCCGCCTTGGTACATGAGCGGGTCAGTGTAGAAACTGCTGGGCACTTCGGACTGACGCGCCGCACGCACCAGCTCGACGTGGTTGATGTAGGCGGAGCCATCGGCCCACTGGTAAGCGCGGGGCAGCGGGGCCATGCAGCGTTCGGGGTCAAACGGGAAAGCGTGCCGGGCCTTGCCCTGGTTGAGCGTGGTGTACAGGTCTTCCAGTTGCGGGGCCAGAAAATTCCAGTCGTCCAGCACCTGCTGCAAGTGGTTGGCGATGCCGGTCGCATAATGGGCGGTGCTCAGGTCACGAGAGACCACCACCAGTTGTCCATCACGTGAGCCGTCTTTGTAGGTCGCCAGTTTCATGTTGTGTGTGTCCGTTCATGCCTTTGATGCGCTACAGTGTGCACCAATCAAAATTACGCATTAATAAATTCGTTTAACTAAACGAAACCACATTTTAGACCACATGGCCTCTGCTCCCCCCTCTGACGCCCCGCTCCTTCTCGACAGCGATGCCACCTCCGGGCCCGAGGGCAAGGAGCGTGCGGGCATCCAGTCGGTCGAGGTGGGCTTTGCCCTGCTCGATGTGCTGGCGAGCGCGCCGGGCCCGCTGATGCTGCGCGATCTGGCGGCTGCGGCCGAGATGAGCGCCGCCAAGGCCCACCGTTACCTGGTGAGCTTTCAGCGCCTGGGCCTGGTGGTGCAAGACAGCAGCAGCACGCGTTACGAACTCGGCCCCGCCACCTTGCGCCTGGGGCTGGCCACCTTGTCGCGGCTGGACCCGGTCAAGCTGGCCCGAGAACGCCTGCCGACCCTGATGGACCAGACAGGCCACACCATCGCCCTGGCCGTGTGGGGCAACCGGGGCCCCACCCTGGTGCATTGGCAAGAAACCCCGTTGGCCATGCCGGTGAGCCTGCGCCTGGGCGATGTGATGCCCTTGCTGTCATCGGCCACCGGGCGCTGCTTTGCGGCATTCAACAGCCACGGCGGTGCCGCTGAAAAAGCCAGGCCCATGATCGAACACGAAATGACGCTGGCCCGCAAACTGGGCCGAAGCGATGTGCCCGTGAACCTGGCCCAGGTACAGGCCATGAACGAAGAAACCCGCGAGCAAGGGCTGGGCCGCATGATCAATGGCTTGTTGCCGGGTATTTCGGGCTTTTGCGCGCCGGTGTTCGACGCGGGTGGCCATCTGGTCCTGGGCGTCGTGGCGCTGGGTTCGTCCGCCACGTTCGACGGGGAATGGCAAGGCCGCATTGCCACCGGATTGCGCCGGTTTTCAGCGCAACTGTCTGCCGATCTGGGCTGGCGTCAAGGCTGAGGGCCATGCCTGCGCAGCGCTCGACAGCCCACCGTGTGCCCACGACCCCGCCCCGGCGCCGACTGGGCTGGCTGATCGGCGTGGTGGTGCTGGTGCACCTGGCCGTGCTGGCCAGCCTGAGCGGCACGCTCGACTGGCAACTCAGGCCGACAGAAACCACCCGTGTGAGCGCCTTGCAAACCCGCATGCTCACGCCACCGCCAGCGCTCCCCACAGCCACACTCCCCACCCGACCCGCGCCAGCTGCCCGCACGCGGCTGACCACCGAACCCGCCAAGGCATTCCCAGCATCCTCACCGCCTGCGCCTGAAGCCACAACCGAGACACCCGCCCAGCACGCCCAACCCGGAGCGCCAGACACACCCGACACGGCCGCCCAGACGCCTGCCGTGGCACCGTCCCCGGCTGAGCCACCTTCACAACAACCTTCACCCACCCAGCCCCCCGAAGCGCCGACCACTCCCGTGGTCACCGCCAGTGAAAGCCTGCCCCTGATTCCACTGGGCGCACTGCCCGCCCCCACCTTGTTGAGTTACCGGTTGAGCGGCCAGGACAAAGGCCTGACCTACCACGCAAGCGGTGAACTGCGCTGGCAACACAACACCAGCGACTACGCCATGAACTTGTCGGTCAAAGCCTTTTTGATTGGCACCCGTCATTGGCGCAGTGTGGGCCAGATCACGGCTGGCGGCCTGGCCCCCACACGGTTTTCAGACAGCTGGCGCAGTGAGCGCGCCTCCCACTTTGACCGGGCGCATCAACAGGTGGTGTTCAGTGGCAACGCACCAGTGGCCGAATTGCTGCCCGGTGCGCAAGACCAGATCAGCCTGTATGTGCAACTGGCTGCGGCCATGGCAGGCGAACCCCAACGTTTTGTGCCCGGTACCCGCCTGCAAATCCAGACCATCACCGTGCGCGATGCCCAGCCCTGGCTGCTGACGCAGGCCCCGGGAGAAAAACTCACCATCGACGGACAAGACGTGCCAACGGCCAAATGGGTTTGCCAGCCACGCAACCGGTTTGACGCGCAAGTCGAATTCTGGGTGGCCGAAAAATACCAGTGGCTTCCGGTGCGCATCCGCATCACCCAAGCCAGCGGCAGCTACATCGATCTGGTGCTGAACGGGCAAGAGCCGCTGCCCGCCCTGCCTGCGCCCCCGGGAAAAACCCCTGCCTCTTGAAGTTCATCCACCCCACCCCATGTCTGGAGCAGAAGTTGAGCGAGAATGAAGCCATGAACCTGCTGTACGAATCTGAAACCTTTGCCGTGATGCACCTGCTGGCCAACGCGCCCGCGGAGTCCGCACCAAAGACCAGCCAACCGCTGCTGGAGCGTCACGGTTTTGAAATCGTTGACAAACGCTCAGGCAAAGAGGTCTACCTGGATGGCTCCTGGGCTGAAATGTTCCAGCAGCAAATCCAGGCCTGGCAACTGCACACCCCAACGCAAGAAGAGGTGGAAGACACGCTCGAAGGCTACACGGGCCTGGCCCAGCAGCCCGTCATCGTGCACTGACCGCCCATCGATTTCTTGTGGGAGCGGCGGCTTGAGCCCCGACCTGATAAGCACCTGCACTTGTGGGAGCGGCGCCCTCGCCGCGATAAGCGCACACAGGCCACCCGCATTCGCCGCGAGGGCGCGGCTCCTACAAACTGCTTCAGCACCGCCACCTCCCTCAGGCGGTTTTTCCTCGCCGGTTCATCCACTGAAAAATCGGCCCCACCAAAATCAGTACCGCCACCAAGCGACACACCTGAAACGCGGTGACCACGGGCACGCCCAATTGCAAGACCTTGGCGGTGATCGCCATCTCGGCAATGCCACCGGGTGAGGTGCCCAAGATCAGCGTGGCCGGGTGCAAATTGGTGGCCCAGGCCAGAAAAAGGCCAAAACCGACCGACAAAGCCATCATGCCCAGCGTGCCCAAAGCGGCCGAAGCCAGCCAGCGCGGCGCGGTGTGCACAAACTCACGCTGAAACCGCACCCCCAGGCTCACGCCAATCACCAGCTGCGCCGCGTTCGACAACCCCGTGGGCACCGCCGACCAGTTCACACCCGACAGCGTCAGCCCCATGGAAGCCAGCAAGGCCCCCATGAACCACGGGTTGGTGCGTTTGAGCCAGGTCATGACCAACGCCCCCGCCGCCGTGGCCAGCGCCAGCCACAACAAACCGGGCCATTGCGCCACGCGCGGGCCGGGCAGCAAACGGGCATCGACCTGCAAGCCCCAGTGGCTTTGCGCCCATTGCATGGCAAACGGCACCGACACCACCACAATCACCAAACGCACACTGTGGGCCGCGGCCACCAGATCGGTGCGTGCCCCGTGGCGCTCGGCCAGCAAGGTCATCTCGGACGCACCGCCGATGGCACTGGCAAAGTAACCGGTGGCCCGCCAGGCTCCAGGCGGCAGGTGCGCAAAATCGGCTGCATGCTGACGCTGCAGCCACAGCCCAAACAAGCCCCCCAGCGCCAGCGCCCAGACCACGGCCAGCACAATCGCCCACCACAGGCTGACCACCAACGCGCTGACCTGCGGCGTGAAATACAAGCCCAAAGCCGCGCCAATGACCCACTGCCCGCCGTTGCGCAGCACCGGTGCGCTGCGCGTGGGCGCACCCAGCACCGAAGCCACCGCCGTGGCCAGCAAAGGCCCCAGCATCCAGGGAATGGGCGTGTGCAGCCAGACACACAACTGGGCAGCGGCCAGTGCCAACAGCAAGGTCAGCGCTGTTTGAAGTCCTGACTTCATCTTCCGCAGGTCGGAGCTTCAGCCATCAGCCTCGCGGCTGCACATTCACGCATGCCGTCGGATGCTGTCGGCCACGGTCTGCACGATCTGGTCGATGTGCGCGTCTTCCACGATGTAGGGCGGACAAATGACGATGTTCTCACCCGCAGGGCGCACCCACACGCCTTTGTGGAAGCAATCCATGAAGATGTCATAAGCCCGTTTGCCGGGTGCGCCCGCCATGGGGGCCAGCTCCACCGCCCCGGCCAGGCCCAGCGTGCGGACACCGATGACATGAGGCAAGCCTTTCAGGGCACTGTGCATGGCATCACCCAGCACACGGCCTTGCTCGCCCGCACGTGCAAACAGGTTTTCTTCCTTCATCAGGTCAAGCGTGGCGATGGCCGCAGCACAAGCCACAGGGTGGCCAGAGTAGGTGTAGCCATGGAAGAACTCGATCGCGTGCTGCGGCGAATTGGCGTTCATCATCGCGTCATAGATGAAGTCGCGGCAGATCACGCCGCCCAGAGGGATCACGCCATTGGTCACCGCCTTGGCAAAATTCAGCATGTCGGGCACCACGCCGTAATAGTCGGCCCCGAAGTTCACGCCCAGACGGCCAAAACCGGTGATGACCTCGTCAAAAATCAGCAAGATGCCGTGCTTGTCGCAAATCTCGCGCAGGCGCTTCACATAGCCCTTGGGCGGGATGTACCAGCCCGCGCTGCCCGCAATCGGCTCGACAATCACCGCCGCCACATTGCTCGGGTCGTGCAGCACCAAGATGCGGTTTTCCAGCTCCAGCAACGGGTCTTCATCCCACACAGGTTCCTCGTGATGGATGTAGGCATGGTTCACCGGGTCATGGATAAAGCGCATGTGGTCCACCCGGGGCAGCAACTGCGCACCAAATGCCTTGCGGTTGGCGGGCAGTCCGCCCACGCTCATGCCGCCAAAATTGACGCCGTGGTAGCCCTTTTCACGGCCAATGAACACGGTGCGGTGGCCTTCGCCGCGGGCGCGGTGGTAGGCCAGCGCCACTTTCAGGGCCGTGTCGGCCGCTTCCGAGCCGGAATTGCAAAACAGCACCTTGTTCAGATCGCCCGGCGCCATCTCGGCAATCATCTGCGCGGCTTTGAAGGCCTTGTCATTGCTGGCCTGAAAAGCAGTGGCGTAATCCAGCGTGTCCAGCTGCTTTTTGATGGCCTCGTTGATCGGGCGGCGGTTGTGGCCAGCGCCCACGCACCACAGGCTGGAAATGCCGTCGATCACCTTTTTGCCATCGTGCGTGGTGAAGTGCATGCCCTCGGCACCCACAAACACCCTCGGGTCCTGGCGGAAAGTGCGGTTGGGGGTGAAGGGCAACCACTGGTTGTCCATGTGCAGGTCGGTGTGGGCCATGGCAAAAACTCCTCTGATTCGGTTCAGTCAGCCAGTTTAAAGGCTGGCGCAGCGCCTATCGGCCCCCACGCGACAGTCGTACAGAGGGGTCTCTACAATAAGGCGATCAAAAATTGGCTGCCCCCCCAAGGGCAAGCCCCCCCAACGCTTTGCACATGACCACGACCTACATCCTGACCCTCTCCTGCCCTGACCGCACCGGCATCGTGCATGCTGTGTCGGGTTTTTTGCTGGAACGCGGGGGCAACATCGAAGAAGCGGCGCAATACAACGACCATGACACCGGTCTGTTTTTCATGCGCGTGCAGTTTGCCTGCGACCAGATCGGCGCCGAGGCCCTGCGTGAGCAGCTCGGCACACTGGCGCAAAGCTTCCAGATGCAGTGGAACCTGCACACCACAGCCCAGCCCATGCGCACGGTGATCATGGTGAGCAAGGAAGGCCATTGCTTGAACGACCTGCTGTTTCGCTGGAAAAGTGGCCTGCTGCCGCTGGACATTCGCGCCATCGTGAGCAACCACCGCGAGTTCTACCAACTGGCGGCCAGCTACAACGTACCGTTTCACCACATCCCGCTGACCAAGGACAACAAGGCGCAGGCAGAAGCCAAACAGTACGAAATCATCCAGGCCGAAGGGGCCGAGCTGGTGGTGTTGGCGCGTTACATGCAAATCCTGAGCGATGACCTGTGCCGCAAACTGGCTGGTCGTGCCATCAACATCCACCACAGCTTTTTGCCCAGTTTCAAGGGGGCCAAGCCGTATTACCAGGCGCACGACCGGGGCGTGAAACTGATCGGCGCCACCGCCCACTATGTGACGGCCGACTTGGACGAAGGTCCGATCATCGAGCAAGACGTGGCCCGCGTGGACCACAGCAAAACGGTGGAAGACCTCACGGCGCAAGGTCGCGACACCGAAAGCCAGGTGCTGGCCCGCGCGGTCAAATGGCACAGCGAACACCGTGTGCTGCTCAACGGTCACAAGACCGTGATCTTCAAATAAACCTGCTTCTGGGACCGGTCTCCAGATCGGGCTCAGCGGACCCATCATGAGCCAGATCTCACGCATTCCGCCCATTCAGTGTCTGTTGACCTTTGAGGCCTTGGCGCGTTTGCGCAGCGTGACACAGGCGGCTGAAGAGCTGTGTGTCACCCCCAGTGCCGTCAGCCACCGGGTCAAACAGCTCGAACAGATCATCGGCACCAAGCTGTTTGGCCGGGCCGACTTTTCGCTCACGACCGAAGGCATCGAATACCTGGCCCATGTGCGCGAAGGTCTGGTGTCGCTGCAGCGTTTTCCCAGCGCCAGCCACACACCGGGGCGTCGCAAACTGCGCCTGGCGGTCACCCCCACCTTCGCCCGCTCGGTGCTGATGCCGCGCCTGAAACACTTTCTGGACGCCTATCCCGAGATCGACATCACCTTGCAAGTCAGCATCCCGCTGCTGGACGTGGTGGCCGAAGATGCCGACCTGACGGTGCGGTTTGGCACAGGGCGATATTCGGATGTGGAACATGTGTGCTTGGCCAAAGATGAGGTCACCCCGCTGGCATCACCGGCCTGGTTGCGCGAAAACGGCCCCTTCACCAGTGTGGAGGACCTGCAAAATCAGCCCCTGTTGCGCAGCCCGCTGGAGCCCTGGCGCACCTGGTTTGCCGCCCACAACCTGGATTGGCCCGAGCCGGTGGACGGCTCCTCATTCAACGACATCGGCCTGATGTGTGACGCCGCCGCGCAGGGCTTGGGCATTGGTCTGATCCGCACCAAGCTGGGTGCGCCCTGGCTGGAAAACGGCCAGCTGGTGCGCCTGTTTGAGCGCAGCGTGCCCAGCCCGCACGCCCACTACCTGTGTTGGCGCACCGGCACCATGGAGCGCTGGGAATGCGCCACCTTTGCAGAGTGGCTGAAAAAAGCGCTGGCCTAAAGGCCATTCTTATGCAAAAGCGGCGTCCTCGCCGCAAATCAACATTCGCAACGCTCCGCTCAGGCATTCGCCCCGAGGGCGGGGCTCCCACACCCATGTTTGACCTTGCTTGCAAATTCACAAGCCCCTCAAAGATTCTTCAGCCACGGGCATCGAGCTTGCGCTTACAGTTGGCTTCTGATTTCAAGGTTTTCATGCCATGAGCGCCAACACCCCTGCCGAGACCCGCGAACTGACTGCCACCGAACGTGCCGAGCGCCAACGCGCTGTGGTGCAGGCCCTGAGCCGTGTGCTGCCGCCAGACGCCATCCTCTACACCCCCGAGGACACCACGCCGTATGAGTGCGACGGCTTGACCGCCTACCGCGAGCGGCCTTTGGTCGTGGCACTGCCCGAAACCGATGCGCAGGTGCAGGCGGTGCTGCAAACCTGTCACGCCCTGCAGGTGCCCGTGGTGGCGCGTGGCGCAGGCACGGGCCTGTCGGGCGGGGCCATGCCGCACCGCATGGGCGTGACGCTGTCGATGGCGCGTTTCAACCAGATCAAGACCGTGGACCCGGTCAGCCGCACCGCCGTGGTCCAGTGTGGCGTGCGCAACCTGGCCATCAGCGAAGCGGCGGCACCCTACGGCCTGTATTACGCACCCGACCCGTCCAGCCAAATCGCCTGCACCATTGGCGGCAACGTGGCTGAAAACTCGGGCGGTGTGCACTGCCTCAAATACGGCCTCACGGTGCACAACGTGCTCAAAGTGCGTGGCTTCACCATCGAAGGCGAACCGGTTGAATTTGGCAGCGACGCGCTGGATGTGCCGGGCTATGACCTGCTGGCCGTGCTGGTGGGCAGCGAAGGCATGCTGGCCGTGACCACCGAAGTGACCGTCAAACTGGTGCCCAAGCCCCAGTTGGCGCGCTGCATCATGGCCAGCTTTGACGACGTGCGCAAAGCGGGCGACGCCGTGGCCGCCGTGATCGCGGCAGGCATCATCCCCGCCGGTCTGGAGATGATGGACGGCCCCATGACCGCCGCC
>Ga0228702_1002352_pt1 | contig 10935 bp, 10 predicted proteins | sample McNCre217_Aug_MG_2_FD_178018 | JGI IMG/M metagenome (GOLD analysis project Ga0228702, IMG submission 178018) | Freshwater microbial communities from McNutts Creek, Athens, Georgia, United States - 20-17_Aug_MG | ecosystem: Environmental > Aquatic > Freshwater > Creek | place: USA: Georgia... | reverse complement strand
TCGCGCCAAAATCTTCAATGGCATCAAGCCGCTTCACCAGCACCTGCCGGGCGGCCATGCGCTTAGCCCCGGCGGCCAGCGAGACCGCGATAATTGCCGGCAACAGCTGCGGGGTCAAACCAACGGCAAGGGCAATCGAGAACAGCAGGCTGTCAAGAAGCGGCCGGTGCAAGGCAACGTTGACCACCAGCAACCCCACCAGTAAAAACACCATGGCGCGCATCAGCAGCAAACCAAACCGGGTCATGCCTTTTTCAAAGGCAGTCTTCACATCTTTGCCGGCCAGCGATGCCTCAAGCGCACCAAACTCGGTGTTCGCCCCAATGGCCTCAACCACACCCTGCCCGGTGCCGGCAACCACGTGAGTTCCAAATCGGGCCAGCCCACCCACGGCAAAATCAACCGCAAAACTCTCCCCGGTCAGGGCAGATTCATCCAGTTGCAAACCGGCAACCTGGGTCAGGCGCATGTCACCGGGCACCACATCACCCACTCGCAAAATCACCACATCACCAACGATGATTTGCTCAAGCGGCACGGTCACTTCAACCCCGCCGCGCATGACCTCAACGTGCACCTGCACCCGGGCCAACAGGGCTTTCATGGTTTCGCCGGCGCGGTGCTCCTGCCAAAAACTTAGCAAACCGCTGGGCACAATAATTGCCAAGATGATCAGGCCATCGGTGACATCACCGGCGAACATTGAGACTATGGTGGCTGCAAAAAGAATCAACACAATTGGGTCGGTGAATTGCCGAACCAGCAATCGCGAGGTTGATTTGCTCATGCTCTAAGGCTATCTAGCAAACCGCCCGCACAGGCTCGTCTCGCAGAAGCACAAAAGACTCGTTAAATGGGAAAAAGACCCGAGGCCCCGAATTCATGGGTCCCGAATCTTTCCCTTGTAGACGGCTTGGTTTACATCTACAGGTCCATTCTTGCAGACGACCCTGTTAAAACCCTTAAGTTTCCTTAGATTAAGCCAGTCAATTAACGCCTAGCTCAGGCCATCCTTCTAGAGTCAGGCGCCGCCGATTCTTAAGTTCACGCGCTGCCTTTTTGCAGGTTTGCTGATCAAAATTCAAGAACCCGGCGGCAATCTGCTCGTCCAATCCAGCCGTTGCGGCCAATATCTGCCTGGCGTTCTTCACAGCAATGGCGTTCGGCACGCCAATCTGTTCAGCAAAGTTCTGCCAAATTTTGCCCGAGATGCCGGTTTTGTGGCCCAGAACTGAAAGTGCCATGGCTGAACTAACCGGGTAAAAAAGTGTTGAAGGTAGGTCATAGGCCGGCGAGACCCGATACTCGGTTCCGCTCGCTAAAACCGAAATGTTTTTGGTGTGAACGTCGCCATTGCCAGTCAGCCAAGCAAACAACAATTGGGCAAAGAGCGCAGAAGCTTCAACGCCTGGCGCCGCACAGAGAGCAACCAATGATCCAATTGCTTTGGCGGCTGAGGGGTCATATTTTGCCACCGGCCACAGCCCCAATGCCTGACATGAATCTTCAACCGCGAGGCTGCGTTCAGCAGTTCCAACGCCCAGCCGGTCAAATCGCGCAACTGCCAACGCTTTCTTGCCTATTGAATCGGTTACCAATTGGTGTTCAACCACCTTTAGGCCTGCGCGCTTTGCGAGGCTCAAAAAGAAACTTTCGTTCTCAACAAGTTGATCAAATTCAGGCGGGTCGAACTTCAAGATAAAACTGTCGGTGGCCGCCTTTGCAGAGACTGTAATCATGCGCCCCGACACTTTGTCTTGAACGCCAGGGATGGCGACGAGCTCGCTGCCGAAGCTCTCTTCAAGGAAGCCCGAGAAACTTCTAACTTGTAAGTTAGCGGGCAACATGACCACCGGTTCGATGAATTCACGCTTAGCCCCGGTTTCAAAAACTTGAACGTCGCCAATGGTGTTGCCGCCGACAGCGGTCAGCAAACTCAACTCGTCATCGGCAGAAGTCTTAACCCTACGAATCAATGCAGATAGGCGTCGGCCCTCGGGCAAAAGTCCCGCAAAATAGGCGGGCACGGCACCGCTTGTTGTCACAACCGGAACATCAGTCAACGGCAGCGTGCTGGCGACCGCTGGCTGGCCAGATTTCAAATAGTCGGCATCGTATTCAAAGGCGTTGCTGTCGTCACGCCTGGTGATGCGCCCAGCGAACACACCAGCCTTATAAACATCAGCTGATTGAACTAACATTTAGCGCTCCTTGCGTATCTCAAATCGAAGGTCAAGACCCAGTGAAGTTGTGACTGCAAGAACCTTCTCAAGTGACACTGACAATTTGCCATTTTCAATCGCAGTGATGAAGCGACGAGAAACCCCGCTGAATGCCGCGACGTCATCCTGCGAAAGACCCATACTCTTGCGACGTTCAAGAATTACTTTTCCAAGTTCCATTTCAAACCTCCAAGTATGGCGTTGAGCAAATATGCGCACGTTCGTGCGCATATGGATAAAGTTACCGGCAGCTTCAGGCAATATCAAGCATTTTGCGCACGTTCATGCTCATAATGCCTCAACGCATCTATAAAAGGGGCGCAAATAATCAATATGCGCACGAACGTGCTCAAAATAACAGCCAATTTGCGATTGTGAACTTCATACGAAATGTCCGTTTCGCTCGAGACAACAAACCGTCTTTTCAATACATTTAAGTTATGAATCTAAAGCGCGCGGCCGTTGCGGCCCTAACCACCCTTGCACTTTTGACCTCGGCCACCGCTGCCAATGCCGCCGTCTGGTGGCCAACCGGCGCAGACAACCTCAGCAAAACCACTTTTGCCGTTGAGAGCCAAGAGAACTTCGCAAGCTCAGTTGGTTACAGCACGCTGTTCAATTCAAAAGACCAGCTATGTGAGACCCTGGGCGAGTCACCTTGCACCAACGTCTCAACCGACATCTTCAACGGTTCATACGTCTTGCCGGTTTGCACCACTGCAACCCAGCTTCTCTGCCTTGACACCGTCAACATCTATAAGGGTGCAGTTGCCAAGGCAACCTTGATCCGCCAGATCGACGCACCAACCGCCAAGGTGAACGCGGCAACAGCAGCAACCGGCATCCCAGCAGGTGGAGCAACCACCCTATGGACAGGCGCCGACGGCAAGACCTATGCCGTCAGCGTTGAGGTTCAGGTTCAGATCAACAACGGCACACTCACCGCCAACACTTTCTCGGCAGTGGTCAACCCTTACACCTTGACCAACGGTTCATACACCTCAGCCAAGATCACCAAGGTTGGTGCCAAGACCTACATCGATGACACCCGTGACCTTCAGTGCGCCTGGGTTGAAACCGGCGTTTGTGGTGAACTTCAAGACTTTGACCCAGCAGTGCGCGTTGGCCTGACCTTCCGCATGGGCAAGCCCGATGCACAGTTCCTAAGCGGCCGTCTGGCCAAGCCAACCCTTGCGGTTGCCAAGGCAGCCGGCACCAACCAGATTTCACTTAGCGTTGACGCCTCACCGGTCAGCGTTCAGCAGCTGAGCCTCAAGCTAAACGTCAGCAAGGTCCCTGCCGGCCTAAACCTTGGTGGCACACCTCGTGGCCTCTTTGACTACCCTCTAGACACCACCAAGAACGTCACCGCGCTGCGCACCACTGCCGGCAACAAGGCTTCAGGGCTTCGCACCTACTGGGCTGTCACCAACCAGGATGACACCCGCATCACCCAGCCAACCAAGTGCAAGGCTGCCTCAGGCATTGCCGGCTTAGTTGCAACCGATGCTATGGTTGCCGATAGCTTCAACCCAACCCGCAGCGCAGGCGTTCTAAAGCAGACCATCAACGGCATGCTCAACAACCCAAACGGTTCGGTTGATGCAGGCTCGTTCGACCTTGTTCTTGCCGATGACTTTGCCCGCTGCACCTTTGGCGTGCTAAAGGGCGGCAGCCTAAAGGGCAAGGCGGTTGGTCAAACCTCAACCACCAAGTCTTCAACCGGCTGGGTCTCAACCAGCCTCAGCGGCATCAAATATGGTTCGGCAACCACTTTGAACATTCAGGTTAAGAAGTAGCCAAGCTCGCGTGCTAGTCAAAATACGGGCTCGGGCTTTCGTGAGAGAATTAGAACTCATCCAGGGGGGAGGGTACTAAAAAATGGGCACTGAGTTTGGATTTATTTCAACAGTCATCGTGATCGACTCAAGGGTCAATCTCCTTGGCAGAGGGATGCTTGAACAATCCCTCGGTGATCTCCAAGAATCACTCCAAGCGCTTTCTAATGACTTTGAACTCGTCCTGGTGAATAATGGCGCCTCTTTGGAAGTAAAAAGTTCTCTTGAAGAACTGCTTGCAACAAAGCTTGATAACTCAGTTATGCTCACGCTCGTGGATCCGGTAGACCCAGATTTGGCAACTTGGGTTGGCATAGAAGCGTCAATCGGAGATGTGACAATTGCCTTTGATCCAACCACTGAAAGCTCAAACGTGTTGAGGCAAGTCTTGGACGCTTGTCTAGATGGCGCGGACCTAGTTCTAGCTCGGAATCAATTCAAAGTTCGAACCAGCCTCCCCTTCAAGATTTTAAACCCAGTTGCATTGACGCTTTACAAGGCTTTCACGGGAATTGATCCGACGAAGGATTCTCCAAGATTTAGGGCTTTAACCAGGAACTACGTAAATTTCTTGTTACGGCACCCTCAACCAGCCTTGACGTACCGAAGCTTGCCAAATTCCAATGGGTTCCAGAGGAAAATAATTGATTACAAAATGATCCCTGATCTCACTGTGGTTCAAAAAAGGACATTCATCCAAAGTGCTCGGCGAGGCCTTCGGGTCACGTTTTCAACTTCGCGAATGCCTCTAAGAATTGTCGCGGGTGCTTCACTAGTTGGTGCGATTGGAAATTTGGGATACTCCGTTTACGTGATCGTTGTAGCCTTGACTCAAAAACATGTAGCACCAGGCTGGACAAGCTCCTCCCTCCAGCAATCGGGGATGTTTTTCTTAATTACGAGTGTCCTCTTCGTTTTGTCGGAGTACATCGTTCAAGTTGCGAGACTTGCGAACAGCGGCCCCGAGTATTTCATTGGACATGAATTTGGCAGCCAGTCTAGAACTGCTTCAGATCGACTAAACCTTGATGAGAAGTAGGGCATTTCTTGCCTAAGGTTGGCGACAGCGACGCCTACGACGCAATTGTTGTGGGCGCAGGCTTCTATGGTTGCATGGTCGCTCTCTATCTCGCGGAATCTAGGGGAATGAAGAACGTACTCATTCTTGAACGAGAAACAGGCGTGATGCAAAGGGCATCCGCTAACAACCAAGCAAGAGTACATAATGGTTATCACTATCCTCGGAGCTTTAAAACTGCAGTTCGTAGCAGGGTGAGCTATAAGAGGTTTGTCCAGGACTGGGCGGGGAGTATTTTCGACGAATTCCACAGCCTTTATGCAATTCCAAAAACTAGGTCAAAAATATCACCAGAACAGTTTGAATCATTTAGTAGGACCATTGGCGCTTCCTGTGAGGATATGACAAACGACTACTCCAATTTGTTTGATCTCAACAGGGTTCAGACAGTGTTTCATGTCTCTGAAGTTGCGTTCAATTCAACTGAACTCAGAAAAAACGTTGAGTTGCGACTACGTGAGGCAGGCGTAAAGGTAATTTTCGACTCTGAGGTCCGGGGGGTAGAGCCAACCGGCAGTAATCAATTCGCAATCGAATTCCTTGAGAATAAGCGCGCCAACAAAAAACTCAATTCGCAGTTTGTTTTTAACTGCGCATATGCGGGAATCAATTCATTCAAGCATCCTGCAGTGGATGGGACGGATGAACCGTTCAAATACGAATTAGCTGAAATGGCAATCGTGGAGATGCCCAAGGCTTTGCAGGGTATAGGTGTAACCGTGATGGACGGACCTTTTTTTTCCATGCTCCCATTCCCAAGCCGCGTCGGCATGCATTCACTATCGCATGTGCGCTATACGCCTCATTCCGCATGGTGTAATCCAACTTTCAGTTTAGTTGATTCACTTCGTACCTCGGCCTTAGATATGCAATCGAATGCTAGCCGCATGATTAGAGATGCAGCTAGGTACGTGCCTATGCTCGCATCAGTGAGGGCAGAGAAATCTTTCTTTGAAATTAAGACTGTTCTCAAGAAGAGTGAACAAAGCGACAGCCGACCTATTTATTTTGAAAAGAGCGAGCTCAATCCCGGATATTTCGCAATTCTTGGGGGCAAAATAGACAATATTTATGACGTCTTGGAGCGCTTGGACGGAGAGGCGTTGAAATTGGATTATGAAAATATCTAGCAATTGCGCCCTGGTTGGATCAACTGGGTTCATCGGCACCACCCTCAAAAGGCAGCGGTCATTCACGCACTATTTCCAAAGTCAAAATTCACACCTTATTCAAGAGTCAAGTTATTCGGAATTGGTCTGCGCCGGTGCGCCAGCACAGAAGTGGCTTGCCAATGAATCGCCAACAGCGGATTTCCTTAATATCGAGCGCCTATGGCAATCCCTCAAGAACGTTCAGGCCGATCACTTCACACTCATCAGCACTGTCGATGTATTTTCTTCACCTGTCGGGGTAAACGAACTCTCTGAACCATCACAAAGTCTAGGTAACGCATACGGTAGAAATAGATTTTGGCTAGAAGAGAGAGTTAAAGAAACATTCGAGAATCATTTGATAGTGCGATTGCCCGGCCTTGTGGGGCCAGGACTTAAGAAGAATGTGATTTTTGATTTCCAAAATCAAAATAATGTCGACTTAATTGACAGCCGGAGTATATTTCAGTTTTATCCAACTAGGCACCTCGGGGATGACATTTCACGAGCAAGAAGTGAGTCAATTAAGTTAATCCATCTCGCAGCTGAGCCAATTTCCGTAAAGCAGCTGGCCCTCTTGGGATTTGGGCTTAGATTCGAAAACGAATTAAATGCAATTCCTGCTCAATATGACCTTCAAACAGTTCATGGAGGACTTTGGGGTCGTAACTCTCCGCACGCTTACAGCGTGGATTCAACCATGCAGGCAGTTTTTGAATATCGGCGATCCAGCGAAGGAACAATAATGTGAGTGCGAGTAAGCTTTCTGTTTCTAACATCGGTTGGAATCTGGCGACGGATTCCGAGGCAGCGCATTTTCTTAATAGGGAGGGTATTCGTTTCGTAGACATCGCTCCCTCTAAGTACTTTGATGATTATGCGAATGTTTCAACGAGAGACGCTTCGAATCTGGAGAAATGGTGGAGAAATCGAGGAATATCAATCGTCGGCTTTCAATCACTTTTATTCAAGCAAAACCACTTAAATCTGTTTGGAACATCTGAAATCCAGGAAAGCCTGCTCTCGCACCTTGAGGGGGTCGGCCGCCTTGCAGCAACGCTTGGTGTTCGTAGTCTGGTTTTCGGTTCCCCTCTTAATCGTCGTTTTAAAGAAGAAGATCGCGGTCAAGCTCAAGAAATTGCAATCGAGTTTTTATCAAAATTGGATGCTCTGGCGGAAAAAATCGGAGTAGTTTATTGCTTGGAGCCCAATCCGGCGATTTATGGGGGAAACTTTATGCTTTCATCTCTGGATACAAGTGAAATCGTCAAGTCAGTGGGCGGTAAAAATATTCAAATGCAATTCGACTTGGGTGCCTGTGAGGTGAATCTGGAGGATCCAGAGGTTATCGCTAGTAAGTACGCGTCTCAGATTGGCCACGTTCACCTTAGTTCAACGAATTTGCGCCCACTTTATGAAACGAGTTTCACCGCCAATAAGATCAAAGCCACTCTTTTAGCCTTACGCGGGAAGGAATATTTCACAATCGAACAATTGCCCTTCGGGGCTGATTCGAATGCCGAATTGAATGCTCTGCGAAATTCGATACACTTCGTCACGGGAGCCTGCGATGGAGGAATTATTCTATGAATTATTTAGCCATAATTGCGGGGCTTGCTGCAAATTCACTAGCAAGTATCTTATTAAAATTGTCGAATTCCAGAGGCGATAACTTACGAATATTTGGCCTCGACCTCAACTTTCAATCGGCGTCGGCCCTGGTTTGCTATGGGGCTAGTTTTATTATTTATGCTTGGGGACTTCGGACTTCCCCGCTGCACCTTCTTCAGCCGGTCCTAACTGGAGGAACGATAGCGATTGTAGCGATCTGCTCCTATTATTTACTCGGCGAAGCAATGAGCGTAAAGTCTATCATCGGGATTGGTTTCGTGCTGGCTGGCACCATCCTCCTTATGGGCGCCAGGTAGGCTGAGGCGTGGCATGAACTCCGAATCGTACGAACGCGAGGTCCCGAGTTTTGAGATTTCGTTTTGGAACGGGAAGTCGAAGCCCTTTGCGTTGGTTGTTCCCGTAATCAACGAAGGTGAAAGGCTTTGGGGTTTGCTGGATAAGATGAATTCCTTGGGAATTCATAACCTAGCGGACATCATAATTGTTGACGGTGGAAGCACGGACGGTTCCCTTGAACTCGATCAACTTATTAAAGTTGGCGTGCAATCACTTTTAGTCAAAACAGGTCCCGGGGGCTTGAGTGCTCAGCTGCGCTGCGGTTATTCTTTTTGCTCGGATTTGAAATACCAGGGTGTCGTCACAATCGATGGAAATGGGAAGGATGATCCTGTTTCCATTCCCGCTTTTATAGAATTACTTTTGCAAGGGGTGGATTTCATCCAAGCCTCGCGTTTTAGGCCAGGCGGTCAATCGATTAATACCCCGCTTTCGCGCGCATTTGCAATTCGCCTAATTCATGCGCCGATTCTTTCTTTAGCATCAGGATTCAAATGGACGGACACTACCCAGGGGTATCGCGGCTACTCCATGAAATTGCTGAATGACAGAAGGTTAGACATTTATCGTGACGTCTTCCAACGCTACGAAATGCTCCCTTATTTAAATCTCATGGCGCCTCGCCTTAAATTTCGTGTGCGCGAATTGGCGACGTCGCGGTCCTATCCAGCAGGATCGATACCCACTAAAATCGAGGGCTTCAGTGGGCAAATGGAGATCTTTGGTGTTTTGCTTAAAACAGTAATTGGCTCCTACAATGTGAAGGCTCTCAAGGATGGCGAACGTTAAACTTATTGATGAGCCATTACGTAGCCAAGGTGAATTTGGAAAAAAGTCGCGTTGGAAGAATAACTTATTAGCGTTGGTCGCATTAAGTATTTTCGTAAAAATTTCCCTGGTTCTGCTCCCGCTTCGCCAGTGGGGTGATGAATCAGAGACAATCGTCACTGCAAAACTGATTATTTCTGGTCAACGGCTTTACACGCAAATATTTAATCACCATGGTCCATTGGCTTTTCTAAATAGCCTCGCCATGGAATTTCTTGGGGTTAAGGGCACAGACATAGCCCTACACCGCACACCAGTACTGATCCTGGAAATTCTCCTGTTGGTTGCCATCTATAACTTGAATTCGCGCAGGGACCAGACAGTCGCTATCGTCGTCGCTGGGTTTTCGGCTCTTGCATTAATTGCCGCGTCGTTATTCAGCTTGCTGAACACGGACACATATCAGTCCTATTCTGCTCTTTTCCTGGGCTTGGGGCTTGCTATCTGGATCATGCCCGCAGTGGAATCGGGGCGAACGGCCAAGGTGAGTGACACTATCGGCGGTGCTTTAGTGGGGTCCTTGCCATTTCTAGCTATTTGGTATTTACCCGCGGTTTTGGTGTTATTCGCGGTTGCCCTAAATAAAGTGCGATCAAGGCGCTGGCCTCTATTTGGAGCTGCAATCCCCGCGATTGCTTTTATAGTTTCATTTTTTACCTTTGCGTCTCCGATAGGGTACTTTACGGACCACGTACTGGTAAATGCCATAATCATGCCTAAGTATCGACCAATAAATTTGGGGCTATTCATGCCTAGTGGCATGGAATTCATGCTGTTTTTTTGCGTACCGATCGGGATTCTAGGTACGTACTTATTGATTTTTAGATCAAGCATTAGAAAGCAGGGGATGCCTAGAATTCTCATAGTTTGCGCATTGGTGTCGTTCCTGTCTCGTGGTATAAATGTTCAAGCGCTGCCATTATTTGTAGGCGCCTTAGCGGTGCTACCCTCGTCAATTTCGAAAGTTTTTGAATGGTGCGGAACGAGGTTTAGGCCGGAATTCCTAAAGAAAACATGGGCCAGCCTAGCTTTAACCACTACTTCCGTGCTCGGGCTCCTGCTGATATTGCTATTAGCGTCGCCCCCGGGAATCAAGTTACTTAAGTATCTTGAAATTCCCGCAAAAAGCCAGTTCTCTGAATACGCTGCAAAAATCACCCTGGATTCCGATAGGGTTCTCGCTTACCCATTTAATAACTACGAGTACCTTAGGGCTGAAAGACTTCCAGCCTCAGGAAATTTCTTTTACCTCCCTTGGCAGAGCGATCCTCGCTTAAAACGCTTTCCAAGTCCGCCAATTGATACGTGTTTTCAAATAGCCACTAAACACCCAAAACTGATCCAAATCGAAGACTCGGACTATTGGCGGAGTTACTCTGGGTGCATCATGAAAGAAATTCGTCAATTCTATACTCGAATACCCGGCACAAATATTTATCGGTTACGTTAGCATTCGTCCTTCGACACCTTATTAGGGCGTTGAACGATGAGCCAAAACGGCAAACGCTACAAAGTGAATTTCCGACTCAAAATGTTTTGCGTTGCATGTTCTGATACTTGTTGTGGTGCACTGAGTGCTTTAAACTAGCGAGGAAACGGACACTACTTCGATTTCGCAACCTCAGCCGCGGTAGCATTCTTTATCAAAGCCCAGCTATCGGTCTTCTTCACAATGTAACCATCACCGGTAAGTGCAACCTGGCCAATTGCTAGAATTAGCTGGCTCTTCTCTGGATACTTATTGATGTTAACTTCTTGGCCTGGGGCAACCATTTCACCGGTGGCTGATGGTGTGTCAAGCCAGAGTTCAGCAGCCTGAACATTCTGCATGTTGTTACCAATCACAATGA
>Ga0228702_1002351_pt1 | contig 10941 bp, 7 predicted proteins | sample McNCre217_Aug_MG_2_FD_178018 | JGI IMG/M metagenome (GOLD analysis project Ga0228702, IMG submission 178018) | Freshwater microbial communities from McNutts Creek, Athens, Georgia, United States - 20-17_Aug_MG | ecosystem: Environmental > Aquatic > Freshwater > Creek | place: USA: Georgia... | reverse complement strand
GCATCGAATGCCGCGGGTGTTTATCCCGTACCGAATGCTGCGGATCCTTTGGCAGATCCTAAGTTTCCATTTGCCAATCCTCCCTATACGGCGCGTGCTTTGGCTTATTTGAGTATTGCCCAATATGATGCCTTAGTGGCGGCTTGGAAGTATAAATATCAATACAACCGCAAAGCACCATATGAAATCGATGCCAGTATAAAACCTTTGTTGCCTGTTACGGGTGTACCTGCATATCCTTCAGAAGAAGCGGTGGTGGCCCAAGCGAGTTATGTTATTTTGTTGGCGATGTTTCCTGGCGAGGGTCCTTTTTTGAAAGAAAAATTAGCTGTGGCAAAGAATTCTGTGATTTGGGCTGCCAAAAATGTAGGAAGTGATGTGGAAGCTGGGGCTGCTTTAGGTGCTGGGGTTGCTGCCAAAGTGATGGCTCGTGCAAAAACGGATGGCATGAGTGCGGCAAATAATCAGGCGATAGTACCCGATTTAATTGCACGCTCAACATCATTGGGTTTTGTGAATCCATGGAAAAGCCAGGAAATACCTGTTCGTCCGCCTATGTTACCGAATTATGGAGCGGTGAGTACAATTAATTTTGATCGCAAGACTTTGGAGTCTATTCGTCCGGCTATCCCGTATTTGGAAAACTCGGTTGAGTTTAAGAAAGATTTGGCTGAATTGAATGATATTCAAAAGAATCAAACGCGTGAGCAGGCAGCGATTGCCAACTACTGGGCGGATGGTCCTGGTTCCTACACGCCTCCTGGGCACTGGCATCGTTATGCTTGTGATGCTGGGGTTGCCGCCAAATATTCGGAATTGCGTATGGCCCGTATGCTTGCGTATGTAGGTTCAGCCTTGATGGATGCCGGCATTGCTTGTTGGGAAACAAAATACTATTACTACAGCCCGCGTCCCCAACAATTTGGTTTGAAAACATCGGTGGGACTTCCCAACTTCCCAAGTTATACATCGGGTCACTCGACGTTTTCTTATGCGGCTGCGACGGTTTTAAGCTCATTTTTTCCTGAGAATTCGGCTAAATATTATGGTTATGCGCAAGACGCATCGGATTCAAGGGTATATGGGTTGATTCACTTCAGAATCGATTGTACGATTGGAGGCCAACATGGTCGATTGATTGGTGATTTTGCTGTGAAGCGCGCCAATGCGGATGGGGCACAATAAGTAAACTTATTCATGATGCTAATATTTATTTCACTTTTATTGCAATTATCCGGTTTGACAGATTCAACCGCCAAAGAAACAATTTTGTCGGAAGTGTTTGTGAAGCAAGCCGGCATTCCAGCCAATTTTTCATCGATGCCTTCTGTGAAAAATGGGATTATTTACAGCGGGAAAAAAACGGAGCTTATTCGTTTGAGTGCATTGCCCGCGAATATTTCGGAGCGTGTAGGCCGACAAGTTTTTGCCAAAATTCCGGGTGCTTTTATCTATGATATGGATGGGAGTGGAAATCAAATGAATTTTTCCTTTCGCGGTTTGGATTCGCACCGAGGTTGGGAATTTAATTTGCGTCAAGATGGCGTTTTGTTGAATTCAGATATGTATGGCTATCCAGCAAGTCATTATTCGATGCCATTGGAGAGCATTGAATCGATTGAAATTATTCGAGGGACCGGTAGTCTTCAATATGGAGCTCAATTTGGAGGGATGGTAAATTATGTAACCAAGAAGGCTTCGAAGAAACCCTTTTCTTTAGAAAACATGACAAGTTTAGGCTCCTTTAATACCTATACAAATTATTCAAGTGTTTCTGGGACCATTGGTAAATTTAGTTATTTGGGATACGTTTCGAATCGGTCGGCAGATGGATATCGGGATCAAACGCATAGCCAGTATGATGCCCAACATATTCGACTGAATTATGAATTTCATCCAAATCTACATGCGAGTTTGAGTTGGTCACGTTCCAACTACCTATACAGAATGGCGGGCCCCTTAACGGACGTTCAATTTGCGCAGAATCCCAAGCAGGCCACTCGTTCACGTAATTATTTCAACCCGACTATTTCGATTCCTGCTTTGGAATTAAATTGGAATCCTGGTAAAAATTCTGCTGTTAAGTTTACCTCATCCATCTTATTAGGAGATCGGAATTCCATATTATTTGATAAAACGGCCGATGTTGTCGATGTGGCAACCAACGGCAATTTTGCCTCCAGGCAAGTTGATATTGATAATTTTAATTCTTGGACGAATGAGTTTCGATTTTTGCAGTCTTATAAAATGGGTACGCTTACGTTAGGAATTCAGTATTTGTCGAATGACCTTCGTCGTAGGCAATTGGGGAAAGGAGGTACAGGTTCTGATTTTGATCTTTCGATTTCATCAACAGGATTTGTTCGAGATATGAACTTGAAGACGGATAATTTAGCTTTTTTTCTAGAGAATAAATGGAATATTACGGACCGACTTTCCTGGAATGCTGGTGTTCGATACGAGTCAGGTGAAACGAATATGTCAGGTATCATTGCCTATTTAGAGACTTCCTTGGTGTCGAATAAAATTGCACATCAATTTCCATTATTGGGTACTTCATTTGAGTATAAACTCGCGAAGAGTCAACAAATATATGGTGGAATTTCTCAGGCTTTTCGTCCTGTCATATTTAAGGATATTATTCCGGCTTCTACATATGACCGTGCTGATAAAAATTTACAAGATGCAAAGGGTTACAATATGGAGTTGGGATACCGTGGAACTTGGAGGAACTTACAATGGGATGTTTCTGGATTTCAATTGCAATATGATAACCGTTTAGGCAAATTAGCACAAACAGATGCTCAGGGTAATTTCTACTTATTGCAGACGAATATTGGAAATTCGCTGACTACAGGAATTGAAATTTCTTTGCAGGCAGAATTTCATTTGGCCCCCAAATTAGCCTTCTCATTTTTCACAGCTACCTCACAGATGAATGCTCGGTATCAAAATGCATCTATTCGAAATGGAAATGCGAATGTATCTATTGATGGTAAGGTGGTGGAGAGTGTGCCAGATTGGATTTCTCGAAATGGGATGACATTGCGGTATCGGAAATTATCTTTTTCTGGTCTATATAGTTATGTTGGCCAAAGCTACGCAGATGCTTTGAATACAGAAAAACCTTCAGCAAATGGTGCCGTTGGACTTGTACCCTCTTATACATTGCTTGATCTATTTGCTGAATTGAAAATATCTAGCACATTAATATTAAAGACGGCAATGAATAATGTTTTGGATAAATCTTATTTCACCAAAAGACCTCAATTTTATCCCGGACCAGGAATTTGGCCTTCCGATGGAAGGAGTTTCCAAATGACTGTTCAGCTTAAACTTTAATTTGTTGACCTCCGTCATTTTTTCAATTATTTGAATTCGATAATTTTATTTTATGGTAACTATTTCAAAAAAACAACTGCATGCATTAGTCACAGCCTCTTGGATGAATCGCGCGATGATCGCGATAGTATATATTTGGTTTGGGTCGTTGAAAATTTTCGGAGTATCCCCGGCAGAGGGTCTCGTGACAAAGCTGTTTGATATTACTTTATCACCCTTTATGAATATCCAGCAATTCTTGATTTTGCTGGGACTTGCTGAAAGTGCTATTGGGATGTTGTGGTTGTTTCCTCGCATTACGAAATGGGCATTTTGGATCATGATGGGGCATTTGTTCACGACTTTCTTGCCTGTATTGTTTTTACCCAACGAAACTTGGCAATCCTTTTTAACCTTGACGTTGACAGGTCAATACATTATCAAGAATGTGGTATTGTGTTCAGCGGCTTGGTTTATTTATGTTTTTTCGGAAAATTAAGGGTGGGGGTAAACGCTGCCGGGGTTAAAAACCCCGGCAGCGTTACGCTTTTTTCCATTTTAAGGCATCAAAAAACCCCTTATCCGTTCGAATAAGGGGTTTTTATTTAAATATCGAATAATTCGATTTTAGACTATAGGCCTAGAATCTTCTTATTCAGCTCTTCGTCAGCTCCAGTTCCTGCGAAATCATCAAACACTTTTTCTGTTGCCTTGATGATATGGCTCGCGATAAATGGTGCTCCTTCTGTCGCTCCTTGAACCGGATCCTTGATGCAGCATTCCCATTCTAACACCGCCCAGCCATCATAGCCGTATTGTGTTAATTTCGAGAAGATGCTCTTGAAATCTACCTGACCATCGCCTAAAGAACGGAAACGTCCCGCGCGATTGATCCAAGATTGGTAACCACCATATACGCCTTGCTTACCCGTTGGGTTAAATTCCGCATCTTTGACGTGGAACATTTTGATACGCTCGTGGTAGAAATCAATGTATTGCTTGTAGTCCAAAGCCTGTAACACAAAATGCGATGGATCATACAATAAGTTGGCACGCTTGTGGCCTTTCACCTCATCCAAAAACATCTCAAATGTTACACCATCATGCAAATCTTCACCTGGATGAATCTCATAACATAAATCTACGCCACACTCATCGAATGTATTCAAAATTGGCAACCAACGGCGACCTAATTCCTTAAATCCTTGCTCCACCAATCCTGCAGGACGTTGAGGCCAAGGATAAACCGTGTGCCACATTAAGGCTCCTGAGAATGTCGCATGTGCATTCAATCCTAAGTTTTGAGAAGCCTTAGCCGCATATTTCAATTGTTGGACCGCCCATTCCGTACGTGCCTTTGGATTTCCTTTGACAGAATCTGGTGCAAAACCGTCGAATCCTAAATCGTACGCTGGATTAACAGCAACTAATTGTCCTTGTAAGTGTGTGGATAATTCCGTGATTTGTAAGCCTTTGGCAGCTAGCATTCCCACGATTTCATCGCAATAGGTTTTAGATTCTGCCGCTTTTTGCAAATCGATGCAACGTGAATCCCAGGATGGAATTTGCACGCCTTTGTATCCCAAAGATGCCACCCACGTCGTGATGCTATCTAAGGAATTGAAGGGAGCTTCATCCCCCATAAATTGTGCCAAAAATATCGCTGGCCCTTTGATCGTATTCATATTATTAAAGGTTTAGATTTTAACCCACTTTTGTGAACGTGTCGAATCCAAGATGCGCTCGCAAATCAATAACTCGCGGTATCCGTCGCCAAACGTAGGGTACTTAGGATTTTCCGGTTGCTTACCAGCCTCAACAGCCGCGTAAACTTCCTTGAATAATTGCTTCGATGTATCTGAGAATCCTTCATTGTGACCTCCTGGGAATGTCATTAAGGCAGATGCTTCTGGATATGCCAACGATGGATCACGCATCAAGACTTGGTTCGCTTGATCACGGTTACCAATCCAAATTTCATTTGGCGCCTCCGAGTTGAAAGCAAATGTTTTGTTGGATCCCGAAATCTCTAATTTCAATTGGTTTTTACGGCCCGCTGAAACTTGCGATACTGTTACACAACCACGGTTTCCATTGTCGAAACGCAACAATACGTTCGCATGATCTTCCGTGTTAATATGTACATCCGCATAATCCTCCGGTTGCAACATTTTGCCTGAATAGGTTTCTACGGGCTTCAAAGGCTTTTTACGCACCTTGTGAACCGTGTTGAAATCGGCCATTACTTCCACCGTTTTCAAGCCTGTGATGTATTCAATCACATCCAATAAGTGAGATCCGATATCAGCAATCGCACGTGAATCACCTGATTTATCAGGTTCTAAACGCCAGTTGTAATCCGTGTTGTAGAACAACCAATCTTGCAAATAGCTACCCATGATTGAATAAATTTCACCCAAATCGCCTTTCTCGCGCATGGTTTTCATTTGACGTACCAAAGGATAATAACGCAAGTTGAAGTGAACCGCATTCACTAAACCTGTCTTTGCTGCTAATTCCACTAATTCTTCAGCTTCATGTAAATCTTTGGCCAAAGGTTTCTCACAAACTACGTGCTTGCCAGCTAGTAAAGCGGCTTTGGATTGCGAATAGTGCAAGAAGTTGGGTGTACAAATGTGCACGCACTGAATGTCTTCTTGTTTTAATAAGTCTTCGAAAGTGTACCAACGGCCGATGCCCAATTGTTTTGCTTTGGCTTCTGCCAACTCGATGTTTACTTCACACAATGCAGCAACGTCGATGTTGGGTAAGCGACGAAGTGCTTCAATGTGTGCGGGTCCGATAAATCCGGTACCTACGATACCTACTTTAATTTTAGTCATGATCTATTAAATTTCGAATTTTGTCCATTTATTTTGGTTGTCTTTGGCTGAACGAACCACGTTCTCTATAAATGCCATCCCCATAATTCCCTCGTCGATGCCTGGGAAATCATACATGGGATCTTGTGGCTTGCCTGCCCAGCGTGCGCGTACCGCAAAAGCGAAGTTGCGGTAAATATTCGCGAATGTCTCCACATAGCCTTCTGGGTGTCCAGCCGGTTGGCGAGAGTGTGCATTCGTTGCCGCTGATAAATTCCCAACAGCCGTACGAATCGTTCTTGCACCTTCATCACGTGTTCGGAAAGTCAAGGTATTGGGTTCCATTTGATGCCAAGTAATGCCTGCTTTACTTCCATAGATACGGAAGTTGAAGTCATTTTCTTCGCCATTGCTGATTTGTGAGCAATGTAATACACCTTTCGCGCCATTATTATAATGTAACAAGATATTGCCATCATCATCTAATAAGCGGCCTTCAACGAAAATCGTCAAATCCGCACAAAGTTCCGTGATGTGCAATCCCGTGATGTATTCAATTAAATTCTCGCAATGAGTTCCGATATCCCCAATCGCTCCAGCAGCTCCGCACCGCTCTGGGTCGGTACGCCAAGCGGCTTGTTTTTGGCCGGTAGCTTCCACCAAGTCGATTAACCACCCCTGCGGATATTCCACAATAATCTTGCGAATTTCGCCTAGTTGGCCCGAATCTACGAGGTGTTTCGCCTCCTTAACCATCGGGTAAGCCGTATAATTATGTGTCAATGCGAAAATCATTCCTGATTTTTCGATAATCTTTTTCAATTCTTTTGCCTCGGCTAAATTCAATGTAGCTGGCTTATCGCAAACGACATGAAATCCATTTTCCAAAGCCATTTTAGCAGCCGGGAAATGCACGTGATTGGGCGTAACAATCGAAACGAAATCCATGCGTTCGCCTTCTGGCAATTCTTTTTCCTTGAGAATCATCTCTTCGTAAGAACCATAAACGCGGTTCTCCGGTAGATATAAGGCTTCGCCTGTAGCTTTGGATTTTTCGGGATTGGAGCTGAATGCCCCACAAACTAATTCAATTTCGCCGTCTAATTGAGCACCTCTGCGGTGAACGGCTCCGATAAAGGCTTCGGTGCTACCACCGATCATACCCATTTTTAATTTTCTTCCTCGCCGACTCGCTGCGGTTGTGGATGTTCCACCTTGGATCATATATTGATAGATTTAGATTGTTACAAAAATAGGGCTTAATTTGATTAAATTACCCTTTAAAGGGTTCAGATTTTTGAAAAATTTTCAAAATAAATCGGGTTTGTCGGTGGAATTCAAAAATCTTTTTGTTTTTTTGGTACGATTTTTCCAATGTTGAATTTAATTTTTTTAAGATTACTAATTCTCTAAACATTTAACTAAAACTAATCTATTATGAATCAAACTGTTAATGCCAATCGTTTATTTTTGGCGTCCTGTTTTGCACTCATCACGACTTCCATGGCTTTTGGAATACGTGCTGGGGTTTTAACTCAATTGGGTGTCGACTTTCAATTGGACAACGAACAATTAGGCTACGTGAACCAAATGGCGTTTTTAGGCTTCCCTATCGCCATGATCATTGGTGGTCCGCTTTACAATGTCTTAGGGCCAAAGAAAATTATTTGGGTAGCATTTTTTACACACGTTATCGGTCTTGTGATGACCATTTTTGCCGGTGGTTTCTGGTCGTTATTATTGTCAACATTCTTTGTTGGTTTCGGTAATGGAACAGTAGAGGCAGCTTGTAATCCGATGATTTCGGATATGTTTGAAGGAAAAGAGAAGACTAAAATGTTGAATCGTTTCCACATGTGGTTCCCTGGAGGTATCGTTATTGCAACACTTTTATCGCAATACATGACGGGTGCTAATTTGGGCTGGCAATTGCAAATCGCAGCTATATTAGTTCCTGCGGTTATCTATGCATATTTATTCTTTGGTCAAGCGTTTCCTGCAGCAAAAGTTGAAGGTGGAGCCTCGACGGGCGAAAACTTCAAAGCAATGCTTTCTCCTTTGTATTTATTTATGTTGGCTTGCATGGCCTTGACTGCAATTTCTGAATTTGGTCCTGAGCAATGGATTGGACCTATCATGGGCCAAGCAGGTGCAAGCCCAATGATTATTTTAGCGATCGTTACGGGCTTAATGGCAGTTGGTCGTTATTTCGCTGGTCCAATCGTACATAAATTGGATGCAGGTGGTGTACTTTTAGTATCGGCTATTTTGACTGCGATTGGAGTTTATTTGATGAGCTCTGCAACGGGTAATATGGTATATATTTCGGCAATTATTTTTGCTTTAGGTGTATGTTATTTCTGGCCAACGATGATTGGATATGTAGCTGAAAATATTCCATTAACAGGTGCTTTTGGTCTATCGATCATGGGTGGTATGGGAATGTTTGCAACGTCAATTTTCCAACCGATTATCGGTAAGTGGTTAGATTCCAATACAGCTGAAGCTTCAAAAACCTTGACAGGTGATGCGGTTGCATTAGCTGCTGGTCAAGCGACTATGGCACAAATGGTATTGTTTCCGGCGATTTTGATCGTGGCATTTGCGGGTTTGTATTTCTTCGGAAAGAAAGCAAAGCATGCTTAATCAATTCCTTGATATTTTTGAAAAGGGAGCTTCGGCTCCCTTTTTTTTGTCCCAAATTCCCTATAGCTTTGGCAATCCTCCAAGGTTTGCCAAAGCTAAGTTATGCGGTATTTGTTTTTTTGTTTGTTCTTGATTGCCTGTAAACCCAATTACAACGTTGACCCATCTCAAGTGGAAAAAGCCTTACGTGCTCAAGAAAAGGAATATCCCGAAACCAAGATTTTAGGCGAAACCCGACTTGGGAATTTTGAAATCACCCTCGCCAAGGAAACCCCTTTACATCGCATTAATTTTGTCCGCTTGGTGAAGATGGGTTATTTCACCGACCGCTATTTTTATCGGAATGTCTATGAAATAGGCATGCAGGGAGGGGGAGAGTTTGCTGATCGTTTGGCCTATTTAGTTCCGGCGGAATATCCTGACCATCTGAAACCTGAACGCGGGACGATTGCCATGGCACGATACGATGAAGGTAACCCGGAAAAAGCGTCTTCTCCTACGGAATTTTTCATTGTCACCAATACGGAACAAGCCGCTAGATTTTATAAGCAATATGTCGTTTTTGGCAAGATTACGAAAGGCTTGGCAGTCATCGATTCGATACAAAAACAACGCTCTTTTGATGAAAAACCGGTGATCCCCGTTAAGTTTACGCTGTCTTTGTTGAAGGACGAATAAGGCTCGCGATGCCTGCGAAGGCCATGACTAACAAACATCCTAACACATTCAGCCACAAAAAGGCCATCAAATCAATGTACCAGGCATAAATAACAAGGGCTTCTGCCATGAGTGCTGCCCAAAATACCTGATTCCCCGACGTCCTAGGCAAATAAAAGGCACATAAAAATACCCCCAAAATCGTCCCGTAAAACCAGGATCCCAAGATATTCACCACCTCAATTAAGCTTCCCATATTGACCGCAAATTGAGCTACAATCAGACACAGAATTCCCCAGCCCATAGTAATCAATTTAGAAACCCACCAATAATGCTGGTTTGAGCCATCCGTATGCATAAAGCGCTGGTAAATGTCCACCATACTCGTGGACGTCAGCGAACCAAAAGCCGAGGCCATAGATCCCATGGAGGCCAACAAAATCATAGCGATTAAAAAGCCGACAATTCCTACAGGAAGATGGTCCGTGATAAATCGTAAAAAGACATAATTCGTGTCCTGTTCCTCGAATTCAGCGTGGGACTTTTTGATTTCGGTCACCGCCCGACTTCTCAATTCCTTTTGCTTTCCTTGTAAATCTTGAATGGATGTTTGCAGTTGGCGAGTCTTTACATCATCATTCGATTTTATCGCCCGCACCAATTCAATTTCCTGCTGTTTTTTTGCCTCAAATACCTGGTGGTGTTCGGTATTAACTTGCTTGTAATTCGCTTGTTGGCTCCATAATCGCTCCGAATTTTTATTGAAAAATATTGGAGCCTCCTGAAACTGATAAAAGATGTATACGAAAATACCCACCAATAGAATTAAGAATTGCATCGGGATTTTTAGGAAACCATTCAATAATAGGCCTTTCTTGCTCGCGGTGGCAGATTGGCCAGAAAGATAGCGACCCACTTGACTTTGGTCTGTACCAAAATAAGAAAGTTGCAGAAAGAATCCACCGATGATCCCCGACCAAATATTATATCGGTTATTGATGTCGAATTTCCAGTCGATCAAGTTGATCTTACCCATTTTCCCTGCAATAAGTAGGGATTCATGCACGCCAATTTCCTCAGGTAATTGGTGAATGATAAGGACTGCGGCGAGGAACATGCCGGCAAGTACCACCGACATTTGTAGCATTTGGGTGTATGAAATGGCTTTGGAACCTCCCAACATACAATAAGTAGTTACGAGCGTTGCCGTAAGCGCATTGGTCCAGGATAAATTCCAACCTAATAAAGTGGACAATATAATGGATGGGGCAGCAATGGTTACTCCTGTCGATAATGCACGCGGAATCAAGAACAATAAACTTGTTAGTATACGGGTTTTCGAATCAAAACGTTGTTCGAGAAATTGGTACGCCGTGTAAACTTTCAGTCGGTAGTAATTAGGTATAAACGTGACAGAAAGAATAATCATCGCGATGGGTAATCCCAAATAGAATTGCACAAAGCGCATGCCATCCGTGTAGGCTTGGCCTGGAGC
>Ga0228702_1002345_pt1 | contig 10957 bp, 10 predicted proteins | sample McNCre217_Aug_MG_2_FD_178018 | JGI IMG/M metagenome (GOLD analysis project Ga0228702, IMG submission 178018) | Freshwater microbial communities from McNutts Creek, Athens, Georgia, United States - 20-17_Aug_MG | ecosystem: Environmental > Aquatic > Freshwater > Creek | place: USA: Georgia... | reverse complement strand
ATGATCTCCAGCGTCAAGCCTTCGACCTTTTGCGCTCTCACCCAGTCGGCCGCCTGGCGCACCACGGTGTCGATGTGGCCGTGCGCAGCCCAGTCGGCATCAAAGGCGGGCGACTTGGCCGGCACCTCGATGTATTTTTTCAGCTCGGGCAGGATGGAGGCGTCCCACGCCTGCGTCACTTCGCGCAAGGCTTGTGCGCTGTCGAGTTGGCCGGCGGGCATTTCACGGTGCAAGGGGGCGTTCATGGAGAGTTTCCGAGTGAGTCAGTGGGCATGCCAAGGATTGGACTGTAACGGGTTTGATCTTTTCGGGAACCATGAACCTGTGCTTTGACGATCAGCGCAGCGGGCCCGGCCCAGCGCCCGCGCACCTGTTCAAGGCATCGGTGGCAGAATCAGCGGCACTTGGCACAACGACCAGGAGACAAAACGATGGATAACCAATCCCCTGCCAATCCGGGCTTGTACTTGTTTGAGAAGTTCGAGGCAGGTGTCATCCATCTCGATGCGCAGCGCCAAGTGGTGGCCATGAACGACTATGCTCGCCGCGTCTTGCCGGTGGACGAAAAACAGCCCTTTGACAAGCTGGTCACGTCGTTTCATCCAGAGCGATCCAAACCCAAAGTCAAATTTTTGCTCGACGAGGCCTCTGGCTGCCCCATGGCCAATGCCGTGCCGATGACGATGATCATCAACATCCCCGAGCAGGTCTTGCTGATCAAGGTCAGCCGATTGGGCGATGCCCGGGGCGACACCACAGGATTTGTGCTGGTTTTTTACGACGTGACCCAAGTCGTCGGCCAAGAGCAGCCGCCTGCCGAGCCGCCAGCCAGGAACATGCGCTTGTCACGCATCCCGATGGTGGCGAACCAGAAAGTGGCTTTTGTGGACGCCCGCGATGTGCTGTCGCTGGAGTCACAGGCGCATTACACCCGTGTCTTGACCCGTGAGGGCTACCACTTTTGCAACCTGAGCATTGGCGATCTGGAGTTGCGTCTGGACCCTGCACAGTTCATGCGTGTGCACCGTTGCTTCATTGTCAATTTGCAAGCGGTGCAGAGCCTGGGCCGTGAGGGCAGCAAGACCCATGTGGTGTTGAAGGGCAAGCATGCGCAGCCCGTGCCTGTGTCGCGTGCAGAGGTCACTCGACTGCGCAGGGCCTTGGGTTTGGCATGAGCTCGGACGCCACAGCCAAGCAAGATTGACCCGACCAAGGGTTAGTCCGCACACCATCGGGGCCTAGGACATTCCCTGATTGCCAGCCAGCGAAGACCTGATCAATACGTTTGGTGCAGCAAATGGTGCGTTTCGTGCAATAAAACGACGCATAAACTGCGAATCTGTCTAAAACCTGACTCATCAGTAGGAAAAGAACTCTCGCCAATACTGGCCTCCTTGTTTTTCAAACAAAACCACAGGAGACCTTGATGATTCCACCGCGTTTTGAATACCACGCGCCCAAAACCGTGGGTGAGGCCGTGGCCTTGCTCGGCCAATTGGGCTCCGATGCCAAGCTGTTGGCGGGCGGCCACAGCCTGCTGCCGATGATGAAGCTGCGCTTTGCCCAGCCTGAGCACCTGATCGACATCAACCGAATCCCCGAACTCAAGGGCATCCGTGAAGAGGGCGGCACTGTGGTGATCGGCGCGATGACGGTCGAAAATGACCTGATCACCTCGCCCATCCTGCAAGCCAAAGTGCCTTTGCTGTGCGAAGCCGCCAAGCTGATCGCTGACCCGCAGGTGCGCAACCGCGGCACGATCGGCGGCGACATCGCCCACGGCGACCCTGGCAACGACCACCCCGCACTGTCCATCGTTATCGACGCGTCGTTTGTGCTCGAAGGCCCGAACGGTCGCCGCACTGTGGCGGCTGATGGCTTTTTCCTCGGCACCTACATGACGCTGCTCGAAGAAAACGAAGTCATGTGCGAAATCCGCGTGCCCGCTTTCGCGGCTGGCACCGGCTACGCCTACGAAAAACTCAAGCGCAAGACCGGTGACTGGGCCACAGCCGGTTGCGCCGTGGTCATCCGCAAGTCGGGTGACCAGGTCAGCCATGTGCGCGTGGCCCTGACCAACGTGGCCCCAGCCGTCGTGCGCGTTGAGGCTGCCGAAGCCGCCTTGCTGGGCAAACCCTTCAACGCCGCCAACGTGCAAGCCGCCGTGGAAGCCGCCATCGCCGCCTGCGACCCCGCCGAAGACCTGCGTGGCGACGTGGAATACAAAACCGCCATGGCCGGAGAGATGGTCAAGCGCGCCCTGAACAAAGCCTGGTCGCGCTGCGCTTAAAGCATAAGGAAAACAACATGTCCAAAAAACTCGTCACCGTTTCCGTCAATGGCAAGAAAGAAGAAAAAGCCGTTGAGCCACGCACCTTGCTGATCCACTTCCTGCGCGAAGAACTCAACCTGACCGGCGCCCACATCGGCTGCGAAACCAGCCACTGCGGTGCTTGCACCGTGGACATCGACGGCCGCTCGGTCAAGTCCTGCACCCACCTGGCGGTGCAGTGCGACGGCTCCGAAGTGCTCACCGTCGAAGGCCTGGCCAACAAGGGCGTCCTGCACGCCGTTCAAGAAGGCTTTTACAAAGAGCACGGCCTGCAATGCGGCTTTTGCACCCCCGGCATGCTGATGCGCGCCTACCGCTTCTTGCAAGAGAACCCCAGCCCGACCGAAGACGAAATTCGCCATGGCATGGCCGGCAACCTGTGCCGCTGCACCGGTTACCAGAACATCGTCAAAGCCGTCCAGTACGCCGCCAAAAAACTGCAAGAGCCCGTTGCGGCTTGATGCGACAAACCATTTGATCGGAGACACACATGAACGCACCGGTACAAACCGCTGAAGCCCGCGAACTCGCGCTGGCAGGCATGGGCGCATCGCGCCTGCGCAAGGAAGACGCCCGTTTCATCCAGGGCAAGGGCAACTATGTCGATGACATCAAGATGCCCGGCATGCTGCACATGGACATCGTGCGCAGCCCCATCGCCCATGGCCGCATCGTCAAGATCAACAAAGAAGCCGCACTCGCCATTCCCGGCGTGCACGCCGTGCTGACCGCCGACGACTTGAAGCCTTTGAAGCTGCACTGGATGCCCACCCTCGCGGGTGACGTGGCTGCCGTGCTGGCGGACGAGAAGGTCCACTTCCAGATGCAGGAAGTCGCCATCGTGATTGCCGACGACCGCTACATCGCCGCTGATGCGGTGGAAGCTGTCGAGATCGAATACGAAGAGCTGCCCGTGGTGCTGGACCCTTATGCCGCGCTGCAACCCGGTGCCCCGGTGATCCGCGAAGACCTCGCTGGCAAAACCGAAGGCGCACACGGCAAGCGCGACCACCATAACCACATCTTCACTTGGGATGCGGGCGACAAGTCGGCCGCCGACGCGGCTTTTGACAACGCTGAAATCACCGTGTCGCAGCACATGCACTACCCCCGCGTGCACCCCTGCCCGCTGGAGACCTGCGGCTGCGTGGCCTCGTTCGATCCGATCAAGGGCGACCTGACCACCTTCATCACCTCGCAAGCCCCCCACGTGGTGCGCACCGTGGTGTCCATGCTCTCGGGCATTCCTGAGTCCAAAGTGCGCATCGTCAGCCCCGACATCGGTGGCGGCTTCGGCAACAAGGTCGGCATTTACCCCGGTTATGTGTGCGCCATCGTCGCGTCCATCGTGCTGGGCAGCCCCGTCAAGTGGGTTGAAGACCGCATCGAAAACATCTCGTCCACTGCCTTCGCCCGTGACTACCACATGGACGGCGAACTGGCCGCCACAGCCGATGGCAAGATCACCGGCCTGCGCGTGAACGTGGTGGCCGACCACGGCGCGTTTGACGCCTGTGCCGACCCGACCAAGTTCCCGGCCGGCATGTTCCACATCGTGTCGGGCTCGTACGACATTCCTGCGGCGCACGCCAGCGTCAAAGGTGTTTACACCAACAAGGCCCCCGGTGGCGTGGCTTATCGCTGCTCCTTCCGCGTGACCGAAGCGGTGTACCTGATCGAGCGCATGGTCGATGTGCTGGCGCAAAAGCTGGGCATGGACAAGGCTGAGATTCGCGCCAAGAACTTCGTCAAGAAAGAACAGTTCCCCTACACCAGCGCCTTCGGTTTTGAATACGACTCGGGCGACTACCAAACCGCTTTGGACAAAGTGCTCGAAGCCGTGGACTACAAAGGCCTGCGTGCCGAGCAGGCGGCCAAACGCGCCGACCCCAACAGCCCCACGCTGATGGGCATTGGCTTGGTCACCTTCACCGAAGTGGTCGGTGCCGGTCCTTCCAAGATGTGCGACATCTTGGGTGTGGGCATGTTCGACTCCTGCGAAATCCGCATTCACCCCACCGGCAGCGCCATCGCCCGCATGGGCACGATCACGCAAGGTCAGGGCCACCAGACCACTTACGCGCAGATCATTGCCACCGAGCTGGGTATTCCGTCTGAAGTGATTCAGGTCGAAGAAGGTGACACATCGACTGCGCCTTACGGCCTGGGCACTTACGGTTCGCGCTCCACCCCCGTGGCCGGTGCCGCCATCGCCTTGGCCGCCCGCAAGATCCACGCGAAAGCACGCAAGATTGCAGCCCACATGCTCGAAGTCAACGAGAACGACCTCGACTGGGAAGTGGACCGCTTCAAGGTCAAGGGCGACGACAGCAAGTTCAAGACCATGGCCGATGTGGCTTGGCAGGCTTACCACCAGCCACCAGATGGCCTGGAGCCAGGCCTGGAAGCCGTGCACTACTACGACCCACCAAACTTCACTTTCCCGTTCGGCATCTACCTGTGCGTGGTGGACATCGACCGTGCGACCGGTGAGACCAAAATCCGCCGCTTCTATGCGCTGGACGACTGCGGCACCCGCATCAACCCGATGATCATCGACGGCCAGATCCACGGTGGTCTGACCGAAGGTTTTGCCGTGGCCATGGGCCAGCAAATGCCTTTCGATGCACAGGGCAACCTGCTGGGCAACACGCTGATGGACTACTTCTTGCCCACCTTCGTGGAAACCCCACACTGGGAAACCGACCACACCGTGACACCTTCGCCACACCACCCCCTGGGTGCCAAGGGCGTGGCCGAGTCGCCTCACGTCGGCTCGATCCCCACCTTCACCTCGGCCGTGGTCGATGCCTTCTCTCACCTGGGTGTCACGCACCTGGACATGCCGCACAACGCTTTCCGCACCTGGAAAGCCCTGCGTGAGCATGGCGCAGCTTTGTAATCAGGAACCATCATGGAAGTCAAACTCGACAAACAATACCCGCTCGATGTGGACGCGGCACGGGCCTGGGCCCTGCTGACCGACCTGAAGGCCACGGCCAACTGCATGCCCGGTGCCGAAATCACCGAGCAGTTGTCCGAGACCTCGTTCAAGGGCGGCGTCAAGGTCAAGGTCGGCCCGGCTGTGGCGCAATTCGGCGGCACCGTGGACGTGATCGAAGCTGTGGCGGCCGAGCGCAAGATGGTCTTGCGCGGCAAGGGCGCTGACAAGGGCGGCTCGTCCGCCTCGATGGACCTGACCGCGATCATCACCGCCGACCCGGCCAACCCGGCGCATTGCGTGCTGAATGGTCAGGCCGCTGTGATCGTGAACGGCAAGTTCGCGCAGTTCGGCGGCCGCATGATGGTGCAAGTCTCCGACATGCTGCTGGCGCAGTTTGTCGAGAACTTCCGCCAGACCGCGTTGACCTTGCCTGCGGCTGAGGGTTCGCCCGCTGCTGCGACTGCTGCAACGGCTTCTGCATCGGGTGGTGAGGCTGCGGCCCCTGCTACTGCGCCCAAGGCACCCGTGGTGGCCCGCGAGATCAACGGCTTGGCCATCTTCTGGGCCTTGGTCAAGAGCTGGTTTGGTGGCCTGCTGGGCAAGAAAGCCTGAGCATGACGACGCCAGACCAAGCCGGACAACCCGCAGCCGAGGAGCGCTTGCTGCGCGAACGGCTGCAGCGTGCGGGCTATCTGGCTGATGCCGACCTGGCCACCACCGTGTGGCTGGCGTCTGCCTTGCAGCGCCCGTTGTTGCTCGAAGGCGACGCGGGCGTGGGCAAAACCGCGCTGGCCACAGCGCTGGCGCAATCGCAAGGCGCGACCTTGGTGCGCCTGCAATGCTTTGAAGGTCTGGACCTGGCGCAAGCCGCTTACGAGTGGAACTACGGCCGCCAGTTGATGGCGATCCGCATGAGCGAAGCGGCACAAAACGGTGGCAGTCAGGATGGCGCTGGCCGTGTGCGCGAGTCGGACGTGTTCAGCCGCGACTATTTGCTGGAGCGCCCCTTGCTGCGCGCCATCAGCCAGTCAGGCCCCTGCGTGCTGCTGATCGACGAGATCGACCGCGCCGACGAAGCCTTTGAAGCCTTCTTGCTTGAAGTGCTGGCCGAATACCAGATCACCGTGCCCGAGATCGGCACCATCCGCGCCACGCACATCCCGCAGGTCATCTTGACCAGCAACGGCACGCGCGAGTTGTCGGACGCGCTGCGCCGCCGCTGCCTGTACCACTACCTCGATTACCCGACGCTGGCGCGAGAGATCGCCATCGTCAAAGCCGCCTTGCCCGAGGCCGACACCCATCTGGTCGAAGACGCTGTGCAGTTCGTGCAGCGCCTGCGCCGCGAAGACCTGGCCAAGATCCCCGGCATCGCCGAAACCCTGGACTGGGTGAGCGCCCTCTTTCAGATGCGCCACAACAGCCTGCCCGAAGACATGTCGGCGGTGCTCGGCACTTTGGGTTGCCTGCTCAAAACGCGTGAAGACCGATTCTTGATGGGACCAGACCGCTTGCGCCAACTGGTTGAAGGGCGTCGCACCGTGGGCGTGGCCGAAAACGCCAAAGAGCAGGCCAAGGCGACGACATGACTGCCGTCAGTTTGAGCACCGAATGTTGATGCGGCATGCACGAACGCCACTTCATCCTTCCTGTTGGCACGACTGCCCAGAGCGCCACCACGCCCTCTGAGCGGCTGGCTGGTTTTGCCGCGCTGCTGCGCGACCACGGCCTCACGGTGGGTGTGGCCGAGCAACAAGCCATGCTGCAAGCGGCCTTGCACTTTGGGCCGCTTCAGGAAAAACCACTGCAAGCCGCCTGGCGAGCCATTGCCTGCCACAGCCACCGCGAATGGCAGCTGTGGCCCGATGTGTACGAACGCTTTTGGCACCCCGAAAAACTGCGTGGTGGCGTCAAGGTCAGCGGCCAGACCCGGCCCAGCCGCAACCTGCGCCAAAGCGTGCAGGCCCTGCACGAACAGATGGACGCTGCCAGCCAGCCGGGCAGTGCCAAGTCAGCGCCGCAGACTGCTGGCGACATGCCCTCGGTGGGCCAAGACGAACAAGACGCCGGCACGCCCCGCGCCCAAGGTGGTGCCAGCCGCACCGAGGCCCTGCACCAGCGCGAAGGCCAGATGTGGATGCCGCAAGAACTCAGCGCCTTGCAGCAGCTGGCGCGCCAGATCAACGCCAAACTACAGCCCCACCCGACCCGCCGCTGGCGCGTGGCCCCGCGTGGGCAGCGGCTGGACTTGCGCCAGACCTTGCGTCGCAGCGTGGCCTGGGGTGGCGAGTTGCTGCAACCGGCCTGGAAAGTCAAACGCGTGGAGCCACCGCGCCTGTTCATCCTGGCCGATGTGAGCCGCTCGATGGAATCACACGCTGCGCTGTTTTTGCGCGTGGCCCGCGCCTTTGCCTTGGAGGCCGATGCGCGGGTGTTTGTGTTTCACACCCGCCTGGCCGAAGTCACGCCCTACATGCACCGCGACACCCCCGCCATTCAAGAAAAAGTCAACGCCGTGACAGCGGGCTTTGGCGGCGGCACGCGCATTGCCGCCAGCTTGCAAGAATTTGTTCGCCAACACGCCCGTGCCCAGCTCAACCGGGGCGCCCGCGTGTGGGTGTTCTCGGATGGCTTTGACACCGACGGCCCCGAGCTGCTCGATGCCGCCTTGCAGGAAGTGCGTGCACGGGGTGCCCGCATCACCTGGTTCCACCCCACGCGCCAAGTGCCTGCCGCAGGCGCATTGCAGCGTGCCCGCAGCCGCATCGAGCGTTTTGTGCCGCTGGCCAGCCTGGCCGATCTGGCCGCTGCACGCCATGTGCTGCATTGACATTGAAGACTCAAGGAGACAACCATGAACCGCAACGAATGGATCACCCAAGCCGCCCGCCTGCAAAGCGCGGACCAGCCCTTTGCTCTGGTCACGGTCTTGAGCGCCCAAGCGCCCACCTCGGGCAAAGCGGGCGACAAAGCGGTCGTCACGCCCGATGGCCAGATCCACGGATGGATCGGGGGTGGTTGCGCCCAACCCGCCGTCATCAAGACCGTGCGCCGTGCTTTGCTGGACGGCCAACCCCGCAAGATCCGCATCGCGCCTTCTGATGAAAGCGCCGAGCGCGACTTGGGCGATGTGCTCGAATTTGGCATGGCTTGCCATTCCGGTGGGACGCTTGAATTGTTCATTGACCCGGTCATGCCGTCAGCCACTTTGACGGTGGTGGGCGACTCGCCCGTGGCCCGTGCGCTGGTGGGCTTGGCCCCCCGCGTGGGCCTGCGTGTGGCGGTGGTGGCGCAGGGGGCGCAAGCAGCTGATTTTCCGGATGCCGACACCGTGTTGGACAGCGACGACGCGGCTGGCGTGAGCGCCCGTTTGGCATCGCCCTTTGTGGTGGTGGCCACGCAAGGCCGCCGCGATCTGCAGGGCCTCAAAGCCGCTTTGGCTTTGCAGCCCCAAGGCCTGTGGTTTGTGGCCAGCGCTCGCAAGGCCAGTGTCTTGCTCGATTCGCTGGTGGCCAGCGGCGAAGACCCGGCGGCGGTGGCCCGCATCGTGGCGCCCGCTGGCGCGATCATTGGCGCGCAGACGCCCGAAGAAATTGCTTTGTCGGTGCTGACTTCGGTGGTGGCGGCACGGCGTGGGCGTGAGCCCTTGGTGCCTGCGGCTCAAGCTGCATTGACAGCGTCCATGGCTTCTTCGTTGGCGTCTGCAACGGAGTCGTCTTCTTGCTGTTCCACAACTGCGGCTGCTGAGCCCAAGGAGCCCGCAAGCGCCCAGGCCCTCGCGCCGGTGGCGGCCAGCAGCTGCTGCGGTGGGGCCAAAAAGGCCGCAGCGGCAACTACAGCCGCAGCATCCGACGCTGTCGCCGTCCCGGCCCGGACAGCCGAGCCGCAAGCCGCACTGGCCACTGTGGCAGCATCGGCCAAATCATCTTGCTGTGGAGGCTGATCATGGGTTGCATTCTCAAAGGCGGTGGGGGCTTGTACAGCCGCGTCACCGTGGGCGCGGTGTTGTTGGCGGCGGGCTCGGGCTCGCGCATGGGGCATCGCCCCAAAAGCCTGCTCGAATTGGGCGGCGTGCCGCTGATTCGCCGCCAGCTGATCGCGCTGTCGGGTGCGGGTGTGGACGAAGTGGTGGTGGTCTTGGGCCACTACGCTGAGCGCATCGAAGAAGCGGTCAAAGAGTTTCCCGTCACGCTGGTGCGCAACCCCGACCCCGATGCGGGACAAATTTCGTCGCTGCGTTTGGGTTTGCAGTCGCTGTCGGTCAAGCTCGACGCGGTGCTGGTGGCCCTGGCCGACCAGCCGCTGATCAACTCGCAAGACATCAACGACCTGATCGGGGCCTACAAAAAGCGGCCCACCGGCACCCAAGTCGTGCAGCCCACGGTCGATGGCTTGCCCGGCAACCCCGTCATGTTCAGTGCCGAAGTGCGCGATCAAATTCTGGCCGGTGCGGCCAACGTGGGCTGCCGCCAATGGCAATCGGCCAACCCCGAGCAAGTGCACCCTTGGGCCACCACCAACAACCGTTACCGCACCGATGTCGACACGCTGGAAGACATCGCTGCCTTGGCGGCCCGCACCGGCCACCAGCTCAAGTGGCCCGCTGATTTGCAAGTGACGGCCTGAGCCGCACTCCAGCACCATGCTCCAGCCCGACCCGCTCCACCAGCTTTGGTACACGCCCATCGGCGTGCACCGCCTGGCGCAGGCCGAGTCGGTCAACGAGGTCTTGGTGCGCGTGTTTCAGTCGATGCGTGCCACCGACCCGACCGCATCGGGCGAGCCCAAAGCTTTCTACGCCAGCCGCGACGACCTGCTGCAACGCATTCGCGTCTCGGAATGGGAGCAGCTGGTGCGCTTCATCGTGGACAGCGTGCGCCAGACCGTGGTGTTGGCCAACCAGGGGGCCTGGCCTGAGGCCAAGCCGGGTTTTCAGATTGCACTGCGCGGCATCTGGTTTCAGATCTCCAGCCAAGGCAGCCACCACGATGTGCACACCCACGGCAACTGTTCGTGGTCGGGCGTGTATTGCCTGCAGGTCGATCCGCCCGAGCAGCGCCGCCTGCACCCGGTGCTGGGCGCGGCCAATGGCGTGACGCGTTTTTATGGCCCGCACTTCAACCGCTTGGGCGGCGCGGCCATGGACTTTGGCAACGCCTATTTGCAAAACGCGCACGTCGACATCGAGCCGGTGCCAGGCCAGCTGGTGGTGTTCCCTTCGTGGCTGGCGCACCAGGCCATGCCGTATCACGGCAACGCCGACCGGGTGATCGTGTCCTTCAATGTGAGCGTGCACGCGACCGGTGGTTCCGACCAATTGCACGGGTATGCCCATGTCTGACGCAGCCAGCTCTCGCGGCAGCAGTGCATGGCTGGCGCACGCAGGTGAAGTCGCGCAATGGGCGGTGTTGCTGCTGGGCTGGCTGTGGCTGGGTGAGCAGGGCATGCGCCTGGGCTGGTCGACAGCCAGCGGCGTGTCGGCGGTGGCGGTGTGGTGGGCTGCGCGCATTGTCTGCCGTGGCAGCCGATGGGCTTTTGAATGCGCGCCTGCCGTTATGGGCGTTTGCGGGGTTTTGACGGCCTGTGCCATTTGGGTGCCTCACTTGCTGAGCCATATGGGCGGGACCCATATGGCTTTGTTGGTGGTGGCGGGCTTGTGGGGTGTGTGGACCGCGTTGGTT